>Ga0222717_10001737_pt1 | contig 17493 bp, 27 predicted proteins | sample C33_18DmetaG_FD_165053 | JGI IMG/M metagenome (GOLD analysis project Ga0222717, IMG submission 165053) | Estuarine water microbial communities from San Francisco Bay, California, United States - C33_18D | ecosystem: Environmental > Aquatic > Marine > Unclassified | place: USA: California...
GCAGTTTTAAATGCTACAGGACAAATCTCTCTTACTTGATCCTTTGTAAGGTAAGAATCTAAACCTTTTGAAAAACTTTGAATTAAATCTGACATAACTTTTATTTTATATTAATTAAACTTCCTTACCTAAATATAAGAAAAAATAAGGTAGTAGGCAACTATTATAGTGAAATAATGTTGCCATTACTACTTAAAAATCCAAACTTATTGTCTGTAACAACTGAGCCGTTACTAAATACAGTATCCATAGTTGCTAGCTTTAATGTGCCGGCATTTCTAATATCTTTTACATTGTGGATATGCCCAAAACATACAAGCTTTGGTTGTACTTTTTCTAACCTCTTAAACAAAGCACTATCTCCACACCTCTCTAAACTCCTGTCGTACCTTTCGCTTAAATCTAAGATACCTTTAGGAGGTCCATGTACTACAACTATATCTATATCGTCCGTAATAAACTTCCACAACTTATCTGTTTTAGCTCTAGCTTTTTGGAAACACCAGTTACCAAATGTTGGTGTAACCGGACTACCAAAGATCTTATAACCTGCTACTTCTACTATTTCGTTTTCTATATAAGTGATTCCGTACTGCTCTATAAATTCTTTAGAAACTAATCTCGATTCTATAGAACTATCATGGTTACCTGCGATCATTACTTTGTACCGAGCTGGCTGTTTTGCAAACCATTCGACAAACCTAACTACTTCAGGTTGGTTTTTATAAGGATCTCTAGGGTTACTACAGTCCCCAGAAAAGATAATCATATCGATATCTTCTGGTGTCTTTAGTAACTCATGATACGTATGCGTATCACTTATATGCCATATTTTAAAATCTTTCTTCATTATTCTATTATTTCTACATCGTCTACTGTTCTTACTACTAGGTAATGTCCGTCGTGTTTAAGAACGTGGTTGCAGTGTAACCTCTCCATCCACGCTTTTAGTCCCTCCATATTATTATTTACTTGAGAGACTTTAATCGACCTAACTAGCTGGTAGTATTTGTCGTTGAACTGTATTAACTTAACCATTTCCTAACTTCTTTTTGTAATAAGTAAGTATCTATTGCTAGGTCTGATTCACCTTTCTCTCTGTAATGCTCTAAACAACTCTCTAATGCTATCTCCCATTGAGTTGAAGGAAGATCTATATCATAAGCTATCTCAACATCCTCAAAAGATACCTGAAATAACTTTGCTGTCTTTTTTTGAAATTGATATGCTTCGTTAATTCCTGAGACTATTGAATCGGTAATTACTTTGTCTTTAGTTTTAAAAACCTTTTCAAATTCTGCTGTATTTTCAAAATGTAATTTTTTCATGAACCTCTATTTTCTGATATTTTTTTCGTTTTCTTAAAAGCTTCGCCGGTCATAAGTTTTTCGGAATTACTTTTTATAACCTCTATATTGGTGTCGTATAGGTATACCGGTCCGTCGTATGTATAAGTTCTCATAGGCATATCTACTTGCCCTAACTTAATCTTAGTAGGCTCTGTTATTCTCCTCTTACTATCAAAAGACCTAAACTCTTTACATGTAGTCCTACACCACCTACCTTTTAAAAGTACTTCCATTACTCCTGCAGTATTAAAATCGTAGATTAGCTTCCCTGTATTTCCTCTTTTTTCTCCCATAACCTTTTATCTTTTAAATATACGTAATTCTCTAGATTCTAAATGAACTTTTGCAGTATACTCTTCTGGCGAGTATTTTTTCTTTAACTGCTTAATCATCCATTTATTCTGCATATAGTTCTGCATTGACTTATCGTTTCTAAATTTTCTTTCTACTATCATCTCTTTTATATTTACCTAAATATATGAAATAATATAGTAGTATGCAACTATAATTTAAAATAAGTCAAGGAAGGAGGTACCGATATCTTTTTCTCTGAGTTTTTCGTTTTGTTCAGACTTTCTGACTAAGTCGTCAGCTACTCTTCTTTCAAGAGGTTTCTTTTTTTTAAATGTAGAAAATTTATTTACCTTTTTACTGCCCATATTTATTGTCTGCTTATGTATTGTTCACCTGGTTTATCCGGCTCTTCATATAGGTTTAACGACTTTAAATGCTCTCTCATATGTTCGTCAAGTTCCCAATCTATTTCCTCTACATTTCTGTCTAGGTAGTCTTCTGCTACCTCTACTTGCTCGTCTGTTATTGGTGATACAGCATAGAGGAAGGAGCAATTATAACATAGAAAATGTATATTATCTAAATTCCAATTTTTCTTATTACCGTCTCTATGATGCAGCATTAAAGGTACTTTTGTATCAACTACCCTTCTTTCTGTGAATCCACAATGAGAACATTGCTCATCTATTAATGCTTCAAATATAATTCTCTGCTTAATCTTCTTAGGATCGAAATGTTCTGCAGGAGTTCTTCCTTCAATAAGATCCATGATAGGCGGTTCTTTGCCACTGTTGGATAAAAACTTAGGTATGCCTTTTCCTGCTTGGTTTTTATGTAACTCGTATAAAGTCTTACCTGTTTCTTGATCTGTATAAGTCTTAGCGTATTTTTTATAATGGGTAAAAGATACATGAAGATATCTAGCAGCTGCACGGTTAGATCTTGTCATCTTAGTCGCTCTCTCTATATCTTCTTTCTTTAGTATCTTTGCTGGTCTCCCCATAAAACGTTTTTCTTAAACCATTTTACAAGTCTAGTAATCTATACCTTCTACTTCACCTGTAATTCCTTCTGGATCTTCTTCTTCGTGTTCGTCTTCATCAGAAACATCTTCATCCTTTAGTCTATCGAGCTTCTCTTTCTGCGACTGTACTCCTATTGCTTCGTCTTTATCAAAGTCTAGTACTTCTAAGTTAACTTTCTTACCGGTTAACTCACCTTCTTTTTTAGCAATAGCGTTTGCTTGGCTTTGTTTCATTATTATTATATCGTTATATGTATGGTCACCTGAACCTTCTACTGTAGTAATACCTACTAGGGGTTCAACGGTTGAACAATCTACACAAACGTGATAATTAAATTTAATCTTCCTAAGTTCAGGAAAATCATTGCCGCATTTCGGGCATGGGATCATTTTTAAATTCATATATAACCTTTTATTTTAATTCAGTAATAACTTTCCAGACATCTTCTGGCGTTCTAAAATTGACTGTTTTTTCTTTTTTATTATTCTCTACTATAATTGTACCGTCCCAATCTTTATCCGGGACTAGTTGGTATAGGTACATCTGGATTAAAGCTAATTGTTCTTGATTGAAAGCTAATTTAAAGAGATTTTCTATTACAGAAAAGAATTGATCCTCATACAATGTCATATCCATCCCTATTTCATCTATCATGAAATCTCTTCTCTCATCTATTTTCTGTAGTTCATTTAGTATTTCTTTAAATATTTGTCTATTCATATTACCTGTATTAGGTTTAGTGGTTCTAATCCTATAACTAACGTCAATGTTTTGTTTTAAAGCTTTTCTTATTTTATCTTTTAACAACTTCATATATCTTTAAAAATTTTTCCTTAGTTAGTTTTTTTAGATTTGAAAAAATAGATGTAGCTTCCTCTAGGTTAGAAGCTTCTATAGTTTTAATAAACTCTCGACTCTTTATTGTTTTAGAACTATATTTCGGCATCTACAGTATCTTCTAATTCTTCTTCTCTTTCTATTTCTCCTGGATTTTGTCCTGCTAGAGCTTTTCTAACTATTCTATCTAAGTATTCAATATACACGAAAAAGCCTATAATAGTCTTATCCTTTAAGTTTCGATCTCTCTCCACCTTCATTCCATATTCTTCTAAACCGTCTTCTAACCTCTGTTCAAGTTCTATGGCAATATCGTTTTGCTCTGTTGGAGAAATTTGTCCGAAAGTTGTTGGAATGAATTGTATCTTAATTCCCTTCTTGTTAGGGTCTTCATTTACATCAACCTTTAACATAAATTGATGACCTGCAAATTTTATTTTAGCTGATTCAGCTATAACTTGCTTTACTGTTTCTAATATGTATTGTTTATCTGCTTTCATTTATTAAAGATATGAATAATTTGTATAGTATACTAATAAATAGCTTAATATTTTAACCAAATAGCATTTGTTTTTTATTCCCAGTACCTTCTTCTAAAATTCTATGTTGTACTATTGATCTATTTCTACAATACTCTTTTATTGATTTTTGAATATTTTCTGTATAGAATTTAAATTCATATTCTTGTCCGGTTATTTCTTTAAATAAAACTATATATTCTCTTTTCATAATTTAATTAATGTATTTTGGTATTCGTTCATTTGTACTATATCTATAAATAGATTTCCTAATTGAAAGCTGCCAATTGCTCCACTATCTTTTATAATCTCTGATAGTTGTTGTATAATTTGAAAGTCTTCTTGATTAAAAGAAGCTGCATCTAACCTTACTAGAATCTCATTTTGTTTTTCATTGTCGTAAGGTCTAATCTTATAATTTAAAATATACTCTGTATTGTTCTGCTCTTTATCTATATAATGTGATTTGATAACTTCCATCTCATCTTCTATATAAATGTTATTACACCATGGTTCTAGTATTTCTAATAGATTAGAGTTACACTTACTAACAATCAGTCCTATATCATATTTAGGAGTTACAATTGGTTTCATTAAAGGAGTGTGTTTTACATTACCTCCCCATTTACGAATAAATTCTTTAGTAGAATTATTCATCTGTTGTTTCCATTTGTCATGTCTTTCTTCATCACCATCAAAGCTTCCTGCTCCTCTACCTGTAAAATGGTATACAAATCCTTCCCACGTTTGTACAAATTTAAATCCTGCTAAAGACATTCTGTTAAATACATCTGAGTCTTCTCTACAAGAATGTAAGATTGGATCATGTCCTCCTAGTATTTCCAAATATTCTTTTTTATACACCATCCAAGGTGCAAATATGCCTTCTGTTGTTGTACTAAGACCAGGTCCCGTAAAGTCAGAACTACCTAAATTGTTTAAGAATATATCTTCTTTAAACTCTTCAGGATACATTCCATAATCTTTTAATACTTTTTCTCCATTATTTGGATGCAAAGGTGGTTCAATACGTGTTGCACATACAGCTGTTTTTTCTTTTAAGTGCTTATACATTTCAAAATCAGCATTTGGAGCTAAAATCATGTCAGCATGAAATATCATAAAAACATCTGTTGTTGATTTGTTGATACAGTAATCATATGCTCTACCAATCCCGTATAAATTTTCTCCTAATTCAGGATTAACGTAATAGGTAAAGTTATACTCATCTTTAACCTCATCCAACCACTTAACTGTTCCATCTTCGTCTGAATCTACGAAGATAATTATGTCGTGATCTTTTCTATGAGCATTCTTCCTAATAGAAGGAATACAGGTTTTTAAATAGCGTAAATTTGATTTACTCGGTATACAAAATGTTATTTTTTCCATTCTAAATCTATATAGTAACTGTTTCTATTTCTAAATATAATACTAATATCCTTATTAACCAAAATATTTTTAAGTAATGGTCCTAATGTTTGGTATGATAATTGATATCCTTTATACCCTAAACTATTATCGGTATATGCTCTAGGTCTATTGTAATCCCCGAAACCTACACTTACTATTTTTTTTAAGTTAGTAAAGTAGTGGATAGCTAGCGGCAGTACGTAGCTTGTAAACTTGTCTGTGTTTTTTCCGTGTTGTGGGTGTTTTATAATAGGGCAAGTATTTTCGTTATGAAGTAAACTATAGTCTTCTACTGTTACTTTTGAAGAGATGGTTATACTATTTTTCAAATAATTTTTTAGTGTTGGAAAATAATATCCTCCAAATATCTCTCTGTTCCATTGCGGTCCTTGACTTGTTGTAAATCCATTACTATAAAACGCATCAGTTCCTTGAAAATCGTTATACAGTAATGTTGTATGTTTTTGCATACCTAATAGCCAATTATGACGCTCTGTGTGTTTTTCTAAATGTTTTAAGAAAACTTCAACTGTAAATGGATCTATAAAACACCAATAGTCTGGGTAGGTATTATTCTTATAGAACCAGTCCATAGTTCCGGAAAAGTTTAGTGTTGGATTATCTCCTATCTCTTTAAAGTTAAAATCCTGTATAGATTCACCTGGTCCTATTATGTAGAGTATTTCTGAATCTTTCATGTGATTTTATTTATTATTTTTATACAGCTGCTCTGCTATATCAAACTGCCACTGTTCGTCAATATCAAAAGATTCTAATTCATTAATAACTACTAATTGCGGAGTTGGAGGAGAGGTTTTACTCATCCAAAATCCATCTCCTATTATATCTAACCTACTTGCATACAGACAGTGAGCAGCTTCGTATACAGGATCAACTAGTTTAGTATTCATTCCTGTTAACCCTTTGTAATCAGTTATTGAATTTTTATCTTTATCCCAATAATACGTTTTTTTCTCAAACACACCGAATGCGCTATCCTCCTTACTGTTTAAAAATTCGAGGTAGAATTTTTCTATTGATTCTAATTTTAAGAGAGGATTACAGGCACTAACTAGTATAACATATTTATACGGAATTTTATTCCACCATTCAAAAACAACAGGAGGAGAAGTTTCTGCTGAAGCAGATTCTTTACTTCTATTAAATACCGTTATATTATACTTAGATACAACTTCTTTTAATTCCTGTTCGTATGCTGAAAATACGATGTTGTTTTGTGGTATTACTTTTGATGAAGTTAATTTGGAAAGTAATATATCTACTAGTGTAGTATTACTAAACGGTTTAAGCATTTTCCTAGGTACTCTTTGAGATCCCATTCGTGCTTGAACTACAATACATATATCGTTAATGCTTTTCATTACTCGCTAGCTCTTCTGTTAATTCATTAATTTTAGCATCACATTCTTTAATACCTTTAAATATCTTACGAGCTCGCTCTGGTGCTAGTTCAAAGCATAAGCGAACTGAATCCATCCAATTGGTATTATTAGTTGCTCTAATTTGTTCGATTTCATCAATAATTTCTTTATCTGTTCTCATAAACTATATTTTTAATTTAGCGTTACCTGTAATTGTTAATTCAGAAGTTAGTATATCGTATATATTAGTCTCTACAGTACTGATGCCGTTCTCTTTCACTTCTACTACCTCAAATTTAGCTACATACTTTACGTCAGTATACATAGGTGCTGTAAATTTACTGTTCTGTGAAAGGTATACAGTACCTTCACCTGGAGTAATAGTACCGAATACTTTAGAGAAAATACTATTGCTTAAAGCTCCGTGTACTACTCTTTTCTTAAAAATAGACTTTGATGCGTACTCTTCATCTAAGTGAATCGGATTAATGTCTCCTGTAACTTGAGCAAATATATTTACATCTTCCTGTGTAAATAGGAAGGAATGTTCCCATTTTTTACCTGTATATAGCATCTCTAAGTGAGTTTTTAATTTTTATCCAATCTCTTTTTAATAATCCTAATCCAACAACATCATAATATGTATTTCCTTTTCTAACATGATCTCTATAAAATGCTTCTCTCCTAAACCCAAATTTCTCATGCATTTTAATTACTTTATCATTGAATTCAATTACTTCACATTTTAGTTTATTTAATCCTAAAATTTCAAAAACATATTCTATAACTTGAAATTCTATTTTTGAGCCAATTCCCTTCCCTCTAATACTGGCATCACCTAAGTAAAAAGCCCAGTCACAACTATCGTGGATTGAATTGATGTTAATCAGATTAGCTACGCCAATTGGTGTTGTGTTGTACTCAATCATCCAATACTTACTAGTATCGTCATTTTTAATATTATCAAACCACCGTTGTTGTTGCTCCTTTGTAGAGGTGACTTCGGTATACATAAACTTATTTACTTCTGGAGAACTTCTCCATTCTCTAATAAGTTCGAGATCGTTACTGTCAATTGCTCTTAGTTTTACATCTGTCATACTTTTTTTATTTTTCTGGGTTCGAAATACTCGCTTATGTTTATTTTTTTTATTTGACTATCTGATTTAATAGTATGGTCTACTTTGTATCCTAATATGTCGAAAAAGTTAATAGCGGGTATATCTCCTTTTAAGTACGGCCTTTTAGTAGTAATATTATCTAGAGTTAATATATCTCCTGGTTTTAAATCTCTCTTAGCTACTACAGAGCGCATTCCTTGTTTAAACTTTTGTTCTGATTTTGTAAGGTTTTGAGTCTTAGTACCTACGCATAATTCAGCGTATCTAATATGCTCTATCATCTCTTTTAATTCATGAGGTTCTAACGCAAAAGGATGATCAGGTCCGCTTAATCTCTTACTAAGAGTGAAGTGCTTCTCAACTACAGTGGCACCTGCTGCAACTGCTAGAGCAGGAGTTAGTGTAGATAGTGTATGGTCTGATATACCTGTTCTGTATCTAGTATCTAATGCAAGAGTTTTTATAGTACTTAGGTTAACATCTTCAGCAGGTGTTGGGTATGCATTATTACAGTGTAAGAATGTAACGTCATCAATACCGTGTTTTGATGCAATGTCTCTAATTCTCGGTATTATTGAAAAGTCTGAACCGATACCTAATGATACTATTAACGGTAATCCTGCAGATGCGACCATATCTACAAACCTAAGGTCGGTAGATTCAAATCCTGCAATCTTCATTCTTTTAACTCCAATATCTACAAGTTGTTGAACTGCTAATTCATCAAACGGAGTCGACATAAATTCAATACCTATCTCATCACAATACAGTTTTAGTTCTTTTTGCCATTCTCTCGGTAATTCAATACTTTTTATTAACTCAGGTATATTTGTAAGGTTAGCGAAGTCGGGTGTGTTACTGCTATACAAGGTATCGGAGCTGTAGGTTTGAAATTTCACAGCATCAGCACCTGATTCTTTTGCGACATTAATCAATGCTTTAGCTTGTTCAAAATCTCTATTATGATTAGCGCCTGCCTCTGCTATTACAAATGTTTTCATTACGATATTAAGTATTTCTGTTCTTGGCTAAGTTTTTTATATTCTGCTCCATTGTAATCTACGAAATTATAATCTTTATTATAATCAAAAGTAGGTAATTTTTTATATTTAGCAATTATAGGAGCGTTTGGAGATAAGTAATTACATTGAGTTAGTAGTCTATTACCCTCGTTTACTAAACCTCCACGATGTAGTCCGTTTGTATTTATAAAATTTACAGTTCCGGCAGGACCTGATATATCACAGACTTCTAGTTTATGTTTAGATGGGTCAAATACTGGCGATGGTTTACTGTCTAAAGCTGGTTGTGGGTAGATGTTTCCGAATTCTCCGTTATGTTGGGTTTTCTTACAGTACTCCGTAGGTCCATTATCTTTTCCGATGTCTGAGAAGTTTATAAATACTTTGAATATCTTATAGTCTTCTTGATCCCTATGCCAATTTTGAGAGGCTATTGCATTTTTCCTTGCATTTTGAGGATGCGACCACATTAATACGTTTCTAATTTTAGGTAGTTCATTATAAAATATAGATGCAATATCAATAAATGGTTTTTCTAAGTACAGTTGTAACAGTGGATGAGTTAGTCCGATACCTTTTTTGTAAAATTGATTTTGAGTTATTTCAAACCATTTACTTCTATCTGTAATTGGGTTTCCTGTAGCCATTCGGAGGATACGGTCTTGTATATGTGGTAGCTGTAGTACTTTAATATACTCGTCAACTACTGCGTTGTATAAGGATATAGAGTTACTATCTAAGAATTCAGATAAGTGTCTTTTAGCTATCCCGTATTCGTTTACTTCGTCTACTATTGTTTTATAATAATCTCTCATTAGTATTTAATTATTCCAAGTTCTTGTTCGTATTTAAGTAGCCTTTCATTAATTCGCTGGAAGTAATAAGATACTTCTTCAAGGTAGCTTTTATGTACTTCATTAGTAATGTCTAAGTATATTTCTGATAGTAATTCGAATATAGAGTGGTGCGGTGTTTCCATATAAGATATACCGAGTTTCTGCTTATCTTCAGTAAACACACTACGAGTTTTTGGTCCTCCCCATCGTCCATCATACTCTCCTTTAAACTGGTTAAGTCGCATTACTGCGTTGTTTGCAAAATTAACTACATATATGAATTTGTTATGGTAGGTTAGATTCGTCATCCCGTTAACATTACGGATCATCTGACATATGCTACGACTGTCGTCTATGTGTTTTGGATCTGCTCCGGAGACACCTTTTGAGGTTGCGTATTGGCTAGCAGTCATTACTGTTTTCTTGACTGCACAGTATACATTGTCTGATATATTAATCTTATTTGTTTTAAAATGTTCTGATAGTTCCATACTATGTTTGTATATTTACGTGTAGTGGTAAGTTTACTAGTCTTGTATAAATGTCTTCTGTATTAGTTAGGTCGGTTCCATCACAGTCTTTATAGTATGGCTGTAAGTGTAGAGGAGGGTAAAGTCTAACTTCACTGTATTTTTTTCTCATACTTTCAGCGTATTCTTGATCATCTGCTATAACTGTAGCTACGTAGTAAGAAGAGAGTCTGTCGTGTGTAATTAGTGAACCTTTAATATTACTTTCTTTTAATTTTTGATATGCGTTGACACGATTAGTTAGGTTATACTTATATCGTTTTAATTGAGTTAAAGCAATCGTAGCGTTTAAGTTATTCATATAGAATTTGAAACCACTCTTATTAATTTCATAACCATTAGCTGTATTAGATCTTCCGAAGTTTCTATAAGTTGATGTAAAATTATAGATCTCTTCTAAATCTGTAGATAACATTCCTCCATCTGAAGCTGCAATTGGTTTGTATGGATGAAAACTAAATAATGTAATATCTGATTGCATTTGAGGTGTACTGCAATGGGCTGAGTCTACTACTATAAATTCGTTGAAGTTATCTTGTTTAATAGTCTCTGTAAAGTTTTCTATAGTTGATACTCCTCCGTACAGTACAGGCATTAGTACTGGTTTTATTCCTCCATCACTGTATCTTTCACATCTTAGCTTTCTTTTAGCTTTATATGCATCAACACTCATTAACATATTCTCATCTACGTCAACAAAAATAACATTATGTCCATGTTGTCTAGCAGACCAAGCCATCGATGTAAATCCAATACTTGGAGTATATACGTCGCAAACTCCGTACTTTTCCTTTAAGTATGCGAAGGTAATGTATGCTCCAGCTGAACAAGAGTTTAGTGCTGTATTGTATTTCTTAGAACTAAAAGTTTGGAATTCTTTTTCGAAAAGAGTAACGTTGCTTCCAAACCCCATATCACCTCTCTGTATGATAGGTTTAATCACATTGTCTATATCCTCTACTAAAATTTTTGTTTCGAATAACTTCATTAACATTTAAGCCCTTTATTAATTAACTCAACTAACTCATCAATATCTGCTTTTACCCATAGTTCTGAGTTGAAGTGTGGTCCGGTGTATTCATCCCAGTCCTGGTATATTTTATTAGTATATTGAGGTCTTATTTGAAGTAGGTTTATATTTGGAACTTGGTATGCAAATGGTAGTTCTGTTTGAGCTAACATATCTTCATGTAACTTCTCCCCCGGCCTAAGTCCTACAGTATCTGTCTCTGCTTTTTTGCCTGTTATTGTCTCTAATGCTCTAATACATGTAGGTAGTGTATATGAGTTGATTTGAGGTACAAATACTTCACCTCCCTTTGCATTATCTAGTGTACCGAGTACAGCGTCTACAGCATCATCTAGGGTAAATAAAAACCTAGTCATTTCTTCAGAGGTTACTTTTATTATCTTGTCACTCTCTATCCACTCCATAAATAAAGGAACAAAAGATCCTCTAGATGCTATCACATTCCCATAACGTACGGATGCAAATACGGTACTAGGTGAAGTATAATCGTAGTTAGTAAATAACCGTTCCGCTATAAATTTAGATGAGCCATATACATTAACAGGTTTACATGCTTTATCGGTTGATACTAGAATACATTTTTTAATACTGTTTTCTAAAGCTGCTCTAGCAACATTATCAGAGCCGTTTATGTTGGTTTTTATACATTCGTCTGGATGGAACTCCATATCATCAATTCGTTTCAGTGCTGCTGTGTGTATGATGTAGTCTGGTTGGGTAATTTTTAATGAAGTATTTAATTTATCGTAGTCTCTAATATCCCCTATAATACGGGTAATATCGGTTCCACCAAAAATTAATGCTTGTTTACCTTCGTCTCTGGAGTAAACTATAATTTCAGCTCCATGTGATTGGAGTCTTTTAATTAAAGCTTGTCCTAAAGAACCTGTTCCTCCTGTGATGAAGAATTTTTTATTTCTGTAATTCATTTATAATGCGTTTTGAAGCGTTTCCATCGTTATAATCATCGAACAATATAAGTAATTCTTTTGGGTTTTCCAAATTATCCCAAACTTTATTGTTTAGTTTTTCTATTTCTTTTTTGTAGTTACTTGAAAGTAATTCACGTAGTTGAGTTTCTTTAGTAAAGCCGAAACTACGCATCCACATCTGTTTGTTATTTTCTAACCCAGGACCTCCTTCCTGTAATACTCCTGAAAAATCTAAGTACTTTTGGGGAATATCTAATTCCAGACTAACATCTTGGTATTCACTATTAGTAAGTAAAGTTGCATGGGTGATAGAAGACATACATCCTACATGTTTATTGCAAATACTAAACATCCCCCAAATATGATTTTCTTCTAGAATAGGGGTGCAATTATCTAAAAAGAATTTAGGGTAATAATCATTTTTAAATTTCTGATCGAATGGTTCTCCAGGATATGGTTTATAGAAATATTGGTGTTGGGGCTCGGATGTTATTATATTGTGGAATATTTTATTAATACCACTTCTATGTTGGTTAACTAAACTAAACAGTAGTACTTGTTTCTTACTAGGATCAATATTGTATATCTTTTCTAGTTGGGCTAAAGTACTTCTATCCTGTTTAAGGTTTAAATCGTATTTAGGGTTACCGACTACTACCATGTTTCCTGTAAATCCTGCTAATTGTTGTTGGAGTTTTGCTTGAGAAGAGTGAACAAAAAAGATGTCAATTAAATCTGTAAATCTACTTTTGGAGTAGGCTTCTAGTCTGGATTCAGCATTGTTTAGTATGTGAGCGTTAGGTTCTACTAACCCTATTTTAGAGTTAAATTTTAATTTAAATTCTTTAATAATATCTAATTCAGGATTCCATCTCTCTCTATTTACTAATAACCAATCAGGCTTAAAGGGTAACTCTACTCCTAGAGTTTCACTTTTAACTACAGATTTTCTCTCTACATTAGTTAGTATTTCAAAATCTCCTTGTTGGTATACAGGGTGTTTTAGTTGCGTTGATTGTGTTACCATCGCAAACAATTTAATACCTAAAGAGTTAGCTTCTTCTATAATGCTGTTTAAAGAACTTAATCCTTTAGCATCAGAAGCAAATATAACTAAATTCATAATAAATCTCTTACAGCTTTAGTAAAAGTAGTATTTTCTGTTTTTATTCTATCTTCTGTCATTTCATCTAAATACTTCTTGCCACTTGACTCCCATAAATGATGAGAATAGGCATTTGGGAAATTATAGTCTTTTTCAAATAAAGCTTCAACATGTTCTTGATGATATAATGGCCAGAAGAATGCTTCATGATTTACTAAAGTAATATGTTCTTGCATTGTACTGGCTAAGTGGGCAGGTAGGTTAACAGAGTGAGTACACCAAGTAGGTGATCCTGGAGGTCCTCCTCCAAATGTATCTTTAAATCCTGCTAACCAAGTTTTAGCAAATAACGAATTTTTCTCACTTAACATTGTAGCAGGACATAATCCTTCATTCCCACCAATACCTTGTTGTCCCATTACAAAATTACTATCTAACAAATCAGTAAATGGCTTCATCACAATCACATCAGTATCTGCATATATCCCTCCATATTCAATTAGTACCTGTAACCGTATTACATCTGATTTATGAGCAGGTTGAGTGATAGGTTTACCGAATATTTCTGTTGGTGCTTTTATTTTCTGTACTTCAACTATTTTTTTAGTTTTATCCCAATATTCACCCTCAGGCTCTTCATCAACCCATATAATTACTTTTTCAGCGCCTGATCTAACAACGGAAGATTTTACAGATAGGTAGTGGTGTAGTTTCCAAGGGCGTTCTTTTATGTAGACAAAATGAAATATGTTTGGAATCATAGCGTATCGTAATAAGCGTTTTGTTTTTCTTGTCTTTCTATATCTTTAGGGTGATAAAGAGCGAAACCTTCCTCCATAGGGAGTGTAGCATATTGATCAAATCCATCTAAACGTTCATGAACTTTATTAATCCATTTAATCTTATCTGAGTTTTTATATATCCTCCATTGGTAGTCAGGCCAGTTCACCCAACCTGCGTCATTAACACTCCATCTCCATTTAGCAATATGATCTTGAGTTAACCCCTTTACCGTATTTACTCTCGGTACTAGTATAACATCGACATCTTTATTCATTTCAAGTAAAAATGGAAGAGTCTCTAGTAATTCTTTGTTTGGGTGTTCGTCAGCATCAATTTGGAATATAAAATCTCCTGAGCATAAGTCTGTAAGGTAGTTTTTCCAATCTGCAAAGTGCCCTTTAAAAGTTTTAGGGTATGCTTTAATTAAGCCTTGACTTTGAAGTCCGACTAAGTAATCCCATACTTCTGCTGTTCCTGCTTTTTTATCAAATAAGACTACTACTTCATCTTCTCCATTTGTATTTAACATAAGAGTAGAGATTAGTTTTTGAATTTCTTCATATTCATTACAGACTGTAATTGCATAACTTATTTTCATACTCTAAATATACGAATTTTATTGCTGAGTATCAACTTCAAACATACCGATGTGCTCTGCTGCTGTCATAAAGTCTCTTTGTTCAAAATGCTTAACATTTTTCATATCCATTTTATGAGTTTGGGCTTTGGTAGCTTTTTTATCTGTTTCTTGTAATGGAATAGCTTTTACTGCTGCCCATTTCCAATTAGATTTATCTGTTCCGTCTATGAATACCATTCCTTTCTCCGGTAATGTTAATGTAGAGGGTAGCCAAGTAAGCTTGCTTTTATCTTCAAACATCAAATCTTTATAAAGTTCTGGTGAAGTCTCAACTGCTTGTTGTACGATTTCGCTTTTTTCAGTCATTAATGTACTGGTAGTAAATCCACATCCCCAGCATAACCAAGTAGTTATTTGTTCATTAACTTGCTGTTCATAACATGCATTACCTCCACATCTTTTACAATCTACTAATTTATCCATATAATATCTCTTTTATAGTTTCTTTAAGGTAGGTAATTTTAATTTTGGTACTTCTAGTTTCTTTTCTTCTCCTAATTTCTTAAGCTTAGGAAGAGTTAATCCAACTTGTTTAGGTATAGCTGGTACTATATCTAATACTTCTTTTAACGTGTCTACCATCTTATCATAGCTAAACTCAGTCCTACTCTTATACCCTTGCTTTTTAGCTTTTACTAGCCACTGTTTATAGTTCTTAAATACATCCTTATATGCTTGACCTACGTCTATCGGATCTGGTGTAAACCATTGGCTTTCTTTTAGTATCATATTCTCTACTACAGCAGATTGGTGTACGTTTGTGAGGTCTCCTTTTACAAACCTTACTAAGTCTTTATCTAGAAAGTCTACTTGTCCAGACCATGCAGAAGCTATAATAGGTTTATTAACCAAACTAAACTCTAAGAACGGTCTTCCAAATCCTTCTCCTTTTGGTAAAGAAACAAAAGCTTTAATCTTAGGATGGTTGTATAACTCATTCATTTCAGCATCAGGAATCTCTCCATGTACAAGGTATATGTTAGGCAGTTTACCTTTTACTGTTTTACGTACTTCGTCTATCTTGTCTAGTATTCTCTCTCTATCCATTATAGAGGTTCCTACACTATGACATTTCATCACTAACGCAGGTGCATCTTTCTTATTTTTAAAAGTCTCTAAAAATGACTTAATTGTAAATCCTAGGTTTTTCCTGTCTTCTCCAAAACTACCTTGCATCCAATGTCCTGTTGTAAAGAAGCAAAATGATTCCGGTATGTCATTTAATGTTTTAGTTATATCAAAGAGAGGGTTTGATTTAGTAGGTAGGTATTTAGTTATATCTGCACCTTCAAACAATACAGCCATTTTTGTATTTAACATTATTCTTTCCTGAATCTGTCCTGTCTGGTTGTTTTTCACTTCGTACTTACTTCTTAAGAATGTCTCTTTACTGTGTTCTGATGATACTAGGAGTAGGTCTACGTTATTAGCTCCTTTTATCCAGCTAGGGTCACATAAAGTTGTCTCCATTCCAGCAGTAACTCCTATATTATACTTCCCTATCTTTTTAAACTCATTAGGTACGCTAATTTGAATACATATGTCTGGCTGTTGTGTAACCTGCATAGTTATTCGATTTGCAAGATCAATCATATCATGATCCTTTAAATATCCCCATCTAGTATTTCCCCATCGTTGTGCTAGTAACTTTACATCCCATTCAGGTTTAGCATCAATTACTGCTTTAATAAAGTCTCTACTTCTTGCTCCATATCCTGAGTATGTATCTACAGGTGAGCTTATTAATACTGTTGTTTTGTTTTCCATACTTTTTTTAGTATCCTGTTAATTTGTGTGGTGCATATTTTCTCGGTCTTTCTTCAATCTTAAAAAAGTCAAAAGAAGGTCTAGGTGTAAATTTTTCAAATCCTGTATCTATAGTTTCTATAACGTTCTGACACATTTTTCTAGCCGTCATTCTTGCCTCGTCTCCTACTACCCAATCACGTCCTTTCATTCCGTTTGTATTTCTTTCTTCTGATGTCATGCTGTATACTTTTTCTATTGCATTAGCTGCATCTTCTGCATCGCACTTGTCATCAAATATATACGGAGTAGGTACTGAACCTGCTAAGGAGATACTTGATGGGAATACCGGTACTGCCCAGTCTCCACACTCCTTAACTGTTCCTCTATGGTTCGAAGGAAAATCAGCATCAAAATCTATCCACTTTCCATCCTTTTCAAACCTACATTGATCTTGCATTCCTCCTGTTACGTTAGGTATAATCATCGTTCCGGTAATTAACGACTCTGTTAACGATAGTCCCCAACCTTCGTTAGAAGATAGTAGAATAGATACGTCTGCAATATTGTATAATAGGTTTAGTTGATCTGCAGGTATCTTACTTCCTGAAAATAGTACTTTTACGTATTCAGGGTCACATAGTAGATCTCTTACCGCCCTTAAATCTGTTCCGTTATTATCTACAGGGTCTGTATGTAGTATTAATGCGCATTTCTTAGCTTTCTCTTTACCTATCTTATCGCAAAATAATCTGTAAGCTAAGATAGTGTCTGATGTACTTTTTCTTCTAATATTTCTAGAGTTGTAAAAGACTACAAATTCAATATCATCTGATTTAAGCATATCTTTTTTAAACTTTTGAAGTTTTTCGAATTGCTCGTGATCTTTCTTTATTGGGAAGAATGTATTTTCATTTATACCATGAGGGA
>Ga0222717_10001741_pt1 | contig 17465 bp, 9 predicted proteins | sample C33_18DmetaG_FD_165053 | JGI IMG/M metagenome (GOLD analysis project Ga0222717, IMG submission 165053) | Estuarine water microbial communities from San Francisco Bay, California, United States - C33_18D | ecosystem: Environmental > Aquatic > Marine > Unclassified | place: USA: California...
TAACTTCAGGTAGTCTTTCACTATCATTCCAAATATCTGATTCGGGTGTTAACTTTATAGTTCCAATAAATGCAAACACATGGTATGGGTTAACATTAATATGTCTTGATGCTTTATTTTGGTTAACATAACTAACTTCACTATATGGTAAGGTGATTAAATCACCAGTTTGTGTGAAGTTTTGAGATGATGCAGTATTCAGTGTCATGTCAAAGAATTGTGAATAAGATTGTGGTCTTAGTACACCTAGTTTAGTGTCAATAGCAACTCTATAGTCGGGATGATTTACATCACCAATCTTATGACCTCTAAAGTTATCAACTAAGAAACCTGACTTGAATCTATCGAATCCATCTGCATCTAGTATCTGTTTTGTTTGTGTATCTTTTTCTAATAAAGAAAGAGATGTAACTCTTTCAAGGTTAGTAACCCTGTTGTTTATCTTACCGATATCCTTCATGGTATATCGTCTATGGTCTTGTGACCTTACTCTTATACTGTCAAGTTTTGCAGTGTAAGGTGGTATTTGTAATTCGAATAGTTCAATTGCATTATCAATAACCTTTGGTTTGGTTGGAGATAAAGCTGGTATCCCTGTTGCTATTTGGAATATACCTGATTGATGTAAGAATAGTTTATCAATTCTTCCAACATAGAAAGTGATATCACCTTGAACTGTTGAACCATTGATAGGTGTATCGGGTGTTGATGCATTAGTTTGTGAAATACCTGTTCTAGAACTATCGAAACTTGTTCCAGTTTCATATCCGAATGGTGCAAACTGAATTGCAGTTGATAAGTCGGTTGGACTTGCAACATTCATAGGTGCAGTTCCAAAATCAGTATCATTGTGAACAATACCAGCAACTGGTCTAAAGTCAACACAATCTGAAAGTTCAAATGTTCCATCGGGTTCTAATCCACCCAAGTCTACTTTGTTTGGTGAGTAAACTGGAATCTCTTTATAAAGACTCTCGTCATAAGAACCAACGTCAAAGAAGTCACCTGCTCCTGCTTCAAAGTAATCAAACACTATAATAATAGAGTTTGAAGGTGCTGGTTCGCCAGGCTTAAGTGATATTTTACCTAAGTCATAGTAACCATCTCTTTGACCATTGTCAAAGAAGTATCTGTTTTTGATATTTGGTGAACCTTGTGATACACTATCTACTGTTCCTGTTGCACCTGAAGTTTGTCCTACAATAGACTCATCTTCGGTAAATACTCCTGATATCATATAGTAATATGATGTTGCACCTGCGTTAAAGTCTATAATGACTGCACGTGCATCTGATGTTTGTCCTACGATTGTCTCATAGTTTGCAAACGTTCCTACTGTATTAGCAAATGTTGCGTTAGGAGAAAGAGGTGTTGTTCCCCCTGTTCCTTCATAGATAGCATGTATCTTAAATACGTCTGCAACACCTAGTGTAATTTCTTTATCTGCAAATGCAGAACCATACACACCAGTGTAAGAACCACTTCTATCTCCACTTACTTTTAGAACTCTTCCTTTTCTATGGTCTTTACTTCTTGCATCGGGGTCTGCAATTAAAATAGAGTATGTTACTTTAAGAATAACATCTTCGTTTGCAGCTCCAAATCCTGAGATTGAAATGTTCTGACCATCTCCATTTTCTGTAGGAGATGCACTTGTATAATCTTCTATGTTTAGTATGTCACCATTTCCTAGTGTTGGTGAAGTTGCACCAGTTACATCTACAACTGATATACTAAAGTTGTCTGCATTTCTAGCTTCAAATGCACCATCTGTTTGTGATATTTGTATTGCACCTGAAGATGAAATTGTTTCTGTTTGTTGTCTTCTTACTTTTATAAAGTCTGCATCATGTGTCTTAACCCAGTTTCTAGGCCATGCAAATATGTTTGCAGTTTGGTCTTGGTCATCTAGTTTTGCACGTCTTCTTGTTACGTTACCACTATAAGTTACTGGAGCAGCTACACTTAAAGTAATCTCACTAAAGTCTGCATTGAACGACTGAATAATTCTTTCGTTACCAACACCATCAACTAGGACATCTCCTTCTTTTAATTCTGCAGAGAATCTTGTTCCAAAACCTGTTACAGTTTGACTATTAAGAGTCATGTTAATTGTTCCACTCAACACTTTGTCTGCATCTAAACTAATGTCTGCAGTAAATTTTTGTGCAGAACCACCGACTTTTGGTGCTTGGAATAGAGACCTTGCTCTATCAATATTATAACTTCTTACTGCAGATATGTTTGCAAAACTACCTGTTGAGTTTCCAAATGTTAAATCTTCTGTACCTGAAGTTAAGAATGAACCTATTACGTCATGTAGATAAAGGTCATTACTAGATTTATATGCAACTATACCAGTTGCATTACTTTCGTTTCCTGTTACTTTATCACCAACATTGATTGTTCCACTTGCAGTTCCAGTAAGTTTTGTGAACATCTTAATATCGAACATGTACATGTTAAAGATAGAACTATTTGCAAATACTCCACTTGATGAAGTTCCTGACTTATGGTCAATATCTCTTACTCTTGCAAAACCAATATGTCCACTTGCATTCTCTGTTCCTACTGAAGCTACAACTGCATCATAAATCTTTACAACACCGAAAGGTGATTGTGATTGTCCTGAAGACTCATTACCAAACTCGGGAAATGAGTGTGCATTTTTAACTTTTAATTTGTTTCCTAATCTAATAGGTGTCTTAGTGTTTGCAAGTGACTTAGTTGTTCTTGCTTTTGGGAATGGAACTGTTGTTGTTCCAATCTTATCAATCTCATAACCTCTAACGTATGCTTTACCTGGCGATATTTGCATAACAAATTGACTTTCATCTCCACCATTTTTAGCAGGATAGAACCCTCTGTTAATAGTGTTATCTAAATGTTCTCTCATTGATTGAGTGAATTGTGTTACAATAAAGTCACCATTTGCATCGAATGTTCTTCTTGCAAGTGTGTTTTCAATTGCATTGTACATAGGTCTATTGACCTTCATCTCAATGACACCTTGATTAACTCTTGCAAGTTCTACAAAGTTTGCATCTGTAGTTTCTGTAATGGTGAACTTAGAAAGTGTTAATCCAACTTTAAGTCTATCTGCACCAGCAGCGTTTTCGTTTGATGTACCTGTTGAATTATCTTGTAAAGAGGTATCAGAAGATGAGTCTACCATACTTTCTGTAATTGTCAAACCAATTCTATATGATGGTTTGAATGAATACTTCTCTAGTATTAATTCTTGTGCATCAACCTTGACAAAGAAACCCCTAAGATATATAATACCTTCTGATATTTTTGACATTGAACCAATACCACAAGGTGCATTTGCTGTAGTTTCTACTTGGAATTCGTTATTGTTTGATACTTCTGAATATGTTCCACCTGAATCTACTTGACATTCACGTAGTTCTTCGTTTGCAGTAAATTTAAATGAGTTTGCAGAATCTGTTCCCTGTCTCATATACTTAACAAACAAGGTCATCTTATCTGTTGAAGTTTCTGCACTTGATGATAATACCTTTGCAACTACTCCTGAAGTTTGACCGATGACAAGTTTACCATGGAAAGACGTTCTATAAGTCTCAGATGTTGCAGTTCCACTATCATTCGGATTTGCACTCTTGACTTTGACATAGTACATTTCCATGTCGACATCTGTTTGAGCTCCTTGAACAATAGAACCCTCTTCAAACATGTGGTCACCAAATCTCTCAATTTGATTTTGTAAAATTGATTGAGATTGAGTTAACTCTCTTGCTTGAATAGGACGACCAGCACGATAAAGAACCTTATGAAAGTTCTTATCCTCTGAGTAGTCATCGTAATAAGGTGATATATTTAAGTCTGTCTTTTCAGGCATAGTATTTCCAATTGTTTGTTGGGGTTCTAAGAACCCCGTAAATTACATTTCTATAATTAATTTAATATCTTCGATTTGGTCAGCTGCTCTAGTCACTGCACCTCTGTTTTCAATATACATGATTTCACCTGAATATCTTTGAACTTCGGGATGTGATGCACTTAGTGCTACTGTTGTTGCAACACTTGAACCATCTACATAAACTTGGTCACCATTTGTAAAGTTTACATACTCACCACCATTATTTGCGATAGTAGTGTACTTAACTATGTTTCCTGAAGTACTTAATGACACAACCTTTGCAACTGCAACTGCAGCTCCATTTGAGTTTGCATTCAATATAGTATCATCAATACTTAAAGATGCAACACTTGAACATGAGAACTGGTTATATGCAGTCAATGTAGATGCTGTTGCAACTGTTGTTGTTCCAACATTGAATGGGTCTTGTATTAAACCAACTCTTCTGAAATCATTGTCTGTTGGGAAGTCACCCGAACCTTCAGCAAACTCTAATCTTGAGTTTACGATTACATAGTTTCCACCTAGTTCTGAAACTGGGTCTGCACCATGTCCATATAAAGGAGAGATAATAACTTTTGCACTTGCACCACTACCACTACCGATACCTGATATATTTGCAATATCAATTGATGCACGTTTATATCCTGTTCCTGGCGTTGTTACTGTAATATGTGAAACCTGTTCTGATACAACGTGAACTGTACATAGTCCACCTGAACCATCTCCATCGATAGTTATACCAGTGTAGTTATGTGTTCCACTGTTTCCAACGTAACCTGAACCAGCTGCACTTACGTGTACATGGTGAACTGCACCATCAACTGCTTGGTTTTCAACATCGTATTGTGCAGAACCATCATCTGTTCCTGCTGAACCGAATGCACCTAAATCACCATTGATTTCTGTTTGAGCACCCAGTGTTTTAATTGGAATGAAGTCGTTTGTTACAAATTTGATTGTATCTGATGCAGTTACAGTATACATGTATTTCCAAATATAACCTCTACCCGCGGCAGCGTCGGTATCAGTTGTTGTTACTAGAGAAGTTGGACTAGTTCCTGAAGGTTTTTCTGTTGAGTTAACAACAACACCTGAACTATTTCTTCCACTTCTAATACATTTGTATACATTGTAGTCTTCTGTTATAACAAAGAATCTTGCATCATACAAGTTAGTTGCACTTGTAGCTGATGATGGATTTGCAGCTGAAACATCATGTGAGTATTCATCATACTTAGTTGCACCATTGATGTCCCAATCATATCTTGTTAAACCATGGGATACATCTGCAGAAGTTACTTCCTTCATTGCAATCATATCTGACCATGCATCGATTTCTTCACCAACTGCATTGGCAGGTGTTGGTGGAACTGTATCATCAGTCCATGGGTATGAACGTCCTATGAATATGTAAGTGTTTGAAGCTGCCTCTCCAAAATCTTCTTTGAATTGTCTAGCGTTATGTACTCTAAACTTTTCTGTAATTATTGCTGCCATTTTATTTTATCTCCTAAGATATTTAATACTATTTATAACACTATGCAGACTTTATATATGCACTAAATGTTAAATTTGTTCTTTTTCTTTGATGATTTTCATAATCCGCTATGTAAAACTTCGGATACATGTTGTCTAGGTCGGATATTTTGAGTCCTTCGGACTTTGCACCTTCAACCATTACATTACCACTTCCATCTTCTAATACAATATCGTCATTGTTAGTTTCATCTTTCAAATAATATGATATATCATATGTATTTTGTCTTGCAATTGTATTTATAGTTCTAATTGTACTACCAAGTGGAACGAATGATGATAAATTACCACCACTACTGTCGTCTTGGATGATTGGTTCACCACTTTCAGATACAATCCTATCGTGGTCTTCAAAATACATATACTTTCCAGTGTACTCAATGTTTCTTTCTGACGTAAAGTAGTGTACTGGTTCAACTGTTGTTGCACTTTCTAAACGTAAAAGTTCTGTTCCATCCTCGGATATGATTCTCTCACCATAGTCACCTTTAACTTCTGCATCCTTATCGGGTTCAAACCTTAAGATGCAAGCCTCTTCTTCAAGTTCTATAAGTCCACCACTTTCAAGGATTAACACTTCATTGTTAGGTTCCCATATTTGGAATACCTTACCTTGGTCGGATGGTCTTCTCTCGGTTTCAACTCTAAGATAACCATTATTTGCAGTTGCAATATTTAATACTGACATTACTCCATCAATTCTTGGTGAAGACTGGGTTATTGCCATATTCTTAGATACAATTTTCAGAATGTTCATATGACGACTTCTCATCATAGAGTCTCCGACTTCTGTTCCTCTACCACTTTCTACACCATTAACTTTCTGATATGGTAGAATTGCACCCCCAGTTACAGGGTTTGTTTCGGGTGAGGGAACCCCACATGCTCTAAGAACAACAAGTGGGTCATTCATTTCAGAGTCTAGTGTGTATAACTGTATTCTTCTACTTGAATTTGTAAATGCATTTGCAACACCTAGTGTAGGTTCTCCATATATTACAATGGTAGGTACAAATTTAAATTGATTTTCAGGTACTGCAGATATATTATTCTTAATTGCAACCTCACCAAAGAAGATGTGTCCTGCTGGGTGAAGTAGGTCTTTAACTGCTGACCTGTATTTGTTAATAGACTCACCGACTTTGATAACATATGAGTGAGATTGATAGAGATATCCATCTTGTATATTTGCAACACTTGAACTTGCTTGACCTCTATCTCCTAAGAACTGTCTTTCTATAATACCTTCACCACCCATAACACCTTGACCATTAAATCTTTGTGTTTTTAGGATATGAAAATAATCTGTATTGTTGTATTTTACTTGTTCACCATCAACAAACTCTCCATTTAATGATGAGTATTTTAGTATGTGTCTATCTGCATCATAAGATACTGCAGTTGCAGTTGTTCCTGATACTTGTCCAGTTAGTACTAAATCTTTTGTTGGAATTGCAGTCGGTGTTTCAATCAACATATTATGTTGTGAAGATGAACCTAACACACCATTTGAATCAAAGTTATATCCTTGACTTTCAAAGTTGACTGAGGTAATACCACCAATCTTACTTGACCATGCAAATATCTTTGCACCAGTTCCACTAGTTACATTGACTTGAGTTGCAACATTGACTGCAGTTGTTCCGTTAATTATCTCACCTGCTACAAAGGTTCCTGTATCTGTTGAGTCTCTTGATACTACTATTCTCTTATTGTTGGGTTCAAGTCTTAATACTTTACCAGTTGCATTTGATGTACCACCTGTTAGACCTTCTGCTTTTTCATATTGATTTACTTCTGCAGAAGTTTTAAAGTAGATGTAACCACCTGTATATACTTTAGGAACTATTTTATAACCTGTTCCTTGGTTGTTTATGAAGATACTTCTGATATTAGATTCAGTAGTTTCTAAGTTCATTCGTGTTCCGTCTTCGTATAAGACGTTATTGAACTCTCTGTATATGTCTACTATTGCACCTGCTGATAAACCATTGATAAATGTCACTCTATCGTTCTTATGTGTATAACCCGATGTTGCATTTAACGGGTCTCTCTTTACACCATCAACAAACACTTGAACTGTTCCATCATTGAAGAACATTCTTCTATTTAAATCATCTTTACCATTGAATAGTGTTTGGTTTGCAGTTGCAGTATATGTAAACTGACCATAGTGTGATGCATTCTCTTGTATTACTTCATCACCAACCGAACCGATAAAGGCCTCTGCACCCGAACCACCTGTATCTGTATTATCAAACACTACCATTTGAGGTAGACCGACTTGAATTATAGAGTCGGTAGATAAAGATATTGGTTTGGAAACTACTATAGATTTTCTATCGTCTGCAATGGAAACTACTTTTACTGTATCTACATTAGTTCCAAATACAGTGTGTCCTTCTTTTATTGCAGTGTCTAATGCACTGTCAAATGATACTAGTGTAGATGCTTTAGAGGTTTCGGTAATGATGTTTGCACTGTCTTCCATGACAACATAGTCTTCACCATCCTCTGACCTCATGCTATCAACTGTTCCTTTAGTTGTTGCACTATAAGTGTTATGGAAACCTGTTCCACCATCTTCAATGTATATGTGTTCGACACCACCTGAAGTGATACCATCGACTATTGATTTTGCTTCAACTACACCTGAGTCTAGTTTCTGACCAACAAAATTAATCCTATCATTTAATGTGTATAGTGAACCAGCACCTGTTTCTTCAAACAGAATACCATCACCATCTTCGGTAGATATGACTCCACTATCATCATGTTCGATGTAGATGGACGACTCATTGAAATCTACTCCATTTATTACACCTAATGTTGTACCAGTATACTCTGTTATTCCGTCTCTGTCAAGGAATGTAACGAATACACCTTTCTCAAAGGTTCCAACATGGTTATCCATTATCTCTAATGAATAGATACCTTCTGCAGCGTCTAAGGTAAACACCTGTTCTATAATAGACTCTGCAAGAACAAACGAATCTGAACTTCTTAGGTGTTGTATTTTATCTGTTGACTTTGGAAGTAGGTTTGAGTTCGTTAGTTGAACCACCATCCTTCTTCTTTGACTGTAATCTGATTCGGAGACATGTGATGTCTCGTCAATTGGATATCTGACCTCTGCATCCTGTCCAAACATTATTCTCATTAAGAATTGTAAAGACTCTGCAGTACCTTTCTTTTGATAAAGGTCGTTTATATTTTTAACTGTAAGACGTTTATTCTGTGTAGATGATAAATCTAATGATGGAATAAAGTCGTTTTGATAATATTGTAGAAACTCTTCTGAAGTATGGTCGATATCCGAATAGTCTAGTAACTTGTTATTTGCAAGTATAGAATTTTCTTTGTATGTTTTAATTACTGCAGTTTGTTTTGTGTTCCTACCTTCAATGGTTTCATTACTTTTAAAACCATTTCCTGAAATTGATTTGACGTATAAGACATTTTTATTAATGACTTCAATACGTGCAACTGCACCTGTTGTCTTTCCGAAGATGTACTCTCCGACAACATATGGGTCTGCAGTTGAATTAGTGTTTCCAATAGATGCCTCATTGACAATCTTGGAAATATCTCTGTCGGGTGTTGCACCAACAGTTTCGGGTTCCAAAAAGATGGAACCCTGACTGTCTTCTAATAAAATACCATCAATGTCACTCTGAGAATCTAGAGTAATTATCTCTGCTTCTAAGAATTCAAAATATGCACGGATGAATTGTTCAAACGCAGGTGCTTCTTCCTTTAAATACTCGGGTAATAAAGTTGGAAGTCTGTGACTTAAACGTTCACTGACATAATCTGTATGTGACATTTATGGTTATCCTATATTAAGTTAATGTTGCACCATGATTTGTGATAGGGAACCATTTGGAACCATCCCAAAAACATATTACTGCATCACCTAACGCATTTAACTTAATCTGTTCAGTTTCATCTGAGGAATATCCCCATGATTCTACTGTGATGTCAGCCATATACGAACCAGCTGGTGCAGTTTTCATATAGATGATTTTTAACTGACCTACGTCTGTTCCGTCATCTAATGTAAACGCAATATCACTACCAGCACCTGAAAGGTCTAATGCAGATGCAAAAGAACTAGCAAGGTTAGCTGCTGTTGAAGACAAAGTTGTAATGTCGTCAACTGCAAGGTGAGTTGGAATGTTTTCAAAAAGTTGACCAATAGTCATCTTCTTGTTTACAGGTGTTCCGCCTGGGTTATCTACAATGTGTAATAAATCATCTGCACCGATATCACTATCTGAAACTGATGTTAATGCACTTATTTTTTTATCTGCCATTTTGTTTTTCTCCTATAAAAACCAAGTTAATGGAATGCTACTCTGAGCATGGAACCTACCATCTCAGACCACTTTATTCATATTAATATGAACTACTAGAGGTGGATGTATACCCAACTCCAGCACTACTTTCACCACTTGCGATGGTGTCTACTTCAGCAGTTACCTTAACATCAGATGTTGATATGTCAATTAGAGAACCTCTAATTGCAACTACATCGTTACCTGATGGGATAACTGTAAAGTCAATCGTACTATCAACGTTTACTGTTGAGGTAAACATGATGGCATTGATTGAAATCTTTCCTTTAGAATAATCCACTGTTCCAGCTTCATTATCCTGATAAACTCTTGTTGACCCTGATAGATAGTAACGTCTTAGGTTACCACTTCCATCATCGTCATAATATTGTGTGTTGACTGAATCTCCCGATACCATGAAACCAGTAGTAGTTGTAATACCACCAGCATCCTTATTGTGTCCTGAATGGGGATTATTGAATCCATTACCAAAGTCTACTGTATAACCTACTTCTTGATTAATCTTAGCTTGGGCTGCCTTCCTAAGTCTAATGTTTGTAATATTGGATAGAACTGAATTGTCTGCATCGTCAATTGCTTTCAATAGATTTGAATGTCTGAATACTGCATCAAAGTCTTTTAGGTTTGTATTATCAAACTCATTGATTGCACCAGTTACTAATGTTTGCAATTCACCTATTGATAAATCTGTCTTAGATGCATCATACTTGAATACTGTTGAGATAAGTATCTTAACAATTTCGGGGTCAATCAATTCGGGTCTAACAGTTAACATGTTTAATTTGTTAAGTTGACCTTTAATTTGTTTCTTCTCTGTTTCTGATAAGTAATCTGCATTCTTAGGTTTAAGTGCAACGAATACTTTACCATATACTGGTGGGTCATTGTCTTCACCACCCCATACTGCAACTGCATCTGCATTCGGATAATACTCTTGTACTTTTGCTTTGTAGTCGTTAAGTGTTACAAGTCTGTTTTGTGAAGTGTAAAATTTGTTTGCCTTAAACTTGATTGACTCTATACTTTCTTTCTCTGCACCACCATTTGCATTTACAGTAGTGATTACAGTTGAACTTGCATAACTATTGATTGCAGTTTGTTGTGCAAATCTTTTTGCACCATTAGCGTGTTGTGCATCTACGATAATGTATGTTGCACTTATGATATCACCATCTAGTAGTTTTTTACCTAGTACTCCGTCACCAAAATATATTTCGGTAAATCCATCTTCGTTTTCTTGAGTGTAGTAAACTGCTGTAGTAGATTTGATTGCAGATACATCTGTTGCAAGTGCAAAAGTTTCAGATACACCACCTGAATTTACACTTACTACCATTCTTGCTTTGTCTACTCTTCCATTTGATAACACAAACTTATTGTTTTTGATTTGTGTATCTACCACGTATTGGTCTGTTGCATATGTCCCTTGGACTATTTCTACATTTGAATACAAGAAAGTTGTGTTATTTTGTGATGGTAATGCTGAAGATGTAACCACAAAGTAGTAGTTAACTCCATCAAAGGTTGTAGAGAAAATAGTTCCTCTAGGCATAGTCATCTGAGTGGGTGTCGGGTAAGTTCCATCAGGGTTTCTAACATCATTAATTGTTACATCTACTGTTGCACTTGCACACACTTCCGAAGCAGGTGTAAAACCTAAATCCTTTGCACGAGACACTACATTCTTTCTTAATTGTGCAGAGTCTAAAAATAATTCTGAGGCTGCAATATTAGTGTTCACTGCACCGATATGTGATGCATATGAAAGTAAGTCAATAAGAACAGACATACTAGACCCTTCAAAGTCATAGTCTTTAAATTTGTCCTGTCCTTTAAGATAGTTTTTAAGATTATCAGAGATACTATCGAAGTCTAAATCTGTTACGTTTATTTGTGAACTGTTTACTGCCATTATCTTGCCCTTGTTAGTGTGAATTCTACTCTCTGATTAGATACACTATTGTTGATATTATAGAATATAGTACATCTAATTGTGTTTGTATTTTGACTCTCTTCTAATATTACTGATACGTTATTAACTCTAGGTTCAAATGTTTCTACAGTTTTTACTATTCGTTCTTTTACCCTTCTAATTTTCGGCATAGTGTCCAATTCGAACAACATGTCTCTAAGAGAACCACCAAAATTTGGTTTAAATGGTCTCTCATATTTATTGGTTAGGACTATGTTTCTTACAGAACGTCTTATTGCATCCGTATCAGTTTTTACTGTTATGTCACCCGTGACTGGATGAGGTGTAAAGAAAATATCTAAGTCTTTATACCTGTTCGGAGTTGCAACATTCTTGCCTTCTGATTTAATATTAACTGCCATACTTCTATTTATAACACTCCGTTAATCAGTTGGAACCTTAATTGCACAAACAACCAAACCTTCATCTAATAATGTGTTCATAACTATATTGTTACCAACTACACTAAACTCATTGTCTGCAGAACCCTCAACTTGTCTGACTCCATTAACAAATACATATAAATCTCCACTATTACCATCGATAGGGAATGAATTACCCAATGCAGTTCCATCTGAGGCCTTTAATGTTGAGTCTAGTCTACTGTCACCCTTATTTGCAACACGAACTGTAGGTTTGTATGTGGATGAATCTATTATACCATCTAAATTAGGTATAGTAATCATAGCTGCAAATGGATTTCCAATTAGGTTTAGGAAGTCACACATAGTTAACAATAACATATCGATTAACTTACCTAATCCGATTGCTTGTAGGAATTTCTTTATTAACTTGACCCATGCAAAGAGAAGTTTCTGTTGCCAGTTCTCTTTGAAGTCTACTAACCTTTCTTCAAATCTTTGTAGTCTTTCTTCAAGGGTTGAATTAGTACGAGTATCCTTTCCTATTATCTCCTCAATGGTCATTCCTATAATTGGTATCTCAAATCCAAGTACTGCTTCTTCCAATTGTCTTAGATACTTTCCTTTCTCATCTAAAAGTTTCTGTTCTAGTTCTCTCTTCTCTTCGTTTAGTTTATCAATCGTAGCAGGGTCGGTTTCAGTTTCCAGTTTCTTATCAATCTCTGCAATCTTTTCTCTAAGTTCACTAGCAGTAGTTTGAAACTTTCTCTTTAGGGATGCTTTGACCTTTTCTATTAACGCAGGTATGTCCATTGTCAATAGTTCTTGTATAGATGATATTGGTAACTCGGGTAATCCAAGTAAGTCCCATATCTCATCAAACAAATCAATAAGTTTCTCTAATGCTTTTATATGTGCATTCGTAACCCATTCTTTAATTTCTGTTTTGATGTAGTCCCATGTGAGTTTTGCCTTTCTATCTTCATTAAGTTCTGAGAGTTTACCATCAAACTTCCTGATTGCATCAGGAACTAAATTAAAAAACTTATCAACCCATGCACGTCTCTTTTCTTCTAGTGCAAGGATTTCTTTTTCTAGTTGTTCTTTCTGTTTCTCTAATGTCTCAATTTGTTCTACAGTCATGTTCTTTGCATTCATTAACTCTTTGTTAACTTCTGCAAGTCGTTTTCTTTTAGATATAATTTGAGTTACAAAATTCTTCCCAGCTATTTGGTCTGTTATCTCATCCCTATAAGAAGGAGTAGTTACCAATTTAACAATATCAATTGATAAACCTAGGATGTTAATGGTTAAACTAAGTGGTACAATTTTTCCTATCAACTCTGATATTTTGTTAGGAATATACATATGAAAATCTGCAACCAACTCATCGATAGCATCCGTAAGTTCCTGTTGTAAATTTTTCTTCCCTTCGGACTCTTTCCAATATGGACTAAGTAGTTTTTGTAATTTATCAAAATACTTTTCAATAGATTTTTTTATGTCTCTGAACTGTTCAAAGAGTTCACCCATAATAACATTGTCAACATAGTCTTCTGCAATTCTTATCTCTTCTAGTATTGCAGCTCTTTCTTCTGCAGTTAAGTCGGGGTTCTCTAACTTCTTGACGAGTAGGACTATCTCTTCTTCCTTCTCTTTCTTCATCAAAGCTAGTTTTGCATCCAACTTGTCGGGAAGTTGTGCAATTTCTAAAAGAGGTTTTAGTAAATCTTCTACTGAAGGTATAGAGAATATGTCCTCAGTCGGACATGGAAGTGCAGTAGGTAATACAACCTTCAATGCATTTGCAGTTTCAGCTACAACTAAGCCTGGTGTAACAACTACCTTTTCTTCTGCCATTATAATTATCCTTGTTGTACGACTTGACCTTTTAGGAACAATACTTTTGCAGATTGAATAGTCATGTTATCACCTGACTTAATATCCATTGTTCCTGTAACATCAATCTCACCTTTACCATAACCCTTTAATTTAACATCACCATATGTCTTAATATTAGAGTCACCCATTATCACAACATTTACTTTACCACCGATATGCACTTCATTGTCTTTGCATATTACAGTGTATTGGTCATTGACCACTTGAGTCATTTGTGACCCATCGGGTTCTATTGAATGGAATGTTCCTGAACGATGTTCAACTGCAATTCTTTCTGCACCTACTGTATCGTCTAACTCAAGTAGATGTCCTGACTCTGTCTTTAGTGTTTTATTGAATGGGTAAACTGGTTCGGCTTTAGTCTGTATTAATCTGTTACCACCAAATAATATCGAAAAATTTCTATCCCTATATCCATACTCATAAGTGTTATCACCTCTTGCATCAGCATCTACATCACTTACTCCAAACTCTAATGGGTAGTAAGGTGTTTCTTTGGTTGATGGTTCCGTGATAGTAGAACCTAGACCAAAGTAATCAATTGTTACACTTTCAGGTATCTGAGGAGATTCGTCTAATCCTACTTCTAGTCCCCAACTTCTATTAGGGTTTTCAGTAGTTGCAACTCCATCAATAGTATCTGTATATGCACTGATTCCTTTACCAACCCTTCTTGGGTCATTGAACCCAGTCTCCACACTACGTGCAACTTCTTTACCTGTAACATCAACCTTCCATCCTTCTTGTGGAATACCTGCTACTGTTCCAGTAATGATTGGGTTCTGTTGAGATGAATCTCTAAAGAAACCAAATACTGTAGACCCTTCTACGAGTCCATGTTGTGTTCCAAATCCTGATAGACCTGCTGAGGTTGTTGGTAGTAGAACTTGGGCCCATGGTAAATCAGGTGTTGCAATTTGTGTTTTATCTGCATTGTGAATTCCATGTATACGAACACGAACTCTACCTATCTTCATAGGGTCATGTCTATCTTCTACGACTCCATAAAAACTCATCATACTCGGGTGTATTTGTTGACTCATTTTGTTACACTCGGTTCTAATTCTTTTGATATACCTTCTCTAACACAAGTCATTGTTAAAGTCCCTTGGTTGTCTGCTGGTTTACCCATAAGTTTTATTTCAGTTATTAGATATCTATTATCATTCTTCTTATCTACTGTACCTTCAGGTTTAGATGTTTCAGGTTCAGGTATCATAAGTTTAACGACTGTTCCTACAGTTAAGTCTGTTCTAAATGGAATTACTATTGTATACATATTTTGATGAAGTAAATGCATCAATGCATTTCTTTCTAGTACACCATTGTCATCATATGTTTCACCTAAGAAAGGTTGTGGTGCATCTAGTGTTGTTGCATTACCATACGAATGAACCATGGTGTCGACATTAACAATCTTAGAATCAAATGATTCATTTACCGCAGGTTGAATATCTGTTTGTGAATACTTTTGGTCTGATGTTGTTATTGCATCATCAGGTGTTGCAGTAATTTCTTGGACATCTATATGTGCAGAAGGTTTATGCATATGACCATCCCTGTTGAATGCATCTTTCATATTGTAAATATGTTCTTCTACTCTTTGTGTTATTGGATTCCATACTCTAAGTGTAGACGCATACATACCACTTGTAACACCTGTTAATGCATCGAAAGCTTGTGGTCTATGAATTTCTAATATTTGTGTATTTAATCCTCGTAAAGAGTTTATGTTTACGTCATAATTCTCTTTATCTGTATTCTTAGGAGCTCTAGTAAAAACAACTGGATGTTCTCTCTGATACATTTCTGCAATATCATGGAATCTAAAACCACCATTGAGTGTTTGATAAAAGAAACATGAGTTTCTCCATGGTGCATCTAGAGAAGTATTTGCATTATTAACCATATGTTTAATACAATTATAAACAGTCATGTCGGGTGCTAGGAATTGATTATTTGCAGGCATTGTGTCTACCCATGCCTCGGTCTCTTCCTTTCTTAATTTAATACTGTTAGTTAGGATACCCAATATCATTGCACTGTAAGAACCATAGAGACATTGAGAAATTCTTTCCTTCTGTACTTGCATCATTCTAGGGTCTTGACACAAAAGTTGATAGGCTTGTGTGGTTTCGTTTATACGTTGGATGTTGTGAATCTTATGAATTCTAAATGTTCTATCTATAGATTGAGAGTTATCAGACTTATCTTCCAAACCTTCTTTCTGTCTTACAGATATTCTTACATTTTCCTGTCCTACAATCTCATAATTCTTAAGTAAGTTGACTCCATCCAAAACCATGATGTCTGCAGTTGTAAACATTTTGTATATACTTTCATACATTCTAAAATTACTACAAATTTTTGTTATATCAACTACATCACCTGCTTGAGTAACAATTGATATTGCCTCAATGAAAAATTCACCTGCTTTATGATTACTACTCATAGTTTATACTGACATGATACGTTCAAACTGATTAACTACTGCAGAAATCAATTCGGGACGTATTACTCTTATTCTTCTTTTTGCTTCGTTTGTTTCCCATTCTTCATCAAAGAAAGATACAGAAGAGAACCCATTCTCAAAGAAGTTCTTTCTAACTCCATTGAGGTCTTTATAATATGCAATACCATCTCTCTGTTCTATTGCATTAAGTACAGTCATTGACTTACCACTAACACTTCCTGTTACCACATCATTACCAACAAACTGATTTCCTATAACACCAATACGTTTCATAGTTGGGTCGACCTTAACTACGTGTGCTTCTTTACCTGTTGAAGTTATCTTCTCTCCTAGTAAAAACTTATTGGTTGATGTTATAATATCTGTTGTTTCATTTCCGACTAGGTACTGACCTTCATACTTTTCACTCATGTATGTCTCAAAGGTTTGGTTGTCTTTATGCCAATCATTGTAGTTAGTAAATTCGTTTGCAAGGAACAATGTCCAATGCAAGTCACCATTACCATATAGTTTAGTTGCAACTACATCGGGTCTTTCACCATCTTGTATTTCATAGTAAGTGTATGAAACTATATTGTCGAGTGCTTCTGTTTCTATTTTAGACTTTCGGAAAAAGTCTTTGATTGATATTACCTTACCATCATTAAGTGTATACTCAACATTGGGGAAGTTTTGAAAAAGTTCATTTGCCATGATTAATCACCCCCACCGAACAAGTTATCTATTTTTGCTTTTGCCTTTGTTCCCAGTTCTATATAATTGTCCTTCACGTCACCAAGAGTTGTTCGGTCTCCTTCCATTACAGAAGAATCATTTGACTTAAGAAGACCACCTTTATTAGATACGGGAGAAAGAGCTTGATAATTATTTTGTGTCATTAACCTTATTTCCATAAACTCTAATGTCATGGTAGATTTAACAGGTTGACCATCTTCATATACTGAGAACTTCTGACCACCTGTATGGTCAACATCAC
>Ga0222717_10001744_pt1 | contig 17447 bp, 17 predicted proteins | sample C33_18DmetaG_FD_165053 | JGI IMG/M metagenome (GOLD analysis project Ga0222717, IMG submission 165053) | Estuarine water microbial communities from San Francisco Bay, California, United States - C33_18D | ecosystem: Environmental > Aquatic > Marine > Unclassified | place: USA: California...
GATATCGTTTGGATTGCTTTTTGAATATCTAATTCTCGGCGGTATAACGTGTAATCTTCATGACCCGTATTAATAAAAATATCGCCAAAGGGTTGGTAGCCCCCAGTGTGATCTTCATTCCCTACCCAAAGAGAATCTTGGTTGAATTGTATGCGTTCAATATTTGGCCAACCAAAGGCCGTTCCACCTAAGCGACCATTGCCAATAGGTAAGACTTCCTGTTCCCATTTAGCCTCTTCATCTCTTGGTTTTTCAATTTTACTATAGTCTATAACTAGAGGTTTATCTGACCAAATAAGGTGGTGCATCTTTGATTCTCTTCAAAAAAAAAAAATAGATTTTTATTTTAGCTTATATCTGTATTTAACTAGCTTGTTTTAGATACTATCTATGGGATAAAATATAACATAGCGTTTACTTAACAAGTTACTATTATACGCATTAACGACACAAAACCCCATGTTTTAATCTGATATGTTTATGTTATAATTTGACCGTTCCCATTTTAATAGCCGCTCAACCCAAAACAATATTATTTCAGTCCATGCTTGTATTATTCCAATACATTTTTACACACAGAATAATTGCTATAATCACTTCTAACTTAATCAAACTCAGGTTTAGTAATATGATTTTAACACAGGATTATTTAACAGAAAAAGACATCGAGCAATTCAAAAATGATGGATTTGTATGTGGCCCCAAAGTACTCGAAGACTATGAAGTCCAAGAACTTATCAATGAAGTTGAACGCGTAATCGAAGAGCAAGATCGCACTGATATTCCTCAACCAAAACGCGTTTATAACTTATCTCAAGAAGAAAGTAAACCCGTTATTCAAATCGTAAATATTTGGCAAGGCAGTAAAGCTTTTGATAAACTCATCAGCAATGTCAATTTAGCAAAAGCGGCGAGTCAACTACTTGGTCACGACGAAATCAAAATTTGGCACGACCAAATTCAATACAAACCCTCAGCAGTTGGTGGCACAACGGCATGGCATCAAGATTCACCACTGTGGAGAGCCATGAAATCTTATGAACAGGTTTCTGCATGGATTGCACTGGACGATGCCGATACTGACAATGGCTGCATGAGCATGGTTCCAGGTTCTCATAAATGGGGCAATCAAATTGAATACCTAAGAGAACACAGCGGACCTATTTCAGATTTACCCATGACCTTCGAAGGCAAGGAGATATCTAGCGTTTATACACCTGTAAAAAAAGGACACGTCCATTTTCACCACGCTTTAACTTGGCATGGATCACACAACAATACAAGTGGCAGACAAAGAAGAGCTATCGCGATTCACTACATGCATGGCGACGAGCGTTTTGACGCAGAACAGGGTCACCTGGTTACAAAAAACGACAACAACCTCACGGACAACGAAAGATTTACAGGACCTACTTTTAAAGTCCTTTATAAAAAAGAATAGATACTTTAAAAAAAACTATTTTACTTTACTAAAATAGATCACACCCGTTTCTTTAGGTTTTTTCCTTCTGATTTCTTGGTGAGTTCCTGTGAATATGCCATCTTTAAAATCGCATTTAAAAGCGAACTCTCTTTTTTTATTATCGTTGTATATCTGACCACTGATAGGCCCTTTTTCCATATCACCGATCACTTCACCGGTGTAGATATGAGGAGTTTTACCCCAGTGAAAGTGAAATTTTGCATCGTAGTTGCCTTTTTTGTTTTTTACAAAAGTACCTTTGATTTCGTATTCTTTTTCGCCTTTCTTATTCCATTTAAATTTTCCTTCGTAATTTAAAGCTCCTGCTGGAGCTGCCTCTACAACGTTGGCTGGCTTCTCTTTTTCAGCCATTTTTTCTGAACAGATGCCGTATCCTAAAATCAGCAATAATGAAATACTACAAGCGAACGCGAATCTTAACATTTTAGGCACCTGAAAATATGTGGAGTCTCTGAAATTTTACTATTTCTCGGTTCAGGTCAAGGTAAAATGTTGTTAGCTTAGCCACAGCTAAATAGTCTAGAGACACAACAAGAGACAACAAGATATTTATGATTTGGAAGACCACTCATTGAGAGCCATTCTTTTTGTACCGTTTCAAATTAACTCAATCTTGTGAACCCTTCCAAATCATTGTATTACACAACCCAATACTATTTGTCCGTTCTGAAAGGAGATGCTGGCAATCCTTCTTTGTTCATCAGATTCGGCAGCGCATTTTTATTCCATCCCATGCGAACGTGTTGAGGCTTTTTTCCCTCTGGGTGCGCAACGATTAATTGACTGCCTTTGATTTCAGTTTTAGCTGCCACAAACTGTGCATCCCCTTCTCCTTTGATCATAACCTCTTTTAAAGACTCGCCTTTAAAAGCTAAACCACTCTCAGCGTGTTCAAAGGATATCACCATATTTTTTTCCTGGATTTCATAACTTTTATAAAGAGGACCTGAGTATTTTATATTTTTACCGTAATCTTTAGCCAAGGCCCAAAGAGCTAACCTTCTTCCTACTTCAGATTTATTTTTGGGGTGAATATCTCTGAGATTACCGATATCTGTCGTAACAGCCATACCCGTATTAACAATTGATCGAGTTGAAAACAATTGAGCCTCCCATATGCCCGCCAGTCGGTCGCCAGAATACTTACCAAAAGGAGCTAACTGAACGTGATAAAAAGGAAAATCCCCACGACCCCAAACTTTTCTCCAGCCCTCTATAAGCGCTTTCATCTTTTTCTCATACAACAAACCTTCACCAACATTAGACTCCCCTTGATACCAAACTGCACCCTTGATCGCAAGCCCGACAATCGGCTTCACCATCGCATTGTAGATCGCACCTGGGGAACGGTTATTGATTCTTTTTGCACTACTCTCCTCTGGAACCACTGTTAAGGATTCTCCCGCGGCAAGAGATTTTTCAGCACCCTCAAGCCATTGCTTCAACTCAATCACCCTTGCTTTTGCCCTTTGTATTTTTTGTTCGGGACTCGTATCCATTGCCCTAACTTCTTTAGCTTGTACACCCAATTCTTTAACCAAATCAAAACCCTCTGCAGGGGTCCAAGGCTCAATGCGCGTGCCACCCCAAGATGTTGATATAATGCCAATTGGAACATTGAGTTCTTTATTCAAAGCCATAGCAAAATAACTTGCAACCGCAGAAGAACGTGGACCAGACTTTTCATCCAGGATTTCCCAAGTACCTGTAGCTTCATATTTTGGAGATTTTGAAATAGCCCGATTGAAAGTAATGATGCGAACGAAGGGTTTGTTTAATTTAGCCAACTCATCTTTTGGCATATTCGATCTAGGCAAAGTCCACTGCATATTCGATTGACCTGATGCCACCCAAACCTCTCCTACCAATACATTTTTAAAACGAATAGTTTTATCACCCGATGTGATCAGCAGTTCTCTATTCTCAGAAGAAGCTTCCATGCTGTCCAAAAGCACACGCCATGATCCACTGCTACTGCTTTTTACACTCTTAGTCTGACCAGCAAAAACAACTTTAACTTCTGCATTAGGCATTGCTTTTCCCCACAGCGAAACCGCTTGTCCGCGTTGAAGAACCATGTGATCTGAGAAGAAATTGGGACAAGTTAAACCTGTCTGTTCAGCAACTGTGAGATCCACTGAAAAACAAAGTAACAGAACAACAAATGCAAGTTTTTTAATGGTTTTCATTAGAATTCTTCTTAAATTTTGATAACACCTTAGAGACTAAGCATTTTTTTTATAAAGTCAATGGCAAGAATCTGTATTTGATCTTTGAATTGATCACATTTCCTTCAAGACACTGAGCACCTTTTTTACATCAGCTAGGTCGTGGTATAAACTGAAGCCCAATCTCAATACGCCACCTCTTTTCTCTAAACCCAAACCACGGATAATATCTTTAGCATAAAAGTGACCGGACCAACTGCTAATATTATATTTTGCCAAAATTTTGGAACAAGTCGATGCATTTTTTTTACGATGCAGCAAAGCAAAGGTTGGCGTTCTCTGCTCTACATCGTGGGTTCCAATCAGCTTCCATTGCGGCATATTGACTATGCCCGCGATGAAACATTTTGACAAGCCTTCTTCATGACACTTAATCACATTCATCGAGTGCACAAACTTCATTCTCGAAACCTTTTTATTTTTTTCTGTTAAAGATGCCATCCATTGTAAACCTGCAGTCACAGCAACCATGGAAGCTTGGTTCTGAGTACCGGTCTCATAACGCATGGGACCAGCATTGGGTGCGGTTTCTAGTTTCAGTGGTTCAATGATCTGATCTAGCTCTTTTTTCACATACTGAATTCCCAAATGAGGGCAGTAGAATTTATAAGCTGAACAACTTAAAAAATCGCAGTCCATTTTTTTTACATCAATCAAAGCATGTGGTGCCATGTGGACGGCATCGATATGAACAAGCGCCTTACTATGCCGTATGATACTCACAATATTTTTAATATTTTGAATATGCCCTATTGCATTGAGTGCCGCTGGCAGAGATACAAATTTTGTTCTTGAATCTAGTTTTTTAAGCAGTTCTTTTTCTGAAATAAAAATATTGTCTTCAGTGAAATTCAACCATTTGACCTTCACCCCTTTTGCAATGGCGGCTTTTTTGAAGGGGTCCACATTCGCGTAGTGGTCTAGTTTTGTTAAAATAATATTATCTCCTTTTTTCCATAGCCTGGAAATGCACGCCGACAAATGAAAACTCATGGTCGTCATATTTGGGCCAAAATGAATTTCGCGATCATCCTTGGCTCCTAAAAACATCGCACATATTTTTCGACAATCAGCACTCAACTGATCCATTTCCCGACTGAGAGGGAAGTCACCGTGAAAATTAGCAACGCCTTTTTTTAATCGATCCGCCTGGGCATTTATGGCATCGCGACACACTTGAGTTCCGCCAGGTCCATCCAAATAGATCCACTTCTTATTTACGGCTGGGAAGTATTTTTTTACTGCCTTGATCATTTTAATTTAAAGAGACGCCCGTTTTAACGGTGACCACAATAACATCTCTTGTTCCATAATCTAACCCTTCTTCTAGAGATACCGGTGTCGTGAAATGAAATAATTTTCTGTCATCACAAAGCAATGTTTGTCCTGGATTGAGTATCTCTGAAAAAACAGGAGCGTTTTCTTTGTTCTCATATAACTCCGTTTTACCTCCCACAACCCCTTGGCGATTAATACACGTTACTGTTACAAAATCAAAACCATCTTTGTGAATCCCTTCGGGAGCAGGCTCACCTCCTCTGCCATTTTCTGCTGTGATCCTAATTTGATGAGCACCAAAGACACTAGTTTTCAAATCAACCGCCAAAGACTTTGCGATAGAATCCAACAGTTGAATGAATGCATCTGAAAGCGCGACATCAGCTTCCATTTCTTGATATTCTCTTCGTATATTGCCTAACAAATGATTGTAATACTCCGTTTGCATAAAATTTTTATGAGGCAAAGCTCTTAACTGACCATTGGGAGCGATGAATCGGCTCAAACGCCTAAACCTAAAATTGCCTTCGATAAAAGGGTCTCTAGGTAATCTGTCAAAACTTTTTGTTAGACCCTCCACCTCTATCTGACTGATCAAAGCATGACCGCGTTCTTTTAAAATTGATTCACTCATCACTCACCACCACAACTGTGCCGAACCCATCCATTATAATCATTTTTAGAAAATGACAGTAAATTTTTAAACAATTAATTTTCAAAAGCTTACTTTCTCTTTAACCGCTTATTTCAATAAAATAACAGCCATACAGTGACACCAAAGAGAAAGAAATACTGAATAAAATTAAAAACCTAAGTCTATCAACCATCGTTCAGCTTGAGCTTTCCATTGCCCTGAAGCTCCCTCCCGTCGATGCCCAATGCTAACCAAACCTAAACCATGCGCCCCCTCGGGATACACATGCACTTCATGCGGAATCGATTTCTCTTCTAAAGCCAAGGCAACGAGATAGGTATTTCCAACAGGTACGCAATCATCATTTGCAGTGTGCCATAAAAAAACAGGGGCACTATCTTCGTGTATACATTGATCCCAAGCTAAAGAATCAATTAAATCACTGGCTCGATTTTCACCTAATAAATTTTTATAACTGCCTTTATGTAAGGTTTTAGGGCTCAACACGGCATAACTCAGAATGGTTGCGTCAGGTCTTGCCGAGATTCCTTCAAGGCATTGATCGGGATCTAAATACCACGCTTCCCTTTCATACCCTTGTGAAACACATCCCGCCAAATGACCGCCAGCAGAAAAACCAATCACACCAATGCGCTTAGGATCGATATTCAAAGCTTCGGCATTTGCCCGCAAATAGCGCATCGCATAAAGTGCTTGTTGTTGTGGATCCGGATATACTTCCAAGCCAACAGTATACTCTAATACACAAGCGCTTATTCCAATTGAATTCAACCATCCGGCTACAGGCGGTCCCTCTTGATGACTGACATGAGCATAACCTCCACCCGGCAAAATGAGCATACAAGCAGGGTTTTTAGCATCTTCAAGAAAATAGGGATATAAATTTGCCTTTGACAATACGGGGTGATCTGGATGTAAGGGCTGAGAAGGCTCTTTGAACATGGGCTTTAGTTGCTTAAAAAAAACTGTTATTGATTAGTTTAGTCAGATTCACATTATTTTCAATATCCCCAAGCATATTTTTCAATTCACACAAATTGATAAATGTTACATTCTTGTGACAATTAAACAATGCGCAGCGCTTATAATCATATTTTTAACGAGGAGATAAATAATGATTAGATTTACAAGTGTTATTTTCATGATATGCATGAGTGTGGGTTTTGCTTTTACTCACCCCACCAAACAGCACGCAAAAATAGATGCCGTTTTTGTTCTCGACAGCACAGGCAGCATGGGCGGTTTAATTCAAACAGCAAAAGATAAAATTTGGGCCATTGCCAATACTATGGCTCAGGCTCAACCCACTCCCATTATTCGCATAGGTCTCATCACGTATCGCGATAGGGGTGATCAATATATCACAAAAGTAAGCCAACTGACAACTGACTTAGATTCATTATACAGCGATTTAATGTCAACCAAAGCAGCAGGTGGTGGCGATACACCCGAAAGCGTTAATCAAGCACTCAATGAAGCCGTGCATAAAATAAAGTGGTCGCAAGACAAAAATACCTACAAAGTCGTTTTTCTAGTCGGCGATGCTCCACCACACATGGATTACAAACAAGATGTGAAATACTATTTAACCTGCAATGAAGCCCTTAAAAGAGGGATCACAATCAACACCATCCAATGTGGCAACCTCAACGGCACTGAAAAAATTTGGAGAGAGATTTCCAAATTGGGCAATGGCGACTATTTCAAAGTAGAACAAAGTGGTGGATCCGTTGCGGTGAATACACCTTTCGATAAAGAGATTAGCCAAGCCTCCCAACAACTCGATCAGAAAAAAGTTTATTGGGGCAGCAGACGAGACCTTGGAAGACTTAAAACTAAAAAAGAAAAACAAAGAAATATTTCTCGTGAGTCATCAAGCTCTAGTCTTGCACAAAGAGCTGAATACAATATGTCGAGTGCAGGAAAATTAAACAATGAGTGGAATAACGATATCTGCAAACTTTCAGAAAGCGAATTAAAAAATGTATCAAAAGATAAACTCCCATCCAATATGCGCATGATGGATGAAACGGAACAATTGGACTATGTTGCCAATCTTAAAAAAGAACAGATTAAAACGGAAGAAAAACTCAAAACCTTAACCCTTAAAAGAAGAGCGTATTTAGCAAAAAAAGCAAAAGGCGTCGCCAATAGCGATAAAGCTAATTTTGAAAACTCCGTTTTTCGCTCAATCCGCAAACAAGCAAAAGAAGTTGCCGATATTGAAATTCAAGAGGCGCCTTCACTATGATTGATTGTAATAGGCACTTTATCATTATATTTTAACCCTATGGCTAGAAAAAATATACTCGTTGTCGAAGATGACCCATCTCTACGGATGGGCATCGTCGATGCTTTGGAATTTAAAAATTTCAATGTCACCGAAGCTAAAACAGGCGAAGAAGGCATGAACTTATGCCTTGAAGATGATCTCGATTTAATCCTTCTCGATTTCATGTTGCCTGTTTACGATGGTTTTCAAATCCTCGCTCATATTCGCAAATTCAAACCTTCCCTACCCGTTATCATGTTAACCGCAAGGGGGGCGGAAAGTGATAAGGTTCAAGGTTTAAATTTAGGAGCGGATGACTATGTTGTTAAACCTTTTAGTGTTAAAGAACTTTTGGCGCGAGTCGAGGCCGTTATGCGCAGAACACCTGAAAGACCACAATTTCAAAACACGATTCAACTCCCTGACTGTGAAATTAAAACAGATTCACAAACAATAGAATTCAACAGTGGACACATTGAAAAACTTTCAGAAAAAGAAAGCGAAGTTTTGGATCATTTAGCTCAAAACATGGATCGCGTCGTTTCTCGAGAAGAGCTGCTTATGCGCGTATGGAAAGTTAAAAACCAAGGCATCGAAACGAGGACAGTCGACATGCATATAGCGCGCATAAGAGAAAAATTAAATAAATATTCAAAAACAGCAAACAACCTTGAAACCATAAGAGGCAGAGGCTATCGGCTCAACTCAAAGTCTTAACTCATGCAGCGCACTTCTAAATTCACTTGGACAGCGATTGTCACAATCTTTTTAATGACCATCGCAGCCCTCGTTCAACTCACCTATATCGCACTTGAAAAAGAAAAAAACGAAAGCATTGCCAAAGCTGAAAAAGAATTCGAGACCCTCAAAAATACCGTCCTATTACGCATTGATTCAAAACTGAGTGTTTTTATCAACACTGAGAGCACACGCCCTTACAAAGACTATTTCAGTAGTCAAAACAAGAACACCCTTGCCTACGACACAAAATTTTCAAAGCGCTATTTTCAGTTGAGCCAAGAAGGCAAACTAGAAGAACCTTCACTATATAAAAACAAAGGTTTCAAAAAAAACAAAAAATATTTATCTGATCTGTGTACCTTTTATGCAGACAGTATTGGTTTATCACAAACCAACACAACCCTACCTGAAACGGAAGCCCAATCTCAAATACAAAATGACAACAAATTAGCTCAACAAGCATTGAGTTTACAAGAAATATCTAATGGCAGCAATTACTGGTCTTCACAACTTGCAAAAAACAAACCATTAAAAACACCTGGGAAAAATAAAAAAAAGGCGAGTGTTAAAGAAGATGAAGAAGAACCAAAGGCTAATAGCAAATGGGCCAATCTAAATACAAGGGCTGAAATTGCCACCAACGCCTACTCTAGAAAAGGACAAAGGGGTTATGTACAAGTTGAAAAGAAAAAAAATAACGAACAAGTCGCACAATCAACCCAACAATCTTTTCAAACCGAAACACAACAAAAGTCACAAACAAGCGATCTAAACAACGACCTCATTGAAGTTTATGAGTATTACAACGAAGAAGTCCTCGAAGGTGTCTTAAAGCCAACCTGGTTTCAAAACGATCTTTTTTTAATACGCGCAGTCCATGTTGGCAGCAAAAGACTATACCAAGTCATACAAATAGATTTAGATAAACTAGAGCAATGGATTAAAGAAACGACAGCCGATTTACTCCCCATTATTTCAATCGAACGAAAAACACCTGAACAAATCGATTACAACGAAGAAGAACACGAACCTTTAGAACAACTCGCCTTATTGCCTATTTTTATTAACACGCATTACAACCCAGGGGAAACCTCCTTTCAGTTCCAATGGACTCCAACAACCCTATCTATCGTCACAGTGTGGGGTTGTGTCTTCCTACTAACCATCATTATTTGCATTCTTATAAAAAGCATACTTAATCTAAGCGTGAGACGTGGAGACTTTGCTTCTGCTGTAACACATGAATTGCGAACGCCTTTAACCACCTTTAAAATGTACAGCGAATTACTGGACGAAGGAATGGTTTCATCTGAAGAAAAAAAGAAAGATTACTACCGCATTTTGCGTTCAGAATCCAACCGTCTTCAAGGCTTAGTTGAGAATGTCCTCACCTTTGCGAGTATTGAAAAAGGAAACAGAGGCTTTTCTAAATCTGAGTTCAAATTAGGCGAGTTGATTGATAAGATCACCCTTCGCGCCAAAGAGCGCGCTTTGAAAAGCAATTTAAATCTCGTTATCCACTGCGAAGATGCCTTTAAAGATTCTATTATCACAACAGATGAAAATGTAGTAGAGCAAATCATTTTTAACTTGATCGAAAATGCTTGTAAATATGCGACCCATGAAAATGCTGAAGCCACTATGAATATTTCAAAACAAGGAAACAGCACCTCCTTTATTATCTCCGATAATGGGCCTGGCGTTTTGAGTGCTCATCGTAAAAAGTTATTCTCGCCTTTTTTCAAAAGTGATCGCGATGCCGCCAATACAAGCAATGGAGTTGGTTTAGGCTTAGCCCTTTCTCGTCAAATCGCTAGACAACTTGGCGGCGACCTGAAACTCAACAAATCAAAAGTTGGAGCTAGCTTCACTTTAATACTCAACAATTAAAAAGGCACCTTATGATTATTGTCATAGCATCTATCGTCACTAAAGAAGGCTGTAAAAATGATTTTACAAAAATATTCAAAGACAATGTCCCCAATGTATTAAAAGAAGAAGGCTGTATTGAATACACACCAACATTTGATTTTGAAACAGACATCCCTGTTCAAAAAAAGGATGCAAGCATTGTCACCATCATTGAGAAATGGGAAAGTCTAGAACACTTAAAAGCACACTTTATTGCTCCACACATGCTTCAATACAAAAAAGATGTCGCCGATTTAGTGAATAACGTTTCTATCAAGGTTTTAAAACCACAATAAGCTTGTAAATCGATGACTCACAGGGCATGAATTCATTTTGCTCTAAAACAAAGTTAGCGCAGCGATTTTTAGATTTCATACAAACGTTTTGGTATGAGATGATTCCCCTCAAGCATCAAGTCTAATTTTAACTCATTAAAAGCGATACTTCAACTAAGGTTTTGGGAACAATTGCCTTATGCTTGCAGTGCGACGAAAGCAATAAAACCAGACACCAAAAAAGCAAAGAAATAAATAAAAGTAATTTTACCAACACTCACATTTACCTTTATAAATAAATGCCGTAGGCACAGGCCAATGATAGCTGCAAACAATAAAACAATTATGAGCCTCAGTATTACAATTTTTAGAGCACTTTTGTGTTTATGAACTAAATTCAGCAATTCTGAGGTTGATAGATAGTTTTGCATGCCATTCAAAAAGAGGATTTCTTCAGGACTGACCATGATGTCTAGAATCTTATCTTGATAAAATTTTTTATATTGATAAGGCATTTTTTCTATAAACGCATCCTCTACATGCCAAGAGCCTTTCTTCCAATGCAACTTGGAGGGTGGGAATAGCTTATTGGTTTTTCTATTTTCAGTCATATACAACACGACGCCATTGCACTGACGATTGTAAATATCACATTTCTCTATAAATAAAAAGCCCTTATCATGGTTTATTCTAAAAGAGTGAGCATTTTTTTTATTTAGCGTTCCATTCAACGATAAATATTTCCAGCGCAAATCTGACCATATACATTCATAGAGTATTAACCATAAAAAAATAATAACAAACATCATCAATAAGATCGGTTTGATCATTTGCCATGAGTTTTTTGCATACACATGCACCAACGACAATTCTTTGCTTACTCTAAATTTATTCACGCACAGAGCTAAAGAGAGAAACAAACAAAATGGTATCGATAACAATAAAAATGGTACACATTGCAGAGAATAGTACTCAAACATTAGAGATACATCATTTTCGAATGAACTCCAACGGTTACCACAATCCAAAATAGTAACGGTCACTGTGGAAAACAATAGTGACCATAGAAAAAGTCTTAAAAAATTTAATACGCTGTACTTAAACCAAAGGTTCATATTCCAGACCCTCTGCGGTGGATTTTAAGCAATAACAACGATGCAAAAAATAAGACCAGACATCCCAACCATATCATCACAAAATTATTGATATTCAAATCACCTCTAAAACTTTTCTGATTTAATAAAATGGGGGTATACACAACAAATAAAACAACAAATAAATAAACCAAAGAATTCCTTTTGCCGACAACACTATAAAATGCACAACTCAAGCCAAATAGCATCAACACGATGGGAGATAGAACAACTTGTAAACGTCGGTTGAATTCAATCACTCCATTTTTATGATTGAACAAATCAAAGATCGACACCGTTTTAATACTAAATTTGACCTCACCTTTTGGGTAGTCTATGAAACCTTCTTTAAAATATAATACAGGGTCTAAATGACTCGAGTCACTAGTACTCAATCCCTCTTTAAACAACAAAACATCCTTCGTGATGTGTGCGCGCTCTGACTGCAGCAGACTACTTTGATTGTCTTTTATTGAAACAATGGTTGGATTCACTAAAATATTTTGATCTTTTGAACTAGCCCAAAAATACCCTTTATCGATATGATAAGGAAAATCAAAACGCCCTTTATCCAACCATGTTTTAAAAAAGTTTATTTTTGAATTTTCAATCGTCGCTTTAATTTCAGGCTTAACAACACCTTGGTAAACAAACAGATACAAGCATATGGGAAGGAGTGTGCTGCAGATTAGTTTGAAATGAAAATGACAGGGTGTTCCCAAGAGTGAAAGTAAATGCAATTCATTCCTTTTATGTAAAAGGCGAATATAATAAAAAGACCCTAAGCATGTGATATAAGGAAGCAACTCAGTTAGAGCGCTTAAATTCAACAGCATGAATATAAAAACATCGATATCCCTACCATTCACTAAAAATTTTAAAATACTAAAAAAGACAATGAGCAATAAACATATAAAAAGTGTCTTAAAAAACGACGACCAAAATCGTTTGATAAAATAGTTTTGAATAATGCTTGAGTTCATTTTGCTATTTTCAAACTCAAACGTCTGGGAATCGTAAAAACGCCATCGACTAAATTTATCGAGGCTTCTTTAAATTTTTGTTCCACACCTTTATAACGATAAACCCCACCTGCTTTTAAAGTGACTCGGGTTGGATTATCTTTTAATTGCCCAGTATGCGCCCTTATTTCAATCACACTATTTTTAAAAACTAATTTTGAAAGGTAGGTTCGGGCATAAAAAACGGTTAAGCTTAACTTCACTCCTTGACTGCTAAGGGTGAAAGGAGATGTTTTTTTGAAATCCTTTTTTTTATCCTCATTTTCTTCTATTTTTTTATGACGTTTTTTTTCTTTTAAAACCTGATCTGAAAAATACGATGTTAAATTCATCACGGATCGATCACCCATCATTCTATCTGCTTCGATAAAATCAAAGGCTCTGGTATTTTTTAGTGGGATGCCACCGCTTAATTTAACAGCATTAAATAACAGCGCATCGCTTTTTTCTTTTAAAACAAGCTCTTTGATATGGAATTTTTTTTCTACAAAAGAAGGCAGGCCCGACATGATGCACTCTTTTGAATCTCGGTCATAAAAAATCTTTGATGGAAAAATTTCAAAAGCACCTTTCACTACCCGAATGTTGCCACTGAAACTAACGGTGTTTTTATGACCTGTTTTCAACACCGCTTGATCACTGTTTATTTGTGTAGCAGATTGTTTACTATTTTTAAACAGGGTTAATTCCACACCTTTTAGCTGCACACCTTCATCAAAAGCATCGCTAGAAGAAATGACAGGCCTTTTACTAACGAGAAATGCGAGCAAACATATAAGCAGCAAGATGGAAAAACCATGCTGTAAACCTATCACTGAAACCCTAGACTTCATTTTCAGAAATAGGTTTTCTTAGCTAATTCATTCTGCTGAAGTTCTTCAGGGCTACCCGATAAAATAATAACCCCCTGATCCATTAAATATATTTTTTCAGATAATTCAACGATATGATTGATCTGATGATCACTGATCCACAAACGCGTGCCTTTTTCTGAGATACCACTCAATAAAGTTTTTAAATCCTCACAGGCATGTGGATCCAAACCTGCAAAGGGTTCATCTAACAACAATACTTTTGGTTCCAGCATCATTGTTCTAGCTATCTCAAGCCTGCGTTTTTCTCCACCTGATAAATGCTTTGCTGACCGATCTTTTAGCTGTGACAAACCGTATTCTTCTAAAAAATGTAAACATTTTTTTTTCACATCATCACTCACTTTTCCCGACAACTGCAAAGGAGCCAAAAGGTTTTCATAACAACTCATATCTAAAAACAACCAACTCTCTTGAGCTAAATAACCCAAACCTTTTGCCACCCGTTCATGAGGGTTACACGAAGCAATATTTTGATCATTTAAAAAAACATCCCCTCTGTACTTTTTCTCAAAACCCATGATGCACTTAAACAGTGTGCTCTTGCCTGCACCGTTGGCACCAACAATGCCGATTCGAGAAAGCGTGTCCTCTGGAGCAATATTCACTCCATTGAGGATATTAGTCGAGCTTACACTGAATGTGAGTCCGGAAACTTTTAAAGGCGGGTTATTCACCACTAATGATTGCCTTTGCTATTAGATCATATTCTTCTTCGATTGAACCTGTGTGTTTGGTTTTACCTGCTCTGTTATACCAATACGTCGCATTTGAAGCATCGCCTTCTTCCCTGTGTAAAACAGCATGAATCCAAGACCCCATCTCATCTTTATGATTTTGCAAACAATCATGAGCTTTATCCCACTCTCCATTTTTTGCAATTTTTATAACATCTAATAATTCACTGCTCATACGAATCCTTTATTTTCTCAATATTTTTACAATTTTCTAAACCGTTTTCCAAGGCGGCTTCTTTATTTACATAGATCAAGTCAGCAAAAGCTTCACACTGTTCAGCATATTGATTGACTCCATCAATTTTTATGATTTTTTCTCCCTCATCGTTTTTCACTAATACATGGACCCGTTTATTGGCAGGAGGAATATATGCCGTGGGCACAGAGATAGACCCCTCGCTACCGATTATTTTATATGCATGTTCACGTGGCATACCCGTTGAACTGAGCAAGCTACCACTCACACCATTTTCCATTTCAATTTGTATAACACATCTCTCATCAACAGCACTCTTTTTTCCAATCACAAAAAGCACCTGTGATTTTTTTATTTTTGATTCGAGCAACCAACACGCACTATCTAATAAGTAACAGCCTACATCCATCAGTGCTCCACCTGCACATTCTTTTTTTAAACGAATGTTGTTTAAATCACTCAAAGAATAACAAAAACTTGCATTGAAGTGTTGCACCTCTCCTATAGCACCGGAAGCAATCATTTCTTTAACCACACGATGTTGAGGATGCATACGGTACATAAAAGCTTCTAGAATGTACACATTATTTACCCTTGCGGCTTCAATCATTTCTTCTGCTTCTTTCACACTGGTGGCCAAAGGTTTTTCGCAAAGGATATGTTTGCCGGATTGCGCAGCTTTGACAGACCATTCACAGTGCAAGTGATTTGGCAATGCAATATAAACAGCCTCAATCTCATCAGAGGCTAATAATGCTTCATAAGAACCAAAGAATAATCTTGCCCCACAACTTTGAGCGGCACACTCGGCCTTTTCAAGAGAGCGACTCGCCAATGCCACCAACTCGACCTTGCTGTTATTTTTCAGTGCAGGTATCATAGACTTGGTGGCTATTTTACCCAAACCCATGATACCCAATCTCAGTTTTTTTTGAGTCATGTGCTTTTCTCTAATATATGCATGACTTCACCAACCAAGTAAAATGAACCCGTGATCACCTTTGTTTTTTCTGTTTTATTTTTCAACCAGCTTTGCAATTCATTTTTATTTACGATTAGTTGAACCTTAGCGTTTTCATTGATTTCAAAAACCATTTTTTTTAAGTCCACTGCTTTTAATCCCGGTCTATCACCTGGAAGGTAACAAAGCTTTATTTCGATATTTTCACAAGCAAATATCTTCAGCAAGGAAGCTGTATCTCTTCCTTCAGACAAAGCGATGCAAAGTTCGTAATTTTCATTCTCGAGAGTATCTTTAAGGTTTTGCAATGAAATTTCATTGTGCGCAGAATCAAGAATAAAGTTTTGTTCATCTACCTTTCTATGCTCTAAGCGACCTGGCAGTTGAACCTCGAGCATATCACTGAAGGATGGCATGTTTTGCGTTTCTTTAAAGAGCTTTTCTACCGCCTTTAAAGCCAAAGCGATGTTCTCACTTTTTGAAAGGGGAAATGGGCTTGAAGGCTCTATTTCAACCCACTCAATTACAACATCCATTCTACGACACTTTGCAGCAAACACTTCATTCACCGAATCTTTTTGCTTCAAGGCCAATACAGGGGCCTTTTTCACTATACCCGCTTTTTCTGCGGCAATGAGTTCCATTGTATCTCCCAACATATCGCAGTGGTCTAAGCCAATCTTTGCTAGTATCGATAGATTTGCATGAACAGCATTGGTAGCATCTAAACGCCCTCCCAATCCCGTTTCGAGTAATATAACAGATACACCACTCTCTTTAAAATATTTCATAGCGATGACCAACATCATCTCAAAAAAAGTGAGCTCTTCTTTTAGCTGTTCTTTTGCTTCAATGTATATTTCTCTTGCTAGAGATAATAATTTGGTGTCGCTGATAAGCTCTCCATCTATTTGAATTCTTTCGTGGATTGATTTTAAATGCGGCGAAGTGAATAAACCCACTTTCTTCACACCCAGTGCTTCTCTTAGGATATGTTTGATATAAAGCAGTGTTGAACCTTTTCCTTTAGTTCCCGCTATGTGAACAATTTTTGTCGGCAAAGCATTCAAATCAAAATGCTGTAATGCTTTTGTGAGCCGATCTAAAGTGAATGGTTTTGCTTTTCTACGCGCAGTCCTTTCTTTTTCAAAATCATACAAACCATATAAATAGTCTTCTGCTTTCATTGATGGCTTCACTTGAATCAAACTTTATAAAAAAAACCCGCGGATTGTATTCAATCCACGGGTTTAAAATTTATGAATATTTTATTTAAAACGCTCTGATGCCGGTTTGCGATCGCGTTCGATTAGTTCACCGTGAAAGCCTTTTGAACTCAACGATTTTCTCACTCTTTCTAAAGTGCTTGAACCCATGCAACGCAAAAATGTTTTTTCACGTGGATCCCAACGAAAACGCTCTTTTTTCATCAAGTGTTTTTCTCTATGGCCGACCTGTGCTTCGATGGTAATCAAAGGTTCTTCAGCTCTTTCGCATAATTCTTGTAAATACGAAACATCTTGCCCTTCTTTTTTCTCACTCAATAGTTTGATTAAAGTCGCACAGCGGTCTTGCATGCGCAAACTATCGTTGTACCAAAAGTGGTCTTTGGTTAAGTGATTGAGAGAACGACTTTCATAACCCTTAGATGACCAGTCAATTTGGTTTCTAACGCATGCAAAA
>Ga0222717_10001748_pt1 | contig 17426 bp, 6 predicted proteins | sample C33_18DmetaG_FD_165053 | JGI IMG/M metagenome (GOLD analysis project Ga0222717, IMG submission 165053) | Estuarine water microbial communities from San Francisco Bay, California, United States - C33_18D | ecosystem: Environmental > Aquatic > Marine > Unclassified | place: USA: California...
ATTTATAAAAAAGGCTTATTTATTCTATAACTATTCTTTTCTCAACTGTTCCGTCATTGGATAAGTAGAATAAAAGAGAGTGCTTTATTTCTTTTGTTTCTCTTCCTAAAACATCAAAAATACGTTTGGAAATATCGCATGCTAAAAATATTAAAAATGCTAATAATAGTTTTTTCATAAAGCAGATTTACTTATTAATTTTCTAAAAAAGTTCGAAATAAGTACTTAGGGTTCAGCAAAATAAAACCCACTCAAATGAGTGGGTTTTATTATATTTATAAAATGAATAATAACTTAATCCTTTATATAGCATCATCTCAAGATGGTTTTATTTCGGGTGAATCAGATGACTTAAGTTTCTTAAAATTAGTAGAAATTGAAGGTGAAGATTATGGTTATTTGAAATTTATAAATTCTGTAGAAGCTATACTAGTTGGAAGAAAAACATATGATAAAGTAATTTCTATGGGCTTCCCTTATCATGAAAATAAAAATGTCTATGTTATATCAAGAGATAAAAAAAAATTAGGAAAAAAGAAACTAACATTTTTTTCTAATGATATTTCAGAGCTAGTTACTCAGTTAAAGAAGTCTTCTACTAAAAATATATATTGTGACGGAGGAGCAGAATTAGCAAAATATTTAATTAGTAAAAACCTAATTGATCAAATCATTCTTTCTGTAGTTCCTGTTGAATTAAAAAAAGGAACATTATTATTTGAAAAAGGAATAGTCCCACAAAATTTCCAACTAAATAAAACAAATAAGTTTGAAAGCGGATTAGTACAATTTACTTATTCAAAAATTTTAAGTTAGACTAAAAAAAGTTATAAATTGGGATCGAGAGTTACACCAAAAAAAAACCACTAAAATGAGTGGGTTTTCTTTTAATTATTGTCTAATAACTTTAAGATAATGAACTTGTAAATTATTTATCATTATTGAGATAAAGTAATGTCCCTTAGGCAGATTGTCATTAGGATTCCATGATACAGAATATTTCGCAGGATTTAACATTCTCTCATCAAGAGTCGCGACTATCTGCCCTGCAATATTATATGCAGATATAGCAACCTTGGCTTTTTGAAAAACACCATAATTTATCTCAATATGATCAGTAGCAGGATTGCGCACCTTCTAACTTTTACATGATATAAACAAGCTTTAAAACTAAAAATTGCACCACTCTTTGTACTGGCAATCAATCTAGTAAATCAAACTTAATAAAATTATTTGATTTTCTGAGTAATCAGTTATTTTTTAAAATAATTCATGAGTTTAAATTATAACTTAAATTTGTGAAAATTCTAGAACAGAAATTTTATATGAGATTTGAAGACTTAAACTTACACTCTAGCTTACTAAAAGCTGTTAAAGATCAAAATTACACTCAACCAACTGCTATTCAGAAAAAAGCAATCCCTTTAGTATTAAAGGGAAATGATGTGCTTGGAAGTGCTCAGACAGGTACTGGTAAAACAGCAGCGTTTGCATTACCAATTTTACATCATTTGATAAGTGAAAGGACAAATAACAAAATAAGAGCTTTAGTAGTGACTCCTACTAGAGAACTTGCTATACAGATTGGAGAAAACTTTACAGTATACTCAAAGTATAATTCTGTACGAAACACTGTTATTTTTGGAGGAGTTAAACAAGAGGCCCAAACAAATAAGCTTGCTAAAGGAGTAGAAATATTAATAGCAACTCCAGGAAGGTTATTAGATCTAATAGGACAAGGGTTTATATCATTAAAGGATATTGGTTATTTTGTGCTAGATGAGGCAGATAGAATGTTAGATATGGGGTTCATTCATGATATTAGAAAAATATTGAATCAACTACCAAAAGATCGTCAATCTTTATTTTTCTCAGCTACTATGCCTAAAAACATTATAGATCTTTCATCTCAAATATTAAAACATCCAAAAAGAATATCTGTTGACCCTGTATCATCAACTGCTGAAACTATTAAACAATACATCTACTATACAAATAAGTCAAGTAAAAAAGATTTATTGCTCTACATATTAAAAGATCAATCAATAAATCAATTATTACTATTTTCAAGAACTAAGCATGGTGCAGATAGAATAGTTAAGAATTTAAGAAAGAAAAACATTCAGGCTTCAGCAATACATGGAGACAAATCTCAGAATCAAAGACAAAAAGCATTAAAATCTTTTAAAGATTCGCAAATACGAGTTTTAGTCGCTACTGATATTGCTGCTAGAGGAATTGATATTGATAAGTTAAGTTTTGTCCTAAATTATGACATACCTAATGAGTCAGAAACATATGTTCACAGGATAGGAAGATGTGGTAGAGCAGGTGAAAATGGAGTAGCTATCTCAATCTGTGAGCCAGAAGAGAATATATACGCTAAGAGTATAGAAAAGTTAATACAGCAAAAAATTGAAACAGTTCAAAATCATCCCTTCCTTCAAACTGAAAAACCTATGAATCTCCAGCAAAAGAAAGAATTCGAAAAAGAGAAACAAAGAAAGAGACAAGAATTTTTTGCAAATAGAAATAAAAAGAGAAAAAAGTCAAGATAGTAGCAGGATTGCTTAACTCATTACTTTCACATCCAAAGAATTTAATTGTCAAAAAAAGTTCGAAATAAGGACCGAGAGGCCCACCAAAAAGAAACCAACTTATTTAGTAAGTAGGTATTTATTCAATAATTAATTTTAGAATGATTATTTAATTTCTTTAATCCAGGAATCTTTATTGTAGGTAGATTTTATTTTTAATAGATTGTCTTTTGAGGAATCGCTCTTTTCATAAAAATAATATTTACCTCCAATTAATTCATAATTAACAGATGAATTTTTCTTAATGAAACTCTTAGCATTACTTTCATTACTTAAAACTGAGATAACAAGAATAAATTTACTTTTATCTTCTAAAGAATCTAAATTTTCTGTTTTTATTTCTTCTTCAACGATTTCAATTTTCTCTTCTTTAATCTCAACATCTAAGATAGTATCTACTTCTTGCTCTTCATCATTAAAGAAATCATTACTTCTAAAATTATTTATAAACTCAACGTCGTTATTATAATCATTCTTAAAATCAGAATTATTACTTGTATTTTTTGACATTGAATTATTTAAAAATGAATAATCAATATTTTTATCAATTAAAGCTTGCTTATAAATATTTTTCAAACTCTTTGACTCTTCTATAGCGTAAATATGATACTCTAATGAAAACTCAACTCTTCTATTTAGAGATTTTTCTAACTCATTTTCATTGTCATTCAAAGGATTAGATTCACCAAAATAATCTAAGATTAGCCTACTTTTTTTCACACCTCTTTCAACCAAGAAGTTTTGAACTGCCTTAGCTCTTCTTGCAGATAAACCCATATTATATTCACTACTGCCCTCAGAGGATGAAAACCCACTAATATGCAAAAACATCTTGGAGTTTTTCAATAATAATATACTCATATCAGTCAAAGCAGGAAAAGATGAATACTTTATATCAGCTTTATCAAAATCAAATTTTAAATCATTTAATGCCTTGTAGACTATATTTTTTTCAAAAAGAGTAATTTCAGGACAACCTTGTAGTTCTAAATTACCGTAAAGATTAGGACATAGATCATATTCATTAGGAATACCGTCATTATCAACATCTAGACATCCATGCGCATTAGCAGAACCAAACTGATCAGGACATAAATCAAGACTGTCTTTTACTCCGTCTTTATCTAGATCATTTTCAAACTCATCAAATACAACAACCTTCTTTTCAACAACTGAATCTAAGCTATGATCAAAGTCATAACCAATTGTAAATTCATGAGAGCCATTAGAATAAGAATAAGCTTCATTTGTAGAAATATCGTGTGAATAGATAGAAAATAACTTGCCAAAATCAATACCTACAAATAAAGATGGTCCAAAATCCTGTCTGTAAGATGCTCCTACCCAAATTTTATTTTTTATTTTCATATTTAAATTTGCATCAAGCTGACTTTTATTTTCTGTAGTTTTTAATAAAAAAGACGGATGTAATGAAACTATATCATTCAACTGATGTGAATATGAAACCATTGTATAAATATTACTTTTAACCGTATTATTAATAGAACTAGTTAATTCCATATTTTCATTCAAGAGCCCCGGAACAGAGATTCCTATTCTTAATTTATCATACTTTAAATATGCTCCAAAAGAAACATCAGGTAAAATATCTTCATTATTAATTATTGCAGGATCTGATATATCAGAGATATTTACCTTTGAAAAACCTCCTGAAACCCCAAGATAAACTTCATAATCAGTAAAAATTACTTTGTGAGCATAACTCAAAGACAATCCAGAGGTATTAAAAGCTCCACCTGTCTCATCATTAAATGCATTAAAACCTAAACCATTTTTACCAAATCCTCTATAAACAGAAAGATTTTGTGTTGCTATAGGGTTATCAGAAAAACCAACCCATTGTTGTCTAAAAGAAGTTCTTACACTCGTAAAATCATTTTCAACAACTACTGAAGGATTTATAATTGAATAATTAAATTGATATTGAGACTGTAATGGAAATTGTTGACCATAAGCAATATCACTTATAAAAATTACAAATACTAAAATTATTAACTTTCTCATATTATTATCTTATTAAAGTTATTACACCTGTTTTATCAGGATAATCATCATTATTAAATTTTATTATATAGTAATAATCAGCAGATACAAGATCTCTTGTACCTCCCCAATTACCAAGACCGTTCCATCTAAATGAAAGACTATTTCCATTATAAACATATTCTTTTTGGCCCCATCTATTTAATATATTAACCTCTATATTAACATCTAAATCTTTTATTGGAATCCATTCATCATTAAAGTTATCTGCATTAGGAGTAATAATTATTGGTTCATTTATGCAATTATAACCACCATCAAAATCTAATTCTAAAGATGTATCAGCAATACAGTTATATGCGTCACTAATTTCTATATTATATGAATTTGACAATAAGTCTTCAATATTTAAATAACTAGAACTGTTGGAAGAAATTAATTCAGAGTTTAGATATATATTATAAGGCTCAACACCCCCACCAATATATAATTCTATTTGTCCATCTGCATTGTCTTTACAACTCGAACTTAATACTGAAAAGTCAATATATATATCCTCGTTTTGACTAATAATAAAAGAATCCATTTTAGCACATCCTAGCTCATCAATAACAACTACTTCATATTGACCCTCAGGTAAATTATAAATTGAATCAGAATTAGTATTATATTCAGATGGAGTCCAAATAATTTCATATGATCCATTATAATTTGAGACATCTACAGATAGATTACCACTATCATCTCCAAAACAAGCAACATTAGAAATATTACTTTCTGTAATTGATATTTGATCAGGATTTAACAATTCAAATGACACATCATCAAAGCAACCATTATTATCTTTTACCACATATAAGTAAAGACCAGCAGATAAGTTTGAATAATTAGATGAAGTAGTTATTACATTACTATTTACATCCTGTAACTCATAGGAATAAGGAAGTGTACCACCTACAGCATTCATTGAAGCATATCCATTTGAATAATCAAAACATGTTGGATCTGTTGTTATTAAATTATAAACAGATAATTCTGTTGGTTCAACTAAAGTAACTTCAAAGTAGTTTTCACAATTATTGGCATCATAAACATATAAGATATCTGATGTTGGAGCTAAATTAGCATAAACAATGGAGCCTCCATTTATATTAGAAGGGCTATAGGAAGCATAAGATGAAGAATAAGGACCAACACCACCTGTAACATTAATAACAATTGATCCATCATTACTATTAAAACATAAAGGATTAATATAATTTAATACGGACGCTAATGTATCTGGTTCAATGAATTGAACTGAATCAGTGAAATTACAACCATTAGAATCTGTAACATTGACAAAATAAATACCCTCAGAAAGACTATCAACAGATGAAAAATATGAAGAGTAATTTGAAGGACCGGTCCATTCAAAAGAATATGGTAATGTTCCACCGTTAACAATTACATCAGAACTGGCATCATCAAAACCATAACAGCTTATGTCGTTAGAGTTAATAACATAATTAATTGGTAATGGCTCTGTAATAATAAAGGTATCTGTAACTATACAAGCAACAGAATCAGTGATATTTAAAATATATGTATTTGCAGCAAGATTAAACAAAGATGAAGTTGTATCACCGTTTGACCAGTTTATAACATAATCACCTAAGCCACCATAAATACTTATATCAATAGATCCTGTTGAATCAGAATTACATAAAATATTATTAACAACAGAATTAAATGCTAAAGCACTATCACTTTCAGAAACAAAAACTGAATCAGTAATTTGGCAGCCGTTAGAATCAATAACAGTAACAGAATATAGTCCTGTAAATAATCCTTGGACATTTGGTGTAATTGATCCATTACTCCATAGATACGTATATGGGAGTATTCCATTTGAAGCTGAAACAGAAGCAGTACCGTCGGAATAACCAACACAACTAACTTGAGTAGAAGATGTTAAAGAAGACAAACCATATAATGCATCTAGTACAATGGTATCTAAAGTAGTACAACCATTAGCATCAGTTATTTGAACAGAATAAGTTCCTTCAGTTAAAGAATCTAAAACATTAGAAACATTATTTGTTATTGACCAAATATAACTATACAATCCTGTTCCGCCAGTTGTTAGAGATGTAACTTCTCCATTATATACTCCATTACATGAAGGGTTTGTTACTACCTGTAAATTTGCAGAAATCTGATTTGGAGCAGTAATTAAAATATTACTAGAAGTTTGACAACCATTAAGATCTCTAGTTAAAACACTAAATGTTCCAGCTCCTAAATTATTAAAATTAGAAACTCCTGAAAAATAAACTGAATCAAGAGAATATAAATATGGAGAAACTCCACCGATTGAGTTAATTGAGATAAATGCATCATTTAAACCAAAGCAACTTATATCCATACCATTATAGGAAGATGTTATAACTAAATCTGAAATAAGAGAGTCTGGTTGATAAATATTAGAACTATCATTTGCTACACAATTATTATCATCAATTATTGTTAATGAATACTGCCCTGAAGATAAATTAATAGCTGTTGAAGTAATTTGACCATCACTCCATAGATAATTAATTGGATGAATAGCATTATTTAAAACATTAACAGAAGCTGTAGCAGTTGAATCTCCATAACATAATAAGCTATCTGAAATGAGTTCTAATTGAATTGCTGCCGGAGAATTTAAACTGATACTTGCACTTGTACTACAACCATTAAAATCTTGAACATTTAAAGAATATGTTCCTGTAGATAAATTATCTATAGTAGTTGAAGTATCTCCTGTATTCCATAGTAATGTACTATAGTTAATACCATTTCCACCTGTAATAATTGTATTAATTAATCCATCGCTTAATCCATTACAAGAGATTTCATATCCATTATAATTTGATGTAGTAAAACTTGTAGTCAAAGAATCTGGATCTGTAATAGTTATTGGAGAAAAACTACTACATCCATTTGAATCTATTACAGTTACAACATATACTCCAGCACCGATATTTGATAAAGTGTCATTTTGTACACCATTAGACCAACTGTAAGAATATGGCAAAGTTCCGCCATTAGAAGTTGCTAAAACAGATGCATTTGTATCACCGTAACATCTTATTGGAAGGCCATTATAATCAGAAATAATATTTACATTCAAGTCAATAGCAAAAACTGTATCTACTAAGAAAAGAATATCCTCTGAACAACCTAATGCGTCAGTTATAGTACAAATATATTCTCCAGAATTAATATTTGCTAAAATTGTTCCAGTTGACAAGGCAGGATCATTCCACAAATAAGTATATGGTCCAGTTGCTCCCGAAATACTAGAGATAATAATTTGACCATCATTGATTCCATAACATGTTGGAGTTGTTATTATTGAAGTAAGTTGAATACTGTCTGGTTGGGGAACAATAATAGTATCTAAAACCATTGGACAACTATTAGTATCTGATATTTGAACGTAATATGAAGAATATCCATTTAATCCTGTAATTGTATCATTTGTAGATCCATTAGACCATGATATTTGATAAGGAGCAGTACCTCCAACTGGAGAGGAATAAGCGACACCATCATTACCACCAAAACAGCTTATACTATCCGTGGATAAATTATTAACTAAAGGATCTGGTTGATATAACTCAATAGATGAATTGGCAGAACAACCATTTATATCTAAAACACTTAAATTATAAATTCCAGAAGTTATATTATTTAAAATTGTATCATTCAAGATATTAGTTAAAGGAACTAAATTTCCAATACTGTCTGTCCAAACAATTGAAGAATAGTTAATATCTACACCGCTACTTATACTAACCTCAATCATACCATCATTATATCCATTACATGAAATGTTAGAACCATTATAGTTAGATAAATTAAAGTTAAATAATATTGAATCAGGATTAACTATTGTAAGTAAATCACTTCCTTGACAACCATTTATATCTGTTATTAAAACACTGTAAGTACCTGCTGATAAGCTATCAATTAAAGATGTTGTATCTCCATTTGACCAAATGTATGAGTAAGAACCAGTTCCACCGGATCCAATTGCAGTTAGCTCAGCTGTGGAATCACCATAACAATTAAGGCTAATTCCGTTATAGTTTGAGGTTATTGATATAGATGCAAATAATTCATTAGGTTGATAAACCGTAAATGTATTAGAACTATCAACACATCCAATAGCATCAGTAACAATGCAATTATAAGAAACTGGAATAAGATTATTTAACTGTAAACCAGTTTGCCCATTTGACCATAGATAGGTGTATGGTGCAACAGCACCAATAACACTATCAATTTGTATTTGACCATCTGTTCCTAAAAAGCAAGAAACACTATCAATACTCACATACATTGAAATACTATCTGGCTGAGATACAGTAAAAATTGTATTTGAAGTTGGACAATTATTTGCATCTGTTATTTGTACAGAATATGAAGTATATGCATTTAATCCAGTACTACTACTAGAATTGGATCCAGTCACAGACCAAAAATAAGTATATGGTGCAGTACCACCTGATGTATTAGAATATGCAATTCCATCATTTCCTCCAAAACAACTTACATCATCAAATGAAAGATTAGCTAAAATAGGATTATTTGATGATAAGAATAAGCTATCTGATACAATACACCCATTAGTATCTGTTACATCAATATAATACATTTGAGAATTAAGATTTGATGCAGTACTTGTATTTGCCACACTATTATTTGAAGATGTTGACCAATTGTATGAATATCCAGGACTACCACCAAATGCAAATACACTTAGTTCTCCATCAGAACCTTGATCACATGTTACAATTTGTTCAACACTTGTGGTAATTTGTAATATATCTGGTTGTGAAATAATAAAACTTTCTATAATATCACATCCAGGTAAAGAGAAATCATTTACAGTAACATTATATGTGCCAGGACTTATTCCTGAAACATTTAAGTTAGTATTTAGTAATCCAGTATTTGGATCTATTAAACTCCATGAATAGCCAAAACCATTACCTGAACCACCACTAGGATTAACTTCTGCAAAACCATTGTTTAAACCATAACAAGATACATCAGTTGATGATAAATTAATATCAATTTGATTAGGTTCTCCAACTTGAGCAATTGCATAATTTATACAACCATTTGCATCTGTAATAACGCAAGTATAAGTACCACTACTTAAACCAATGGCAGTTTGTGATGTTTGCCCATTATTCCATTCATAAGAATATGGTGGTGTTCCACCAGAACCAAATGCTTGAGCCTGACCATCAGAAAAACCAAAACAAGATGCATCAACTGTATTAATAGAAACAATAATATTAGAATTAGGTCCTGTAACAGAAACGGTAGTAATTTGTGGGTCAGTAGAACAACCATTTACATCAGATACTTCAACAAAATAAATGTTAGCAGTTAAATTACTAACAATTGGAGTTGTAATACCCAGTAAATTTCCTTGCCAAGTATAATTATATGGTGATGTTCCACCACTAACTGTTAAATTAATTTCTCCGTCTGATGATCCAAAACAACTTACATTATTAGTAGTAGAATTTACTATTAATTGATTTGGCTCGTAAACATCTACAGTAAAAGATGATGGGTTACTAGAACAGCCATTAGCATCAGTTAAAGAAACAATATATGTTCCAGCAGCTAATTGATTTTCATTTAATGGTGCTCCAGTTATTGGATCTGTTCCATAATCTATAATATAAGGAGCCGTACCCCCAATTCCTTGTAATAAAATAGAACCATCATCACCTGAAAAACAGCTAACAGAATCAGTTAGCACATTTGCTGACAATAAATTAGGAGATGAGATTGTAAAGTTTAAAACATCAGAACAACCAAACTCATCTTCAACATATAAACTATAATTTCCATCTGAAAGAGTCTGATTATAAACTTGATTAGGTAAAGTAGATTGACTATATAAAATAGTTCCATTAATATTATCTGTTATGGTTGTAGGACTTAAAACTTGACCTCCCCCACTTGCCATCCATGTGATTTGACCAGACTGACCAAAACATAATGGTTGACTAACATAAGTTAAGTTAGTATCAAAACTTACATTACAAGCTGGTTCATTTATTACTTCAAGATAAGTTGTAGCACATCCATTTCCATCAATTACAATAAGAGTATAAGTACCAGCAGTTAAAAAAGATATATTTGGTAAGGTTGAAGTAAAACCATTAGGACCATTCCATGAGTAAGAGTATATTCCTGTTCCTCCAGAAATACTTGTACTTATAGATCCATCATTTGCTCCATTTAATGAGACATTAATAACAGATGAGGTTACTTGAAGTAGACTTGGGTTATTAATTTGAGCACTTAGTTGATCTATACAACCATATACATCTTCTACTATTACACTGTAGGTTGCGGCAGATAAATTTGCAATAAAAGAAGAAGAACTATACAATCCAGGAACTCCGTTTTGAGACCAACTGTAAGAGAATGGTGCCGATCCTCCAGAAACATTAGCATAAATAATTCCATTTGAATCATTATAACACAATGGTTGAATAACTGAATCGGTAACTATTAAAGTTGGTGCATTATTAACAGAAACAGTTTCAGAGAAAGTACATCCATTAGCATCAGTTAGATCAACAGTATAATTACCAGAAACAGATAACTGAGTAGCTGATTGAGTTGTTTGTGGAATACCACTATTTGGAATATTCCAATAATAATTATAAGGAGGAACACCTCCACTAAAATAAACAGTAGCAGATCCATCTACCCCTGGATTACAAGAAATCAGAGTGGAAGAAATGCTATCTACAATAATATCATCCGGTTCATTCATTGTATAAGACGAAAGTATTTGACAATTATTAGCATCCGTTACAACAACAGAATATGAACCAGCTATTAAATTTGAAATATTAAATGAAGTTTGATTATTTGGAGACCATAGATATGTATATGAGTTTCCAATTAATGGAGTTCCACCGCTGGCTATTGCAGAAAGGGATCCATTATTTTCTCCAAAACATTGAACATCCGTTGCAACAAATTCGATTTCTAAGGAATCAGGACTTAAAATAGGAATATTTAAAGCAGCAAGACATCCACTAGCATCTGTTACATTTATGGTATATGAACCTGGAGGTAAAGTATTTATCAAGCTAACTGGATTAAGACCACTATTTGGACCATACCAAATTGTACCATTATCATCAGTCAATTCGCTAGTAAATGGTGCAAGGCCTCCAGAATTTAACCAAGTTAATTCTTGTGCATTATCTCCAAAACATAATGGAGCATAATAAGTTGTATCAATTAGAATATTACAATTAGGTTCGTTAATAGTGAATTGTTCATTATATGTACATCCATATATATCTGTAACTATAACTGTGTAGAAACCAGAGGTGAGATTAGTTATACTACTTGAAGTACTTGTAAATCCATTAGGACCTGACCACAAATAGCTATATGGAGCATAACCTCCATTTGCAACAAATGAGATTGACCCATCATTTGCTCCATTAACAGAAATATTAGAAACTACAGATGTAATTGAAATAGGTGATGGTTCTAAAATATCAAATGTTGTTGAAGTAGTAGTACTTCCATTTACATATAAATCTGTTTGTATACATCCATTGTCATTTCTTACAGATAAATTGTATGTTCCTGCAATTAAATTAGCAATATTTGGAGTTGTATCTCCTGTAGACCATAAATAATGAAATGGTGGAAAAAGATCTGTAACCTGAGAGTTAGCAGAACCTGAAGAACCATCAAAACATAAATTGTCTATTGTGGTAACAGATACGTTTATTGGACTTGGTTGACTAATTTGTAATGTAGCACTCTCAGAACATTGATTTGTTCCATCAGTCACTGTTACTCCAATTGTACCTGAACCCATTCCAGTAATTGATTGACCTGTATGACCATTAGTCCATAAAAAAGTGTACAAACCATTACCTCCAGATGGAGTAACCAATGCAGTTCCATTAGTATAACCATAACAAGTTGGATTAACTATTGTGGTTGTTAATGTAATTTGATCAGGCTCAGTAACATCAAAATATACTGTATGTTGACATAAGTTAGCATCTTCAACAATTACAGAATAAGAACCAGCGCTTAAATTATTAATAGATTGTGTTGTTTCATTTGTTGACCATAAGTATGTATATGGAGAAACACCTCCGGTTGGTTGAGCTATTGCAGAACCGTTAGATTGTCCATTACACAAAACATGAGTAGTATCAATTACTACTTGTAAAGCTAAAGCAGGTTCATTAACTTGAAAAGAGGCAGAAGCTGAACCAAAAGTCGAATAACAATCATTAGCATCATTTACATTTACTGTATATGTTCCAGCAGTCAAAGAAGATATATATGATGTTGATTGACTATCTGGTAACCATAAATACGTATATGGAGGAGTACCACCTAAAATATTTGATATTATTGAACCTGAATTTTCTCCTTTACACAATACATCTACAACTTGACCACCTATTGTTAAAGGATCTGGGTCCAATACAATATAAGAAAAAGTTTCAGAGCATAAATTTGCATCATCAACGACAACTGTATAGGTACCAGAAGAAATTTGTCCAATTGTGGAGTCATTTAAAATATTAAAACCATTAGGGCTATTAGTTGACCAACTATAATTGAATGGGGATGTTCCACCATTTGCTTGAGTAGATAAAACACCATCATTTCCTGATGGACAACTTATACTATCTAAACCAAATACTGTTGAAATTTGATTTGGCTCTGAAACAGTAACTGTATCGAAATGAGTACATCCTAAAAAGTCAGTTATTGTAACTGAGTATGTGTTTGCTGAAACTAAATTTGAATTTGAAGTAATAGCTCCATTAGACCATAAATAATTATAAGGAGTTGTTCCACCATTAACAACTACATTAAAAGATCCATCACTATACCCAAAACATGAAACGGGAGTTGAAGTCGTAATACTTGATAAGGCTGAATCCGGTTGAGTAATAACAATACTATCTTCAAATAAACAAAAATTAGCATCTGTAACAGTGTAAAAATAAGTTCCAGATGGAATATTATTTATAGAAGATGATGATTGTCCAGTTAACCAAGAATAATTATATCCACTTGTACCACCATTAACTGTTAAAGAAATACTAGCAGTTGATTCACCATAACAATTTACATTAACTTGAGATGTAGAAACCGACAAAGGAAAAGAAGGTTGTGTTATAGTAAAAAAGTTACTGTCAGCAAGAGAGGTAAATGTTCCAGGACTACATCCATTAGCATCTGTAACCAATACTGAATAAGTTCCAATTGGAAGGTTGTTGATACTTGATGTAGTATCTCCATTTGACCATGAATATGAATATGGAGCAGTTCCACCAGATGTAGAAAGACCTATATAACCAGTTGAATCTCCAAAACAACCAACATTAGAAATAGATGTAAATAATGATGGATCAACAGGAGATGAAGGTTGAGAAACAGTCACAGAGATAGGATTACCATTAAAAACACATCCATTAGTGTCAGACACAGTACAAGTGTAAGTACCTGCACTTAAGCCTATAGCTGTTTGTGTAATTTGACCATCAGACCATAAATAATTATATGGTGAGGTCCCTCCCATCATATTTATTGTAGCTGTACCATCATTTCCATTAAAACAGGAAACTAATGTTGATGAAATTCCATTTACTGGATTGAGAAATAAGTTTGGAGGATTTAATAATAAATGATCATAAGAATCAACAACAAGATTTGTAGATAAATCAAGTGTTCTTACTCTATACATTAATCCAGGAATACTACTAATTGTAAAATCTCCAGTAAAAGATAATGTTGGTCCTAAAAGAGTTTGCCAGTTTCCTGTAGTATTTAAATATAATAAATCATATAAAACATTACCAGTGGCATCAGTATATACAGTAATATCCCCAACACCACCATTACATAATATTGGTGTAGTTGTAGAAACACTATCAATATTTTGAGCTGTTGAAAAAAGGTGAAATGTCAAAAATGACAACAATAAAATAATTCTCTTCATAATCTGATATTTTTGAAAAATGTCAACAAATATAGCACTTTATTAACAACTTATTAACATTTTGAGTTAAGATAAGAAAATAGAAATATTAACGAATTAATTTTACTTGCCCGCTATACTTAAACTCCTCACCATATATATTTGTGGTTTCAATGTAATAAATATAGATTCCAACAGGAACTTGTTCTCCATTTTCTGTAGTACCGTCCCATCCATAATCTAATGAATCACTAGTGAATATTCTTTCACCCCATCTAGAATAAATCTCCATTTTATATAAACTTACACCAAATCCATAAGCTTTAAAAACTTCATTTAATTGATCATTTGTAGAAAATGGAGTAAATGCATTAGGAATATATAAATTATAATCAGTAATGATCAATTTCTTAGATAGTGTGTCAATACAATTATATTCAGATACTGTAGTTAAAACAATTATATATGTTCCTGTATCTGAATAAGAGTGAAAGGAAATTGAATCACTTCCAAAACTTCCATCAGCAAAATTCCAAGTCCAAGAGTCAATACTTTGCCACAGTCCATCAGTTTGATCAATAAAAACAATTGGATCGTCTAGCTGATCAAATAATCTCTGATTATCAGGGTTTATTGTAAAATCAATTATAGGACTTGGAAGATTAAAAATATCTGCACTACCTGAAATCTCACATAAATTAGCATCTTGAACTAATACATCATATGTTCCTTCACTAAAGTTAGAAATTATTGATGAAGTCAGCCCATTACTCCACAAATATGAATAAGGATTTACTCCTCCACTAACAACAACTTCAGATCTTCCAACTCCTTTTGAACATGTGTCTGTAAATGAAGTGATTTCCATGTATAAGGAATCCGGTTGTGTAATAGTTATATTAGAAATCGATTCACAATTATTATTGTCATATACAATAAGTTCATAATTACCTGAGTAAAGATCAGTAATACTATCTGTTAATTTAACCGTATTCCAATAGTAAGAATAATTAGGAACACCACCATTTGCAAGTCCTAATAACGCTCCATCATTGAAGCCATAACAACTTATATTATAACCGTTATAATCAGTTGTAGCTATAATATTAGAAGATAGTGGTTCAGCAGGTTCAATTATTGGAAAATCAAAAACAATAACACACCCTAAGCTATCAGTTAGTTCTAGAGTATATAAACCTGCATTTAAATCGTAAATTGAATCAGATGTTGAAAAATTAGACCATAAGTAAGAATATGGTTCATATCCACCTGAAACATCAACAGAAACCCATCCACTGTTATCACCTTTACATCTAATATTAAATCCAGAATAATTAGAAATTTGAATATTCGTTGTTTGAGGTAAATTGGCAGGCTCTGTTAAAGTAATAATAGTGTCAAATTGACAATTATTAGCATCTGTAATTGTTAAATTATAATCTCCAGCGAACAGATTATAAATATTACTAATATTTGACGAAAACAGATTAGGACCTACCCAATCATAGGTATATGCTGGAACACCTGAGCCTGGTAAAACACTTACTTCAATAAATCCATCACTATATGCAAAGCAAGAAATATTTAAAGTTGAAACATCAATTTCAATTGAGTTTGGTTGATTAACTTCTGCAGAATCAATATAAATACAGCCATTTGCATCGTTTACAACATATGTATATGAACCAGCAAATAAATTAGATGTATCAGTAGAACCCCAATCAACAGTATACAGGCCAGTACCTCCAAAAATATCAAGATTAATACTTCCATCATTTCCATCATAACAATTAACGTCAATAACATTTGCCACTACACTTATTTGGGTTGGTTGAGATATGTAAAAACTAGTGTCAAATGTACAACCAGCACTATCAACAATAGATAAAGAATAAGTTGAATCACCTAAAAGATTATTAATATCTTGGGTAACTGCTCCATTTGACCACTGGTAAATAAAAGGGAAAGTACCATTTACAATACTAATATCAATATATCCTGAGGAACTATCATAACAATCAACATTAGTAATTAAAGATAATATTTCAATAACAGGAGTAACGATTAAATCTAATTCAATTATACTGTCACAACCAGTTACAGCAGATAAGGTATCATAATAAATTCCGGTAGAATCATAAACATTTCCATTTAAAAAATAAGGACCACAAGAATGTATATTGACAGTAGTAATAATTGGTTGAATAATAGTTAAATAAATCTGAGTAAAACTATCACATCCTATAACATTGGATAAAACAGTATCATAAACTCCAGATGTTGTAAATGTTTGCCCCAACCAGAAATAGCTATCACATGCAGTAATAATATTTGAACTGGAAGTACTATTATTAATTGTTAGATTCAAATTAACAATACTATCACAACCAGAATTTCCAATTACAGTATCAATATAATTTCCTGAAACTGTATAAATATTACCATTCCAAAATAATGTATCACATACTGTAATTGTATCATAGACTGATGTTATATTGTTAACTACTAAATCTATGGTAACTAAGCTATCACAGCCAAAAATATCGGAATAAAGATTGGAGTAGATACCAGTTGTATCATATACAATACCATCCCAAATTAAAAAACCACAAGCAGTATCATTAATTAAATACGAGGAACTATAATTAATTGTAAGATCAATTGTAACAATACTATCGCATGAAAAAGAATTTATTAAAGTATCTGTATATATGCCAGAACTATCATACACTATTCCATTAAAAAGATAATTATCACATGCGCTTATAATCTTAAATGAAGAA
>Ga0222717_10001752_pt1 | contig 17405 bp, 18 predicted proteins | sample C33_18DmetaG_FD_165053 | JGI IMG/M metagenome (GOLD analysis project Ga0222717, IMG submission 165053) | Estuarine water microbial communities from San Francisco Bay, California, United States - C33_18D | ecosystem: Environmental > Aquatic > Marine > Unclassified | place: USA: California...
GCCAGAAAGTCCCTTCGGAACCGCAGGCTTCGGCCTCGGTTGTGGCTCGGGCGGGGTCGGCTTTGCGACCCGGCTCCTCGGCAGTTGAATCTTGACGGTGTCGAGCTCAGCAAGAGCTTCTTCCGGTTTCACCGGAGCAAGTGGGTAGGAATCGTCCTTGGACGCCCCCCCTTTCTCTGGTGAAGGAGTTGTTTCCCTGGTCTGGAGGGGAGGGTGATCCCCAATGTTAGGAGGAGGCTTGCTTTCCGATGTTGAGGGTGACGAAGAATCATCGCCCTTTGAGGCCGGCACCTTTGTCTGGGGCGTGTCCTGATCATCCTCGGGCTCGTTCGAGAGAGACTCGAAGATCTGAATCGCCTTGTTGATCGGGTCAAATGCCGCAGGCCTTTCAAGATTCGCTCCTTGAAACCCTCGTCTGGGCCATTGTTGACTATTACCGGGGGCTTGTTTCGAACTGGAACTGGAACTGGAACTGGAACTGGAACTGGAACTTGAGCTGGAGCTGGAGCTGGGATTTTGACGTTCCCTGTTCTGCAGCTTGGTTGAGGGCGGCGTGGACTTCAAGAAATGATGGCTCTTCGGGCGGGGCGGAGGAGAAGGAGAAGGAGAAGGAGAAGGCCACTCGCTCGAGAACGCTGGGAAGATTGAGGGCAGCGGCTTGGGTCCGGCGTCATCATCACTACTAGGCTGAAAAGGATCAGTGGTCGGTTTGGCGCTCGGTTCTAGATCGTTGACGGCGTTCTTTACTTCAGTGGGTTCATCGTCCGCTGTTGGCCCCTCCGCGGCATTGTTGGGCTCCGGATCAGTGGCAGGCAGCGTCGAGCCTTCCTCGTCCTCGTTGGGTGGGGCAGATGCTTCTGCTGGGGTTGGCGTCTCCTTTGTCACCTCTTGCGGTTTGGCTAGAAACGGGGGCTCGTAGGGAACGGCCCCTTCCACTCCTTCCAGCAGGGCATTCAGCAACGAGAATGGGCGGGTGTCTTCAAGATCTAGTGGAGGTTGGCGCTCAAAGGACGCAGCCGTGTTCGCGGGCGGTTGGTCCTGGAATTTGGAGCGGGCCATGAGTGGAGGTAGCCCTTAATCGTCGCAGGGTTACTGCAAACCTCGGGCTAAAGCGATAGTTCTCGAAATTATAGCTCTATGGTAATAGATCCTCTTTATGAGGCAACCCGTTTGTGAGGCCTCTAGGCCTGCTAGTCGAGCAGGTCATCGATCTCTTTCGCTAGTTTGAAGTCTTTGAGCGTCAGGCCCCCAGCGCTGTGGGTCGTCAGGCTGAACGTGATGGTAGTCCATCGAATATTGATATCTGGATGGTGCTGTAGATCCTCGGCCAACTCTGCAATGTCACGCACTAGATCGATCCCATCCAAGAACGATTGGCGTTTGGTAGCGCGAACTAGTCGCTTCGCTGCGGCATCGTATTTCCAATTGGGTACCGCTCTAAATGCCTGATCGAGCTCTTCATTTGATAAAAGGCTGGCCATGAAGGCTCCTAAAGCACACTCCCGCAGATGGCCAGGTCAGGGATGATAGAAATTTGCGTTTATTTGAGCCGAACGGGAGGGATTCGGAATCTGGTTGCAGGCCTCTGGCCACTAAGCTAATAGATGCCTCTCTCGCGCTCGGTGATCGGGCATGAGGACAGACTTTCCCTTCTCAGACACACTTTACCCATGGCCAACGAACCCGATCCAGCACCAGCTGCCTCTACTTCTGAAGTCCCCGTCGCAACGATTGATCACGACAACTCGGCGATTGAGGATTTCGTAGAGGAAAATAAGAACAAGTTGATCTTGGGCATTGGAGCGGTGCTTCTCGCTATCATCGTCTACATGCTCGCTTCCTTTAAGAGTGAATCTGGGAAGAGTACTGCCGCAGCGGCACTGACCGGTGCGGAGACTGTTGAAGAACTGCGAGGCGTCATTAGTGAATTCCCCAATAGCGTGGTTGCGGGTTCTGCCGAACTCCTCATTGCCGCGAAACTCATGGAGGAGGACAAGGCGGACGAAAGTCGAGAGGTTCTTGAGGAGTTTTACAGTGCGCGGAAAGGCCACCCTCTCTACTTGAAGGGCGTGTCGGATCTCGGCCTTCGAGAGCATGTGGACGGCAACCTGGACAAGGCCGTGAGCCTCCTTCAGGAAGCTGCCGTGCCAGGAGAAGCTCCGGGTTTCATCGAGCAAACGGCACTCCTGCGTTTGGGAGATGCGCTTACCGCTCAAGGAATGACCGCGATGGCCAGTGATGAATCTGCTGCGCAGGAATGGTTTGATCAGGCGACGCAGGCCTTCGAAGATCTTGAAACCAAAGCCGCTGAAAACAGCGTCTACAAGCGTACTGCGGCTCAGCGCAAGGAGCGCTTGCCACACTTGAGCATTAAGCCAACCAGCCCGGAAGAAGCCCAAGCCGCTGCGCCTGCTGTGGTTGAGCCTGCTGTGATTGAGCCTGTGGAGGTTCTGCCGGCGGAAGAAGAAGCAAGCTCCGCGGCTGAAGAGGCTGCTCCGGGGGGGAGCTGATGCACATCAGCGACATTCTGGGAGCTTACCGAACGACCTTCTCGTTCGAGTTCTTTCCTCCCAAGACCGCGAAGTCCTCGGAAGCTCTTTATGCATCGATTGCTGAGCTAGAGCCTTACAAGCCGTCCTTTGTTAGTGTGACATACGGAGCTGGCGGCTCCACTCGTGAGTTGACGCATGATTTGGTCGTTCGACTGAAGAATGAAACGTCCCTGGATCCCATTCCACACCTCACGTGCGTGTGTCATCAAGAGGGAGACATCCAGGAAATCCTCGAACGTTACGCAGAAGCTGGTATTTCTAACATCTTAGCATTGGGTGGTGATCCGCCCCGAAATCTCCAGAATTACCGCAAAGAAGACGACGCTTTTCAGCAGGCGGCCGATCTCGTACGATTCATCCAGAAGTTCAACGACTCAGGGGCCCACGCGGCTAAGCGCGGCTTTGGCATCGGCGTAGCAGGCTTCCCAGAGGGACATCCCGGCACTCCGAATCGGGTGTTGGAAATGGACTACCTCAAAGAGAAAGTCGATGCTGGGGCGGACTATATTTGTACGCAGCTCTTCTTCGATAATCACGACTTTCTCGACTTCCGGGAACGGTGTGTCCTGGCCGGGATCGAGATTCCGATCATCGCTGGCATGATGCCCATCACCAGTTCCAAGGGCATGCAACGGATGGCCGAGCTGGCTGCGGGCGCGCGTTACCCTGCCAAACTGCTCAAGGCCATCCAGCGTTGCGGTGATGACGAGGAGGCTGTGCGACGTGTGGGAATTCACTACGCGACGGAGCAATGTGCTCAGCTCATCGATGAAGAAGTCGATGGCATCCACTTTTACACGTTGAATCAATCGACAGCGACCCGTGAGATTTACGCTAGTCTTGGAATCAAGGATTCCGAGGTACTGAAGATTGTCTGATCTCTCAGCGTTCGTTTGATTTCTGTCCTGCGAACCCTTATCTGAAAGGCATGAGCAGCATTTGGGACCAAGCCAACCCACAGTTACGAGATCTCGTTGCCTACGAGCCGGGCAAACCGATCGAAGATGTCGCGCGTGATCTCGGATTAAATCCTGACGAAATCGTCAAACTAGCTTCGAACGAGAATCCATTGGGGCCGTCACCCAAAGCCGTTGCCGCCATGACTGAGGCGCTGTCCATGGCGCAGTTCTATCCAGATGGTGGCGGCTACAAACTTCGCCAAGCCATTGCTGAGCAGAACGGTTTAGAACGCGAGAACGTCGTTCTTGGAAATGGCTCTAACGAAATCATTGAGTTTATTGGTCATGCGTTCCTCAAGCCGGGTGACTCAATCATCGCGGCGGAACATGCGTTTGTGGTCTACAAGTTAATGGCCACGCTCTTTGGAGCGGAAACGATCGAAGTGCCTGATCCAAACTTCGTGCACGATCTTGAGGCCATGGCAGACGCCATTCGCCCAGATACGAAACAACTATTCATCGCAAATCCTAACAACCCAACGGGAACGCTCGTTGACGAAGCTTCCATTGATCGTTTCATGGAGCGTGTTCCGGATCATGTCATCGTCATTTTCGATGAGGCCTATCACGAGTTTCTCAAAGAGCCTCCCAACACGCTGAAGTATGTGCGTGAAGGACGAAATGTCATTATCATGCGCACGTTCTCCAAGATCCAGGGCCTTGCGAGTTTGCGCATTGGTTACGGATTAGGGCCCGCTTCATTGATCGAGGTCCTGCAAAAGACGCGGCAGCCCTTCAACGCCAACGCCATTGCTCAAGTAGGAGCGCTGGCGAGTGTGCTAGACACCGAGCACCAGGCCAAGACCTGTGCGAACAATGATGTGGGCCTCCAATACTTTGAGGAAACGTTCAAGGAACTCGGCCTTGAGTTTGTGCCCAGTCATGCCAACTTTGTCTTGGTCCGAGTGGGTGATGGCGATGCTCTCTTCGCCGATCTCATGAAGCGCGGTGTCATCATCCGAGCGATGCGCGGTTACAAGTTACCAGAATGGGTGCGTGTGTCTGTGGGGACACCAGCTGAGAATGAGCGTTTCGTTTCTGAACTGAAGACGTGGCTCGCTGATCATCCCGTGAGCTAGTGCGATGATCGACGACACGATCGCGGCCGTGTCCACGGCTCTTGGCGAGGGGGCTATTGCTGTCCTGCGGGTTTCTGGGCCCGAGGCGCGGGCGATTGGCGCTCAGTTTTTTCGAGGAATGGATCTTGTAGAGGCCACGCCTCGGGTCGCGAATTATGGCGAGTTTGTGGAAGCCGATGGCGCGGTGTTAGACTCGGGTTTGGCCACGGTCTTTGCCGGACCTGCGAGTTACACGGGAGAGGATCTGGTCGAGTTTGGTTGTCATGGTGGCGTGCTCGTCACCCGCACGTTGTTTGAGCGCCTGCTTCAGTTAGGCTGTCGCCCAGCGGAGCCTGGTGAGTTTACTCAGCGTGCTTTCTTGAATGGCAAGATGGACCTGACCCAGGCCGAGGCCGTGATGGACTTGATCCAAGCGCAAACGTCGCTTGCTTTGCGTGCTGCCAATGAGCAGCTACGCGGCGATCTTGGAAAGGAAACCCAGGGCCTGCGCGAAGATCTCATTGGAATCATGGCCCACATTGAGGCCTACATTGACTTTCCAGAAGAAGACATCGATCCCGACACCGGCCGCGCCATCGGCCAGCGAATGGAAGGTGTTATTGCAAGGATTCAGGCGTTGTTAGCGAGTGCCGATCGTGGGCGCGTTCTTCGTGAAGGCGCCCGAGCCGTCATCTGTGGCGAACCAAACGTCGGGAAATCGAGTTTGCTTAATGTGTTGTTAGGTTTTGATCGAGCTATTGTCAGTGACACGGCGGGCACAACACGGGACACCATTGAAGAGGTCATCAGTTTGGAGGGGATTCCCCTTCGTCTCATTGATACGGCCGGCCTGCACGAGTCGAGCGATGACATTGAGAAGCTCGGCATGGAGCGCACGCGAGAGGCCATTGATCAAGCAGACGTGGTGATTGAGATGATCGATGGTCATGCCCCCGCTCAAGCGTCTAGCCTTGAAGCGACCAACAACCGAGGAGTGCCTTGGGTTCGCCTACTGAACAAGGCCGATCTTGGTCTGCATGATGACCATGCGGATTCTGAGAGGATCGCCTTCTCCTGTGAGAAACGCACGGGGCTCGAAGAGCTGATTGCTGTTTTAAAGGCGTCCTTGCTTTCGCAGGAGGAGAGCGCTCAGACCCAACTGGTCGCTATCAATGCACGGCACCAGGCTTGTCTCCAACGTGCGCTTGCCCGCTGCGAAGCCGCGCGAGATGCCTTGGCGAACGACACGGCTCCCGAGTTTGTCGCCTTGGATCTCAGAGAAGGCCTGGAAGCTGTTGGAGAAGTCGTTGGCAAGGTTGATGTGGAAGAGATCCTTGGGGAGATCTTCAGCGCTTTCTGTATTGGCAAATAGCTTCTCAAAGCGATAGCATGTCTTCTCATCGACAGCTTCTTCACTCCGAGGCGTCGTTAATCCTAAAAATCACCTTGATGGCGGGATCCGAAGGATTCAGCTGGAAGGATCGGGTACACGTTTATGCCCGAATGGACCACGACCAGATAGCTCCTCGAGCGCTATTGAGCTTCAGTCCGGCAGGGAAATGCTCGCCTAAGGAAACCGTTAGTTTGAGGGGTTATCTACCGATCGGTTCCCTGGCCGAAATGGAGTCGCGTCGTTCAGGCGTCTTTGTCCAACCAGAGTGGCGACGTTTGGTATTCGAAATCGAGACCAAGAACCAAGGCAACTACCTAGCCATCGACAATGATACGAATGGCCTCCGGGTGACCTGCTTGTTAGCTTTTATTTCGAAACCACCATTGAGGCCGGAGAACCGATGGCCCTTTCGATTGAGATCTACGAACCCGATGGAGATCCCGTTGATTGGGGCGAGGTCTATGTCGATGGTGCCAGCATCGGCTTCGCCGAGATAGACTCGTCGACAGAGAATACGTTCCTTGAGGATGGAACCATGGGAAGTGATGTGGGAGAATCCAACAGCAGGTCTTCCTACAGTGACCGTGAAGATCGCGGATCACTTTGAGCGAGAGGCTGCTACGCCACCCCGCTTCATCTTTGTCGGCCTAAAGGACAGAACGGTTTATTATAACATTCGCCTTGATCAGATCTCGCCACTCCACTCGATCATCGTGAGTGCTGATACTGATTGTCCCGGTGTTGAGATCCAGTATTCCGATCTTACCTCAGCCCACTGGGAATCCCTCGGCAAGATTCCGTTGATCAGAAGTCCCTATCCTCGTCGCCATTTCACGACCGACCAGCTGGTGGCGGGATGGACTTCAGATACTTGGCCAGTGGCTGATGTCATACCCTGCCCCGGTAAATTGACGCCTGACGCTCCGCAGTATTTCTTTCGGACAAGGAAGCTGGGATGGAATGAGACGCTTGAATCTGCCGCCTCAGGAAGCGACTCAGAATACACGGAAGCCGAACACCAGGCATTGGAAAGGCCCGACCCCGATTGATGGACCAGTATCCAGAATCTCCTTGGTTTAAGAACAACAGCTAACAGGACCTAGGTTGGAGTAGTATTTATTCTGGGGAAACCAACCACGAATGGACACGAATCCGGGAGAGCTTAGCGAATCTCGGGAGGCTGAACGCCCGTGCCACATTGACTGAATTGCGTTACTGATAGCAATTCTTGGCGGCTATAGATTCTGCTAGGCGATGATGTTATGCACGATTTTACCGTGGACGTCGGTTAGGCGGTAGTCGCGGCCGGAGTAGCGGTAGGTGAGCTTCTCGTGATCTAGGCCTAGCAGTTGTAGCATGGTGGCGTGGAGATCATGGACGTGGACGGGATCCTTGGTGGCGTTCATGCCGAATTCGTCGGAGGCGCCGTGGATGTGGCCGCCGCGGATGCCGCCGCCGGCGAGGAGGGTGGTGAAGGCGGTGTGGTGGTGGTCGCGACCGGCTTTGGCGTCTTTGCCTTGGGCGTACGGGGTGCGTCCGAATTCGCCGGTCCAGACGACGAGGGTGTCTTCTAACAGTCCGCGTAGCTTGAGGTCTTCGATGAGGGCGGCGGTGGGTTGGTCAGCGTCGTTGCAGAGGTTGGTGTGCCCTTTGTTGTGATTGCTGTGCGTGTCCCAGGGCTGGGTGCTGTTGTCTTTGGTGTAGTAGACGCTGACGAATCGGACACCGTTTTCGACGAGGCGGCGGGCGAGTAGGCAGGAGTTGGCGTAGGACGAGTCGCCATACATCTTGCGGATGGACTCGGGTTCTTTGCTGACATCGAAGACGTCGCTGGCCTCCATCTGCATGCGATAGGCCGTTTCCATGGATTGGATCTGGGCTTCGAGTTGCTGATCTTGGTCGCGGACGTTGAGGTGTTCGCGATTCATCTCGGCGAGCAAGTCGAGATGGGCGCGTTGTTCGCGGTAGCCGTAGCGGGGGTTCTTGATGTTTTTGACTAACCGATCTACTTGCATGTCGGTGGTGGCGACGGTGCTGGCTTGATATTGGGCGGGGAGGAAGCCGCTGCTCCAGAGGGCGGGGCCGACGACGATGCGTTTGCCAGGGCGGAGGACGACGTAGCCTGGTAGATTCTCATTCTCTTGGCCGAGTCCGTAGACGGACCAGGCGCCGATGGAGGGGCGCGTGGGCTGGAGGTGGCCGGATTGCATCATGAGCAAGGCGGGCTCGTGATTGGGGACGTTTGTGTGCATCGAGCGGATGACGCAGCAGTCGTCGATGACGCGGCTCATGTGGGGGAGGCTTTCACTGACATCGATGCCACTCTGGCCTACCTTTTTGAAAGTGAAAGGCGAGGGCATGAAGCCGCTGCCGGAACTCTTCTTGAACAACTTGCCATTGGGATGCTCGCCAGCATGACGGGCGAGGGCGGGCTTGGGATCGAAGGTGTCGATGTGTGAGGGGCCGCCATTCATGAAGAGAAAGATGACGCGCTTGGCTCGCGCGGGGAGGTCTTTCGTCATGGCTCCTGAGTTGAGCAGTCCTGACATGCCGACGACGCCGAAGCCTGCGCTCATGCGGCGGAGCATGGCGCGGCGAGAAAGGGGAGAAGCTGAGTCGAGATTCATGAGTTCAATCTAGGAAAAGCATTTCGTTTGAGCAGATCAAGACTTGAGTCAGGGCGGCCCAGCGGTCTTCGCTCGAATCGAGGAAGGTGCGGGCGCGGTGGCGTTCACGGGCTTCGGGTAGTCTTGAGAGGAGGCGCTGATAGAGTAAGGCAATGCCGTCGTCGTCGTCCTTGGCTTGCTGGCCGAGGAGGGTGGCCTGCGCGATGACGAAGGGGTGATTGAGCAAGTAGAGTTTCTGCGTGGTCGTGGTGGTGTCTCCGCGATGCGAGGCGTGGATGTTAGGATCGGGGTAGTCGAACTGTTCTAAGACGTCATTGAGATCTAGGCGACTAATTCGTGCATAGACGGTGCGCCGTTGGTTGTTCTCGTCTTCGATCTCTAACGATTGCCCGCCGCGTGGGTCAAGCGAGCCGGAGGCGCTGAGGAGGGTGTCGCGCCACATTTCGAAGCTGAGCTTGCGCCGGTTCATACGACCGAGCCACTCATTGGCGGGGTCGTGTTCGCTGAGGTTTGGCCCGGCGGTAGCTTCGCGTTGGAATGCGGCGGATTCTAACATCGCGCGAACGGTGTGCTTGATGGAGCGGTGTTGCGCGAACTCGACGGCGAGGTCATCGAGCAGTTCTGGGTGGGTGGGGAGTTCTCCCAGGGCACCGAAGTTGCTAGGGGTGCTGACGAGCGGGCGTCCGAAGACTTCTTGCCAGAGGCGGTTGACCATGACGCGGTCTGTGAGCGGATTGGTAGGGTGAACGAGGGCGTCGGCGAGTTGCTTGCGGCCACTGCCTTCTTTGAAGGTGATGGGTTTCTCTTTGGAGAGCGCGGTGAGGAAGCCGCGCTGGACCTTGTCGCCTTTGCGGTTCACGTCGCCGCGGATGAAGACGTTGAGGTCTTGGACCTTTCCTTCCTTCACGATGTGCCGTGTGTGGGCGGGGGCGGCGCCTTTCTTTGTCTTGCCGTCTTTGTCTTTCTCGGGCTCCCGACCGGGGAGGGTTTCATTGAGCATCTCGGTGCTGGCAAAGACACCGGCCATGGCGTGGTAGTCTTCTTTTGAGATGGGATCGTATTTGTGATCGTGACAGCGTGCGCAGGCGACGGTGAGTCCAAGGAAGGAGCGCGTGACGGTGTCTACGCGGTCTTCCCATTCGTCGGCTTTCACCTCGAGTTGGCCGCGGTTGTAGTACTTGGGGCCGAGACCGAGGAAGCCGAGGGCATCGCGATGGGCGTTGGCTTCGAGCAAGTCGGCGGCTAACTGATAGCGGACGAAGTTATCGTAGGGGAGGTCGTGATTGAAGGCGTCGATGACCCATTGGCGGTAGCGGTGGGCGTTCGGATAGGTGAGGGATTTGTTATTGCCGACTTCGTGTGCTTGGTCTTCGGCATAGCGTGCGATGGGCAACCAGAAGCTTGTTAGGCGTTCACCGAAACCGTAGGAGGCTAACAAACGATCGGCTAGACGTTGGCGTTTGTTAGGATCATCGTCGGCGGGAAAGTCGGCCTGGTCTTCTGCTGACGGTGGGAGTCCGGTGAGGACGAGGTGGAGACGCCGGAGGTAGGCTTGGTCGGTGGACTCGCTTTGTGGGGCGAGCTGCTTTGCCTCGAGCGCTGCATTGAGAAAGAGATCCGTGCGGTGAGACGAGGGCATGGATTTGCCTGACTCAGGCGCGCTTGGTCGCTGGGGGGCTTGGAATGCCCAGAACGGTTCCTCGGCATTTGCGAGGACGCCGAGCCAGCTGAGGAGGAGCATGCAGCGGAAGACCATGGCCAGAGGGAACCCCGCCGAGTGGCCTCCGTTTCTACGGCCTAGGCGCTGAGCTGGTGCTTCTGAAGAAACGCGATCAATTCATCGGTGCCGAAGTCTGGCAGAATGAGGTCTTCGCTGCCCTCGCGGCTGATCCGAAGGCAGGGTGCGAGAGATTGTCCGGTGAGAGCGATCATTTCATCCATCTTTGCGCTGTCTGAGGTGACATCATGCGTGTGGTAAGTGTGGCCCTGGTCATCGAGCCACTTCACCGCGTCGACGCACCAGGGGCAGCCTGGCTTGATGTAGAGATCCATGATCATGTTGGCAGCCAAGCATGGTTCTTTGGACACTGCATGGATTCTTTGACAGGTTTTGGAGTTCCTGATCCACTCTTGGCAATGTCTCCGCCGCCTTCATTCCAGCTCTTTGGGCTCGATCACCTTGTGGTCATCGGAATGACTGTAGCGATCGCGGCCGCGCTGGTCTTCTTGGCGCGGCGGCATGGCGAAGGGCACGTAGTTGTCAGGCGGAGCGTCAAGGTTCTGGCCTGGCTCCTCTTTCTATCCTTCCCTCTGAAATTCATGGCCTTCTATTTCTCGGGAGCGCCGATGCATGAACACGGGCTGCCCATGCATTTGTGCAACTGGGCGGCGATTATCGGAGGCCTAGCATTGCTTACCAAACGCCAACTCTTCTGCGAGTTGCTCTACTTCTGGGGGCTTGCCGCGACCTTGCAGGCGGTGATCACCCCCAACCTGCCCTACGGATTTCCGCACGCGATCTTCTTCACCTTCTTCATCACGCATAGCGGTGTGGTTATCGCCGCGATTGTCGTGGCCTTTGGCTTGCGTCGGTCGCCAGCGCCGGGTGGGGTGTGGCGTGCCATTTTCTGGTTGCAGGCTTACCTTGTCGTGGCGGTGATTGTGAATTCGCTGACTGGGGCAAACTACGGCTTTTTGCGAGAGAAGCCAGCGATGGGTTCGCTCATTGATCACTTGGGTGATTGGCCCTATTACATTATAGGGCTCGAGGCGGTCGCTTTGATTTCGTTCCTGCTGCTGAATTTGCCATTCGTTAGGAGGAACCACGTGAAGTGACGTGCCAAGGTGGCCACAACTTTGGAAAGTTGAGCTGCGGAATACTACCCTAGGATGTCATGGACGACGTTTCCATAAACATCCGTTAGGCGGAAGTCGCGTCCGGCATGCTTGAAGGTGAGTTGCAAATGATCAATGCCTAGCAAATGCAACATGGTCGCGTGGAGATCGTGGAAATGGACGCGGTTCTCGACGGAATAGTAGCCGAATTCATCGGTGTTTCCGTATTGGATGCCGGGCTTCACTCCGCCGCCTGCCATGAACATCGTGAACCCGTGCGGGTTATGATCGCGGCCGTCGCGGCCTTGAGCGACCGGCGTTCGGCCAAATTCGCCGCCCCAAAGAACGAGAGTTTCGTCTAACAAACCACGCTGCTTGAGATCCGTGATGAGCCCGGCAACGGGCTTGTCCATCTCAGCCGCTAGGCGGGTGTGATCGGTCTTCAGCTTGCTGTGCTGATCCCAATACCTGTGTGTCGCTTGAACAAACCGGACTCCGGCTTGTGAAAACCGTCGAGCAAGCAGGCATTGCTCGGCAAACTGGCTTGTCGGCTTGTCATCTAAGCCGTAGAGCGCGCGGGTGGAGGCCGTCTCTGACGAGATGTCTTGGACCGTGGGTGCTTCCATCTGCATGCGGAAAGCAAGTTCGTAGGAAGCGAGACGAGCCTCTAACGTGGTGTCACTTCCTACGCGAGCAAGGTGTGCCTGATTCATCGACTCAAGGAAGGCGAGTTCCTGGCGCTGCGCTTGGCGATCCGTTTCCTCTCGTTGGATGAAGGGGATTTGAAGGTGCTTGTCCTTGTTGCGAGCGATGCGGGTTCCTTGATAGTGGGCGGGAAGGAAAGAGGATGACCAAGCGTTGGCGCCGCCGTGACCCATTGCAGGATTGATGGTGAGAAACCCTGGTAGATTCTCATTCTCAGTGCCGAGGCCATACTGAATCCAGGAACCCATGGCGGGGCGAGGAAAGGTATCCGAGCCTGTGTGTAACTCTAACAATGCGCCGCCGTGGCGGGAATTGGAGCCGTGCATTGAGCGAACAATGCAGAGATCATCGACGATCTTTCCAATGTGGGGTAGTAACTCACTGACATGAGCACCACTTTGGCCGTGTTGCTTGAAACTGAAGGGTGAGCCTAACAAGTTTCCGGTATTGCTGCTGACAATCCGTGGCTTGTCGAAAGGCAAGGGCTTACCATCCAGTTTGGTGAGCTCGGGTTTGTGATCGAAGAGATCCACCTGCGAGGGACCACCGTGCATGAAGAGGAAGATGACGCGCTTTGCCTTGGGAGCGATGAGTGACGTCTTCGGTGCGAGAGGCTGGCTGCTGCCATGTGCCTGGCTGAGTAACCCGTGGAAGGCGAGTGCCCCGAAGCCAGCAGCAGATTGTTGCAGCATGGCGCGCCGAGACAGCGGCAGATTTCGTTGATGGCAAAGGGCGTTTCGCATGGCTTAATCCAAATAGAGAAACTCGTTTGAAGCGAGGATGACGCGGACAAACGCCGACCAGGCGTCGTCTTCGGCGTAGCTTTCGAGAAAGAGCGTTGCTTGGCGGTGTTCGTTGGGTGTGGCCTGGCGATTGAGAAGCTTCCGGTAGAAGTGATTGATCACGCCGGCATCTGAGCTGTTCGGGCGGGTCCCGGCGATGCGGTCAGCGGCTTGGTGGACGAGCTCACTGTTCATCATGTAGAGCGCCTGTGGAGCCACGACGGAGTCACGCCGGTCTCCATTTGGCGCTGATGGGTCTGCCATGTCAAACGCGACAAAGGCGTCGTAGAGCGCACTGCGTACGATGGGCATGTAGACAGCACGGCGAGGGTTCTCTAGATAATCGTTCAGACTTGAGCGATTCACGTAGGCTCCTGGCTTGTCCTTCAGCAGTTGCCCGCCCATGGAGAGGTCTAACTGGTCGGCGTGTGCCAATAGGGCATCGCGCAAGCTCTCGGCGCTCAGACGCTGACGTTCGTGTTGGCTGGGCATGACGGCATAGGGGTCGACCTCCGATGGTTCATAGCCACCGGAGGAACTCATGCTATAACGTGCAGATGTCACTAGCAGGCGTTGCACCCGTTTGATGGACCAGTCGCCCCAGACGAGTTCTCGAGCGAGGTGGTCTAACAAAGCTTTGTGGCGAGGTGCCGCTCCCAGCTTGCCGAAATTGTCCGTCGAGGTGACCACGCCTTTGCCGAAGTGCCAGCGCCATAACCGATTCGCCAAGACGCGAGCGGTGAGGGGATTGTTAGTAGACCCGATCCATTGAGCCAACTCCATTCGGCCGCTTTGTTTGTTGTTAGGTTTGGGAACAGGCGTGCTCTGAAAGACAACTGGAATCTGGCGTGGCGTGGATTTGCCTAGCGTCTGGTAGCTGCCGCGCAGATGCACGGGCACATCAGCCACGTCATCCTCCGTCACGGCCATGATGAGTGTCTTTGCCGCGGTCTTGGCTTCAAGAGTTTCCAACGCAGCCTTGGCATTCCTGCGTGCGTCGTCGTCTAGTTTCTTGTTTTTAGACTGCTTGCGCAGTTTCTCGATCTCACGGTGTGCCGATTTGACGTCTTCTGGGGAGAGATCATAGGTATGCCACTGGGCGACGACCTTGTAGTTTACGAGTGTCTTTGTCGATTTGAAGATACCGGCAAGACCGTAGTAGTCCTCGATCGACACGGGATCGAACTTGTGATCATGACAGCGAGCGCATCCAAACGTCATGCCGAGAAAGGCACGCCCTGTCGTGTCGACCTGTTCGTCAACGATATCCATACGCATCTTCTCAGGATCATCACAGGCGAGCATCTTTGGTCCCACGGAAAGGAACCCCGTGGCCACTTTGTGAGACATTCCGGATTGAGGAAGTAGGTCGCCGGCTAATTGCTCGATCGCGAACTGGTCGAACGGCATGTCTGCATTGAAGGCGCTGATAACATAGTCGCGATAGCGCCAGGCATTTGTATACGCCTTGTTCTCATCCATGCCATTGGAATCCGCGTAGCGCGCCACGTCCAACCAATGCCTACCCCAGCGCTCGCCATAGCGTGGCGAGGCTAACAAACGGTCGGTTAGCCGTTCGCGGGCGTCTGGCCGATCTTCTTCTTCGGGATAGTCCAGTGCGGCCGGAGGAAGGCCTGTTAGCGTGTCGGTCAGCCGCCTTGTCAGGGATGCTTGAGAGGTTTCAGGCGCGGGTGAGGCCCCGCGACGTTCCCACTGGTCGAGCAGAAAGGCGTCGAGTGGCGTTTTTGCCCATTCTTTGGTTTGCGGGGTGGGTATCGCAGGAGAATGTGGAGTTTGAAAGGACCAGAAGGCGCGCTCTGTCTCGAGATCGCGTTCGGCAGTTGGCGGAGGTGGTGACGGATTGGCCGTTTCTCGAGGATCATAGGCACCCTCAGAGATCCAGCGTTCGAGGACCGCGATGTCCGCCTTTGCCAGCTTCTTCTTTGGTGGCATCTGCAATTCCGGGTCGCGGTAGTGCACTGCCTTGATGAGTAGGCTGTCCCTCGAGTTTCCTGGTATCAGTGCGGCCCCTGAGTCTCCGCCAACTTGCCAGCCCTCACGATGATCCAGACGCAGGCCACCTTTGATTTTGGAGCCTTCCTCGGCTGAATGGCATTCATAACAATGGGCGACGAGCAGGGGGCGCACATGGGTTTCAAAGTAGGCCCCTTGATCTCCCAACACCACGCCTGACACGAGGCAGAGAATAGTAAGAATGCGGCCAGACAGCATTAGACTATGAACACCAACGGCGTAGAGGTGTCGCTCAGCGGCGTTTACGAATCGTCGTCTTCATCTTTGCCAGAGTCGTCTTTCACTTCTTCTGGGCCGGGTGTCCCGGATGACTTGTAGCCTCCGGTGTTGTGACTCGTGATGAGACGCTCGCCGACATAGAAATCGAAGTTTCCGCCGTCGAGGAACTCACGCTACTTCATGGTTGTCCTGACATTGTCTGAAGTCACTGAGGAGCTACCTGACTCAAGGCGAATTGGCGTGGTTTTGAAGCTGATCTCGCAGGAGCCAGGAATGGGTTTGAGAGATACTTTGCCGTGCCTGAGTTCGCCCAAGGTGTTTCGGTCTTTTGCATACTTGTCGTTGAGCTTTGGGAACAGGGTGTATCAGCACACGATGCCTGCGACCGGCGTGCGGGAAGCCTTCTTGATGAAGACCTCATAGCCTCGGCACTCCACTTTCACTCTAGCGCTGCCGGTCTTCACCCGTTGGCAGTCAAATTGGACGGCTTGTGCTCGGGCCACCTCGATGTCGGCGTTCATCGATGTTTTACCCATTCTTTTAGGAAGTCCTGATCTTCTTGGCTGAGATTGCTCACGGCATAGGAGACCTTCTTGCCATTCACTTTCTGGAAAATGACCTTCCCATCTGCAACGCTGACGGGTTTGGCGACCATCTTCTGACCCTCCGGGTTTGTGAATTCTCGCGCATGGGAGACGCCCATGAGAAGCCCCAAAGCCACGACTAGCGCACCCATCATCCCTCTCATGGGCACAAGCATGAGGTGTTCTTTTCCTTCGGATCAAGGACGGTATTCCCTAGGATCGCAATTCTGCGTGCGCATTTTCATCTTTGTGCGGCTGATTCGGAACAGCTCACCTATATTCAGTCGCTTATTTATTGAGATTATGGATTTTGCCTTGCGAGCGGTTCGAGTTAGTTATGCTTGATGTGATATTTAAGATTCCAAGAAATTCAGATTTGCCGTGAGCTGACACCTAAACGCTATTTCACCCCCCATTTCTCTATGAAGTCCGATTATTCTCAAGGACGCGTTCTGGTGGCTCATCACGAGCCAAGCTCGGGTCATGCGCTTTGTGAAATGCTCCGGAAAGTGGGCCATGAGGTGTTCGTCGCCAAGGACGATTTGGCTGCTTTGGAAATGGCCTCCGAGTTGTCTCCAGATCTGGTTTTCTTATCGGCCTCTTTGCCCAGCTTGAGCGGCGTGCATGTGTGCGAGAGACTGCATGGTGACGTCGATACTGCTGTCATTCCGGTTATCATGATTTCTAAAAGTGCGGAGCCGATTGCTAGGACGCAGAGTATGGAAGCGGGTGCGGTCGATCATGTGTGTGCTCCTTTGGACCTTGATAGTCTTCGTTTTTAGGTGGGTAACCTTGTGAGGCTGAGGCGTCAAAGTCGTCTCCTAGAGTCTAGTTTGGTGAAGGCGAAGCGGCGCGAGCGGCTTCGCGATGAGTGGGTGACGTATGCGGTTCACGAAATGGAGCAAGCGCTCGAGCACTTGTCTGAAGGAACGGACGCTATCGTCGATGACGCTCTTGACCTGGCGAAGACGATCCTCGCGTGTCGCCAGATGAGTCACCCTAAAGCACTCGTGACGCTTTAGGCATGTGATGTGTCTGAACTGGCAGGCGAGCTCGACGCGGCCATGGTTAGGGGTGAATTTCAGGGCAGCGTGCAGGCAGATCCTGAAATACTAACGCGGATCTTAAGTCACCTAGCGCGGGCAGCTTGGGAGCAGTCTCCGCAAGAGGAGCTTCCTACTCTCCACTTGAGGGCTCAGTGTGACGATCAGCTGACGATTGAAGTGCGGGCAGCAAGCAGTGGCATCTGACATGAAAGCTATTTTACTCTCGAACAGGGGACTACGGCAAGCCAGGGGCTCGACTGTCAGAATCGTCTCGAGCTGAGTTTAGCTTTCTGTAAGCATGCGATGGATTTAATGGGGGGAAGCATCGGCGTAGAAGCGAATTCTGAAGATGGCCTGCGATTCTGGCTGACCCTTCCAGCGGCCGCTCCAGAGATCCTGCCAAATATCGTTCCCTTCGCCGCCGAGTTGCTGCCATACGATGCGGCTGCGAGCCGATAGTCTATTAATGCGGCCTTCAAATACAAGAGTCTTGTCCGGCGTATGCGATATGTCGCCCTTTAAAATAGCTCATGATCTGTTCTGGCTGTTTTTGGATGCTGCGCATGAACGAGATCACGTTTGCTTTTAGCTCGGCCAGATTTCTTGGCATC
>Ga0222717_10001753_pt1 | contig 17403 bp, 16 predicted proteins | sample C33_18DmetaG_FD_165053 | JGI IMG/M metagenome (GOLD analysis project Ga0222717, IMG submission 165053) | Estuarine water microbial communities from San Francisco Bay, California, United States - C33_18D | ecosystem: Environmental > Aquatic > Marine > Unclassified | place: USA: California...
CCACGAAATCCAGCTCTCAGCTTCACGGTGGTGCCTTGCTCATCCCATCCATGTCTGACCATCGCTCGTAACACCCATTTTCGCCTTATTGATAGATGCCTATGAGAAATGCGGGCTAGCTGGCAGGCCACCAGTTGCGGAAGGAGAACGGTGCCAACACTTTGGAAGACGTTCGAATCGGCCGACACGGCAGTGGGCGTTCATTTCGAGCAATGGAAGGATTCCTCCAACGCCCAAGCAAAGGCACCACGGACCGGAAAGAAGGCTAACAATGCGGCCTTAAAACAAAGCGGCCTCGGCGCTGCGTGTCTGGAGTCCGCGCGCCAACTCGCCGCTTACCAAGCAGTGATTCAGCTCGCCCAGTGCCCCCTCAAAACTGGGCACTAGCCCAGAACACTTTCCGAATTGCCTTCTAGGCCGCGGGACCCTTTGAACGATCGGCCCATGCTTTACAAGCCCGATGGCGATGGCTTCTGGGTCGAAGCGCAAGACCCCTACCATGACTTCCGTTTCGAGTCGTAGTGACCTCCAGATCGGGTGCCTAGGTGCTGGCCAACCGGGTTGCCTCGGTTACCTGACAGCGCTTGTGGGCCACCCAGATCTGGCACACGCGCCTAGGGTTTCGCAGGCTCAGGTTTCCTTTTGGCTGCCGCTTGGTTAGCCTCGTCGACAGCCTTGACAAAGGCCTGATCGTCTTCACTCAGCTTTGTCAACGGAAGGACACTAGCTTTCCCGCGCCCGTTCACTAACAAACGAATCTGCCCTTCCTTGATCAGCGTCAACGGTCGCTTCAACTTGGCGGGATCGCCTTCCTCGAAGGCAACCAGTTGAGCCGTGATAGACTTGCCTTCTTTACTCACAAAGGCGCGCGCCTTTGTGACGGCGACATAAGAGATGACGACCGGCTTGGTCTTCGCGCGTTTGATACCAACCACGCCACTCCCAAGAGAGCCACCCAGATCGCGTTTCTTGAACTCGGTTGGTGTCGCCGGCGTGACTGGGACCGTCTGTGCCCGTAGCGCACCAAAGGAGGTCAATGAAACGACGAGAAGAACCTGAGGCCACGCAACCATGAAGGGGAGGCTAACACGGTAGGGCCATCAAGTCATGCGGCAAGTCAGCACACCGTTAGAAGGCCATTCAGAATAACGACCACCCCGTGGGCATCAAGAATCGCTTGGCAACAGGCTACCAGACTCAACAACGGCCGGAAGAGGCTCTAAAGATCGATGAAGGACTTCGCAGTTCCAGCAATGCGAACGCCCGCATTTCAATTGGGACCAAACAGTGTCGACGTCCACTTCTACCTAGCGACGTTGATCGAAGAAACCGGCGACACTAAGAAAACGACCCAACTCTTCAAAGATTAAGTTGTGAAAGCACCGAAACACGTCGGTGCCCTAAACAATTTTGCCAGGTGCCCATGAAGTCACTCGCACGGTCGCACTCTCAAGACGAGCCGTCAAAGAGCTCCAGATAACCCGTCGTTATGGGACACGGCAGGTTGGGCATTGAAGTTCAGTCGCTCTTACAAACGTTTTGTGGAAATAGCGGAAGCCGCCGTGGAGGAGAGTGGCGGACGCCCCTATTCCCGCTATCACCTGGCCGTGGTTTACTGTCACCTCAAGCAAGATATTAAAGCGACTGAACAACCCGATCTACCTTTTAAGTACCACGCCGCAATTTCAAATCTAGCCGCTGCAAAAGCTCTACTGGCAAAGCTGCGAACACCTTGACCAGGACCAACAGGGCGGGCCGAGACGTTCATAGCAAGATGGACGGCGTGAACCCGAACAAGAGAATAAGGCTACTCTACTGGTTGTAAAGTGGCCGAAGGAGCGGGCTTCGATTGGAGGTAGGCAAAGAGGTCGTGGATCTGAGTTTCCGTGAGCGTGTCCAGAATACCCTCTGGCATGAGCGAGGTGGAGGCGTTTTCCTTCTTGAGGATGTCGCGCGTAGCCAGCGTCGTGGTGTGCCCGGTGAGGTCTTGGAGCGTAAGTTGAGTAGCGGTGAGGGCTCGGACGAATCCAGAGACAACGGTGGATTCGGCTCCTTCGGCAGTAGGACGGAGGGTGATCGCGGTGAGTTCGTATTCTTCGCGCACCCCCAAGTTGGGATCGATGATGGCGGTGACAAGGAATTCGCGGTTGCTACGGTCGTAGCCCGTAAGGTCGGGGCCGATGTGAGCCCCTTGGTCGAAAAGCTGGTGACAAGCACCGCAGAGCTGGCTGAAGACTGTGGCGCCTGCTTTGAGCTCGCCTTTGGCTTCTTCCTGATTGAGAAGGGCTAGGGTCGCCCGGATCTTGGTTTGTCTGTCCGCACTGGGCAAAGGCTTGGCGGTGAGCTTGGCCAATCGCTCAGTGAGCGATCCGTCGCCATGTCCTTTAATAACGAGGGCCTGATCAATACTCAGAGCATCGATGGAGAGACTCTTGTTTTCGAGAGCCTCGAGAATGTATTGAGCCCAAGAGGGGCGGCCAGAGAGCACTGTAAGAATGTTTGGTAGGAGCGCCTCATCTTGGATCTTGAGGAGTCGTAGAGGGATCGTGGCATCCTCTGCTCGTTGAAGCGCGTGGATTGCCGCGCGTTGCACATTGGGATCCGAGTCCTTCTCGGCCAGGGTCAGGAATGTTTGGATAAGTTCTGGGGTAGGGGACTCGCCAAGTGCGCTGATGAGTTGTAAGCGGCCTTTGCCTGGACTTTGAATTCGTCCTAGAGCGGTTTCGCGGGCGCCGTGACTATTGAGCCGTAGCCCGAAGAGAAGTAGCTCGAGACTCTGGGGATTTGCTGCTGAAGCTTTGGCCAAGGCAAGGTCAAGCGTTTCAGGAATGATCGTTAGGGTGATGCCTTGCAAACCGAGATCGATCCCGCGCACAAGAATTGGGATCATGGCATCGGGCGCCATATCTAACAGTATACCTAAGCGATTGAGATTAGCTTCGGAAGGGTCCGACGCGAGGCGGCGCGCGAGCAGGGTGGCGAGCTTGGTTTCGACAATGGGTGTTTGCCAGAGTGAGGTGTCAGCTAGCCAGGAGAGGACCGATTCTGGCGATTGCGTGGCATGGGTTTCCAAGGCCCACCAAAGCTGTGAGGGGATGTAGGTATCGCTCGTAAACTGTTCAGTAAGAAGGATTTGAGTGAGTAGCGGTAGCGCTTGATGGGTGGGCAGGCGCTGTAGAGAGGCCGCGAGTTGGGAAATGAATTGTGGGGCAGAACTACGGGCAAGACTGTGAATGACTTCGTAGAGCTGCGGCGAGACGGGTTGGCCGCGATCGGCTAAAAGGCGCAGGGTCCAAAGACGAACGTGGACATCCTCATGTTGAAGAGCAGCCAGAGCGGTCAGTTCGTCGAGGCCTCCCAGTAGGTGGAGGGTCCACAGGTGATCAAGCTTGAGGGTTCTCTTGAGAACGGGGATAATGGTAGAATCGTTTCGTTCTACTAACAAACGCCTTGCTGTCCATCGATGCCATTTGTTGGGGTGGTCAAGATAGGAGACGAGCGCTTGGGTAGTGGCTGCCGAGAGATTGGTTTGGGAATAACGTTTTCCTTCGCGATGACGAAGACGGTAGAGGCGACCGTGGTCCCGGTCCCAATTATCGCGGGGGTCAACGTGGGTAATGCGGGCATCGTAAAAATCGGCAATGTAGAGAGCCCCATCCGGCCCGGTTGTTGCGTGAACGGGTCGGAACCAGATGTCTTTTGTGGTGATGGCTGCTGGCAAGACCGTGCTTCGGAAGGTGCTGCCATCCGGTTCCAGAGCGAGAATGGCGAGTTCGTTCGCCAAGCAATTGACCCCAAAGAAGTGGCCTTCATGGCCAGGAAAGGCTCCTCCTGCGTAGGGAACCCATTGATTCACGAGGCGCGGCTGCTTGCCCTCGATGGGGATGCCGTAAAAGTAATCGAAGGCATGGGGGTTTGTGTGAGGGCCATGTTTTCCAAAGCCTTTCTGGTAGAAGCCGCCCTGGACAAAGTAGACGGCTTGCATACCGCCATTGGTACCGGAGTAGAGGCGGCCCTCGGCATCAAAGTCGACCCCGAAGGTATTCCAGCCTCCTTCGGCAAAGAGCTCGAATGCATAAGTCTTTGGATGATAACGCCAGATGTTCTGACCGAAAAACGCGAGGGGGGCCTGCTCGGGCTTCGCCGTGACCCGGATACGTGCCGTCACTGTGCTTCCGGTGCATCCGTAAAGCCAACCATCCGGTCCCCATTTGAGGGAGTTGGCGACCGAATGCGTGTCTTCCAATCCGAAGCCTGATAGATGCACAATAGGCGCTTTGTCAGGAATATCATCTTGATTCTCGTCAGGAAAGAAGAGGAGGTAGGGTGGGTTCATGACCCAGACACCACCATTTCCTTGGCAGGTGGAGGTCACGATGTTGAGGCCATCGGCGAAGACTTTGTGAGAATCAAAGGTGCCGTCGCCATCGGTGTCTTCATGGATCGAGATGCGATCTCGACCGATGAATTTCTGGTGCTCGGGCTTCTCGTAGGGTGGGGGAGGTGGGACGGCGTCGAAGATAGATCGAAGGTGATTGTCCCAGGTAAGCACTTGAAGTCCAGCAGGTTGTGGATACTGGATGTATTCCGAAACCCAGAGACGTCCGCGCTCGTCGAACTCGGTATAGAGGGGCTGAGTGATGGTAGGTTCCGTGAGGACAGTTTCGATAATAAAATCGTCGCCAGGCTTGAGGGCGGCAAGAGCGTCGACAGGTGGAAGTGGGTCACCTTTGCCTTCAATGTTTGAGTGGACGTTCTTATTGCCTTCGAAGCGTTTACGCACGAGCGCCATGTCTCGATCGCGACCATCGGTGTCGGCTGGGACAATCCCTAGGTGGCCAGCCGGCTGCTCCACTTGACGTTTCTGATAGGCCAGGGTTCGATCTTCGGGCCATTGGGCGTGTTCTTTCTGATCCCCTTTGATAAAATCCCAGGTGCCACTGAGATCGATCGCGTCTTCCAACCGGCCTAATTGTATGGGCCCTTTGAGCAGTCCACCTTGGCCGCCGTGATCGTAGACTCGGAACGCCACGAGGTTGGATTCGCCAAACCGGATCATGTCCGGATCGATTACGGCGGGTCGGCGCACGTCGCTGGACGGTTTGGCGTAGAGAGGCGGAAGGCCACCATTGGCCCCGACCTTCTCACCATTGAAGTAGGCTTCGTCCACATCATCGACCGCATTCACACTGAGGAGAAGGCGGCTCCCACGCCACGATTCGGGAATCTCAACGGCACAGCGATACCAGGCAAAGCCATCGTAATCCCCGACCTCGGATTCCCAACTGCCAGGGACCTGGATCGGCTGCCAGTTCTGCGCCTTGAGGCTGGCCGTGGTGATGAGAAGGATCGCGATGAAGTGGTGCACGACGACAGGGTAAGCGAGATCGTAAACCTGCGTCCAGGCAGGGAAAGCACTATTGTGGATAGAGGCAGAGGAGAGATCCGATCAGTTGATTGAACAACGGAAGTCACCGAGCATACGAAATGAGTGTTTTGGGTTTGTCCTGAACGAGAAAGGCTTGGGCGTTCTCACTCAAAATCCTGCATCGGAATCGATGCTTGTGGTTGGTCACCTTCGAGTTCGGCTGGACATCCGGTTGCTCCCTAGGAGAATGGCCATCATGCGATGGAAGAACGCTCGTCAAAGCCAGAACGTCGATGATCGACGTGGGAAACATGGTGGTAAGAGCGTGATGGGAGGAGGCATCATGGTCCTCTTGATGGCCTTGTTCGCGATCTTCATTCAAAAGAAGCCAGTTCAGCAGGTGGTCCAAGAGACCATGCAGCGTCAGCAACAGAGTGGGCAACAGCAGCTTGCTTACGAACCCACGCCGGAAGAGCAAGAGTTGGCGGCCTTCACTAGAGTCGTTCTAGCATACACTGAAGATGTTTGGAAGAACATTTACCCGCAAATGGCGCTCAAGTATCGTGGATCCAGGCCACAGTATGAAGAGCCCGTACTCGTGCTCTTCTCTGGTGTCACGCCAACGGCTTGCGGCACGGGCCAAGCCGGGATGGGTCCCTTCTATTGCCCCGGAGATAACCAGGTTTACATTGACGTAAGTTTCTTCAATGAGCTGGAGGAAAAGTTTGATGCACCAGGTGACTTCGCGCAGGCTTATGTGATTGCCCAAGAAGTCGGACACCATATTCAGAATCTGTTAGGCATCTCTAATCAGGTGCAGTCTCAGAGGCAACGGCTTTCCAAGGAGGCTTACAATCGTCTCTCGGTGAAACAAGAATTGCAGGCCGACTACTTGGCCGGCGTGTGGGCTCACCACACTCAGCGGCAGTTTGATGTGCTCCAACGCGGGGACATCGAGGAAGGCATCCGGGCAGCCATGGCGGTCGGCGATGACACGATCCAGCGGAAGGCGACGGGACGTGTCGTGCCCGAAAATTTCACTCACGGGAGCTCGGAACAGCGCATTCGGTGGTTCACGATGGGGCTCAGATCAGGCGATCCGGTCGCCCATTCGCCCTTTGAACTGGACGACCAGCAGCTTTAGAGGGGGTAATTATGGGCAGACGTGTCGTTCCAGAGAAGCTCGACTCCCTGCCTGCCGACGCTCCTGAGGCGTCGCGATCGCGGCAGGACTTGCAGCGTATCAATGCACTCATGGGTAATCATGCTTGGGTCATGGGAAGCCTGGGCAATCGGCTTCCCGGACAGGTGGTGGAGCTTGGCTCGGGTGATGGTCAACTGGCCAATGCGTTAGTGGAGCTCGGTTGGAAAGTGACGGCGGTCGATCTCGCACCGAAGCCATCCAGTTGTTCCTCCGAAGTGAATTGGCTGCGTGTCGATCTGCGCGATGTGGTGGACGAGTTGGAGGGTGATGTCCTTCTCGGCTGTCTCGTTTGGCATCATTTTCAAAACTCGGAATTGAACAACTTCCGGAAATTAGTCGGTGGCTTTCATGGAGTCCTTGCCACAGAACCCTGGCGGGTTCCTCATGCGCGTTTGTTAGGAATGGCACTTTGCCCATTTATTAACAGCGTGACCCGTCATGACATGTTTGTCAGTATCAAAGCGGGGTTTCATCGAGGTGAACTGCCGTCCTTGCTCGATCTTTCCATATCAGACTGGGAAATTCAGGAAGCGGTGACGCTGCTCGGAGCGTATCGTTTTGAGGCATGGAGGCGGTAGGCATAAAAAAGCAGATCACGATCGCCGGCGGTGGTCTTGCCGGCCTCGCTTTGGGTATAGGACTGCGCCGACGGGGCATTCCAGTAACCTTGCACGAGGCCGGTGCTTACCCTCGGCATCGGGTGTGCGGTGAGTTTATCAGTGGGTTAGGGGACGACACGCTCGGTGTGCTGGGACTGGAACGGGTCCTGGAAGGAGCTCAGCAACATCGACGCACGACATGGTTTGTTCGCGATCAGCAGGTGTTTCAGGGAACTTTACCTGAACCGGCCCTTGGGATCTCCCGCTTTCTTCTAGATCAAAGGCTGAGTGAATCCTTTCGACAATCAGGCGGTAGCCTGATTACGAGATCGCGGGTTCCCGACGAAAACGTTCCCGGTCTTGTCTGGGCCGCCGGTCGGCATCGAACGAAGGGGCATCTCTGGCTCGGCCTGAAGGCGCATGCGCTCAACTTGACCATGACGGACGGCCTAGAAATGCATTTGGGCAGGGGGATCTACGTCGGCCTTACCCCTGTGGAAGCTGGGCGTGTGAATGTGTGTGGATTGATACGCGACGCCTCGACTACGACAGCCAAAGGCTCTGAAATGTTTCTTGAGCTCATTGAAAAACGCGGTCTTACCGGTTTGGCTTCTCGGCTGAGAAATCACGACATCGATCCTGATTCGTTCCAGGGGGTGAGCGCGCTCGCCTTCGGCCCCGTCGATACTGAATCCCCAGGATGCCGCATTGGCGACGCCCACAGTCTAATTCCACCATTCACAGGGCATGGCATGGCGATGGCTTTCCAGGCTGCAGAAAGCGTGTTGCCCTACTTGGAGTCGTATTCCAAAGGCTCTTCGGACTGGCAAACGACAGTCGAGTCCTCTCAGCATTCCCTGGCCCATCGCTTCAAACGGCGCCTCCAAATAGCCTCGCGGCTTCATCCTTTTCTCCTAGGTTCTATCGCTCAGACCATGATTGGCTGGAGCGGGCGGATGGGATGTTTGCCTTTCCAAAGGCTCTATCGTGCCGTCCGGTAACCAAGCAATTCCATGTTTCTGTGTTCTATTTCCAGCGCGTTTCCGCCTGCCTCATTCACGCAGACCGATTGCTGGGATGCGCTTGAACAGTTTGGACAAAAGCGTGGGTTAAGCGACCGATCAATGGGGTTGTTAGAAAAGATTCTGTCAGGTGATTCTGGAATTGATCAGCGGTCCTTTGCCCTGGGTAGACCGGAGACAATCTTTCAGATGGATGCCCAGCAACTCAATGAGGCTTTTGAGATTCATGCACCCGCCTTGGCGAGCGAGGCATTGAGGGAAGCATTAGATCAGGCTGAAATCACAGCGTCAGAGCTCGACGCCCTGTTCGTTTGTACTTGCACAGGCTACCTTTGTCCGGGTGTTTCCAGCCATGTTGCGGAACGTCTAGGGCTTCGTTCCGACGTCTATTTGCAGGATCTTGTCGGCCTTGGCTGCGGAGCGGCCATTCCTCTCATGCGTGCTGCCGATGGGTTTCTCAAAACCTCAGATCGCGAACTTCGAGTGGCCACCATTAGTGTTGAGATCTGTTCGGCCTGCTTCTACATCGACGATGATCCAGGCGTGCTCATCAGTCTCTGCCTGTTTGGGGACGGCGCCAGCGCTTCCATCTGGAACAATCTATCTAAATCGGGTTTGTGGTGTGCCCATGACTTTCAGTCTGTGCATCGCCCGGAGCACAGGGAGAAGATCCGCTTCGTCAACGCTCAGGGAAGGCTCCGCAATCAGCTACACCGCTCTGTACCAAAATTGGCGGCAGGTGCTGTCGGTGAACTCTTCAGTAAGGTGCACCTGAAGCCGGACGTGGTTCTTGCCCACACCGGCGGTCGCGATGTGCTCACTGCCTTGGCACCGGTCTTCGATGAGGAGTCACTGCCGCATTCGGAAAAGATTCTTCGCAAATATGGCAATGTTAGCAGCCCGTCGGTGATGCTGGCCTTGGAATCTTGTTTAACACAACCTTCTAATAAGCAACAACTTTGGCTGACAAGTTTTGGTGCTGGCTTTTCGGCCCATGGCTGTCACTTAACCAAACTAACCTAATGGAGTCGACTAGTGATAGATGCCGTATTGGCTTACTTTTAACGTTAGGCCTGTCAGTTATGTTGTTAGGATTGGCTTTTTGCTGGCTCCTGGCCCGCGGTTATTCTGCTGCCAAGGCCTACGATTCGTGGATTCCGACACCGGCAAAGGTAGTTTCCGCCTGGATCGAGACCATTCCACAGCCAGGTTCCGAACCTCCGCGCTACGAATTCCAAGTTCGCTACGCCTACCACGCCGGCGGTGCCCCACAGACGGGCACTCGGCTCAAGGAAATCCCCGGAAACACCAGACAGCGGGGCAAGGTCGAGAAACTGGAGAACCAGTTCTCCGTTGGCAACGAGGTCACCTGTTATGTGGATCCAACGGTCCCGGGAATGGCCATCCTAATCAGACCTACCAAGGCACCGGGCTACACTCTCTGGTTTCCGGGTCTTTTTGTCGTTGGTGGTGCCGGGATGTGTTTCTCGGCAATACGACGCAAACGTCTGCCGTGAGCTCTAGTTTCGTTTCTCAAGCCACACCGCAATAATGGCGATATCGGCTGGGGTCACCCCGCTCACTCGGTTCGCCTGGCCGAGGGTCGCCGGCCGAATCGTTTGCAGTCGATCTTGGGCCTCCCGTTTCAGACCGGAAATCTTGGTGTAGTCAAGGTCCTCTGGGAGTTTCCGCTTCTCCATCTTCTGGGTGCGGGCGACCATCTCTCGCTGGCGATTGAGGTAGCCATCGTATTTGAGATCGATTTCGACAAGGTCCCAGATCTCGGTTGGCACATCACCCCGTAGATCTCTGGGTAGATTGTCATACGTATTCTCAGGTCGTCGGAACCACTTTCTAAGGGGTAGTCCTTCAAACTTTCCTTTCTCGACGGTTTTTCGAACCTTGTTTAACTCATCGATTTTTTGATCGTAAATAGCCAGACGTTCATCCGTGAGTAGCCCGGCAAGTTGTCGTGCTTTTGTTGTGAGGCGTTGGTCTGCATTATCCTGGCGAAGCAGTAGGCGATATTCGGCTCGACTCGTGAACATGCGGTAAGGCTCGATCACGCCCTTTGACACGAGATCATCAATCATCACCCCAATGTAGGCTTCGTCTCTTCCGAGAACGAAAGGCCCTTCACTTCGCACCTTGGTGGCGGCATTGATTCCTGCCATAAGTCCCTGAGAGGCGGCTTCTTCATATCCGGACGTCCCATTAATCTGGCCGGCGAAGTAGAGGCCACCGATTCGCTTGGTCTCAAGAGTGGTGTGGAGCTGGGTTGGAGGGCAATAGTCGTATTCTACGGCATACCCAGGACGGATGATTTCCGCCTGTTCCAAGCCTGTAACCGAGCGGATAAACGCAAGTTGGACGTCATAGGGTAGACTCGTAGATACCCCATTTACATAAAACTCTCGGGTGTGGCGACCTTCCGGCTCGAGGAATAATTGGTGGCGATCCTTGTCTGCGAAGCGAACGACCTTGTCTTCAATAGAGGGGCAATAACGAGGGCCGACGCCCTCAATGCGTCCGCAGTACATTGGGGACTTATCGAGATTGGCTCGGATGATGTCGTGCGTCTTTTCGTTGGTGTATGTGGTCCAGCAGGGAATTTGTTCCATGTGGAACAAAGGGTCTCCCCAATCATTGAGTGTGTGCACCTCCTGAGCCTCTCGTTTTACTTTGTCCGAAACATAGCTGAATCGAGGACAATCAGCATCTCCCTCTTGGATATCACATTTCGATAGGTCGATAGATCGACCGTTGAGACGACAAGGTGTGCCCGTCTTAAAACGATCCACTTCGAAACCTAGATCTTTGAGATTGTCGCTAAGGGTCGAGAGTGAGTCTCCCATGCGCCCCCCCTTCTGGTTCTGAAGACCAACATGCAGCAATCCACGCATGAACGTCCCTGTAGTAATGATGACCGACTTTCCTGCAATTCGAAGACCAAGGGTGGTATCGACTCCGCGAACTGCATCTTTCTCGATAAAAAGCGAAGCCACATTGCCTTGGTGAAGATCGAGATTCTCTGCAGACTCGAGGATCCACTTTAGACGATACTGATACGCCTTCTTGTCGGCTTGGGCACGAGGCGCACGAACACTTGGCCCTTTTGCTGCGTTGAGCATGCGAAACTGGATTCCCGTGGCGTCGGTGTTTAAACCCATGATTCCACCCAGAGCATCGATCTCTCGAACCATGTGTCCTTTCGCCAAACCTCCGATGGCGGGGTTGCACGACATTTGGCCGATAGTATCAAGATTTTGCGTGAGCATTGCCGTCTTGCAACCGAGCCGGGCAGCCGCGAGGGCGGCTTCGGTCCCGGCATGACCGGCACCGACCACGATGACGTCGTAGTACTTGGGAAATTGAAACATCGAGAGTGAGACTTGTTCTACGTGGAACATCCGCACTTATGGATGTAGCCAGTGAAGCAACCTAGATTGCTTGAACAGAAACACGAAATCCAAAGAATACACGGAAAGGATGAAAGAACACGACTTACAACCTCCCTACGTCGCCTTCAAAGAATGGCATGTCATTTGCGATGCCCTACTCAGCGGCGAGCAGTCGATCATTCTCCGCAAGGGCGGAATTGCCGAGGGTCGCAAGGGATTCGCTTTTCAACACAACGCCTTTCTTCTATTTCCAACATTCTTCCACTCACAGTACGACGGTGTTCGGAAAGAGATCTCCGATGAACAGCGTCATGATTCCGAGGAGGACCGAGAAACAGTGGAGTTTTCGGGTTTCTGCAGCGTCGAAGGGCATGCGATACTCTCCGATTGGGGAGAGATCGAACGCCTGGAACCCTTCCACATCTGGCAGCCCAATCTGCTTCAGGAACGCTTTGATTACGGAAATCAATCGGCTTTGCACCTCGCAGTCGTCAAAACCCACAGATTTGTTGCCCCGTTACAGGTATCCTACATAAAACGCTTTGGAGGCTGCCGATCTTGGGTCGATATCCCGGAAAACGAGGTCCCTCCTTACAATACAGTGCTAGACGACAAGTCTTGGGCTGAATTTTATAGTGGTCTTGTTAACACCCTAACCACCAATCTTATACAGTGTAAATAGTTAGCTTTACTTAGCTTTTTGGTTAGCAATCGTGGAGGTTTAGATCTCAATCATAACCTGCAGTTGCTCAAACTTCCTGATCGCAATGCGGACAAGGCAAGAAGCAGTTGACTGTCACAGCTGACTAAAGTCGAATAGTTCAGCAATTTCCCAAGTTTCGGTTTCAAAAGATCGGAATCTTATCTAGGGATTGCTCCTAGAAGAAGTAACTTTCTGATCTTATGTCCGTTGTCACAGTAGTAGCATCCAACCTCCGCCGCGGGATGGCGATCAAGTATAAAGGCGACTCGGGAATTCTTCTCGAAGTCGAACATCGGTCCCCTGGAAAGGGAGCCGGTTTCGTGCAGGTCATCATGCGGAGCTTTGCCTCCGGTAAATCAAAGGATCTGCGGTTTGCTGCAAGCGAGAAAGCCGAGATTATCCAAACTGACCGTCAGAAGCTGGAGTTTAGCTACAGCGATCCTTCGGGCATCTATTTCATGGACACGACCACTTACGAGACGGTCGAGTTGCCAAAAGAGTTATTGTCTGACTACGATGGGATGCTCATCGAGAACCTTGTCTGTGAGGTCCTCTTTGTCGAAGGCAAACCCGTTAGTGTCGAATTGCCTCCATCGATTGAATTGCTTGTTACCGAAGCTCCAGAAGGACTCAAAGGAGACACCGCCAACAACCCCACCAAGGCTGCAAAGATGGAAACCGGCCTGGAAGTACAGGTACCCCTGTTTGTGAAAGAAGGCGACCGGATCAAAATCGACTCTCGGACGGGCAAGTACGTAAGCCGCGCTTAGTCCGACTGGCTTATGGCCAGCGACCGCCCCTCTCCAAAGAAGAAAGCTTCGCGGCCCAAGAAGAAGGCTGCTGCCAAGAAGCGTGCAACGCCCAAGAAACGTCATTCTGCGAAGAAGAACCCGGCCCGCACCACTCGATGCGAAGCACCGGCTCCCTATTGGAGGCTCGTCGCACGCGCGGCGTGCATTCTCCTTCTGACGCTCCTTGCGGGGATTACAACACTGACATTTCTTCAAAGCATCTCAGCTGTTAAGGGGATATCCTTTCTTACTACTGAACCGGTCTTCTTCTTTGGGATGGGAATGCTCGTCCTCCCACTTCTCGTCTGGGGATTCTCGGACCAACTTCTCTACCTGTATGTGTTTGGACACGAGCTAACCCACGTCATCTTCATCTATTTGTGTGGTGGGAAAGTCTTTGGCGATATTCGTGTCTCGGTGACCGGCGGACATGTTGTCGCTAACAAATCAAACTTACTCATCTCCCTTTCACCCTATTTCGTTCCATTCTACACCGTTCTCATTGGGACTGGGTTTCTCGTGGCGCGACTACTCGTGGATCTAAACGCCACGATCCAACTTGGGCCTTTAGCGTTCAAGCCAATGTATCTGTTTTACGCAATGATTGGATTTAGCTGGACCATGCATATCTACTACACGCTGACCATGCTTTTGAAAGACCAGCCTGATTTACACATGAACGGCACGCTCATGTCTCTCTTGGTCATCTATTTGGCGAATAGCATTGTTGTCACCGCCTTCGTCATCTTGGCTTCTAGCTCCGTCACCTTGCGGAGCTTTCTGACCGATTGGTCGACCAATATGATTAATCTCTGGAACGCTACCCTGTTCCGAATCGCCGCTTTAGTTTGGTGAACCTGAACCGGCGGTCTACGATGTCGTCATGACCACACCCTTCCTTCCGCCACGTATTGTTGCGCCCTCGATCTTGGCATCCGACTACGGCAAATTTGGAAACGAAGCTGCCGATGCCGAAGCACAGGGTGGCGACTGGCTGCACCTCGATGTCATGGACGGCCATTTCGTAGAGAATATCTCGTTTGGACCTGGTGTCGTGAAAGCATTGCGACCACACACCAACCTGTTCTTTGACGTCCACCTGATGATCACACGTCCCGATCACTATTGGGAGGCTTTTGCCAAGGCTGGAGCCAACGGTATCACCGTACACGTGGAGTCGCATCACGACGTCCGAATGACGCTCAAGAAGATCCGCGAAGCAGGTATCAAAACAGGCCTAGCTTTGAATCCCTCAACGCCCTTCGAAGAAGTACAACCTTTCCTGACAGACATCGATCTACTCCTAGTCATGACCGTGGTTCCCGGATTTGGAGGACAGTCATTCATGCGTGAGACTTTGCCAAAGATCGAAGCAGGCGTGGCTGAACGCAATCGGCAAGGGCTTCGTTACCACATTGAAGTGGATGGCGGCATTGATGCTCATACTGCCGCGGACGCAACCCGTGCTGGTGCTAATGCACTGGTAGCCGGCACGACGATCTTCAAAGCAACAGATCGCGCTGCGGCCATCCGTTCCCTGCGCGACGCTTAATCCAAGTCCTCTAACTTGGAAATGCGCGCTCGATCCGTGGCAGCTTCTTCGTCGTGGCCAAAAGCCTCGTGTATCGAGGCCCTTGCCTCATAATAATCTGGCTGCAGAGGTTCCAGGGCAATCGCTTCGGTCAAATCTGCAATAGCGCCTTTGTAATCCCTCAGCGCCGAGCCACGCATTGATCCGCGAAGGTAGTATACTTTGGCGGTCGGAGCCAAGTCCAAAGCCTTCGTAAGATCTGCTTCCAGCTCTTTTGAAACGATGGGAAACCTTTTCGCGATCAATTCCCCCAGTCCTGCGGCGTCGAGATCGGCGTTATCGTCGAGGTCAGCGACAGCTTTGGGGTTGATCATGAGTTGTGGATTGGCCATGAGAAATTCTGCCCGTTGGACCAAGGCGTCTCCGTCGTTGGGACTAAGTTCGACAACTCGATTGTAACTTTTAAGTGCGTTTCGTTCCTGGCCCGGAAAGTTTTGCAAGGCATAGGCCCGAGCCGAAAAGACATCACTGCTATGAGGACAAATAGCCTCAGCTCGTTCAAAGTCGCTGAGTGCCTTAGCCAAGCGACAATTCTTTCCCAGCTTCTCTATGGCCCTTCGAAACAGCTTGTCGTTACCTCGAATGGTATCCAACACACTCACTCCAGATTCTTGCATGGCTCTCAGAATCTCATCCCATTCCTCATCCATCGACCACGTCAAATAGGTGTACCCTCGGGCCAGGAATGTCCCAACACTGCGCTGGTTGTTCCTTATGGCTCGATTCAATAACTTCAGACCGTCAGCCCGCGTCCCTTCGTCGGAAGTTAGAAGGTCTCCCAACGCTTCCAAAGCAAGTGTTTCATCTGGCGCAATTTTAAGAGCTTTCTGAGCGTGATTAAGTGCCCTCGCTTCACTGTGAAAGCCCGTGCCTTTTTTCGAATAGGTGTATGCTAGACCGACTTGGGCAAGCAAGTTGCTAGGATCCAGTTTGAGCGCTCGCTGATAGTTTCGAAAGGAATCATCCGGAGTGCCCATCCCAGGATGCCCTGGCAAGTCACCCAAGATTCGAAACACGTCAGCAGAATCTGGCGCAATTTCCAAGGCCTTCTCTGCGTCGGCTTTCGCCTTGATAGGGTCGTAGAATCGAGCATCCCAACCCGTGTAGACATCAGCCCGAGCAATGTAAGCAGTAGCATTTCTCGGCTCCAACTCCAGGACCTGGTCAATATCCGCCAAAGCATTCGCGTAGTCGAACGTCCGCCAAAGGTAGTAGAGCCCCCGTTTCAAACGAATCTTTGTATCGTAAGGCTTCGCCTCGAGCGCACGTGTGAGCCCGGCCACCAGCAGGGCATCTTCGTCTTTTCCAGAATCAGCAAAACCCGTAGAGACCTGGAAGCCCAGAAGGATACAAAGAAGCCATTTGCCAACCATAACGCCAATCCTAATGGTCCTCATAACGGAGCACAAGCTCTCTAAGCTATGGAAATAGCGCACTCTACACCTTGGTTAAGGTCTCCCAAGGACCCGTGATCGCCAACGTGATACCGGGTTTCTGAATATTCACGAAGAGCGTGGGATGATTCGGAGCAAAGCACACGCCACACATCTCCGAATTTCCTAGATAAGCACTGCGAGCGAGTGTGTAGATTTCGCCGTTGGGTGTGATGCCGCGGATGTACTGCTCCTTTGCTCCATCCTCACTAAGCACGACATCGCCCCATGGAGCGACCGTCAGGTTGTCCCCATATTCTAACAAACTCGTGTCATTTGGCTCCAAATAGAGCGTGACCGTGCCAGGCTCCTTGGCCTCATCTTCTGTTCCCTCAGCGCGGCTAGGACGATAGACAAAGATCTGCCCGGACTTCGCAATGCCACCACTGGTGCAGGCAAAGTAGATTTGGCTATTCCCATACCACATGCCCTCGCCACGAGCGAAACGGGCCGCGCCCGCTTTGAAAGCATCCGTGCGCAGCTTATCGTCCGGGCTATCCACGTCTTCCAGAGTCATCCATTCTACCTCTAAGGGTTCGCCTACAGGAATCTTGCCCTCTCCGGTGTCCGGCCAATTTCGCGTATCGCAGGACTTCTTGCTTTTGATCACCAAGGCCTGAAGTACACCACCAGCCTTTAGATTGCCTGGCTCATTCGGAATGTAGCGCGTGATAAGTCCATCATCGCGGTCCTCGGTTTGATAAACGATTCCGCTCGCCGGATCGACCGCCACGGCTTCGTGATTAAATCGCCCCATCTCTTTGAGGGGAATGGGTTCACACAATCCCACTTTCGCCGTGGCCGGCACTTCAAAGTTATAGCCGTGGTCATGCTCAAGATACTCCTCATGCTTGGAAAGTTCTTTGGCTTCTTTCTTCTTAGCGTCCTTCTCAATGGCGACCTCGTTCTCAGGTGCCACGTCTTTGGCCTCCTTCTTCTTCGCAGCTCTCTTGGCATTCCTCTCCTTCTTGCGCTTCTCGCGCGCCTTGCTTTTCTCCTCTTCTTTGATTTCCTGGGCGTTTTTCGGACGAATCACTGTTTCTTCGCAGGTGATCCAGGTATTCCAGGGCGTCGGACCACCAGCACAGTTGCGAGCAGTGCCAGCCAAGCTCAGAAACTGCTTCTCCACCTCGAGCGTCTTGGGATTGAAGACGACATTCGTGGTGCCTCCAATCTGCGGACGCACTCCATTGCCTTTATCAAAGATACGGCTGGAATCCACTTTCAAAAGATGTTCATTCGCGATCCCAAATGGGCTTAGGAAGGTCTGATTGTCGTCCAACTCGTGATT
>Ga0222717_10001755_pt1 | contig 17393 bp, 19 predicted proteins | sample C33_18DmetaG_FD_165053 | JGI IMG/M metagenome (GOLD analysis project Ga0222717, IMG submission 165053) | Estuarine water microbial communities from San Francisco Bay, California, United States - C33_18D | ecosystem: Environmental > Aquatic > Marine > Unclassified | place: USA: California...
ATAAAATGGTCATCTAAATGTATAGTACATCACCCAGATAGAGGAGGGGTTGCTAGAGTGGCGTACGATAGTGAACAACTTCTATACAGGTGTGATCCCAAAAAATATGTAGAGGTTGCTGCCGCTTCGATTTCGATAACAAACATATTAAATGGGGGTTGGCGAATTAATCGAAAGGAGCTGCGGAAAAAGCAAACAGAGGGAGTTAGCCCACTAACAGTTTATGAATCACTAATACTTTGGCCACGTGCTTTTATGAAGGCTATAATGAGGAAAATTAGTCGTGATTGATAAGTAATAATTTAGACCAGTGTGTCGTATCAAATTTGGTCAAAGATTCGAATTTCTTCAAATCAGAATTTACTGAATCAGCACAGATTGAATAATGTTCTGGCTCTACTGAAACTATTCCGGCTCTTTTACTAATGATAGGTGCTCGATAAATATCTATATCTTTTTTCTGTAAAACCCTTACAATTGGATTTTTTATAATCTGAGGCACCAATGAAAAAAATATTCTAATTGACTTGCCAATGGTAGTGATTGGGCGCCTTGATAATGCACTATTTGCATGTTTAGAACTTTGGGTCTGATATGAATAAGGTTTTATTTTTAGAAATTTATCAATTTCAGTTAATACCTTTTCAGGTTCATATTTCATTCTCTGACTGTCGATTATTAAGAATTGGTCTAATGAAAAATACTCTAACCATCTCTGCATTGATTTACCATAATAAGAATCGTCACTTAATCTATTATCCAACCAAGCAGTAGAAAAATCACTCCAATCAGCACCATTACGCACATCTTCTTCAGTATCTGTAATCATTTTCCAGTGACTAACTGCTCTGGAAACCGGCTCTCTTAAACATAATATTAACTTAATATTAGGAAATTTAGAATGTAAGCGAGAAGGCGATAGGGGACATGAGAATGTATGTATTGATGCGTCGATTCTAAACCCCCTACCATTAAAATAATCGTCGTATTTTGACCAATCTGGATTCATTGTATCTCTTCCAAAAGTTCCCTTGTGAGATGCAATAACATTCGGTTCTTTGGGTTCTGAAAGAATTATTTTTGGATTTTGAGATAATACATTAGCGAGCCAGGTCGTTCCTGCTTTAGGAACGCCTACAATTAAAGCATCTAATTTACTCATGGATATCCTTTCCTCTGTTCTGACTAAGCTTCTGCAATGTGTGCGGAAAGAACCTACTGTATCAAAAGTACGGCTATGTAGGCAATAATATGAGCAATGATTATCGGTTGATTTGGTTTCAACATTTACATAAATCTGCAGGGACATTAATTGTCAATATGGCAATAGAAAATAATGAAGTGCTGTATCAATCACATGGAAATGGAAATCCAAAAAATAAGGACGGCAATATACTACCTTTGTGGGAGTATAACGAAAAAGAATTAATTAACTTCATAGATAAATGTGAGAAAGATGGCGTCACCTTTGTAGCAACAGAACAGGGGTCTCCAAATTTTGAAACTTTAATCGAGGATTCTAGAGTTTTTTTGATTACATGCCTTAGAGACCCTTTGAAAAGGAGTGTGTCTAACTTCAATTACGCGTATTATTCCGGTTATACTGATTGTACTTCATATGAAAAATTTGCAGAAAAGCCGAATGTGTATATGGCAGATAACTATTACACACGGATTTTTTCCAATAATGAGCGGCTTCCTTTGGTGCATATTGGTAAAAAAGAGTATCTTTCTGCTGTAAATACCTTAATGAGTTTTGATTTGGTTCTTAGTACTAACAGATCTCATATGGATTTATTTACAAATTTAAACGAGTTTGTTGGATGGGAGAAAAAAGATGGCATTAAACAGCATGCGACTTTTGGAGACTATTGGAAAATTATCAATATGATTAAAAAATTAGAAATTAGGAAATTATTCAGATATGTACGAAGGAAAAATATGGCTTTTGAAATCGAATATATAAAAAATAAATATGATTGGGATTATAAATTAATTGAAGAATTGTTTAATGAATAAAAATATTTGAAGTTATAGATATTCAGTAGCAATTAAATGTCTAAACCTCTAGGATTAATTGTGTCTATTATACATTCAATCAATATCAGTAAATTAGGGGGAGTTCCGAAACTTCCTCTCAAAAAGGCAGTTGTCAAATTCGAAGGGCTCGAAGAAGATCTCAATAGATTTAGAATGGAAAGAAAAAATGGAGATAGTAGAAGGGCCGTGTCGATATTCTCCCTAGAGAGGATACTGCAGCTCCAGGAAGAGGGACATCCTATCGACGTTGGAACTACAGGAGAGAATTTCACTATCAAAGGAATGGATTGGACAAAACTGAAGATTGGTATGACTATCGGGCTTGGGGCTGTCTTGATCCGACTGAGCGAGCCTTGTGCCCCCTGTAGTAAAATAGGAGAGTCGTTCATGGAAAATGAATTCTCTAGGATAGATCAAAACAAAAATCAAGGTTGGTCCCGCTGGTCCGCCTCGGTAATAGAAGAGGGAGTGGTTTCTGTGGGTGACGCAGTTTATCTTGAGGATATTTGAAAGAGAGGTCTTGAGTAAATTTCCGTAGCAAGTTTGAATAATCACTGAGATAACCAAGAAATATGTTGGGTTCGGGTGCTAAGGCAACAAGTGGATTGGGAGACATTACTGGAAAATATGGATTTAAGAATCGAATCAGAAGAGGTTGGAGAATTACAAAACTCGGAATCCATGTAGTGAAAGCAGATCCTGAATTAATTTTGTACGTATTATTTTCGGCAATAATGTCAATTCTAAGTTTTGGAGCGGTATTAACTCTTACTGGAGGTTTGGGTTTTGTCATCGGAAATGATGAAGGTTTCGAAGGAGGAGTTGCATTAGGTACCTTTCTAAGTTACTTCATCGTATCTATAATTGTTGTATTTTGGAATGCAGCTATAGTTGCTAGTGCATATGAAAGATTAACTACGGGGAGAAACCCGAATTTTTCTTACGGGATTAGGCAAGCGATGAAATGCTTGCCGCAAATATTTGCTTGGGGACTTATTTCTGGTACTGTTGGGTTAATAATTAATTTCTTTGAAGGTATGGCGTCCTCTGATAATATTATTGTGTCAATTCTAGGAAGGATTATAGCGAGTTTAATTCAATTTGCATGGTGGATGACCACTTTCTTTGTAATTCCAATTATTGTTCTGGAAAAAAATGGAGTATTCGAAAGTATGAAAGAAAGCCCAGAGTTATTTCAGAAAACTTGGGGAGAGAATATTGTTGCAAGTATGGGTACTGGAATCATTAATTTCTTAGTGATATTATTTATTATTATTATTTGTTTTCCCCTCTTATTACTAGGAGAAATAGGACTTGCTCTAGGCTTCATAATAATCGTCGCAGGTATAACATTATCTTCTCTTTTCTTTACTGCTTGCGATGCAGTCAATAGAGCCTCAATGTACTATTATGCAAAGACTGGGGAGGAAGTTCCCCTAGCCCAAAAGTATGGTTTAGACGTCTGGTAATCACTTGCTCTTTGTTTCACCATTGTGATATATGTTAGAGATTTCGACGATTGTAAAGCAGAGGTACCCGAGCGGTCAAAGGGGCTGGGATGAGGTCCCAGTGCGTAGTGCTTCGCAGGTTCAAATCCTGCCCTCTGCACCATAACTAATATCTAAATTTAATTTGTTGTGCCAGTGTAATAATCATAAATCATGCCCTTGAGGAGTGAATAATGGTGACTGTCGCTGATGTAGAAAATGCCCAGAAAGCATGGGGAGAAGGTGTTGTTGCTATCGCTGCGGCACATGATTCTGAAGGAGATTATGTTGGACGGGCACGTTTACACGTCGAATCTCTATATGCATACGATATTTCTCCTGTCTTGTTCAAACCTACATTCGCTATTGAAGAACAATTCCGTCCAACCTTCGAAGGTGCTCTGTCATATTTCGTTGCAGAAAACGGAGTGTGTCCTGAAGACAAAGGTTTTGCAATTAAAGGTTGGACAAAAGTACGATTTGAGAATGAGAATGTCGTTATCAATGGGGCAACGGCTATGGCAATGGGCAACTATTTTTTCACAAATTCAAAAGAAGAAGAGGTAAAAGTAGAGTATTCCTTTGGTTATGTCACGGATTCAGAAGGAAAGTTGCGTATCAATCTACATCACTCTTCAATGCCTACTAGTATTGATTGATCTTCTAGTAAATTGTTCCAGTATTAACTACTGGAGTGGTATCTGTTTCAGAACAAAGGACTACTAGTAAATTACTTACCATAGTGGCTTTTTTATCTTCGTCTAATTCGATAATCTTCTTTGAGCTGAGTTGTGCTAATGCTTCTTCGACCATTCCTACTGCGCCCTTAACTATCTCTGTTCTTGCTGCCACTACTGCGCTAGCCTGTTGGCGGCGTAGCATTGCTTGTGCAATTTCTTGAGAGTAAGCAAGATGGCTTATTCTGGCTTCAAGAACTTCAATCCCTGCTTGCTTAAGTCGGTCTTCAACTGATGCCTGAAGAAGTTCAGCAATTTCTTCCTGGTGACTGGATAAAGAAATTCCTCCAATATCTTTGTCTTCAATTATGTCATATGGGTAAGCAGTTGCCATCGCACGAAGTGCTGCTTCGCTCTGAATCTGTACATAATGATCATAGTGATCTACTTCGAAAAGTGCTTCAGCAGCATCAAAAACTCTCCAAACTACTACTGCACCAATATCAATTGGATTAGCATTAACATCGTTAACTTTCAATCTGGCTGATTCAAAATTTCTTATACGTAAAGAAATTTTTTGTTTGTAGTAAAAGGGATTGAGGAAAAAGTGAAATCCTTCTTTATTCACTGTACCCGAATATTTTCCAAAGAATTGCACCGTTGCTGCTTCGTTTGGTGCTATGATAATGTAACTATTCCAATAAACTAACCAAAGTGGTCCTGTGAATACTGTAATCAGAAATGCAAGGCCACCAAGCGCTCCCCCTACTCCCATCAATATCATCAATAGTAAGTTAACAAAACCAAGGACAATTATATGGATGAATATTCCAATAAAACCATTTAGGGTCTTTTTCTCAAAGTCTTGTGTAATGCTCTCCTTTCTTCTAACTATGTCGCTCATACTCTTCCTCTCTGAGTTTAAGATAGTAGTTGGCACTAAATAGTTATATCAATATCTGAGAAACATAGTAAAAGAAACAGGTTTGATTTACAAGGCCGGGTTCATGCAAGCGCTTCATGCACATAGCAGGAAAAATTTTTCTTGGGCTTGGATTATTGATTACATTAGCCGGTGTTGTATTGACAATTGGCGGAGGTTCGACTCTAAGCGATGCTGGACAATGGGATGTAGAAGAAAAAAGTGAATTCAGTGGTTCTGCGGAGGCTACAACTTATTCTTTTAGTGGCGATGATATTTTGGTAATGGTTAGTGATGATGTGAGATGTGATGAATTTACTATTACTATGACAAATGAGACCGGAGAAAATCATCTAAAGACTGACTGTGAAGATGATGGTGAAAAACCATCGGGCTGGGAGGATGATCCTAGCGGGTGGTACCACATGGCTACTATTTCATCTTGGAATTACAACAGTGGTGAATATACTATAGAATCAAATGAAGATTATGAGCTTGTTCCAATGTGGGAAGTGTTCGGTGAAGAAATTGGAGAGGCTGTGGGTGGCTTCTTTGCGGCAGCTGGAGGAGTAGGTGCAGCTTGTTGCGGGATATTGTTCATGCTGCTAGGCGGGATTTTCGCATTGGTCTTGAAGGAGCCTAAGAAAACACAAATTACAGGCCCTAGTAGCTTTACTACCGAATAATTATTCTGATTCTTGAAACCGTTTAGTTCAACAAGATGCTGTGGTTCCGGGTAATATGGAACGAACCGGCGTCGCCAGTTTACTTGTGCTGCTGATGTTGTCAGCACCACTAACTGGATGTTTTGCTGATTCAGAAAATATGCCAAGAGAAGGAGATTTAGAAGTTGGAATAGCTGCTATGGAAGGGGGCTTTTTCCAAAATATGGAATTATCTGCTTCTAGTTCTATGTCTGTTTTTATTCCTTACTTAATCATCGAAGATGGTAATAATTACGTTCAGAACTCTACAATTATTGATTTGGCTAAAGGGGATTCCATCACATTGTCAATATTGGCACCACCAAGAGCTGAAAATGTGGTTTTCATAATCGGAGAATTTGGGCGAGACTTTTGGCCGATTCGAGACCAAGGGGAATCTTGGATGACTTGGATAAGTAGAGGAGGAGATATAGATAATTCGAATAATGGAATTGAAAGAGTACCGGCTTCCGAAAATAGTACATTCGATACAGTAAACCACAGTTCTGAAACTGGTGGTTCAGTAATTGTAAAAATCATACCAATTAATCGGGCAATGACTCTGTCTAAAGATGAAGGAGGAGTTCATTCTACTGGGATTATAGATGGAAGAAGCGTGTATAATCGATTGTATGAAATTACAGATCCTACGAATACTTTTGATATTATAGATGGGAAAGAGGGTTATTACGATAGATGGGCCGGTCAAGGAAATATTGCTTACGAAGATGCCGCTCAATACTTAATTGGTGAAATGTCATCTTTTGGTTTGGAAGTAATTAGCCATAGGTTTGAATTTACAGACATTACAGGCTCTCAAAATCCAGAAGCATACAATATATGCGCATACAAATGGGGTACGGAGGTTCAAAATGAGTGGTTAGTTTTTGGAGCTCATTTTGATGTTGCCCCCCCAGTCAATGCGGTGCTTCTAGACCCTCATATCATTGGTGAAAGAACATATGGGACTAGAGTTGGAGCATATGACAATACAGCGGGCACCTCAATGGTGCTAGAAACTGCGAAGGCTCTAGCTAATTTTGAGAGTAGGCGAACTATGGTGTTCTGCCTATGGTCTGGTGAAGAAGGAGGAAAAAGAGGTTCTGATTATTGGACAGAATATTATGTTGGTGAAGATAATCCAGATGTGGCCGTTACCAATTACATCAATTTGGATATGGCGGGAGTGAATTGGCCTGGCGGCGGTGGCGCCCCACACGGTGATCCTGATCCTGTGATTGACGAAGATGGATATCCAAAAGATGCCGAAGTATGGCCTATGAGAGTCTACATTGGCCCGGGCCCTAATCATGACCGATTAGATCAACCAGGGATGGTTGGACTGTCAAATTGGATTGGTTCGGATGCTTTAGGTTTAGAAGAACAGATGGGGACCCTTGTAGGAACTAACTATTCTGCTGATACATGGAAAACCAGTGTCTGGTTGGAAATGGAAAGACCCGAAATTATAGTCTATGAAGATACTACAGCAAGGAGTGATCACGCTAGTTTCCAAGATAATTTAGATGTAGTAACTATTGGTTTCGGAGGATTGGTGGATGGTTATTGGTGTTATCACCAAGTCTGTGATACTTTGGATGAAATGGAGGCATGGATGGATACCATGGGGAAAAACTATGGTGAAGAAAATACAGGTGTGGCTAATTTGGTTAATAGCCTAGATATGATTACTTGGTGGGCTCTAATGACTTTCTTCCATTGTGATGAAAAGCCTATTACGAATGCTTTGCTCTAAATATTCTAATGAGGATGAATTATGTCTTCTGGGAAATACGGTAATAGTAATGCAAAAGATTTGTCAGACTGGGGTAGACCATTTGCTCGTCTTGCTGCGAACTTCCTGAAAGATACTAGAATTAGTGTATTAATGGTCACTAATTTTCATCTTTTATTGTCAATTTTCTGTGCATGGTTAATTTTACAAGAGTATATTGTCGAAAGTTGTGTTCTACTTGTGATAAAAGGTGTTGTGGATGCCGTAGACGGTGAATTGGCAAGGATTAGAGAAAGACCATCACATGTAGGAAGATATTGGGATACAATCGCAGATACGATTGGATTGATTCTAGTAACATATGCATTTGGCCAATATCTTGGATGGAGTGGAGTATACATTTCAGCAATTGTAGTTGCCGTATTGTTTCAATACTCTCTTTTCAATCATTTCTCTGTTAGAGCAAGGGGGCTCGGTTTAGGTGATGATACAAGTCGGATTGACGAAAAAATCTGTCCTGTGGCAAAACCTTGGGAAAAACAGATTCATGTTGATTTTCTACATAAAATATACTTGGTTGGTTTTTCTTGGCAGGACCAAATAATAGATCGGATGACTGGCAAAGGAAGTAAAAATTTATCCTTTGAATTAACAATATCTTCAATGTTAGGTTATGGCTTCCAATCAATTATTATTCTAATTTTGGGATTATCGATGAAGATAGATTTATTGGATGATTTGGTATTATATGTGAATAGTATGGTTATGATCATCGTTATATTAAGAAGTTGTTTTTGACTGATGACGGCTCAAACTTAAAATGTTAAACATAGAATGGTTTCTTGTACCGTAACGACTCTTGTGCTAACATTGCAACTAGTTTTCTATTCATCTGTTACGGTACAAAATATTATTCTGGGCATATTCACTAAACTACTTAAAAATATTATTTTAGGAAAATAAATAGTAAAATTTTATAATACAAAAAATTAAGCAAAGGATATGTCAGATGACAGTGAAAAAAGTTTAACGCCGTACATGTTGGTTGGTGGACCATTACTTCTACTAGGGGCATTCTTTAATTGGCCTGCCTCCGATTACATAGGAGAAAGAGGGGTGCAATCGCTTGTTGATGAAGCAGACACCCTAATGCCTTTGATGATTATGGCCTCACTTGGAACAATAATTATGTTCGGAGGATTATATCTTCTAAACTCTGAAATGATAGAAAATGCAAAAGGAATGAATAAACAATTACTAACTGTTGGTAGTATTCTTATCGTTGCTTCATTAGTTGGTTTCATAATAGGAATGGGTAGTAACGTAAATGTCATTAGTGCCGAAATGACTGATGTTGACGAAATCAACGAAGAACAAACATGGGCCTCAGAACTTGACCGAACAACCTCGCAAGAAAATTTCTTTGATACAGGCGCTACAGCTTGGGCGCTTTCTCCAGTAACTTGGGGATTAGCGATGATTATAATCGGACTGGTTGCATTTACAACTCAACGCCCTGAAGCAGCCATGGATTGGTTTCTACCTGCTTGGATGCCTTTAGGGACTGCCTTCCTCGCAGCGCCAATTCTGAATGATCCTAGTTATTTTGATATGATATTCCCCGTAACTATATTGGCTCATATCCTATTGGGTGCCTTAATGATGGGTGGAAAAATTGTGTTGCCTAAGTGCCCCTAATACGTCACTAAACCCCATTTACCCCATTAGGCCATTTAGTTCAGTTAGTGTGAACCATACCATACTACCACAGACTATTGCCCAAAAGTAGAACATAGTATGTGACCATGTTTTGATTTTTTTACCGTCGAGAGGGCCCCATGGAATCATGTTGAATGTACCAAGGATTGCATTCCCCCACATCCACGGGACAATAATTATCTCTACAATACTATATTGTGCAAGTCCTAAAAGGATAATCATTAGACCTAACAACCAAAGTACTACATTAGTTACTGGACCTGCTAAAGCGATTTTTCCAAATTGAGATTTTGTTGTATTACCTGCGACCATTACTGCCCCGGGTGCCATGAATACTATACCGAATGCAGCAGCTAATATTATTCCAAATCTAAGACCTCCAGAATCCGCTCTAAATTCTGCCCAGCATCCATAATTTCTTGCAGCAAATTTATGTGCCAGTTCATGTAAAACAAATGCAGGAGATATGGCAATGAAATATATTACTCCACCAATAAGAAATGATGAGGGGGAAGAAAGGGCTCCAAAAATTCCTCCTGTTGACATGAAGGCCAAAGCTATCGTAAATGCAACCGTCGCTCTAGTTAAGTGCTCTACTTCAGTTTTAGAAAAATGCCATATTGACCCTTTATGTACAGGAATTCTTTGATTTTCAGAGGGAGAATTAAATGCTCTAAAAAAGGGTTGCCCGGCACTTCCAGTGACCACTCTTATGTGTGGTTTACGCCAATTGCCATCATCTCTAGCGCGCGTATGAGTCTTAGAATTGTTATTCATTTTTTCAAATGGATCATCATCTAACCAATTAGCGCGAGGGTCCCGTTTTCCCGACATTGTAATATCCCCATAGATTCATCTTGTTTGAATGCTCGTAATTCAATCTTCATCTAAGAGTTCATTCACGTCTTCAAGTAATTCTTCCCAATAAGATTCGCTAGCTTCTGGATTTTTATCACTAATTTTCAATAATAATTCTTCTATTTCTTCAGAATTAAGTACATGAGTGCTTTTTTTCCGGTTACTGGCTACATCACGAATCAAAGATCTTTGAGGTTTATTTCTTTGTGCCTCAAATCTCTCTTGGACTTCTTCAGCAGTTTTGGGTTGCGACTTTCCCTGATGCTTGTCTATCAATGATTTGTAGTATGTCATAGTTTCTGAATGTACTGTATTTTCTATGAAATCTGCAGGATTGGCGAGCATGGTTACAAATTCTCTTGACAATCTATCTGCTTTAGATGTCGCAACGCCTGAAGATATTTTGTCACGTACTTTTACGTGCAATGAGATACAGCCTCTACACCTCTGAGACCCGGCAATATCTGGTGCATCACAAGACAAGCAGCAAACGGAAAATCCCATCTGCTCCATGGCCCGCCTTGGTAAAGACATGCTATGAAGGAAACATACTCCGGCAATGAATCCTACTAATGATTGAGCGCTTTTTACTGAAAACAGTAATTCATAAATGAAATATTACATTAAAATGGTATGAGACCGGTTACAACGGACTTGGGTGTTGCTGCTTGTTTAGTTGAAAAGAATAAAATTCTCTTGGTCAAAGAGGGTAAAGGGCCTCAAAATGGCCTCTGGGGTTTACCTAAGGGTTCAGTTGATGAAGGCGAATTACCACAATTAGCGGTAAAACGTGAATTAAAAGAAGAATGTGGAATTGATGTGGAAGTTCTGGGTTTAGTTGGCCTTAGAGAATGTCTGATTAAAGAAACGCCAGCTATTTTTATCGCTTATCTTGTCAATTCAATAAATCCGGTTATTGAGATTGATAATGATGAAATTACAGATTACGGTTGGTTCGAATTACAAGATTTTGAAGATCTTTCTTGGATTAGTGAAGCTATGAAAGAACTTGCAAAAAGGGCTGTAACTAATTATGACGGGGAAATGATTGATTACACAGAGAAAAGAGGAAGGAATTATTTCTTATATCTCTAATCTAATTATTAGCCGCATCAGGATTTTGAGGAGTGATTAGAACTGTTCCTGAATCACTAGTAATGTGTGGAATTGATAACTGCGAAATTGAAGGAATTATGTGGATAGTACAACTTGGTCCGCATGCAGGTGCAAGATAATCTTCTCCTGATTCTGTAAATACAATATTAATTCCGTGGCCCGCAGGGAGTATGGCATCAATCGCTTGGAATTCCATCATCATTGTTACTTGTTCGGAAGGCAATACCGTTTGTGGCTCATAACCTCCTGCATGATACCTGATATCCATAGTTGCATGGCCCAATCTAATACCGGTTTGGGAATCTCTTAACTCTGCAAATATCTGCCCACCATCCATTGTTGCTACCGCTTCTAAATGCAACCTAATTAATCCTGAAATTAAAATGTCTTCTGTCTCGGAAAGTGCAGAACATGTAGTTGTAACAGTCTGCCCTCCTCCAACAACCGGTGCCCCACCTCCAGTAAATGCTCCTGAACTAGAACAATCAGATAATGGTAAATCAAACCATTCGATGTTTTCAGGAGGCCATGTTTCTTCAATACGCCACTGGCCATCGTTTCTTTGTACTTGAGCAGTAAGATCTGGTTGTGTTCCAATGCCTTTCAGATAATATTCATACCATTCAAACAAATCTTGAGCCCAATCCCAACGAGTCATATTGTGAATTGCCTCTCCACCATATCCACTATCTTGAGCATTATGCTTTGTCCATTGATCTGGATAATTATGTTCCCATTGGCCTAATATTCCTCTAATTTCAAACCCTGCATCGATATAATCTTGATACCAATTTACTCCGATTGGCCCTCCAAATACTTGATGGGGATCAACATTCCAGTCTTGTAATCCTTGAACCCAATAAACACTTCCATTCCAATTTTCGAATGCTTTGTCAATATGGCTTCTTTCGTCATAATAATTTGACATATATGGATCTAGTTCTCCGGCCCCGTAAGTAACAGGTCCTGCGAATAGTCCCTCTACAATGTCTGGACATACATTATCTAAATCATCCTCATTATAATCAACGGTGCTAGAAAAATAATTCATATGCATAACTTGGCTTCTAGCTTCTGCACTACCATTTTTGTACAATAATGGATGTAAAGCTGTTGTACCAGATATCGGGACTATAGTCTTGAGATATTCGCTGCCTAAGGCTGCAGCTTCCCATTGTGTTGCTCCTTCATAGGATTTACCATAAAGTCCGACATGTCCGTTAGACCAGTTCTGTGAACCAAGCCATTCTACGGCATTATGAATTCCTAAACCTTCTCCTGCACCACGATAGTCAAAGCATCCACTGGAAAGCTCAGTGCCGAATACTGCTACCTGAGCGAAAGCATATCCATGAGGGACAAAATTTTCGAAAATAAACTCGCCTCGACCAGCGCTTACAATATTGGTTGGAGTCGATTCATCTCCCTGAGTACCATATGAGAAATAAGGACTAATTACTGCAATTACAGGAACTTGTTCTCCCTCCAAAGTATTGCTTGGAAGCCAATACGAAAGATGTACTTCTGATGTGTCGGGACCTGTTTCCCAGATTTCAGAGGTATCTACTTCGATGAAGGCTTCTTGGACATCAAGGGAATAATATGGTCCTTGTTCCAAAGTGTAAGAAAATGTGTGATTATCTTGCCAGGTGAGAGTATATCTATCATAAATGGAAGGATATTCGCCCTCTTCTGGTATCTTATCGGATGTTGAAGTGTCTGAAAATATACAACCTGACATACTGACTAATACGAAAATTAATGCGATTGAGAGCGCATGTAGGCGATTAGCCATGGTTATCGGGAGTGGTTTTGATATTGTAACCTATGTTTTGAAAAGTATCTATTTATCCGTAATGTTATGAGCGAGAATATTGGGCATGAGAAAAGATGGCTTATACTTGGAATTATGAGTCTAAGCCTAGTTATCGTGATGTTAAATAATGTTACTTTGAATGTAGCGTTGCCTGAAATGTCTAAAGATTTGCAGGCTGATAATAGTGATTTACAATGGATTGTTGATTCTTATGCTCTAATCTTTGGAGGTATGCTATTAGTTATGGGCGCATTAGGAGATCGGTTCGGAAGAAAAAGAGCTTTGCAATTGGGATTAATACTACTAGGGGCTGCTTCTGCTGCTGCAGCATTCTATGCTGATTCATCAAATGATGTAATTTTGGCTAGAGCGGCTATGGGATTTGGGGCTGCCTTAGTTATGCCCGCTACTCTATCTATTGTGATTGTGGTTTTTCCCAGAGAAGAGCGAGGGAAGGCAATTGGAATATGGACGATGATGGCTGGCATTGGGGCTCCAATCGGATTACTAGTTGGAGGGTGGGCTGTAGAGAATTATGATTGGCAAATGGTATTCCTGATTAATGTCCCAATAATCTTACTAGCTCTAATATTAGGGCTAGTTTTTGTTCCAAACTCAAAAGACAGTAAAAAAACTCCATTAGATCCTATGGGTGCGTTTTTGTCAGTAGCTGCTCTTGGAACTGTTTTGTATGCAATAATCGAAGCCCCTACACTAGGTTGGACTAGTCCTGAAATTCTAACTATTAGCGCATTAGCAATTATCATGACTTATTTATTTGTAAATTGGGAAAGGAAAGTCGAGTACCCGATGTTGCCAATTGGATTTTTTAAATTCAAAGGTTTCTCTCTAGGGTTAATTGCAATAATGTTGGCTTCATTCGTAATGTTCTCTTTCATGTTTACACAAATGTTGCATTTCCAACTAGTAAGAGGTCATACCGCTCTTGAAGCTGCAGTTAGATTTCTTCCACTACCATTAGGATTAATGCCTGCTGCTGCAAATAGTGATAGGCTATCTACTAAATTTGGAAGTAACAATGTTATCTCTGTAGGGTTGGTATTGATGACAATTGCAATGGCTATATTCACTACCGTTGAAATAGATTCGGAATATATCCGATTAGCATGTATTTTCTTATTACTTGGATTTGGAATGGGGCTAACATTAGCTCCGGCCACAACCGTGGTAATGGATTCTGTACCCTCTAATAAAGCAGGGGTAGGTAGTGCCACGAATGATGCAAGTAGAGAGGTTGGTGGAGCCCTGGGGATAGCAATTGGAGGTAGTGTTTTGAACGAATACTATCAAAGAAATATGATTATACCTGAGGGATTAGATTTGGGCGCTGTTCCACTCGAGTCGTTTCCGGCTGCAATGCAAATCGGAGCTGAGATGTTAGAGAATGGTAATATGTTAGGCGCGGATTTGATTGAAAATGCACAACTCGCATTTATGGAAGGAATGATCGCTTCAGCAACAGTAATGGGAATAATTGCTATGTTGAATGCTATTTTGGTTAAATTATACATGCCTAGGAAAATAATCAACATGTCCATAGAAGAAGAATGATTATCCTAAACGTCTTTTCAATTCGGAAATCAATTGTCTGGGTATTGGACTTTCGACTTTCATTAATTTACCATTAGGATGCATGAAGCCGAGAGAGGTTGCGTGTAAACAGAGTCTGTTAATACTAGCTTTACCGAATCCATGCCTCGTGTCTCCTATCACCGGACAGCCCAGGTTTGCCATATGAAGACGAATCTGTGCACGGCGGCCTGTGTCTATCTTGATTCGGATTAAGCTATGCTCAGGCCCTGTGTCTTCTAACCACCAGTTAGTAATTGCTGATTTACCGGCACGACGCCCTTCGGGAACAAGCCTCATTCTCTTGTCTTTCATTTCTTGAATACGTCCTGTTTCAACACCTGAATTAGTAGGTGGTTTACGATGAACTACAGCATGATATATTCTTTCAATTGACCGGTCTTTGAATTGTTCTTGTAACATATCACGGATTTCTGTTGAACGCGCGAAAATTATGCACCCTGATGTTTCTCTGTCTAATCTATGGACAAGATGGGCTCTAGTGTTTCCATTTTCCCATGCCCAAGCAAAAACTCGAGAAAACATAGTGTCTGCCTCTCCCCGGTCGGTCGCTACAGAAAGAAGACCTGCTGGTTTATTAACAATAATTATTGATTTGTCCGAATATACCACTTCTGGTTCAGGAATTGTGGTTTTATATTTACCAGTGGTTTCGTCACCATCTGATTTTGAAAGTACTGTAATCGTGGTACCAGGAGAAATTTTTGTATTCCCCCTATTTACTTTAACTCCGTCTGCGATTACACGGCCGTGGTCTACCATTCTTCGTAAAGAATTCTTTTTTGCATCGGGATGCAATAATGATAAGATCTCGATCACAGTTGCTTCTTCTTGAACTGTGATGTTTGGGTCAGTCATGGCCTTGGGAAATCGTTCAAACCATTCAAGTTTCTTGATTGAAGGCATCTTTGAAGAAAAGGTATATACACTAGTTGGGACGGTGTAAGTTCAAGAGCATGTTATGCATAAAATGGAGAAAAAATATATGGAAATAAAGGAAATACTAGACCCTCAAAAATTGATGATTGCAGTAGGAACTATGGTGGTAATTATGTCGCTTATGGGAATGACTAGTGGAGAAGAATGGGCAGCAGTAGGCTGGGGAGGAGAAGAAAATGTCCTAGCTCACGATGCAGCATATGAAGAAATGTGGGCTCTTCATCTCATGCCATTGGGAGTAATGGCAATAGCAACTGGATTATTTGTAACCGGAAAGGGACTTGCAAAGATGTCAATGATGGCCCCTCTAGTGATTGTTATCATCATGGGAGGAATGGGTGCTTTAACAGGAGATAGCGGATATGGGGCAGAGGCTCCACCAATGGATATGTTTGCACCTGCTTTGATTACAATCCTTCTAACAGTAATGCTTGGAATCTCAGGATATCTACACAAGGATGGTGAATGACATGGATTTGAAGACTGAGGCACTTAACCCAAAGTGGTGGCTCATCATAACAGCCTTCATCCATACATTCGTTGGTATGTTGTCCACTTATGATTCATCGAACGATAACGAGACAATGGTTCTCGGCATCATGCTCATCATTCCAGTATACATGCTCTATGCAGCCTTCATGACCGAAGGTCAGGCACAAGCTCGCCTTGCAGCAGTTATCGCTGGACCCATCGTAGTATGGTTCCTAGTTTGTGCAGCTATGGGATTGGAAGTCACTTATGCTACCGAGAACGTGACATGGGAGTTATCTGCAGATCTTATTCCTCCACTGCTATTCTGGGGTATGACCGCACTGACTGGCGTTTTAGGTTGGAACTCGGAGGACTGATTTGATGGATATTAAAGACACACTCAGTCAACCAAAAACCTGGATGATACTGTTGAAGAAAAATTTCAGTCTTTGCGACCATAAATTGCTAATGTCCCTACAAATCCTGACTTGATACCTACGCGTCTTGTTTCAACATCAGTGAATCCGGCATCAACCATACCTTGTCTCCATTGTTCTTCACTCAGTGTTGTCATATGTACATTGAGAGATTTTGGCCACTCGTGACTTTCTACATTTTCCAAATAATGGTCAACTCCTGCAATCAGAACCCCTTTATCATTCAGCCATTCGTTGAAGAAAATTTTCAACATTTCTAGAGGGTCTTTCAAGTAATATAGAAATTCCATTGAATGTATGAAATCAAACTTCTGTGAGGGAGTCCACTCCGGAAGTTTTGCTAAATGAAAATCGCCTCCTCCTTTTTGTTTGGCCTTGGTAATCATTTCAATGGATCCGTCAATTCCGACTACCTTACTACAATTATCATTTGATTGTAATTTACGACACACCCAACCGTTTCCACAACCCACATCTATCGCTGAAAATGGTTCTACAAGCATTGGAATTGCAATATTTAACATATCATTGACTGAATTTGCGTGTCCACTTTCCATTCCCTCATCTCTGTTTCTTAGAGCCCATTCAGAGAATAATTCTGTAGCATCACGAGTTGTCATAATAATGCCGATAGATGTCTATTGGATGAATATTTTCATTTTAATTATCGAAATTTTCTGTAACATAATTTACAGCATTTCTGAATATTATCATACCTTCTCCTTCACCATGTTCTATATCTTCTCTAGTCCAAGTTGCGCCTAACCATGTTGAATGATTTGCTTCGGGGTGGGGCATTAAACCGAATACTAATCCCGATGGATCGCATACACCTGCAATATTTCTCCAACTTTGATTGGG
>Ga0222717_10001762_pt1 | contig 17363 bp, 16 predicted proteins | sample C33_18DmetaG_FD_165053 | JGI IMG/M metagenome (GOLD analysis project Ga0222717, IMG submission 165053) | Estuarine water microbial communities from San Francisco Bay, California, United States - C33_18D | ecosystem: Environmental > Aquatic > Marine > Unclassified | place: USA: California...
TGCGGGCTAGGTGGGCTGAATGGGTAGGTCTCGATTGTCCTCGGGTCTATCAGGGGCGATTGTTGAAACTGAAGCGGTAGCCCCAAACGAAGCCATGTAGCTATTGAGAATCCGAAGGCTCGTCTGTGGTGTGCAACCCAAGTAAAACAGACGAAATGAAACAAAAGAGAAGACACCTGACTCCTGAGTTCAAAGCGTGCATTGCGATCGAAGCCCTCCAGGGTATCAAGACAATCAACGAGATCGCTCAGGCCAATGAGCTAGCCCCAACACAAGTGAGCCAGTGGAAGAAGGAACTGGAAGGGCGCGTGCCTGAGAGCTTTGCAGGTAAGAATCACGCCAAATCGGAACTGGCCCTCAAAGAGAAGCAGGAGCAGCGGTTGGAACGCAAAGTCGGTCAGCTCGTCATGGAGAAGGAGTTCCTTGAAAAAAAAGTGCTAGGATCTGGGGATCGATCTCAGCGAAAAGCCATGATTGAAACTTAGCACTCCAAGCTTTCGATACGCCGGCAAAGCGCTCTCCTGGGAGTGAATCGCAACCGACTGACATCGAAGCCAGCGCCCACCTCAGAGAAGGAGTTGCAGATGATGAAGCTTCTGAATGAACTCCACACGCGCTGGCTATTCTTGGGGCAGCGGAAGCTCATCCGAGAGCTTCGAGACCCAGGCATCGAGATAGGTCGAAAGCGACTACGTCGCCTCATAAGAACGATGGGCATTGAAGCCATTGCTCCGAAGCCCAAGCTCAGCATTCCTGGCAAAGGCCACAAGATCTATCCCTACCTCCTACGTGATCGGAAGGTCAGTCAGGTGGACGAGGTCTAGTGCACGGACATTACCTATATACCAATGGCAACCGGGCACGCCTATCTGATCGCGATCATGGACTGGCAAACTCGTGCTGTATTGAGCTGGGAATTGAGCAACACTGGCGATACCGAGATGTGCTTGAGGGCTCTGGCGAAAGCGCTTCAAAGCGGGCGACGACCCAAGATCTTCAATACAGATCAAGGAAGCCAGTTTACGAGTAAAAAGTGGACCGAAGAGATCGAGTCCAATGGGATCAGGGTGAGCATGGACGGCAAGGGACGCTGGATGGACAACGTCTTCATCGAACGCCTGTGGCGAAGCCTGAAGGTTGAGAAGACGAGGCTATGGAGCTACGAAAGCATCCCCGAGTTGAAGGAGCATATTGATGAATAGATGGGCTACTACAACCACCAGCGAAAACATCAGCTTCTGAACTACCAGACACCGTGGAAGATAACCATGCCTAGCGGCATAAAGGTCATCACACAGCATCAACAGCGAGCCTAACGAACACTCTACAATAAAACTGCGAAAATACTGGCTCCTAAAAGGAGACCACTTCAACTGAATCGCTTGGTCCTCTTCGGCGGTAGCCAAGAAGTGATCATACAGACGGCGGTTCAGAGCACGGTGATTCCTCCGCTAGAGTCTGGCCGACGGTCTCGTAAGGCTTTAAAGCGCATACGTGAATGTGTTGAGGCGGTTCAAGGTAAGTCAACGAAAGCGTCGATCCAAGAAGATCTCGCCGCCTGGAGCGGAGCCAATGGGAAATCTGATGCGGCTATTGTGCATAGGAGTGAGTGAGTGCTAGAGAGAGACGCCGCGCTTCCATGGAATGAAGTCATCTTGGCTGAGGCGCTGCGCACAGGTTTGATAGTGCCCGCTTGCCGTGTCGATGACCAATTGGAAAAGGTCGTTGGCGAGGGTGTCTAGAGATGCCTCACCTGCAATGATCGAACCCGTGTCGAAGTCAATGATGTCGCTGAGATTCTGAGCGATGGTTGTATTGCTAGAAATTTTGATCACGGGAGTGACGGGATTCCCTGTTGGAGTACCGAGACCAGTTGAGAAGATGATTAGATTGGCCCCGGCTCCGGCCATGGCCGTTGTCGATTCGACATCGTTGCCTGGTGAACACAGGAGATTCAGGCCTTGGTTAGTTGTCCAGCCCGGGTAGTCGAGGACATCATTGACTGGAGAGGAGCCGCCTTTACGTGCCGCTCCTGCTGATTTCATCGCATCCGTGATGAGGCCATCAGCGATGTTTCCGTGGGATGGATTCTGGTCGAAACCAGAGCCTACCTTCTGTGCCGCACCTTGGTAGGCTGCCATCAGTTTGAGAAATCGCTGGGCAATTTCTGGTGTAGAGCAGCGGTCGACGAGGTCTTGCTCGGCCCCGCAGAGTTCGGGAAATTCTGATAGAATAACGCGGCCGTGCAGCGCCGCAAGGCGATCAGAAACAAGGCCAATGACAGGATTTGCGGAGATGCCCGAGAAGCCATCAGATCCTCCACACTCCACGCCCAGAGCGAGTTTGCTCAATGGAGCTGGTTGGCGAGAGAGTTTGTTGGCGTCAGCCATGCCCTGAAAGGTCGCCTTGAGAGCTGAACCAATCATCTGTCGTTCGGATTGGCTCTTCTGTTGTTCGAAGAAATGGAGCGGTTTCGAAAACAGCGGATCTCGTTTGTGAATTTCTTCTCTCAATTGGTCGAGCTGTGTCTTCTGACAGCCCAAGCTGAGGATGGTGGCTCCAGCAACATTGGGATGGGCAATGTATCCTGCTAACAAACCTGCGAGTGAATCAGAGTCGCTATCGGTGCCGCCGCAGCCCAAGGTGTGTGCTAGGAATTTGACGCCATCAACATTGGGAAAGAGCCGGTTCCTGGTGATATCCTGTGAATCTGGATCGATGTCTGCAAGGGGGACTCCCTTTGCGTGCCCCTGGGCGAGCTTTTGAACATAGGCCTCGTAGGGGCGCGTGATCCCATAGCCAAGCGGCCCTAATAGGGCCTCTTTCATCAGCATTAGATTGCGATTCTCACAGAAGACTAGCGGGATGACGAGCCACTGGTTCGCCGTGCCAACACTGCCATTCTCGCGATGGTAGCCGTCAAAGGTGGTGTCCATCCATTGGGACACATCGGGAGTGCTCCATGGGCGTGCTTTCTCATTGATCTGAGGGGCTTGAACCGCGTGCGTGACATTGCTCGTGTGAATGCCATGACCACGGGGTATGGGCTTATCTGCTTTGCCCACGGTCAGCCCGTACATGGTGATCGTGTCTCCGGTGCCGAGATTCCAGTCGGTGAATTTGTGTTTGGATTTGATGGCTTCCCCGACGCTAATGGCATGGTCATCTACAGTAACGGTCTCGCCTGCAGCGAGATCGCGAAGGGCAACAATGACATTGTCTTTGGGATGTACTCGGAGGGCCTTGATGGGTTCGGGCATGGTAGGCGTAGCATGCATTTGAAGGTCAGAGTCGACAAGCTGCTTCCTCTCAGGTAGGGCTGGGGGGAGAAATGAGCGCGTTCTTTGCCAAACTGACTAATTTATTTGCCCTTTGGGTCGTCATCGGCTCGGCTTGGGCTATTGCAGTGCCGGCCCATTTCATATGGTTTCGGCCGTGGATCCCTCTAGCCCTGGGTATTGTCATGTTAGGAATGGGGCTGACTTTGCGTTGGGAGGATTTCCGCGAGGTGTTTCGACAACCGGTGAGCGTAGTGATTGGTGTAGTCGCCCAGTTCGTGATCATGCCATCGCTCGCCTTCGTCTTTGCCAAGGTGTTTCGGCTAGAGCCAGAATTTGCTTTGGGGCTCATTCTCGTGGGCTGTTGCCCCGGGGGGACGGCTTCCAATGTAATCGCCTTTCTCAGTGGAGCCAACGTGCCGCTTTCGGTGCTGATGACGATGTGTTCAACGCTCCTCTCGGTAGCGCTCACGCCGCTCTTGGTCTTCTGGTTGGGTGGCTCGACGCTCGAGACGGAAGTGCTACCGATGATGAAAAGTATGGTGATGATCGTGCTTCTGCCAGTCATCGGCGGCATGGTCCTCAATTACCTGTTCCCAAAACTGATTGATCAGGTAGGGCGTACGTTTGCGCCGCTGGTCTCGGTTCTTGCTGTGACGATGATCGTGGCCTGCATTGTGGCCTTGAATTTGGACAAGCTGGCGGCGCACTGGAAGTCGCTTGTTCTTGTGATCGCGCTCTTTGATTTGTCTGGCTTCATCCTGGGCTATCTCGCTGCTCGTGCCCTACGGCAACCTGAGCGTTTCTGTCGCACGGTATCGATCGAGGTAGGGATGCAGAACTCAGGACTGGCCGTGGCTTTAGCAAACAAGCATTTCCCGGTTGGCGCGGTGTCGCTCCCCGGGGCGATCTGTGCGGTTTACCATTGCCTGCTGGGTAGTCTCATTGCCACGCTCTGGAGACGATTTCCGCCCCGGGATCAAGCTTGATTTGGGCACAACTTTCCGTTTTCACAGGGGACAGTCGCGTCTATACACTGGATTCTATGTCAGATATGGAATCCCTGCGCCGCGCGCTCGCGGAGTCACCGGAGAATGTGCCTCTGCTGCAACTCTACGCCCAGGCGTGCGTGGAGGCTTTTTCGTTGTCGGAGGCGCGTGAAACCTTTGAACGGATTCTGAACATTCAGCCTCACTCTTCAGAGGCCCGCCTGGGTGTCGCCAAGGTGCTTTATTTCGAAGGCAAGACTTCAGAGGCTGCGATCCGGGCAGAGACCTTGGTCAAAGAGAAGCCAGATTTTGCCCCAGCCTTTGTCTTTCTGAGCCGTCTCTATCTTAGTGAGAACAACAAGGCGTTGGCGGAGGATTTTTACGAGCGAGCGATCGCCCTGAGCAAGCAAGTAGCGGATAGTGCGCTGGAGAAAGAGTTAGGCCTCAGTCGGGAACGCATGGAGAAGGGAGAGAATGAAAAGTCTGGGGATCAGCGTCACCTTTTCGGAAGTGAGTGGAAGGAAGAGGATCCTGATTCGCCTCCTGGTTCCGAAGATGATTACTTCTTCGACGATGACGACGACGAAGATCCCTTTAGCAATCCGCAGCGTGATTTTTCCCTAGCAGACTTCGAGAGACCAAAGGTGAGCTTTGCCGATGTCGGCGGCATGGAGGATCTCAAAGAAGAGATTCGCATGAAAGTGCTCTATCCGATGCAGAATCAAGAACTCTTCAAGGCCTATGGAAAGACGGTGGGAGGTGGCGTTCTGCTTTATGGACCTCCTGGTTGTGGCAAGACCCTGATTAGCCGTGCCGCTGCGGGTGAGATCGATGCAAACTTCTTCTCGCTTGGCCTACATCAGGTCTTGGACATGTACATTGGTAACAGTGAAAAGAATCTGCATCAGATTTTTCAATTAGCCCGAGAGAAAGCGCCGTCTGTCATCTTCTTTGATGAGGTGGACGCCCTTGCTGCAGATCGCAAAGACCTCAAGCAGAGTGCTGGGCGCACCTTGATCAATCAGTTCCTATCTGAAATGGATGGGACAGATTCAAATAATGAGGGTGTGCTCGTGATCGGGGCCACCAATGCACCTTGGCACATTGATCCTGCTTTCCGTCGGCCTGGACGTTTTGATAGGATAATCTTTGTGCCGCCACCCGATGAGGTGGCTCGCGAATCAATTGTCCAGGTGATGGCGAAAGACAAACCGATCAATGATCTAGACGCACGCATGTTAGCAAAGAAGACGAAGCACTTCTCTGGAGCTGATCTCAAAGCGATCTTTGATCAGGGCGCAGAAGAAGCGCTCACCTTAGCGATGAAGGAGGGGCGCATCGTTCCAATGAATACCAAGGCCCTTGTGAAAGTAGCCAAGTCCATCGTCCCATCAAGCAAACCGTGGTTTGAGAGTGCAAAGAACTACGCCATGTATGCTAACCAGAGCGGGTTTTACGATGACGTGTTGAGCTTTCTCGGTATCAAGAAATGAGTTCGGTTCAGGGTCAGCAAGGTGATACAGGCGAGCCCGATGTCAGGCGCGCCGAGCATTTGGAACAAATCGGGCGAACGGAGGATGCTCTCAGTGCCTATCGTGCTGCCTTGGCGATTGATCCAAAGAACGCCGACTTATTGCGTCGATTTGCTCACTGTCAAATGCGCTCGGAGAAAGAGGCTGAACATGCGTTAGGCACGATTGATCAAGCGGTCGCTTTGGTGCCGAATGATCCCTACAATCACGTGGTGCGATCGTTAGTTCTTGCCGATCAGCGTAAGCCGAAACTGGCGGTGGCAGCAGCTGAAGAGGCAATCGCGCTTGAGCCTGAATTGTCTATTGGTCATACTGCACTGGCAAACGCCTACTTGAAACGCCAGTCTTGGCATGCGGCCGAGGTTTCAGCAAAGAAGGCACTTTCCTTGGACCCTGACGAAGAAATGTCGGCAAATATTCTGGCCCACGCGCTCTTTTGTCAGGGGAAGCAGGTTGAGAACCAGGTACATATTTCAGGTTTACTCCATCAAGATCCCGAAGATCCCTACACACATTATGCTGCCGGATTAGCTGCCTTGCAGGCGGAGAAGTATCAGAAGGCGGAGGAGCACTTTCTGGAGGCGCTTCGACTGAATCCTAACTTTGATGCGGCTCGTGAGGGGTTGCTAAATACCTTCCGGGCACGCTCCTTTGTCTATCGAAGCTATCTCCGCTACGCCTTCTTCATGACACGGCTGACGAGCGGTCAGCGCTATGGCCTGATCATCGGATTGCTCCTTGCAGTCCAGCTCCTTAAAGGTGCCTTCCGCAATGTGTCACCTGGCATTTCTACCGGCATAGGCGTGGTCTACATGCTCTTTGTGCTCTGGACATTTGTGGCGAGGTCGGTTGGCTCGCTTATTGTGCTGGGTGATCATAAGGCACGCCGGGCGCTCCGTTTCATGGAGCGGTTGGATGCCGTTGTCGTTGGTGGTGGCGTGGTTGTTGGCCTTGTCTTGCTCTTGGCCGGATTTGTCCTGGGGCAATCACCACTGATCGCTCTGGGAGGAGGCTGCATATGCATGGCGGTGCCTGTGGTGATGGCACTAACGAATGAGCACCCCAAAGGGAAATTTCTTTACGGCTTGCTCGGCCTGATCAATGTCATCGCGCTTTCGGCGATGGTCGTAGGTCTGGTCGTGCCGGGCCTTGATCTGATGGACTCCGCTCGCACTGCAGGGTTTCTCACGTTGATTGTGACGACGTGGCTGGCTGTGTTTGGAGTTCTTTACCGCAACTAATCGACGCAACGATGGGGAAGATACTTGTTCTTCGAGGTGGAGCCATTGGAGACTTTATCCTGACGGTTCCTGCGATCCGGCTGCTGGCGGAAGGTTTGCCTGAAGCTGAGTTGGAAGTGATGGGCTACAGTCCTATCATTAGCCTGGCTGAAGCTTCTGGCTACGCTAAGAGGACGCGTTCGATCGAGTATGGTGCGCTTGCCTCATTCTTTGCCAAGGGGGCCACGCTAAACGAGGGGCTCTGCGCTTACTTTGCTGAGTTTAGTGTGGTTGTCAGCTATCTCTACGATCCTGACGGGATCTTTCGTGAGAATCTTGAGCGCGCGGGGGTGCAGATGCTCATCGAGTGTTCTCATCGAGTGGCGAATGAAGGACCGCCTGCGGCTGAACAGCTCGCAAAACCGTTAGAGAGGCTCGCGCTTTTTCTTGAAAGGGATACAGCAAACCCCTTGTTGAAGATGCCTCTGCCGATCGTGGATGAAGCAAGAAGCTTTCTTGGTGACCACGCAGGTCCTATCATCGCAGTACACCCGGGAAGTGGAAGCCCTTACAAGAATTGGGAGCTGGACAGATGGCGGGACGTTCTCCTCAGATTGTACGAAACTAATTCAACCAGACGATTTCTCGTTTCCACGGGTGAAGCGGAGGAGGCTGCCGTCTCGAAGTTTCTTGAAAGTCTCGATGCATTAGACTTGCCCATTGTTCGGGCAAATCGTTTGCCCCTACCTGTGCTTGGGGCTGCGCTGTCACGCTGTCGGCTCTATCTCGGACACGATAGCGGTATTTCTCATCTGGCTGGTGCGGTGGGAGTGCCTAGTCTCGTTCTCTTTGGGCCGACAGAAGACTCTGTCTGGGCGCCACAACATGAGCATGTGCGAGTGCTAAAGCACCCTAGTGGTCTTCTCAATGAGATCACCGTGCACGACGTCGTCGCAGCAGCAGAAGCGAAGTTGAATTGAGAAGGCTACTTTGCTGCCGGTGCCTCTTCTTTCTTTTCAGTCTCTAACGACTCTTTGAATCGTGCGCGTAGGGTCTTTATATCGCTGTTGAGCTGCTTGAGTTGCGCCCGCAGGTCACTGACGTCTCCTCGGAGGCGATTGACTTCTGCTGGCATCGGAGGAGCTGCTTGTTTGCGCAATTGGTTGAGCGCATTCTGTGCTGCCTTGGCATCAGGAGACTCTTTGTCAGCCACCACGTAGGATTCTAGCAGAGGTGCCGCTTTCGCGTCTCCAAGAGCACCGAGTGCGCCCATGGCAGCGCGGGCAACATTGCGTTTCAAGTGATCGACGTGTTGCATGAGAAAAGTACGAACTTCGATCTTGGAATCCTCATTCCGAGCGAGATGGCCAAGGACGCCTAGCGCCGAAGCAAATCCGCGGCTGGTGAACTTGGCTTCGTCAGTTTCGAGAGCGCGCCTGAGCGGTTCCACAAAGGAGGGGTCATCTTGTGAACGCATGGCATCAATGGCCGCGCGGGTAATGGCGTGTCCATAGGAGTCGCTCTGAAGCAGCTCCAGGAGATAGTTCATCAGCTCTGGCTTGGCATATTTACCGATGGCGCGGATGGCGCTTGTACGGATTTCTGGATTGCCTTCCTGATCGGCCACATTCTTGAGCGTATTAAAGGCATCATCTGAGTAATACGATGTTAGGGCCTGGACAACGGCTTTGCGAACGCGAGCATCTGGTTGAGCGAGAGATGTTTGCAGAGCTGTAAACGCGTCATCATTGTGGATGCTCTGCAGACCTTGAGCCGCAGCGACACGGACGGCGAAGAAGGTGTCCTTATTGAGAGCAGCCTTCAGCTTTTCAACGTTTCTTTTGTCTGCGAGCTGCTTCGCGGCTTCAAGGCGCCCAATGGCATCGGTCTTATCCTCGATCTGAGCGATGAGTTGCTTCTCAGAGGGCTTGAAGTTAATCTTCGCAAGGACGGCTAGGTCAGGATCGATACGTACAATGTCAGGAGCTTTGGACAGGCCAACATAAAAATCTTCTCGATCTTGAGAGATGGTGATCGTTTCGTTGTGGACCTCGTCGCCTAGTTTGAAACGGATCTGAAGAGGGAATTCGAAGAGTGGACGTTTCTCATTCTTCATCTGATCCTGGGTGATGGTGAGCTTGGCTTGTTTAGCCAATTCGTCCCACCTGTAGTCGACCTTCAATGTTGGGTAGCCCGAAAGGTAGACCCATTGATCAAAGAACTGGGAGAGGGATCGGCCGCTCAGTTCTTCTAAGATTTCGACCAAGTCTTGGGTCACGACTGTCTTGTAGGCGTGCGTTTCAAGATACGTTTTCACGCACCGGCGAAACAAGTCTTCGCCAAGTTCGGTCCGTAGCATGTGAAGCACCCAGCCACCTTTCGGGTAGGCTCGGAAACTGAATTGTTCCATGGGTTCACCATAGCCCTTGTAGACGATCGGTATGATATCTTTGTCATTCCGGAAGATGCCTTGAGCATTCCGATAGAGACCATACTTGAAGAAATCCTCTCCTTGAGAGTGACGATCATAGAGAAGGGAATAGTAGGTAGCAAAGCCCTCATTTAACCAGAGATGGCTCCAATCTCGACAGGTCACCAAGTCACCAAACCATTGGTGGGCTGCCTCATGTGCGTCCAGGGAGCGGCTACTCTTTAGATTCTCGATCTCATCTGGAAAGAGGGTGTTCACAGTGAGAGTCGTTAGGCTGGTGTTTTCCATGCCGCCAAACATGTAGTCGATCGCACAGACGTTGTAGTATTTGTCCCAAGGGTAGGGGACACCGATCTCGTCTTCGAAGTAGGCGAGGATTTTCTTCGTATCGAGAAAAGTATTCTTTGCGAGAGCTTTCTTGGAGGGAGGTACATACAGGGCGATTGGAATATCGCGATAGGTGTCTTCGAGCTTCTCAAAGTAGCCAGCGACCAGGGTGACGAGGTAGTTCACATGAACCTTGTCTTGCAGCCAATGGAATGTCTTGAGTTCTCCATTCGTTTTCTCCTCGACCAAACGCCCATTGGAGAGTGCAACCATATCGTTCGGCACATGGCAGATGACTTCGGTCGTGAATTTCTCATTCGGATAGTCGTGGCTCGGAAACCAGTGCTGATGGTCTTGAGGCTCGCCTTGAGTCCAGAGTTGTTCGTCGCCCGGAGCGTAGCCCATTGCCGCTGAGCGGAAGAATAGGCCCTTCTTAGGCATGGCATTATATCGAATCACAACTTGGGCTTCGGTTGAGGTCGGAATTGGTTCCGTGAAAGTGATCTCGAGAAACTCGTCAGTCTGTTGATGAGCGGCGATCGCCTGCCCGCTTGTGATCTCGTGGATTTGCAAGCCCTTGGCGTTCAGACGCAGCTGGGATACGGGCGTTGCTATGGGTGAAAAGTTTAAAGTGGCGGTTCCCTCTAATTCTTGGGTATCGAAATCTGGCGTGATTTCTAGTTTTAGGTGGAGCATGTCGACAATACGGTCTGGGGCATACTGGTTCTTGGGAAAGGCTCCAGGTTTGGAGAGATCGTGGGCGGCCATGATCGCGCAGTGCGCGCAGTGATACTGCTCCTCTGCAGCTAGGGGGAGGAGCGTGGTCGCTAGGCTGGTCGCCCCAGCAAGTAATTGTCTGATTTCCATAGAATCTAGGTTTACTTCAAGAAGTTGGATCGCCAAACGGCGAAAGCAACTGGTAATCAGGACGATACATCCCTGAGCAAGAAGCTGCAATCGGAGACCCAAGGACACTGATTTCTTCAATGGTACGTAATTTGTCGAGAGTTGGCACGGCCAATGCTCTCCGATGTTGGAACACTGCTTTGGTTCGATTCCTTGGTGGTGAGTCTCTAGCAAATAAACCAATTCATCTCCTTCTAACCACATTAACTAACAGTTGAACGTTCACTATGAATAAGACTCGCAATATCATTAAGATGGCAGTAGCCGGGGGCTTGGCCTTGACAGCAGGAGACTTTCTTCTGCTCGCTCAAGATGCTCCGGCCTACGCCGACTACGATGCTTTCTCTAGTTCGCCCGGATTTCCTATCTTTACGGTAAACAACCTCTGGATCTGTATCTCGGCGGCGTTGGTGTTTATCATGCATCTGGGCTTTGCTTCTCTCGAAGCGGGATTAACGCAGCAGAAGAACACGGTTAATATTCTGTTTAAGAATGTGTGGATCCTTTCTACAGGAGTCCTCCTCTACGCTATGTGGGGCTTTAATGCGATGTATCCCGGCGACTTTAATGAGTTCTTCTCGCCTGGTAGCTGGTTTGCTCAGAGTCTTGATGATGTTTCCCAAACCACTGATGCCTATAATGCGGGCTACACGTGGTGGGGGGACTTTGTCTTCCAGGCCATGTTTGCTGCAACCGGTGCCACCATCGTTTCTGGTGCAGTGGCGGAGCGGATCAAGCTAAGCTCGTTTATGATCTTTGCGGTATTACTGGTTGGATTCGCATATCCCATCACTGGTTCTTGGAAGTGGGGTGCAGGCTGGCTTGATGATCGCGGGTTCTATGACTTTGCAGGATCATCTGTCGTTCACGCATTTGGTGGGTTTGCTGCCCTCGCAGCGGTTCTCGTGCTTGGACCCCGTTCCGGTAAGTTTACTACCCAAGGTATCAAACCGATCCCGGGACACAGCATGCCACTTGCGACGATCGGGGTCTTTCTCCTCTGGTTAGGATGGTATGGATTCAATGGTGGTTCCGTACTCAGTGCTGATCCCAAGCTGGTCTCCTTTGTCTTCGTGACTACGACACTTGGCGCCTGTGCTGGCGCAGTGGCTGCGATTGCTGCGGCTTGGATATTCCTCAAAAAGCCAGATCTTTCAATGGCGCTCAATGGTATTCTTGCCGGTCTCGTCGGTATCACGGCAGGTGCTGACACCGTGTCAGAATTTAGTGCCATTCTCATGGGTGGTGTTTCAGGAGTGATCGTTGTCTTCGCAATCGTCTTTTTTGATAAGGTCAAAATTGATGATCCTGTCGGTGCAATTTCTGTTCACGGAGTCTGTGGCATTTGGGGAACCATTGCTGTCGGTATCTTTTCCACGAACCCCGACCACAGCCTTGTCGAGCAGGTGATCGGCACGCTATCGATCGGTGCGTTTGCATTCATCTTTTCCTTTATCGTCATGATGATTCTCAAGGCGACGATGGGCGTCAGGGTTTCAGAGGAACTGGAAGAGTCTGGCCTGGATATTGAAGAACACGGCGCCCCCGCTTACACCCATTCCCCCGGAATGGACTAGACAGGAGGACGCCGACTAACAAATTCCTGAGAAGGAAATACGAGTTGGTCGTATCGTGCACGGCAGTGGGGGACACGTCCTCCACTGCCTTTCTCGTCTCGATCTAGCCTGCTCGTCTCAACGCGAAACGGGTCTGGTGATTTCTGACCGGAAGATTGATGCTTCAGTATCAAGCCTCAAATCAAGAGTTCCTTAGAACGGTCTCTCTCTTCCGCAGGGAATTACCAGACCCTTGTTCGCATCCGCTCATTGAGCTTGACCTTATGTGTCATGGCGTACGAAATGGCACTTAGAATTTGATGAGTGCGCTGGTAGAAACTTTTCTCGCTATCCTTTGTGTCTACCTGGCTATCGGTCTGGTAGTCGGGATCCCTTTTATTGTCTTTGGTGTGGAGATGATTGACCCGGCAGCCGTTTCTGGGACGTGGGGCTTTCGGCTGTTGATCCTGCCAGGTTGTTTACTCTTCTGGCCCTGCTTGCTCAGACGGTGGCATCACCAGCTGCCGCCGCCTACGGAGCGTTCAAATCATCGTTCTGTTTGATCGAGTTGACGACCCCGGACTAACTGATGCAACGTTCTCACCGCATTCGGCACCGCCTAATCTGGCTTATTCTCGCTCCGCTGTTGGTGATGCTACTTGCTGTTGCCATTCTGAGTCGGCCAAAGTTACCGATGATGGAGGCGCTGCCCGGGCCTATCGAGGCCGCCGACGAGGATCAGTAGCATGTCTGCCTCCTACAGAGCTGTTGGTTGGAACTCCTTCAAAAAACGCTATGATATAGTCATGGTGTTAGGTGTCGCGCTGTTTCTTGTTGCCTTTGTCGGCATCAGCATGGCGCGCTCTTCTACCTGGAGTTTCGAGATCCTGCTCATGCGTGCTACGGCTGTGGCGTCGCTTATCTTGTTGCATATGATCTTAGCGATCGGTCCGCTGGCCCGCTTGGACAATCGTTGGCTGCCTCTCTTATACAACCGGCGTCATTTGGGGGTGACCATGTTCTTATTGGCGTTGATACACGCGGTCTTGGCGATACTGACCTATCATATTGGAAGCACGATGAATCCTATTGTTTCGGTTTTTACCACCGATGCGGGATTGCGGATGAGTGCCTTTCCATTTCAAGCTTTTGGTTTTTGCGCCTTGATAATTCTTTTTGTTATGGCGGCAACAAGTCATGATTTTTGGTTGGCGAACCTGACAGCACCTGTGTGGAAAACTCTCCACATGGCTGTGTATGTGGCCTATGGCCTCCTCGTGGTTCACGTTGCATTTGGCATCATGCAGGCCGAGACGTCGTGGATTAGTGGTACATTCATGGGGCTTGGGGTGGTCTTGATTAGCGGACTCCATGTGTATTCGGGGTGGTGTCAGGCTGGACTTGATCCTAACAATGATGAAGAAGCTGAGTTCGTTGATCTGTGTGCAATCGCGGAGTTGATCGAGAATGTCCCTCTAGGCGCAGACGTCTGTGGGGAACGAGTGGCCGTGATCCTCTATGAAGGAGACAAAGTGTCGTGCGTATCTGGTGTGTGCCAGCATCAGAATGGACCGTTGGCCGAGGGGCGATTCAGGCATGGTTGCCTAACATGTCCATGGCACGGCTATCAGTATAAACCAGAGGACGGGACGTCGCCTCCACCGTTTACCGAGAGAATCCCTACTTTTGATGTGAAGATTGCTGAGGGCCGGGTGCTAGTCCGCTCTGTTCCCAATCCGGCGGGTACGCCTGTTCAACCGGCAAGATGCACCAGTCCTGTAACCTCATGAATAGCGAGCCGTTCTTCATTGGATGGGAATCTAAGTCAGCACCTTCACTAGGTGCCTTCTTAAAAAGATTAACTACTCTCGGATTAATTGCTGCAGTTGTTCTCGCTGGCTTGCTTGCCGCGAGTCAACAGACGGTGAGTTCGTCAGGGAGGTTTGACTATGGAAATGTGGAGATGTTCTCCGGGATCTTGGTGAAAGACCCTGTCCCCATGCTCATGGGCGACGATGGAGCTATACATTATTTGGTAGCTCCTTTGAAGTATGGGTTTCCCGGCGAGTTGGCTTCGTCGATGCATCTACATCAGGTGGAGTTCCAGGGCACTTTCATCGGCGATGAGTTAGACACGATGATCGAGGTTTTGCCGGAAACAGTCCGTTCTCTTGGGATAGGCAACGGCACACAGCAGATAACATCCGGCGAAGGAACTGCGGCGACCTTACAAGGAGAAATCGTCGATTCGAAATGCCACCTTGGTGTGATGAATCCCGGGCGTTTTAAGCCGCATCGTGCTTGTGCCATACAGTGTCTTGCAGGAGGGATCCCGCCAATCTTGGTCATGCAGGATGGTGAGGGGACACTAGCTCATGTGCTTCTAGTGGCCGCAGACGGAACTGCGCTTAATGAGGCCATCCTGGACTATGTGGCCGAACCCGTGGAATTGTCAGGGCGTTTGGAGATGATCGGCGACCGTCAGGTGCTGTTTGCTGATATCGCAAGTTTGCGGCGTCTCTAGCGGTGCTACAGGAGGCTCTGTAGCTTGGCCACGCTGGTTACTCCTTGGTGTCCTCCACGTGCTGTGATCGCAAGAGCGCCCGCAGCGGCGGCCCATTTTCCCGCTTCTTTCGCGGTCAGGCCACGATCGAGCCCTGCAATCAACCCGGCCATGAAGCAGTCGCCTGCACCTGTCGTGTCGACAATGGGCGTTGATGGAGGACAGGCACTTACTATTATGAAACCGTCTTCTGGCGTGTGAAGGATAGCGCCTCTTTCTCCGAGTTTGACGCCGAGAATACCGTAGTCGTTGTATTGACGGAACCACTCGATCATCTTTGCGGGGTCTCTCAATTTGGTCTGCTGAGAGGCCTCGACTTGCGATGGCACATAGATGTCAAGATAGGGAAGGATCTTGGAAAGACGAACGGGGTCGCCGCCATCGCTTGCGCTATCCATTGCTGTGCGACAGCCGTACCCCTGTATCTCCGCAAGCAAAGAAGGGAGTTCAGGCTCTAGCAGAGGCATGCGACCGTAATAGCCGAGAATAAAGTAGTCTGCCTCCTCGAGATGGGTTCTTTGAGCGCGAACGAAGTTGGCATCGAGGAACTTGGTCGCTGTTTTTACCGCGGGTGCTAGAAAACTCCGGCTGCCGTCTTCATCAATGAGAACAACAACTGCTGTCGTTGGCGCATGCGGATGCGTACAAAGAAGATCGGTCCCAACGCCTGCATCAACTAACGTTTGTCGAATATATTGTCCCCAGACGTCTGCCCCTGTGAGGGTGAGCGCTTGGCTAGAAACGCCAAGTCGCTGCAAGGCGATGCCTGTGTTGCAGGTAATGCCACCGCTACTCAGCTCAATAGGATCTATCGGCAGCGTCTGATCACGTCCGATGGTGCTACCCAATCGAACGTTCAGGCAAGGAAGATCGACCACACACGAGCCGCAGATGATAGCTTTGCCCATAAAATAGGTTTGGCCTAGTTGGGATGCTTCGGGAACGCTCTATCGGCGCCGACGTAGGAGAAGTAGCTGTCACGATAGAAATAGCAGAGCACTGGAAGGCTCGGGCACGATGAGTGACCCCTCGGGGATCGTGGCGTCTGAGACGGTGAATCCTCCTCCGTTCAACGCAGAGGTGCTCACGAGGGCTATCGCATCGATATCGAAATCTGTAACGCTTACTGCGCTGATGGTGACTGTCTGTGCGAGGCCTGGCGTTGTGCCTGATACGGTGAAATTCAATCCGCTGACGTGTGTCCAAACAAACGTAGTGGAAGGATCTACGAAGACATCGGCAACGGTCGTTGACCCGCCAAAGGTGAGGCTGATATAGGGGGGGGTGTTCACCAGTTCCCGATAGCGAACGTACACCGTGTACTCTTGGTCATCCAGAAAATCGATATCGAACGAAACGGTGCCAGGGGTTGACTCAACGCTCAAATAGTCGCCGAAGGATTCTCCCGCTGGCGCCATCACATCAAATTTGTTTCCATCAGAAGGAGCGTCGTCCAGCGTTCCCAGCTCTGCGTTGAAAGCAATGACCGTCCCCCGAGTCTGAACTAGTGTCAAACCGCAGGCTGATCCTACTACGGAAAGGACAGCGACAATGGTGAACATAGACGTCTTACTAAAACACATGATTACAATAAACTTATGCCAATCAGGCATTAGTTCCTACCAGTTTGACAATTATTTATCAATATTTTTGCTGGTTTTCGCAGCCTCGACATCACTTACGGGGGGAGGATCGGGAAGCCGGAAGAACCACTTTCCACCGTCGAGACTTGCTACCTGCTCGATGCTTTGGCGTAAACGGGGGGGAATTTGCGTTTCAGCGTATACGGGGCCATCGAACTTCACCGCATCTTCTGTTGTAATAAAAAGGGTAGCCTGCTGACCCTGATTGGACAGCTCCACGGTGGTGCAAGTGACTCCGCTCCCCACTATTAGGCGAACCACCCTCCGAGTGATCTCGAAGTCTCTCGATGCCTCAATTGGCGAAGGTGGGAGAGATGGCCGGGCAGCCTCAAGGGTCACTGGAATGTTGAATGCTTCATCATCCCTGGTAACGCCTAGAACAATCTCTGTCCCCACGGGGCATCTTTTAACCAATATCTCTAATTGTTTCGGAGCAATAAGTAACTGATCATTATAGTGTTCCAAGACATCTCCCGCTTTTAATCCAGCGCGCTCTGCTGGGCTACCTTTCACTACAATCAATACCCTAAGGCCTTCAGATTGGGAGGAGACCTCCTCAACGCCCAGACCAAGGCGACTCACTGGAGGAGGCGATGATTGAGCGGAAGCTCGGTCTTTCAGAACGTCCTCAGGAATCGGGCCGGGGGCCCGAGGATTCACCGGCTCTTTGGGCTGTTCTTGACCGTAGACTGTCGAAGGGCAAAAACTTGTTAAAAGCGTAAGATATACCCATAACTGCATACTCCTTAGAGTTTTGCGGAAATGCAGATATTTCATTTGGTCAAAAAGTTCGCCTTGGGGAATAGACATTCCTTTCCCGTGTCACTTCATCTTCCACATGGATATCACGGCCGAGCTTGTAACGGGAACTGTCCTTCCGAGTCTCTCGTCGCTGCTCGTAGATCCGTTTGTCTTTCT
>Ga0222717_10001765_pt1 | contig 17357 bp, 32 predicted proteins | sample C33_18DmetaG_FD_165053 | JGI IMG/M metagenome (GOLD analysis project Ga0222717, IMG submission 165053) | Estuarine water microbial communities from San Francisco Bay, California, United States - C33_18D | ecosystem: Environmental > Aquatic > Marine > Unclassified | place: USA: California...
CGAGTGATCCCGCCCAGTCTCTGATTTGCCTGTGCTTCTCAGCCGCTGCGCTATAGCCAGCGCCGTAACCGCCGCCAGCCTGATTAATCGACTTGGCCTTGGGGTCAGCTTGGACAATCTCTGCCTCAATCATCGTGCCAAGCTGGGTGATCGAATCAATCACCAGCGTCTTGTGGTCGTGCTTCTGAGTTGCAAGCGCCTCAATCGCGTCCAGCACGTCCTGTGTAGACGTTGCCAGTGGAAACAGGCTGACGTTGTCATTGCCTGCAAGACTGGCTGTGCCGTCCTCTGTCCTGATGAACACAGGTTTAGGAAACATAGCAGCCAGTGTAGTCTTCCCCATTCCACCTTCGCCAAACAGAGTGCAGATGATAGGTCGCTGGCCTGATGGCTTCGATAGTGTTTTAAGATCAATCGCCATTACTCAATCCTCCATGCCCGAAAACTTTCATCTTCCTGCTGTTGGCAACGCACAAGTAGCCCCATGCGCTTCGCTGTATTTCTGATGCTGGTAGCTTGCGTCTGGCTCTCAAGCTGAACGCTGTCGCCAACTTCCATTTTCCGTAGCAAATCCTTCCATCTGCCTGACCTGTCCCGTGAGGGTGCCGTCATTGGCACCCCCTTTTCGATCTTAAACATTACCAATCTCCCTTAAATACGAGGGCAAATACCTCGTCCAAAATTTCATCTATGCTGCGGTTCATTTGCAAACTCCAAGTCTGGGTGGTCGCGCCACCTGTTCAATTTACGTTCTAGCTTAATCTGTGCTGGGCTTTTGTGGTCACCGTTCATCACAGTGACACACGCTATCGCAGAGATCAGCATCTCAAGCTCGACATCAGTCAGGCGCATTATTTAACCTCGACAATCTTTCGATCTCTTTGCGTTGCTCTTCCAACAACAATGGGATTTTCATGTTTCCCTCAAGATTATCTTTTAAGGCTTTTGCCCTTTCGCGGTCTTTCCGAGTGAAAGGAGACAGCATCCCTGTCGAGGCCAAACTAAAATCCAACGCTTCGATTAAAAGCTCAGTGTCGCTTGCATTTAAATCGATACGCATCAAAGCACCTCAATCTTAACGCCGATTTTGCCTGTTCTGGTTTCAAAGGCAGGCGCGATCTTGGCCCACAACTTTGGCTCATTAGCGAGCAAATAACGACAGCCAGCGGCATCCGCGCTGATTGTGTGTTTGACTGGCTGCAAATGTTGGGGTATTTTTTTCGATACTTTGTCCCACACAATAGCATCAACTTTACGAGACACGGGCTGTGTCAGCGTAACTTTGTGGCCGTCCAATTTGTGGGAAATTGACCCCTCGTCTTTGACTTCTAGGGCCGCTGCGATCTGCTCTTCAATCGCGTGGCGCTTTGCGGTCAGCGCCTTCTCTTGAGCTTTAATATCCAGCCAATCAGAGGCAAGAATATCGACATTGATATTTTCCATTTCGTTCTCCATTTTTTCACATTCACTTTTTCTACAAGCCGATCTTTACGAAATTTATTTTATGGTGTAAAGCTCTTTTTTGAAATAATGCAAAATTGGAGACTGCAATGGACAATATGATACCTCTTGAGACGATACGGGACGCCCTGCAAGATCGCAGACTAACCGTTGTCGCAGAAAAATCTGGGCTGTCGCACCCCACGGTGAAGGCCGTGGCGACAGGCAATGAACGAATCAGTCTGAACACTTGGAGGAAATTGTCAGAATATCTCACCGTATATAAATAGAGGGTCAAAAAAAATGACTAACGTGGAAGAGTATTGCGAGAAACTGGGATGGTATCTGGTTACGATACCCGCTGGCACAAAAGGCCCAACCCGCTTTGGCTGGCAGAAGCCAGAGCAGGCGCTGTCTGATCCAGAAGCGGCCAGAAAATATTACGAGCAGAACCCAACGCACAATGTGGGCTTGCTGCATGGGGCGTCTGGAACCTGTGCAGTGGACATCGATCATGTCGAATACACCAAGATGATCTTCGAAGAACTGGGGATCGACTTCTCAGAGCTTATGCAGTCGGCACCCCAAATCATTGGGCGCGAAAATCGAGGCAAGCTGATCTTCAAGGCACCGCCCGATCTGATTACCCATAAAATTAGTTGGCCCGTCGAGGGTGATCCCAGAAAAACAGAGGTGGTTTTTGAGCTTCGCGCTGGGGCCGTGCAAGATGTGTTGCCGCCATCGATCCATCCAGACACGGGCCGTCCCTACGAGTGGTCTGGTCGATCTATCTTCGATGGCTTGCCAGAGCTACCGCCGCAACTTTTAACAATATGGCGTGAATGGGATAAGTTTCGGCCACAGATGCAAGCCATCTGCCCGTGGCGGCGTGAGCCAGAATTTCAGCCACCGCGCAGGCCAAGGCCAAAGGGTGACGGCACCAGCGTCATCGACGCCTTTAATGAGGCCCACGATATGCACAGCCTGCTAAAACAGTACGGCTACAAGCAGACCGCCAAAGATCGATACCTGTCGCCCAACAGCACATCCAAGCTGGCGGGGGTAAAAGTCTTTGATGATGGTCGCGCCTACAGCCACCATGCCAGTGACCCGTTTGATTCGGCCCACAGCTTCGATTGCTTTGAGCTTTGGTGCCAATACGAACACATGGGCAATGTCACCAAGGCCGTTAAAGATGCCGCTGCGTTTCTCAACGTGACCAACAATCCAGATCACGAATATGATCAGGAGGCCATTGAGCATGGCGCAAAGGTGGCGGCATCAATTATGTCCACGCCAGCAGCCAAGACAGAGCCGCTGGGAAATATCCCAGATCATCTGCTGTCAGTACCGGGCGTACTGCAAGACGTGGTCAATTATTATTCTGTCACCGCCATCAAGCCACAGCCCCAGTTCGCCGTGCAGGCGGCTCTGGCATTCGGCTCCACAGTAATGGGCAGGCGCTGGGTGACAAACCAGCGCAACTTCTCCAGCCTTTATTTGTTAAATATTGGTGAGACTGGATCGGGCAAAGAACATACCAAGACTGTACTGGAGCGGCTGCTTGAAGAGGCGGGGCTGGATGAATTGATCGGGCCAGCAGGCTACACCAGTGGGGCGGGGGTGATGTCCACCCTGACCAAAAAACCAGTTCACGTCAGCGTGATTGACGAGATGGGACGTATGCTCAAGTCGGCAGCGGCCACGGGGATGCAACACAAGGCCGATGCCCTGACTAGTATAATGGAAGCCTTTGGCCGCACAGACGGCGTCATGCGTCAACAAGGCTACGCAACCAATACAATGAAGGCGTCTGAGGCCGAAAAGTTAGAGAAGGTGGTCAGGCGTCCATCACTGACGCTGGTGGGCATGTCCACGCCCAGCGAATTTATGAAGGCAATAGGCGGGGGAGATGTGGCTTCTGGGCTGCTGAACCGCTTTCTGATCGTTAAGACCGATATCGGGGTGCAGCTATCGCAGGAAATCACAACGTCCACAATTTCAGAGCGGCTGAAGGCTTGGGCCAGCGATCACGCTAACGCCGTTAACGGGACGCTAGACCCCGGATCAACGCACGATGTGCCGCCCTCACCAATGGAGGTGGCATTCACACCAGAGGCCAAGGCGATCCTGAGACGCTACGAGGAGCGGCTGGTGGACGCGATAAAGAAAGAGGCAGGCACTGGGCTGGAGGCTATGTACAATCGATCACGCGAGATCGCCATGCGGCTGTCGCTTATTATTGCGCGGTCTATGGGACAGGAAAGTATCGGGCTGGATGCAATGCAGTGGTCGATAGATTATGTCGAGCATTACGCGACTGAGACCATCAAGATGTTTAAGGCCAACATGGCAGATGGCCCCTTCGATGCCTGCTGCAAGGCGGTGTTCACCAAGATCGAAACAGCGGGTCTGGCTGGTATCACAGAGAGCCAGATCACGCGCAGCGTGGGGGCATTCGCAAACATGGACAGACGCAAGCGTGGAGACGTTCTAGATGCTCTGGCAAACGACAGGGGCATAGAGTGCCGAAATTTAAACGAGGGCAAGCGGGGCCGTCCGACGATGGCTTGGTTTGCACCCAGCATCCAATAGGGGGGGGCATAATGTTCGACAGAGAGCAGTGGAAAAAAATCTACGAGCAAAACTTAATAATGAAGAACGCACTGGAGGAGATCAGAGATGTCGCCAATGTGAGCGAGGGTGTGCAGTTCTATGCGATGTTGGCTGAGAAAGCCCTCGACAAATGCCGAGACGATTAACTGCATGAATTATTGCATCATTAAACATTGGGGTATTTGTCAATGATTTCAACGGGTTATGTATTTTGTGTATTTATTGCATTTTTGCACTACCTTGGGGGCGTCTATACTCCTCACCCTCCACCCCCCTCATACATAGGTGGGGGGTAGGGGGTGGGGGGGCAGTAATACACTATATATATATAATAATAATAATAATAATATTATATATATAAACAAGGTACTTAGGGCTGTTCGATTTATTGCATTTGCGGTTCTGCAATAAATAAGCAAAAAATAAAGTAAATAATTTATCTATGGCCCTTGATATATCCTTAAAAGTATCTATTTATAGTGTGTAAGAGAGAGAGGAAGAAAAATGACAAAACTCAGTGAATATGACCGCGAAGAACTGGCCTACTTAAAGTGGGAACTAAACGGTGGCCCAGAGCGCAAAGCCGCAAAAGACTTGGCAGGCATGGACAGCGTCCTTGCTGATGCTGAAGACAAAGGCTGGGAAATCCTAAAACGCTGGACTGATAGCGATGGATGGGGTGGATATTGCGAACACGTTGTCCTGATGAAAGGCGATAAAATCGTCAAGGCTTTTTATCATTCTGGCAACAAAGGCTTGATGAAAAGATTTGAGAGCGGCGGTGCTAGTTCATGGGAGGCAGAATAATGTCAGGCGCAACAGCACAAGACTTCGCAAAGTGGGAAGACCACGCCAAGAGCGTGGACTACCACGCCCTCGTCTTTATCATCGATGATTGCCGCAATGCGCGGGAAGCCATGAAAGGCTGGAACCCCGAAAAAGAAAACTTCTATGCCGATCAGGGCATGACATATTCAGACGAACTCAGGAGGAGGATTAAATGAACCAAGACGATCTTGATACGCTCACAGAGGTGCGCCAAGAAATTAGGCGCATCAATCAAGCCGCAATGCGAACCATCTTCAATCCAGCAGCAACAGAAGCACTGGAAGAATTAATAGAGAAAATTGGTGAGAAAAATGATAATTCGACAGTTTAACTATCCGCTCTTGGATGATGTGCTGAGACAGCAAGAACAAATGCTGGATGGATTGCATTTCGATAACGCAAAAAAATGCGAAATCATCGCAGCAACAAACCAAATTGCATCAATCAAAATCGCAATCGAAGTGGGAGAGGAATACGAAACAGACTTTTGAAATAAACTTTGCAGAAGGTAAAGAAAAAACTTGAACATATAAAATAAATCTCTATCTGTAAGTCACAATCAAAAAAGAAAGGAGGTAAAAAATGAAGACAAGCGTCAAAGAACTCTGCAAAGGCAAAACCAAAGCAGAAATTCGTGAACTCGCAATTGAAGAAATTCTTCCATTTGTGAAAAACCGCGAAGAAGCAGTCTACGCATTCGATAAGCTGCAAAAAATCTACAACGAAAAAATGTAATGCGAAAGGGGGCGGTAAAAACTGCCCCCTCGTCAAATCAATCAATGGGAAAAAAACAATGGAACTTCAAAAAATTCACGGGTTAATCACAAACATAACCCAACACTACAGCGCATTCGCTGTAAACACAGAAGGCCAAAATACCTTCATCACCAACAACCTCGCACGGTTCCTGCAATTATCTGTAGGCGATCAAGTGCTAATGGAAGTCGTGCCAAATCATCCAGACAAGGCGCAAACAATACCGTTCCGCGCAGTCGGTTGCGTAAAGCTAAAAGAAAGTCTGCCAGAAGAAAGCCCAGAGCAGCCAGAACATGGCGTCCTGACAGAAATTATTGAGCGGCAAAAACAAACGCCGCAACAAATAGCGGAAGACCTAAAGGCAGTGCTGAAAGCCGCAGACACATATCTCATCACGTCCGAAGTTATAGCAGCATACCGCGAAGACAACCCAGACCATGCAACCACAACAGATAAAGATATCAATAACAATCTGGCAAGGCTGCACGGCAAAGGAAAAATCGCCAAGGCAGAAGTGTGGGGAAGCCCAGAGCAATCCAAATGTAGCTTCAACCTCTGGGCGCACAACGTATCAAGGTTCACGCTATGAACCTAGAACGCATCGAAGAGTTGGGTCAAATTTTATCAAAACTTGACCTGACAATCTCACATATGCTGTCGTGCAAAATAACGCCAGATGACTTCCCAGACCTCAATGACGCACTCACAATGCTTGAAGAGGCCAGAGGAATGCTGAGAAAGGCATATCAAAACGTCAGGACAGAATATGACGCCCACCTTTAGGATAGAAACAATGAAAACTGTAAAATTAACAGACGCTGAAATTAAAACGGTTAGCGATGTTCTTGATAATTATGAAATGGATCATGAGCATACCGACAGCGGATGGAAATATAGCGGACTATCAAAAGCAGAAATCAAACGATTTTATCGGGTGCGAGAAAAGTTGATCGGCACACCAATGCCACAAATCAATCAGGACACTTGGACATGACCAGAAAGGCAATTAAACGAGAGCAGTTTAAAGTTGATCACCTGACTTTTGAACTGACCGACACGACCTACAAAGTAATCGCTGGGGAGGCCGTACACGCAAAGGATCGACGCCCACTATTCACGGGCGTCATCACCAAAGGAACCGCAACAGAGCTACGAAGACTGGCTCACCACTTCGATGAACGGGAGGATAAATTATGATCGATTACGATAAAATAAACCTAAATGAATACGCTCTTAAACTAAGGCGCGATGGAAAAACATTTAAGCAAATAGGCGATGAGTTTGGCGTAAGCAGAGAACGAGCAAGGCAGAGGGTCGCGTGGGGAAGCAGGCATGAAAAAAAACTAGAGCGGCATGAAGCTGCCACAACAATGGGCGATCTGTTTATGTCAGAACGAGCAAGGAACACAATAAAAAATCTTTCGGTTATTGATATGACCTTCAATGAGTTCTTGGATAATGTCAGCTATAAAAAAATGATGCATACACCCAATCTTGGGGAGGTTACCGCCAAAGAAATAATAAATACGCTTAAAGAAAAAAACGTCTCAGAAGAAAAATTAAAAGCGTGGCTCAGTGTCAAAATAAAAAAACCAAAAAAAAAAGACGTGACGCAGGCATACCAAAAGGTCCAGAAGAAAAGTATGACACATGCCAAAAGTACGTCATAGATAAAGGCAGAAGAGTTATGGGCAGGCTCTGCAATGAGCCATTAACACCAAAGCAGAAAAAATTCTGCGACAAACATAAACCATAAAGGAGGCAGATTATGATCGTTAAATCTTGGCAATTCAGAGGCTACGAGTGGAGCCAAGATATGCCAGAATGGCTGAAGCCAGAATGCTCTAAACGTGCGGGAAGCCCACATCTGTGGGTTCACACGCAGGCAGGAGAGCAAGCAGCAACGTCAGGTCAATACATCGCCATCAATCTGAGAGGCCACGTCAGCATACACAACACAAAGCCAGACGGCTGGGTGAAAGAAATTATCGCAGGCGCTGCCTTCGCAATCATTGTCGCAATTGTCGCCATCGCAATGCTCTCCCTTTAATCAATCGCAATTAATGGGAGTTGACACAAATGTTTTTGATTGACCCAGAATCAATGCATGATAAAACAAACGGGAAATCGAGGATGGTCTCCTTGAAGTCGGTTAGATTGAGGCTCAAAGCAATGCTAGTTGTGGAGAGTAAATATAGCTTGTCGTAGTGATAGCTGCGGCAGGCTTTTTTTATCACAAGAACGACAACCCTTTTTTTTAATTTAATTTTGCATTATATGAAAATTAAAGGAGGGCCGCATCATGGCGAAAAAAACAACCAAGAAACAACCAGCCAAAAAATCTGTCGGTAGGCCAAAGTTTGAAATCACAGAAGAGGTTCTTGCAAGCACAGAAACGCTTATGGCAAAGGGACTGACAAAAGAACAGTGCGCTGGAATGCTGGGCATTTCAGTCTCCACCTTCATGCTTCATCAGGCAGAAAATTCGGAATTTTCGGACGCCATAAAAAGGGGCGAGGCAATGGGGATCGACGCCGTGACCAACGCGCTCTTCGAAAATGCCACCGTCAAAAAAGATAATACCGCCATCATATTCTATTTGAAGAACCGCGCAGGCTGGGTGGATAAATCAGAAACAAAAATTCAAGAGGAAAAAACAATAACCCTCGACCTCACAAGGATTGGTATAAATGAACTCAGCGCAATTGAACGAGCTTTTGAGCAATCTCACATTGGAGCAAGTCAGGGCCGAAAAATACCGACGATCATTGAGGGAGTTTACGAAAGCCGCTTGGCCGACGATTGAACCGGGCGTAGATTTCAAAAACAATTGGCACATAGATGCCATCAGTGATCACCTCCAAGCCGTGGCCGAAGGCGACATCAAGCGCCTGATCATCAACGTGCCGCCACGCCACATGAAATCAATTAGCGTGGCCGTGGCGCTGCCTGCGTGGACTTGGGCAACACAACCATCCAAGAAGTTTCTCTATGCGTCCTATGCAGCCTCCCTGTCGATCAGGGATAGCACCAAGTGCCGAAGGCTGATCGATAGCCCGTGGTACAAGGCGCACTTCGGTGACAAGTTTAAGCTGACCGACGATCAAAACCAGAAACAGCGGTTTGAAAATGATCAGACAGGCTTCAGAATCGCGACCAGTGTTGGTGGTGCGCTAACTGGTGATGGTGGTGACATCATCTGTATCGATGACCCACACAACAGCGTAGAGGCTGACAGCAGCAAAGTCAGGGAGGGTGTGCTGGAGTGGTGGGATCAGGCCATGCAGACGCGCCTTAACGATCCAAAGACGGGCGCGTTTGTCATCATCATGCAAAGACTGCACGAACAAGACCTCACGGGCCATATACTCGCAAATGAGCTAGGCAATGAGTGGGATCACCTGTGCCTGCCTGCCAGATATGAGATCGGCCATCCCACGCCCAACAGATCAACTCTTGGCTTCACAGACCCCCGCACAGAAGAGGGGGAGCTTCTGTGGCCCGATAGGATGGACGAGAAGACCCTGACCACCCTAGAGCGCAGCCTTGGCTCCTACGCAGCGGCAGGGCAGCTACAGCAGCGGCCAAGCCCCAAAGGCGGCGGTATCCTCAAGTCAAGCTGGTGGGTGCCGTGGGAAAAAGAAAATTTACCCGACAATATCGAATATGTAATCCAATCTTGGGACACAGCCTTTGAAACAAAGGAAAGCTCCAGCTTCAGCGCCAGAACAACTTGGGGCGTATTCAAGTATCAAGGATACGACTGCGCCATCGTGCTAGAGGCGTGGTACGATAAAGTTAACTACCCACAGCTACGCAAGCTGGCGCAGGAGGCATACGATGACTGGGAGCCAGATGCAGTCTTGATAGAGAAGAAGGCTTCGGGAAGCAGCTTGCTGCATGATTTGAGGCAGGCAGGGGTGCCAGTGCTGGCGTACAGCCCAGACCGAGATAAAGAAGCTCGCGCACACGCCGCATCTGCCCTGCTGGAAGACGGCAGAATATTCTATCCCAAGCGCAAATGGGCCGAAGATTTGATCTCAATATGTGCCGCCTTCCCCGCTCACCCAAATGATGATATCGTTGACACTTGCACCCAAGCATGGCTAAGACTGAGAAAAGGATGGTTCTTAGGCCACACTGAAGACCCCGACGAGGACGATTATCAAGAACCGCAAAGGATAACTCTATATGGCTGATCCAAATGTAATCCCGTTTGCCGAAGGCGCACCCGCAGATGACCTGATGGTAGAGACCCTCCCAGACGGTGACGTGCTAATCGGTGATCCAGAGCTTGACGTAATCGAAGAAAGCGACAACGGCTTTGATGCAAATCTCGCAGAAGAGATCGACGCACGCGAGTTATCGGCCAAGGGCGCGGAGCTTGTCAGCTTTTACGAAAACGATGAAGCCGCACGGGACGAGTGGAAGACTCGGTACAAGGCTGGCCTAAAAACCTTAGACCCAGACGGGGGCTTAGATGAAAGCGAAGACGAGAGGGCCACCCGTGGCCTGTCCATCGTTGTTCACCCCCTAATCGCAGAAGCGGCAACCCAATTTAACGCCAAGGCCATCGCAGAGCTTTACCCGTCAGGTGGCCCAATCAAGTCGGTCATCATTGGTCAGCCAGACGAGGAAATCGAAGAGCAGGGCCGCAGGGTCAGAGAATTTATGAATTATCAGATCACAGAGGAAATGCCCGAATACTTTCCCGATCTGGATCAAATGCTGTTTCACTTACCGCTGGTCGGTCAGACGTTCAAAAAGGTGTGGTGGGACGTAAACCTCGACAGGCAATGCAGCCAGTTCGTCAAGGCAGAAGATTTTTGCGTGGCACCAGAGAGCAAAGACCTCTACACATCTCCACGCTATACTCACCTTATTAGAATGCCAAAGAACGACTACAATCGCTACGTTCAAAACGGCTACTACCTCCAGACCAGCGATGCAGGCAGCGATGATGTCGATCCAGCCGACAGCGTTATTGGCGAAATCGAAGGCGTTGATGAATACGACGATAGCAATGATGACATAATCACACTGCTGGAAATGCACGTATATGATTTGTTCGACGGCATTGACGGCGAAGAAATGGATGAAGAGGATCAGGACGATAACGCTGTCGCCCTGCCCTACGTCATTACCATTGATTACGACAATCAAAAGATCGTGTCGGTCAGGCGCAATTGGCGCGAAGACGATGAGATGAAAAAACGCCGTGACTGGTTTGTGAGCTACAAGTTCTTGCCCGGACTTGGGTTCTACGGCTTTGGCCTATATCACATGATCGGTGGGCTGGGCAAAGCGGCGACAGGATCACTTCGCGCTCTGCTCGACAGTGCCGCATTCGCAAATATGCAGGGCGGGTTCAAGCTGCGTGGCCGTGTTACTGGCGGCGATGTGCAAGTTAACCCCGGTGAGTTTGTCGATCTCGACAGCACCGTCGATGACGTTAACAAAGCCATAATGCCACTGCCGTTTAAGGAGCCGTCAGGGTCGCTGTTTAATTTGCTGGGCTTTATGGTCGATGCAGGCCAACGCTTTGCATCCACAGCCGATCTTAATGTCGGTGACGTAAATCCAAACGCCCCAGTGGGATCGACGGTTGCCTTAATTGAGCAGGGATCGAAGGCGTTCAGCGCAATTCACAAGCGCCTGCACTACTCGCAGGGCCAAGAATTTAAAATGCTGGCGGCTCTAAACGCAGAAAATCTGCCAGAAGAGTTTACCTTCTCACGCGCTGGAGCAGCCGAAACGGTCTATGCCGCCGACTTTGATGACCGCATTGACATCGTGCCTGTGTCCGACCCCAACATCTTTAGCACCGCCCAGCGTATCGCGCAGGCACAGGCCGTTCTGCAAATGGCGCAGGCCGCACCGCAACTGCATGATATGTACGAGGCGTACAAGCGGATGTACGAGGCGATCCGCATTCAGAACATCGATGAAATACTGAAAAAACCAGAAGAAGCGGTACAGATGGACTGCATCGATGAAAATATGAGCGTGATGTATGGCAAGCCAATCCGCGCCTTCATTGAACAAGACCATGAGGCGCACATCGCGGTGCATATGCAGTTTCTGCAAGACCCATCTTTGGCTGGCAACCCCGGCGCTAAAACTATGCAGCCGATCTTAATTGCACACATCGCAGAGCATATCGCGCTGCTGTACCGCCTCAGAATGCAGGCGAGTGTGGCAATGCCACTGCCGCCACTGCCCGACTTTAAAGACCCCAACTTTAAGTTTGAGGACGTTGATCCAGAGCAAGATCGCTTGATTAGCCAACGGGCCGCAGAAGTGGTCAGGGCCGCACCTCAGATGAAGCAGATCGAAGCCATCAGGGGCGTTGGTCAGCAGGGTCAAGGTCAGGGCAATCCGCTGGAATACGCGCAGCAATTGGCAAAGTTGGAGACCGAAGCCCTTACGGCCAGAACACAGGCGCAAATTGCTGCCGATCAGGCCAAGGCTCAATCGAACATTCAGATCAAGCAGGCAGAGGCCAAGCAAGATATGCAGATCGAAATGGCAAAGGCGCAGGCCGACTTGCAGGCGAAGGTCACAAAGCTGGAGGCCGAATTGCAGCTTGAGCGGGAGAAGAACGCAGCAAAACTAGAAATGGAGGCAATGAAGAATGTACCCCCCACGATATAATTTGCCCCCCATAAATCCTGCCGCCTTCGGCGGTTTGCCGAAAGAGCAAGCGCAGGGTGCGCGGCCCCCGCCCTCCTCCCAAGGTGGGGGTCAGCAGCCCATAGACATGAATAAATATTTAATGAATAAAGTAGCTGAGATTCGACAGCGCATGGGCGCTGGTGATATGGGTGCCTTGACGGCGATATCGGACGCCGCACAGGTTCCAGTACAGCAGCCCCCTATGCAGGGGCCACCTCAAAGGCAGGGAATGGCGTGATGGATGAAAAACAGGGCGCGTTTGCAGATTTAGATTTTAAAGATAAATTTGATGATTTTGATCTGCCTGTTTCTGGCAACATTAATATTGACGGCACCTCAAATGAACCACGTTCTGAATTGGATTTATACAGAACATTTGATGGCAGGATGGGCAGCATTAAACCCTCAATCGGCTACACTATTGAAGAAACAAAATCCAGAGACGGCATGGCTGACGTTGAAAACAGGGCCAGAACCGTGCGTCTTGGTCTGGATGGATCGACCAGATTGGGGCCAGTAGATTTAAGCGGAAACGTCATGGGCAGCAGAACCATGCAGGACAAAACCTATACGTTTCCTTTTGCCACCTTCACGCAGGGAAGCTCCAGCACATTTTCAAAGCTAGGCGCAGCGGCAAAGATGGGCGCGTTTGATTTTGAAATCAACAAGCAAAAATCAAGCGGCATGGAGCCAGTATATTCTGGATCGATTGGCATGAATTTTGGCGATGGTGGTCGCATTAGCTACTCTGACAGCAGCACTGGCGAACCAAGAATTGACGCCAGATATAGAATGGAGTTTTAGAGATGTGCGGTGGATATGGTGATACAGACGGTGATGGCAAAAGCGATGGCATAGGCGCATTTCTTACCGACATCACAGACGGCGGTGGTGCTGGTCGATCTGGCGCACGATTTAGTAGCGGCGACACAAGCGTATTAGATAGCAATAACGATAACTACGTTTCTGAAGCAGAATATATGCGGGGGCAATTAGCTTCTGAAGCCAACGAAGATCGCGGAAGAGGCGGCACTTTTGGCGATGCGTACAATGATGCACAGACGGGAATTAGCATGTTTAGCAATTCTTTCGGCGCACTACCACGGGGATCGATACGACAAGAGGCTGCATTAGGGCCAGAATATGGATCACCAATAGAGACAAAAAATATGGCTAGGTTCATGCAGGGCGGCGGCTTTACGGGCGCTGCTATCAGGGGGGTTAGTGGGCTTTTAGGTGGGGCGGCTGACGCTGCTGGAGATATGGGTCGAGCTTTGACCTTCCAAGAACAAAGAGAGCGCGAGGAACAAACACCAGAGCAGCAGGCAAGAAGTTTTGACAGCATCTTTAACACAGGTTCTTCTCAGTTCGATAAGTTACCAGAGGCTCAACGAGACGCTATTATACGAGGTACACGGTCTTTAAATGCGGAACGTGCGCTTCAAATTAAAATGGCGCAGGCTGCGGCACGACAACAACCGCAGACAGCAACGGTTGAACAAGTTATGCCTGTGGGCGATAACATCGTGGAAGTAATTTATTCAAATGGAATTAGGAAGCGCATGACGCTACAACAAGCAAGAAACAATGGTATTGCTTTATAGGAGAACGACATGAACCCCGACCTTGAACTAATTCAACAGTACGCACAGGCCATACAAGCCACTGGATTGCTGGAAGAAGACACCGTAAATGGCATTACCGCAATGGTTGATCGGGCGAGAGATCAGTTTAGAGTTGCTGATGAGCAGGGCATTCCGCGAGAAACCCTACAGCTTTTGCCTGACGATCAACGCGCAGCAATGCAGGAAGTTTTAATGCAAGTGCAACGGTCTTATGGCGCAAAGTCTGAAGGCGAAATGATGAATGCAAGAAGTCGATTGGCGGCAGATAAAGCGATGCCACAGGGACTAAGTGAAGAAGAAATGAATAGGTTTATGGCGCAAAAACGGGCCGCACAAATCCAAACTGAAAGAGCTTCTATGGGCGCACGGTCTGAAGGCGAAATGATGAATGAGCGGTCATACCAAGTTGATGATGGAATGATGAGTATGCCACCAAGTCAAATGGCTGAAATGCAGCGCAAGGGCGAAATATCTCCCGACACTATTTATGAGAATATCGATGGATTAGACATTGCGCGGAGACCTACTGCACCAGCAACATCGCTACGCCCAAAACCACGCCCAGCAAATCTAGGCACAATGGGACAGACGCGCCCACAACTGCGACCATAAAGGAGGCCGACATGGCACAGGTAGAAGTCGAAAACATGGAAGAAAATGCAGACCTTTTTATGGCAAAAATGGGCTTTCCCCATGATGCAGAAGGTTTGGAAATGTCAGACGATCAACTCGTTAACTTTTTGCTGCTGTGCCATCAAGACATGATGGACGTTGATGGCGAAGATTACGGCGAAGACTACGAAGAAGTCGATGATCAAATGATGGATATGCCCCACGACAGTGACGTAAAGGTCAAGGTCATGAAGCTCGACGGCGGCAATGTCCAAGAGATGATGAACAAGCTGCTTGGCGGTCACTAATGCCCGTTATGAAGGTCAAGGGCGGCTACCGTTGGGGCAGCAAGGGCAAGGTTTATAAAACCAAGGCCGAAGCAGCCAAGCAGGGTCGCGCTGCCTATGCCGCTGGATATGGCAAAAAGAAAAAGGGCAAGTAGATGATGAAAGCTGGGGTCGATCTATTTTATAGACTTGCATCTGAAATTGCCAAAGTTGGTGTGACTGAGGTTCAACAAAAACTTATTGACGCTGGTGATGTTCGCGTTCTTGCCGAAATATTTAAACGACCCACAAAGCCAATGCTTGATCCTATGGGCTTGGGCAACGTAAAGCTGCCAGATTATGTAGAAAATATTGAATATGATTTTGCGCCAGATGGAAGTTTGCAGCCCGAAAAAGAAATAGATATTGGCGCGTTGCAAGGCACAATGCTGATACCAGCGTATGGAGACAGAACTTATGCTGGTGGCGCTCTTAGGGGCATTGGAGGCACTACATTCTCCCAGCCTGTTAATATGCAAGGCGGCAATCAGTTTATGCGATCTGCTGGTGGAGGCATATGGGCGTCTGAAGTATCACCAATGACTTCAAAGGCTGACTTTGCAGAGCTTTTGAAAAATCAAGACGGTGAAGATGTTCGATTGATTTACACTGCTATGGCTGGTCAATCTGGCGATTTTTCTAAAATGATGTCAAACGCTACAATGGGAATGATTGAACAAAGCAAAATTACCAAGAAAGCTGCAAAGGAATATGATGATTGGGTTAGATCGCCCAACACAAAAGATTCACCAAACGACCCAAATTGGCCCGGTATTTTAAATCCAAATGCTCGTGATTATGTAAACAATAAAATGGTAGGCACAAAAAGACGGTTGTTGTGGCAGCAAATGGACAAAGACAAATATGTCAAAAAAGGATTTCCAAATATCGGGGTAATTAGAGCGGCAATTACAGAAAGAGGACTTTTGACCGCACCCAATTTTGCAACGGGTAGATCAATTGGCACTATGGAGGGTGCAGCCAGAGAGGTACAACCAAGAAGGGGTGCGAATACAACTGACCCTACAAAATTGGTTTTTGCGCCACATGAAACATACAGCCATCAAGTTGAGGGCGAATATCTGGGCGGTTTGCCACAAGATGTACCGGGAGGTATGGTTTTTAGAGATTATTTTTCATCACGCAGGGCGTCTGGAGCAGGAACGTCAGGCGATCAAAGGTCGTTTCTGATGTCGCCATACAATAGGCAAAGGGTGGATCAGCAAATGATTGATGAAATTAGCCAATATCTTGAGAGCTTAAAGCAATTGGAGTAATTTAATGGCGGCAAAGAAAAAAAAGAAAGCGAAGCGAGACGCCTGCTACAGTAAGGTCAAAGCGAGATACACGCGCAACGGTGGCACATGGCCGTCAGCTTATGGCTCTGGCGCTTTGGTGAAATGCCGCAAGGTCGGCGCAAAAAACTGGGGCAATAAAAGTGGCAAAAGCAAAAAAAAGTAGTAGCAGCGATGGTCTGCGAAAGTGGTTTGGCCGCAATAAAGGCAAGGGCTGGGTCAATTGCAAAACTGGTGGCCCCTGTGGCCGCAAGAGCCGCAAGTCTGGTGGATCATATCCCGCCTGCCGTCCCACAATGGCGCAATGCAAAAGCAAGTCGGCCAAGTCGGCAGCAAAGCGCAAGACATCTGCAAAGCGCGTAAACTGGAAGGGCAAGAAAAATGGCAAAAAAAGCGGTTGAAGCGCCCAAGGGCTATCACTGGATGAAGTCGGGCAAAGGCTACAAGCTAATGAAGGGCGACTATAAGCCTCACAAGGGCGCAGTTAAGAAGGCTTCATTTGATGTGCAGAAAGTTCACAAGTGAGTGGTACACGTCTTCGCATTGGTTCTATATATCGGTATTGCTGATGATCGTAAGCTGGTCAGCGATGATATGTTGTTTCGCAGCATAGAAACGTGTACATATTTTGCGAAAGCAATCGTTGGGCGATGGGGATACCACAGTAATCCAAAAGATTTTGGCGTTGCATATTGCGTCCCACGGCTGGTCGATCCTGATAAGGCGAGGATTTATTGAATGGCAAAATACAAAGGCAAGAGCGTCACACTGAACAAGCCGCGCAGGATTGCAAAGGGCGAAACCAGCTACGGCAAGAAAAAGTCTGTGGTGTACGTTACGGACGGCGACAGGGTAAAGCGAGTGACCTTTGGCGACCCCAACATGAAAATTAAGAAAAACCAAAAGGGCAGACGATCTAATTTTAGGGCGCGTCACAACTGTGATAACCCCGGCCCAAAAACCAAGGCCAGATACTGGTCATGTAGGGCTTGGTGATATGGCAGCTTTAATTGGATCAGGTATAAAGGCAGGCTTAAAAGCTGGCAAAAATCTTGTCGGTGATGCCGTGGATTATTTGGGCAATAAGTTTGGTGTGCTGCCATCAGAAGATATGCAGAAAATTGAACCTCCAATGTCTGCACCTAAGACAGCGTTGGGTGCGCTGCAAAGATCGCCAGAAGATC
>Ga0222717_10001766_pt1 | contig 17354 bp, 17 predicted proteins | sample C33_18DmetaG_FD_165053 | JGI IMG/M metagenome (GOLD analysis project Ga0222717, IMG submission 165053) | Estuarine water microbial communities from San Francisco Bay, California, United States - C33_18D | ecosystem: Environmental > Aquatic > Marine > Unclassified | place: USA: California...
CGTCGGCATGATAGTAATCATATGTCTCAATACCATAGAGGTCGTGTAGCAACCCCAGCCCCAACATATGCACTGACGCCGTGGAGTGAACCCGATTGGCAGGCGCGAGGACTTTGAAATCCTCATCAAAATCACCGGCAATTGCGGCATCGAAGAAAACCCGCAATTCTTCCTTCGCGTTCGGATCACCGTCCTGCCAGCGTTGTAATACATGAAGCCCATTAGGAGAAACGTAGTCTTCGATATTGGTCATGTTCCACAGTCCTATCAGGTTGCACGGTTTCGCGCTGGTCCGGCACTCGTTTTCAAAAACTTTATCGAGATGTGGGGCTATTGAATATACCCATTATTGATAATTATATAAACCCATTTCGAGACTTCTTCATGCCCAAATCGCCCAGCGGGATCATGCTTCGCGGACTTAGCATAGAACGCGGATCTACGGTTCCAATGTACAAGCAACTCGAAGCGGGTTTACGCAGGTTGATTTTGAATGGTACTCTTCAGGCAGCTCAAAAACTGCCTTCCACACCGGAGCTGGCCAGTTATTTAGGGGTGTCTCGCATCACGGTAAAATCTGTTTACGAACAGTTGGTCGCCGAAGGATACGCTTAGGCCAAATCTGGGTCCGGAACATTTGTTGCCGCTGGTCTAGAGCTGGAAACCTCTCCAAAAATCTACAGTCGTCAGAACCAGGTAGCACGTAAAATCAGCTTAACGGACCGGCATTTTCCATCATGTCTACCAATGCCAGCGTGCGCCAGGGAGCAACAGAGCCGTTTCGACCTGGTGTACCTGCACTGGACCTGTTTCCGGTTAAGCTGTGGAGCAGGTACCTTCAGGGAGCATCCAGCGCACCATATCAGAATTTGAGCTATGGTGCCACCAATAGCCAGGCCGCTCTTCGTAGGTCAATTGCCAGTTATCTGGGTGATGCCCCGAGCATGTAGGTGGATCCCGAACAAATTGTCATCACTTTAGGTGCACAGCAAGCGTTCGTTGTTATCGCTTTCACCTTGTTAAACCGTGGGGACACGGTGTTGTATGAAGAACCCGGTCATATTGCCGGGCGAGATATCATGCAGGTCATGGGTGCTAATGTTGCACCTGTACCCATCGATGCAAAAGGCCTTGACCTGAAACTTACCATTGAAAAACACCGAGTACCGAAACTTATTTTCACAATGCCATCACATCAGTAACCACTGGGCACGACGATGACCCTGACGCGGCGTCTGTCACTTCTTAACTATGCACAAGAACATGATGCCTGGATCATCGAAGATGATTATGACAGCGAATTCAAATACAGTGGGCGCCCTCTTCCTGCGCTCAGTGCTTTAGACAGTGAACTCAGGGTTCTTTATGTCGGGACCTGTTCGAAATCCATGTTTTCCGCCATCCGGCTTGGTTATGTCGTGGTACCGCCCGAAATGGTGGATGGAATTGGAAAGGCCAAAGTCTTGTTGGGTCAAAACTCTTCACCTCTTGTGGAACAAGCACTTTCTCGCTTTATGGATGATGGGCGATTTGTTGAACATATACTCATAATGCGCCGTGTTTATCGTAAGCGGCGGGATTTGATTTTTGACTGCCTCTCCAGCACGTGTCCTGATAGCCTGACGCCGCAACCGCGTGACGCTGGCATGCATATGTTGGCCTAGCTGAATGGCGGCGTGAGTTACCTTACAGCAGATCGGGCATTGCTGGACGTGGGAATCGAATCCCTCCCCTGTCGGTTTACTCGGTTTGTCCAGTCGAACGGTCGGCACTTGTTTTAGGATTTGCAAATGTCCACGAAGAGCGGTTGCCGGGTTTAGTTGAACGTATGTCCACTACGCTAAGATCGCTGTCCGATTTCAGGGCATGACCACGGCCCCAAGTAAGGCCAACCCTGACCGGGGCCAGATTGACCGGACGGCGGCTGGCGGTCAGCAGGCCCCGGAACGAGGGCCCCAAGGCGCGTTCTATTCCGGTTCGCGCCATCCGGACAGCAAACAGCAGCAACATCGTGGCACCAAATAACTAAAAGAGAAAAGACAGGATGATCATTGAAAACAACTTGGTGCAATTGTGAAACACAAACTCGGTTGGCTTGTGTTTTCAAGAAAATACTGGGCAACCAGGTCTCTGTGAGCATAGATTTGTATTGCTTTGGATCTCGTGATCAAATTGGAAAATTTTGTATTTCTGGGATATTTATGTGATCGCCACGTTACCTACGAAACGTGGTTTGGAGAAATTTCCCTGTGTCCAGAAAATCTGCTCGACAGCTAACCCGCTTCATTGCGAATGGCGTTCTCAATAATCGCCAGTGCCTTATCCAAATCCTCGCGCCCTATGGTCAACGGTGGCGATAGCGTCAACACACAACCTTGGCTGATTTTAAAACTCAGCCCCGATGAGAGACAAGAATAGTAAATACGTTCCGCACATTCTCTACCAGGAACCTTTTCGACAGCGTTGTTAACGATTTCGATCCCAAGCAATAAACCGCGTCCACGAATGTCGCCGACAATTGACAGGTCGCCAATTTCGGCTTTCAAACGCTGCATCGCATATTCGCCCAAATGGGCAGAACGTGCGACCAGATCTTCATCTTCGATAATTTCGATTGTGGTCAGGGCGGCTCGGGCCGTGACCGGGTTTTTTTCGTGCGTGTAGTGGCCAATTGCAAAATCGCCGCAGACATCCAGGTTTTTATTTGCAATGCAGGCGGCGATTGGCAAGACACCCCCACCCAGAGCTTTGCCCATGGTGATGATGTCAGGCAAAATTTCGTCATGTTCAATTGCGAACATACGCCCAGTTTTTCCCAGACCTGTGGGGATTTCATCCATGATCAGCAAGGCGCCGTGTCGGTTGCAGGCCTCACGCACCGCCTGCCAGAAACCGGGCGGCGGGACATAAGGTACAGCGCGCATCGGTTCCGCAATTACCGCCGCCACATCGCCTTCGCGCCCTAGCACATAGTCAACCATCTGTGCGCAGGCCAGCCCGCAAACCTCTGGCCCCGCGTGATTGTAAGGGCAACGATAGCAGGCGAAAGGCGCCACATGTTCGGCGCCCGGCATCAACGGCCCGGCGATATGGCTGCGAAAGGTTGCTTCGCCACCGACACTTGCCGCGCCAAAGCCCGCGCCGTGATACGCGTCCCAGAAACTGACCGTCTTGAATCGGCCGGTAGCAGCGCGGGCGATTTTCAGGGCAACCTCGTTGGCATCCGAGCCGCCGGTTGTGAACAGAACTTTGTTCAGATCACCAGGTGCGATCTGGCCCAGCTTTTCTGCCAACTCAACTGCTGGCTCATTGGTGAAGCGGCGCGGCGCGAAGGACAGGTCATCCAGTTGCGCCTTGATCGCGGCCACAAGTCGGGGATGCCCATAGCCGATATGGTGTACAGAATTGCCGTGGAAATCCATGTAACGTCGGCCATCCATGTCTTCGATCCAGATACCTTCGGCCTTGGCAATAGTGCTGACACAGGGCGTCGACAGCGCCTGGTGCAGAAACACTTCCGAATCACGTGCTAGAAGCGGCGCAGATTGCGGGCCAATGGAATTCCGCAACCAATCTCGTCGCGCTGCTGAGGTGTTTGGTTCACCCTCAGTATGATTGATCACAAATGACACTTCTTAGTAACTCCATTTACTATCAAAAAAAAATGCGGGACCCGAAAGCCTCGCAGTTCCGGGAGAGTTGGATTAACTTGGCCACGGCAGCGAATAGGTTTTGACGTTCGTAAAAAACTTCATTGCCTCGATAACGCCTTCCTTAACACCGTTGCCGCTATCTTTGATGCCGCCAAACGGCGACATCTCAATCCGGTAGCCGGGTTGTTCCCAGATGTTGCAGGTACCCACGTCGAGCCCGTTGATATAGGTAATCGCGCGATTCAGATCGTTAGTGCACACCCCAGAAGATAGGCCAAAATCGGTGGAGTTTGAGATGCGCATCACCTCAACATCATCATCCGGCACACGCACGATGGGCACGATGGGACCAAAGGTTTCTTCCATCACCAATTCACTGTCATGCGGCACATGATCCACCACGATAGGTGGCAGCAACGCGCCTTGGCGGCCCGGGTGATACAGAATTTTGGCGCCCTGCTCTTCGGCCATGAACACACGTTTCTCAAACAGCTCAGCCGCCTGCGCATGGATCACACAGCCAAGCTCGGTTGCCGGGTCCTGCGGGTCGCCAAATTTGATCTTCTTGGCTTTTTCTAGCACCAACGGCACAAACTTATCCGCCACGCTTTCCTGTACCAAAATGCGCTTGATCGCCGTACAGCGCTGGCCCGAATTGCCCGTGGCCCCTGCCACCGCAATCGTTGCTGCCTTTTGCAGATCAGCATCGCTTAGGTCGTTACAGATGATCAGCGGATCATTCCCGCCCAACTCAAGAGCCTGACGCTTATAACCGGCTTTGTCGGCGATGATTTTGCCCACCGGTACACCACCGGTGAAGGTGATGATGTCGATGTTGTCATTGGTGATCATCTCGTCGCCGATGTCTTGCGGAAGGCCGGTCACCACCTGGAACATTTCGGGCGGCAGGCCAGCCTCATACAGAATATCGGCCAGCGCGATGCAGGTCAGCGGCGTCAGTTCGGTCGGTTTGCACACCATGCAGTTGTTGGTGGCGATCGACGGCGCGATTTTGTGGCTGACCATGTTCAGCGGGTGGTTGAACGGCGTGATCGCGCTGATCGTGCGCACCGGTTCACGCTTGGTAAAGATCTTGCGTTCCTTGCCGTTGTGGGTCAGATCACAGCTGAAAATCTCGCCATCGTCGTTCATCGCCTGGGCGGCAGCGAACTGATAGACATCCTGGGCGCGCTTGGTCTCGTAAATCGCATGCTGGTGGCAGATCCCCAGCTCCAACGTCAGCCATTTCGCCAGCCAGTCGCGTTTCTCGCCGATCAGCTCACCAGCGCGTTGCAGGATCTGGCTGCGCTCATAACGGCTCAGCTTTGGGGTGTAGTTCGCCGCAATCTCGAACGCGCGCGCCGCGTGTTCGGCCATGCCCGCGGGCACTGTGCCGATGACCTCGTCGGTAAAGGGGTACAGAACCTCGACCACTTTGTCGGTGAACACAACCTCGCCACTGATGCGCATGCCTTCGTTGCGGATTTCTGTCTTGGCCATGGGGGTGTCCTTCATGTCAAAGCGCTGCTGCTTTAGCAGCATAGAAGAATGCATCAAAGTTGCGCAGAATCGGGGCATTCGGCAGCTCGATCACGCGGTTGACGATGAAGGGCACTTCCTGTTCGGTCAGGCCACCATGCGAACGTAGCGGTTCTTTCAACGCCGCCAGATCGTGACGGTCGGCAGATGTGCCGATGGTCATGTTCTCGCCCGAGATCATCACTATATCGCCGATCCGGTCGCCCGGTAGCTCAAATCGTTTGATCGCTTCTTTCTTATCGACGACCACAGTGATTTCTTCACGTGCGTTTAATTTGGCCATGATATCAGCCTTGTCGGCATCATTGGGCAGATAGGCCGTGGCGAAGGCGCCAAGCGCACCGTGGTGGACAACATAAGGATCGGTGATCGGCAGGATCACCCGCGCGGCATCCTTGCCCAGCCATTCGTCCATCAGGTCCTGCACGTAAATCACGGCCGGATCGCCATTGGCGTCATGCTTGGGCTTCATGCCGTGATCGGCGGTCACCACGATGGCGGCCCCCAGGGCATCCAGCTCGCCCAGGTAGCGGTCGAACATGGCGTTGAAATCCTTGGCACCTTTTTCGTTCGGGGCAAACTTGTGCTGAATGAAGTCTGTGGTCGACAAATACATCACGTCCGGCTTCCATTCCTTCAGAAGCTTTACACCGGCGGCGAAAACGAACTCGGACAGCTCGGACGAGTAAACCTCCGGTACCGGCATGCCGAGCCATTCGCTGGCATTGTCGATGCCGTGTTCGGCCTTGATTGTTGTGTCGGATTTCTCAGAGGAAAACGCGATGGCGCGGTCTTCGTTAAAGCTCAGGCCCGCCCCCAGAAGCGCGCGCAGCTTGTCCTTGGCGGTGACCACGGCGACCCGTGCACCGGCCTCGTAATACTTGGAGAACACTGTGGGCGCGCGCAGGAAGCGCACGTCGTTCATCATCACCTCCTCGCCGGTGTCCGGGTCGTAAAGGAAGTTGCCACAAATGCCGTGCACGGCGGGCGGGCGCCCGGTGGCGAGCGACATGTTGTTGGGGTTGGTGAAGGATGGGATCACCGAATGCGCAAAGCGGTCTGTGCCGGTCTCGCGCATGCGCTTGAGATTGGGCATAAGGCCTTCAGCGATCGCCACGTCCAGGTATTCCGGCTCGCAGCCGTCAAGACAGATGGCAATGGCGCAGGTCTTAGGCACAGAATAGGTGCGGTCGTTGGCGACAACGGGGGTCTGCAGGGTCATAGAATTCTCGCATCAGATTTGGTTACATCGGACTTCACCGACGCTGCTAGAGTATCAATTCACCCCATCGAAGAAAAACTAATACTGCTATGTATAAATTAAGTTTGACAAGCGACAACTTGGCATTCCCCTTTGTTATTGCGTCTCTTTGCGGTCAGCGCGTTTGGGTTTTTTCTGCGTTTGTGGCGCGGAAAGTTTTTCCGCCAGGTCCTCAGCGAAATGACACGATACAAAATGACCCGGTTCTGCCTCACGCCAAAGGGGGGGCTCGGCTTCACAAACACTCTGAGAAAATTTACATCGTGTGTGAAACAAACACCCAGATGGTAATTTAGCAGGATTTGGAATTTCGCCATCAAGGCTTTCAGGTTTGAAAACGACGCCTTTTGATACTTTCGGAATCGCTGACATGAGCGCTCGAGTGTAAGGGTGCATGGGATGGTTGAACAATCTATCCCGGGTGGCCAATTCAACCAGTCTCCCGACATACATCACCGCAACTCGGTCAGAAATATGTGACACGACACTCAGGTCATGTGCAATAAACAAATAAGAGAGCCCGCGTTCATCCTGTAAATCCTGAAGTAAATTCAGAATCTCAGCCTGGATAGATACGTCCAGCGCTGAAACAGATTCATCACAAACAACAAATTCCGGATCACAAACCAAAGCTCGTGCAATACAAATTCTTTGTCTTTGCCCACCCGAAAACGCATGCGGGAATCGCCGCAAATATTCTAGGTTCAGTTTGCAACGCTCAGCAATTGCGCGCACCTTCTCATCAACTTCTTCGCGCGACGAACACAGGCCAAGTGCCTCTAGTGGCTCTGCAATTATGTCGCGCACAGTCATACGAGGATTAAGCGAGGAATAAGGATCCTGAAATATCAACTGGATATGGGACCGGAATTTTCTGAGCTCGCTGTTCGACAAATTGGCCAGCTGAATGTCTTGATTACCTATGTGAAATGTAATGGCGCCCCCCGTGAGCCGCAATGCACGAAGCATTGCGCGGCCAACTGTTGTTTTGCCGGAACCGGACTCACCCACCAGCCCCAATGTCTCGCTTGGAAAAACCTGAAAACTCAACCCGTCCACGGCTTTCACGACACTCTGCTCGCCTTTCCACATGTTTTTCTTTCCAATCGGGAAATGAATCTTCAACTCATTCACAGTGATCAGAGGTTTCTTGTCGGTCATGCTCCGCTTCCTTCATTATAGAGGTGGCAGCGCACGACATGATGATCGTTGAGCATTGCGTAGTCCGGCGCAATTTTACGGCACAATCCTGCAATACGTTGCTCACAGCGATTGCTGAAGGAGCAACCGGCAGGTCGGTCGAATGGCCCGGGGATATCTCCGGGGACTGACTTCAAACGCTCATCTAGCTTATCGAGGCTTGGAATAGCCTCAATAAGACCTTTTGAGTAGGGGTGATGGGAATCAAACACTACATCTTCCATCGTTCCCTGCTCTACGATACGGCCAAGATACATCACCGCAACGATATCGGAGACCTGAGCGATTACACCCATGTCATGCGTAATAAAGACGACTGACATACCCAACTCGTCCTGAAGTTCCTGTAATAGGTCGAGTATCTGGGCTTGAATGGTAACATCCAACGCAGTCGTAGGTTCATCTGCGATCAACAAGGACGGGCTCGTCGACAGTGCCAACGCAATCATGGCCCGCTGCCGCATCCCGCCGGATAGTTCATGTGGGTATTGATCGAACCGCAACGATGCATTTGCAATGCCGACACGATCCAGCATTTCAACCGCCACTTTGCGCGCTTCAGCCTTGGATAGCTTTCTCCCTTCGATCCCGGTTGTGATCTTATTCCCATCTGACCGAAGATGAAGGCGAATGGCCTCGCTCATCTGGTTGCCAATGGAATAAACCGGTGAAAACGAGGCCATCGGCTCCTGAAAGATCATTCCGATTTCGCCACCCCGAAGTTCCCGGGTTTCGCGACTGCCAGGGTTAAGCGAATTGATGTCGATGACGCTGCCATCACGTTTGCGGAAAAGGATTTGGGACGCGGGATCGACAATCGCGTTCTTGGAAAGCAACTGCATCAGTGCCTTTGTAGATACACTCTTGCCCGACCCGGATTCTCCACAAAGACCAAGCGTTCCGCTTTTGGGAATGTCATAATTCACGCCTTCAAGTGCGGTCATGACCCCTTCGTCGGTTTTGAATTGTATTCGCAAATTGCGGACCCGACATAAAATGTCATCTGGTAAAGATAGGTTCTGATCCGTCATAGCCACTTATCCTTTAGACACAGTATACGGATCGGCAGCGTCTCGGAGCCCGTCACCCAAGATCGTGAAAGCAAGAACCGCAACAACCACGAATCCCGCGGGTATGAACAGCCACGGTGCCTGTTCGATCGCCCGGATATTCTGCGCATCCTGCAACAGTATCCCCCAGCTTACCGAAGGTGGCCGCAAGCCCAGTCCGATGAAACTCAGAGCGGTTTCGGCCAGAATGGTATATGGAAACGTAATGACGAGATCGACGATGATATAGCTGGTAAAACTCGGCAGAAGGTGCCGGGAAATGATGCGCGCCGGTTTGGAACCGGCAAGTTCGGCCGCCAGCACGTAATCTTCATTTTTCTGAGAAAGCAAATGGCCACGGATGCGGCGGGCCAACGTCGGCCAGCCCAATAACCCCAACACGATTGTCATGGCGAAATAGACCTGTGTGCTGGACCAGTCCTTGGGAAAGGCCGCCGCCAACCCCATGAACAAGGGGATTACCGGAACAACGCGAACGATTTCAGTTGCCCGCTGGATAACACTGTCAATTATCCCGCCAAAATACCCTGCAACTCCGCCGATAATCAGAGCGAGCACAAACGACAACATAACGCCGATAACTCCGATCGAAATCGACGTCCCGGTTGCGATTAGCGTCCGCGAATAAAGATCGCGCCCCAGATCATCGGTTCCAAAAATGTGAATTTTGGTGTCCTCTACACCGAACAATCGGATGTTGCCGTCAAACAAACCCAGCACAGAGTATGTGTCACCGCGAACAAAGAATTTCAGGTAATGTCGCGTGTCCGGATCAGGGATAGAAATTTGCGCCAACGTTTCCGGATCACGTTCCGTCTTGGTACCGTGGATGAAAGGCCGAAAGGATGCTCCCTTCTGATCCCAGAATTTGATCATCTGAGGTGGGCCGAGTACATAATAGCGGTCACGGTCGGTCCCGTCGTAAGGCGAAAAGAAGCCGGAAAACGCACCCATCAGTGTCATGATCAGCAGAAGGCAACCGCCAAACATTGCCATTCTGTGTCGGCGAAAACGCCACCAGACAAGTTGCCATTGTGAGGCGGTAAAGTATTTGGCGTCCTCCGTGCGGAAGTCGGTATCGTCCTCGTTGATATGCGAATCCTGGTTTGACATGGTCATCTACCCCTGGAGCTTAATGCGTGGATCGAGCATCGCGAGGATCAGGTCTCCAACGAAGTTCATCACAACGATGAAAAAGGTCAGCATCAACAAGATCGCCCCGGCGACGTACATGTCGAGATCAATAAATGATTTCAGCAACAGCTCACCCAATTCGGGCAGCGCCAAAACCAGCGCAACAATTGGCAACTCTGAGAAGATTCTGTTCACATCGAACCCAATCGTTGAAACAACCGGATTAATGGCCAGACGCGCCGGATACTTAATGAGCAATCGCCATTCGGGTAAGCCCCTTGCCCGTGCAGCTGTCACAGACAGTTTGTTTAGTTCATCTGACATGGTGGCCCGAATGGTTTGAAGTTGAAATGCGGTTGCAGACCACGACAAAACGATTGCCGGAATCATCAAATGTTTCAACAAGTCCCAGAGTTTCGCAGTGCTCCAGGCGGCATCTTCATATTCAGGAGAAAACAAGCCGCCGACCGAAGTGTCAAAAAACCGGACTCCAAGGTAGAGCATCACAAGAGCCAGCATGAAGTTTGGTATCGCCAAACCCAGATAACTGATAACAGACAGACCGTAATCAACAGCAGACTGTCGTCGCACCGCCGCATAAATGCCTATCGGAATAGCCAATAAATAGGTCAGCAAAAGTGCAGTGAATAAAAGCCCCAAGGTCAAGCCAAGCCGTTGACCAATCACTTTGTTCACCGTTGTTTCGAATGCAAAGGATTGCCCGAAATCAAACCGGGTGACGATCCCGCCAATCCAGCTTACGTACCTTTCCGGTGCAGGGCGATCCAGGCCGAACCGGTTTCTGATATTGGCAAGATCAGAATCCGTGATTTGCTGGCCACTGGCTGCAAGTTTCTTAAAGGCGTAACGTTCTGCATAGTCACCTGGCGGAAGCTCCATGATGATGAACACCATGATTGAAACAAAAAACATGGTGACAACCATTCCGCCTAAGCGTTTGAGCAGAAAGCGTAACATCCGGTATCCTGAAAGCTGCAAGGGGGTTCTTCGGGCCAAATGGCCCGAAGATATTCTGTTACAAAGACAGCGCGCTTACTCTGTTAGAAACCACTGATAACTGCGGAACGGCAAGGCCCAGTAGTAGTCATAAGAGGCGACCGCAAAGGGCGCAAAGTTATGTAGCGTATTCTTGGTCACAACCGGCAGGATCGAATTCCCGACCACACCGATCTGCCACAGATTCCTTGCATGAATATCTGCGATTTCCTTGCCCAGCACATTCGACGCCTCAGACCCGATTTCAACCGCCTGGAATTGTTCGGTCAGTTCGTAAAGGCGTTTAACATCAGCCGGTGGCTCTGATCCTTCTGCACCACCAGACTGATGCCAGTTGGCCCAGTCATAACCGGTTCCCGGCGACCAGCGATCGCCAAATGGAGGTACAAACCGATACGGGTTTTGTGCAATCGCCGGCGCAGAACGCTTATCATGTTTCCACGAGGTAATCGTCAGCTCTCCGGCCAGACCTTTTGATCGATAGTCATCGGATGATACTTCGCGCTGAGTCAGCGACACACCAACATCAGCCCAATACCCACGAACCAGTTCGTGCAGTTTTATCGGGCCGCCCTGATTGGCAAACAGCATCTGGAAGCTCAGTGGAGTTCCATTAAATTCACGAACGCCGTCGCCGTCACTATCCGCGAGCCCCATTTCATCCAACAGCGCATTTGCCTTTGCGGGATCAAACTCGATCGCATTTTGGGTGTGGCTGTCATCAAGGAATGCGACTGTACCGGGTTCGGCCGGTGTTGCCTGGATGGGCTCACCCTGACCAAGATAGACCAGATCCAGAACCTCGTCCCGGTCTATGGCATATGACATGGCCTGACGGAACCGCACATCGTTGAACACGTCACCGAATTCCGGATCATCTACGTTGAAGGCATAGTAGACTGTCTGACCCAAAGACGGCGTCAGATGGACCGAGTAATCCCCGTTCCCTTCGTTTCCCTTGTAGAGCGGAAAGTCTTCCAGAAACAGGTTTTGCATCTTGTAGTCGACTTCGCCGTTGACCACGCGCAGATTGCGGACCTCTTTTTCAGGAACATATTCTTCGTTCAGTTCGTTGATGTAAGGAAGTTGGTTTCCAGCTGTGTCCACCATATGAAAATATGGATTGGCCACCATTCGGCGTCCGGTCGTGCTGTCGTTGATGGTAATATAAGTTTCCAGCGTTGGCACAACCGCATGGGGCATCGCCGCCGCGCGCTCCGGATCCTTCAGGAGTGGCGAAGGCACATCTTTCCAGTCTGATCCACCATAGTAGAAGTTGATCGCGTCTGCCTCGGTTTCAAACCCGTGCTCGGCGCGCAGTGCCGCCGCATCCGCGTTATGGCGATCCATAAACTGACCCAAAAAGTGTTTAGGCTGGAAGGGCTGGATAAAACTGATTGCAAACCGGCTTAGCAATCCGGGGGCGGGCTGTGGTGTCGTTATACGAACGGTCGTTGCATCAATCGCCTCGACCGTCGCAGGCGAGCCGTCCCAGACCCAGGTGCTTGGAGTGGATTCGTAGATGTCTGAATTCAGCACGATATCGTTAAACCAGAAGACAACGTCATCGGAGTTAAACGGCTCTCCATCCGACCAGCGATGACCTTCTCGAAGTTCAAATGTCAGTTGCGTATAGTCGTCATTCCAGCTCCAGGATTTTGCCACGTCAGGCACAATCTGCTGGATATCACTAGAGAAACGTACAAGGTTTACATGCCGCAGCGACAACACATCCGAAGATCCAGCTTCTGTAGCGTTAGACAGTACGTCCAGAACGCCTCCATAGATGCCAAATTGTGACTGTGGCGCGACGATGAGTGGCTCAGATGGAAGTCTGCTCGCCACTGCAGCCAACTCCCCATTCCCCTGAATGCGTGCATTCAACGACGCAATATCAGGGTTTTCGCTGAACACAAGGGTGCAATCCGCTGCGGATTCAAATTCCACAAGTTCAAATTGATTTGGAAATTCTCCCGTCAGTCCGTGGTCGTCCTCGATGGTCACTGCAGGGCAATCCGCGGCGTTGGCAACGGTGCTGATCGCAACCAAAGCAGCGGTCATTATGGGCAGTCTTGTTCGATTAGTGTTTCGCATTCGAAATATCCTCCTTTATTGTGGAACATGAAGGGAGATTGGATCCTGTTCTGCCTACCTGATCAGAGAGGCGCCCCAACTCAAGAAAGCAAGCTGGTTGTCCCAACATTATTCCTGCCACATCCAGAATCTGTGATGCGCAGCATAATTAGAGAAAAGTACAATAGTTGCAGAAATAGAAATTATTTTATCTGGTCATTAATTAAGTTTTGTTATAAACTTGATTGTGACACGGGGACTGTTTGAGGATCTTACACACAGAAGAGGTGAGTAGGGTGAAAGCTAGCTACGCACAGATCAGAGCCTTCAACGCAGTCGCCATCGAGGGCAGCTTCAAAAAAGCAGCTGCAATTCTCGGAGTGTCACAGCCCGCAGTTACACTTCAGATACGTTCTCTAGAAGACGCATATACAGTGGTTCTCTTCAAGCGACATCGTGATAACGCCGAGCTTACTGTGTTGGGGCAAGAACTCTTTGCGATATCCAACCCAATAAAATTGATCGAAACAGAAATTGACGACCTGTTGACAAATGAATCAGCTCTTAAATCAGGCCGTCTTACATTAGCCGCAGGAAGCCCAGCCCTGATTTTGCCACTTATAAAGCGCTACAATGCCCTATATCCACGGGTAGAGCTAAATTTGAGGCTCGACAACTACGATGCAATTCAGGCTGCGTTGCAAAAAAACCAAGTCGACATCGCTATTCTCGATGGGCCAATCAAGCACGAGCGTTTGCTCTCAAAACAGTATCTACAGCAGGAACTGGTACTTGTCGTCAACAGGAAACACCGGCTGGCTAAATTCAAATTTGTAAGCCCAGATGATGTGATCTCTGAGGTTCTGTTGATGCGCAGCGATTCTTCCTACACTCAAAAGATTACTGAGGCTTGGTTTCGCCGCGCAAGGTTACAGTTTGAATCAACGCTGCTTTTTGGCAATCATAATTCGATATTGGAGGCTGTCTCTCTTGACATAGGCATTGGTTTTGCTTTCAGTCAGGAAGTTGGCGACAACAATATCATCAAGAAGATCCCGCTTCGAGGGTCTTCTGAGCGATGTATTGAAAGCCTTGTTTGCCAAAAATCACAATATCGCAGGCGTGTTGTCCGGGCTTTCTTTGATTTAGTATCATAACCGAGTTCAGCCATTCCAGTAGCCTCATCTGACTGGTCCAAGTTGATTGTTAGCGCATGATTGTAAAAAGGATTGTCGAAACATCTTTGCAGATCGAAAAGGATATTTTGCAAAAATTAGAGGGCTACAATTCAACGCTATCCCTCGATGAAACGAACACCAAGCAAAAATGGCCAACAGCTTCTGGGACCCGCGTGTAGGTAGGATTGAGGGTTGCCCATATATCAAAATGGGATATCGACCTGATATCAATTACTTATCGGAATATTATGGCTAAACGAGGAGGTTTTGAAGCTTCGGACTTGCCTAATTCCATTCTAACTATGCCTCTCTAAAGAAAGCACAATGAGCAAGTCAAACACACTTCTTTGACCAAAAACCGTGCAATTACACGCTTAAATCCTGCGCAATACACCAACCCGAGTTAGCTGCCACACAGAGCGACACTATCAAGTTCGAGCCCGCAAACCACAGCATAGACGGCAACAAAAATTACTGCGATCAACTTGCCTTAACAGGTGGCTGTGATCCTTGTGGTTTAAGCTTCTCAAAATCAGCCTGTGATGTTGCAATACTGGTCGCTTTTGGCATTCCAGATGTATTTGTCGAAAGCGGATCAGACCTCGAACTTGGTGCCTTTTGTATATTGGGCTTAGGCACTGATGCTATTGCTTTTCCCACGCGCGATTTGGGTTTACTCTTTGCTTTGACCTCACCACCTTTGAGCCGTGTATCCAGCTTGTTGGCTAGAAAGCTTGCAGTGTTGGCAAAGGTTTTGATGTCATCAATGGCCTGCTCAAGACTGCCACTGCCAGAGCCTTTCTCAATAACATCAATCAGGCGGCGCAGCTCTTCACGATCATTCATTGTGGTGCCCCCTAACCCACGCGCTTGGGGCCTGCAAAAGACCACCTCGGATTGTTAAGTACTGGCCTGTAAAAAACCACAGCGCAGATTTTTGAGGCTGTATAACCCATTTTGGATGTGCACTCATGGCGCCATCCTTTCTGGTGCACGCCACACAGCCTCAGCTTGCCTAGAAATGGCACTGTCACATAGAGCTTTGAGGGTAATCAGCTTTACCGCCCACGCTTTATGATTGTCAGCATCTGAGCCATTTAGACGCGCTGCATAGTGGCCTAGCTTGTTAGAGCAAATCGCCAGCGTCTCTACACTTGGATCAATGCGGTTATAACGCAGCACACGGATATATCCTTCACTGCGCCCAAGCCAGCTGTGACAAAACTCTGGGGTGTTGTGCACAATGCCAGCGGCGATCAATTCGTCTCTTAGGTGTTCTAATAATCTTATGCTCATATGTTGCCTCCAATGCGCTGCTTGCACTGGTATTTATCTCGATTGAGCGAAGATGCGGTGTTTGTGAACCGTTTGCTGCGCTGTTCATAAGTTACAGCCGTTTTTGCAGGGTTTTCTTGTCTCGTTGATAAATACATGCGGAGACGAGCATGATATATGAACAGCGCAAACAAGAACGACAGGCTTTGATTGATCACTTGCTGACACAAGACTGGAATGTGTTCGGCACACTCAAGTTTGTGAACGGCAGAACCATTGGACGTAGCAGCGCTGATAAACTCCTGCGCAGCTACTGGAACCGGATTGATCGTATGTTCTTTGGCAAAGCTGCTGAACGTCAGAACATGCGCGTGCCGCGCTGGTGCTTTGCCCACGAAGGCTCAGATCATGAGAACTATCACGTTCACTTTATAATGAAGAGCGCACCGAACAACACAGAGACCATGTGCTGTTTACTCAACGCTGTGTGGGCGCAACACCATACGCAAACAGCGCCATTGGCTAAGAACTGGATCATGCCAGTGCAGGACCGTGCCGCAGTGGCCAGCTACGTCACACACGAGTATTGGCGCAGGGGCAGTGATACTATTCTGGACGAGCTCAGTTGGACTGTAGAGCAGTCCTATTACCTCACGGATCATGCATTGGATGAGCACTATACTCAACAACAGGCACAACGCATTCAAAGGGCAGCCAGCCCACTCTGGCTTAGGCAAGCGCAACAGGCATTAGACGATCAAAAGGCAGCATATGAGGCATGCAGTGATTTGCAGATGATGGAGCGTGGCTAAGCCCCTTCGCGCAGCAATCACCTGAGCAGTTTGAACACGACAGAAGCCAAAGGCGCAGGTCTTGGCACATCCTTGTTCACGAGCAGTTGTTCAAACTACAGTTAGTAAACAACACAGAACATCTAAAAAACTTCAACGAAGATGATCGAACAAAGACCGTAACACACACAGTAAGATATACAGCGTCAGCGGAGTAAACCGTTAGACGCTTTTTTTATGGGCGTAGGGTCGGTGTATATGCGCAGGTTTACCATATGCAATTAAATAGAAACGATCCTGCACGTATTCACGCCATCTCCTGTAATAAATTATTATTACATAAAACCATATACTTGACTGTATTTTCGGTAGTCCAATTATCAAATTGAACATACGCTTTAGCTGTAACCAAACAGCAAGATGCGCAGATGACACATTTGGCAAAATTAACATTCAAAACAGTCGATCGCAGTATGAAGCGTGATCCCATCATAGCGCGACGAGACAAGCTAATGGCAGAGCGCAAACCTGCAGTCAAACCAAGTGCTGACAAAGCTTCAGCGCATGCCTGACGCTACCACGGCAAAAATAGCAGCACTTAATGATCATGCACGGCAAACATTTGGTGAGTGTCGTGTGGTGATTACTCAAGGCGTTTCTGAGCTGGGCAAGTGTGATGTCGCCTACATTCTGGACAAGGTACGTAAATACAAAGACTTCACACCCATCAACGATCCATATTTCGAGCATGACTTCGGCTCAATTCAATTTGGGGAAAGCACAATCTTTTGGAAGATCGATTACTACGACATTGATCTACAGATGCACTCACCCGATCCCAGTGATCCAGCTGTCACAACACGCATACTAACTATTATGTTAGCGGAGGAATATTGAAGCCAAACACACACCATCTCAACACAAACACAGCAAATCTGCCCTATCAAAAATCAGCACTGTCACACTGTCCAGCTAGTAAATTTTGGAGCAAACACGCTGTTTGAACATGCAGTGTTAACACGGCGTTTATTCGCAAGTGACCAAACACTCCTGTTGCAAACAGCGTGTTTGGATTATTAATCAATAAAATCAATATAAAAATATTAACGGCGTAACGCTTTAGGGAATTCACCAAGCCCAACATTCTCAATGTATTGAGCCGC
>Ga0222717_10001771_pt1 | contig 17344 bp, 13 predicted proteins | sample C33_18DmetaG_FD_165053 | JGI IMG/M metagenome (GOLD analysis project Ga0222717, IMG submission 165053) | Estuarine water microbial communities from San Francisco Bay, California, United States - C33_18D | ecosystem: Environmental > Aquatic > Marine > Unclassified | place: USA: California...
TCAGCAGGATAAGCATCTGCTTCTGCTAATGCTTGATCAGCTGCACTTTTAATTTCGGTTTGTTTGTAAGTAGGGTATGCACAAGCACTACTACTATAAAGAAAATCTTTGATACCATGCTCTTTGGCTGCTACAAGCATATGTACATTAATAAGAACACTGAGCATACATAATGCGTGGTTGTTTTCAATGAAACCCATTCCACCCATGTTGCAAGCAAGATTATATACCATGTCCATGCCTTCGGCTGCTTTCATGCAGTTTTCACGCAATTCAAGGTCAAGAACAAGTTGCTCTGTTCCTTCAACCGGTTGATACCATTGCTCTAGTGGTTTTTTGTCAACCACACGCACGTTATGACCTTGCTCTTTAAGGTCTTTTGCTAAATGTCCAGCAATGAATCCACCACCACCACATACAAGTATATTTCGTTTGTTTTCCATGTATATAATTAGTTGTTATAATAAGTTTTTGATATATTTATTTCCCAAATTCGTATCCAAAATACTCAATGTCTTTCCTGTATTTTTCCGCAACAATCGAACGAGTTTCGTCATCATAGTATTCGGTGTAGTGTTTGTGTTTTGTTGGATTTCTGTAGGGTAATTTAATTTTTGGTATTCCAATTTTGCCACATACATAATCAAAATCATATTGCATATCTTCACAACGACCAACGAAGTTTGTAAGTTTATTTTGATTGGCATTAAATACAAAGTCAATTTGTGGATAATCGTGGGCATACCAACAACATTTGATTCCATTATTTTTTACAAAGTGTTCAAATGTTGGAAACTTCTTATCAAAATCATCACACCCACAACCTTTGGATTTTTTAATATAAAAATATTCACTTAAAAATCTTTCCCACGGGTTTCTGACGAATGTAAACGTAAAATAATTCTTTTCTCTGGCATTCTTGAATTGATCAATCTTACGATGCTGAACATCAACTCCTCCATATCTGTAATATATTCTATACTTTTGCTTTTCTTCGTCTGTTAATTTCCAACTCTCAATTCTTTCGGTATCTACATTTTCATTTTGTAACAATGACCACTCAACACTTGTCCCACCACACTTTGGAATATGAACAAATATAAATTTATGTTTATGACTTATCATTCTGTGTCACTACATTCGGTGTTAAAATCTGTATTATGCATTTGCTCTCTTGGCAACACATTTAGTGATTTAAGTTTTTCAATTGAATATTCATCTTCTTTGATGTCCTCGGGAATAAGTTCTGTGTGAATATATTCGGATGATGTTAATGTTCTTTCAAACTTTGCATTGTTACAATACAAATACAACAATCCGATTTCAGTTTGCGGAAACGCAGTTTGCATCTTATTTATGAACTCGTTTAAATGTTCGTCTTGGTTCGTTGAATGAACTCGTTTGAGTTGACGTTTTTCGTCTGCTCTGAAAAATAGTATTTTGTTTTTGCTTTTTAATTGCGACACAAGACGTTGTTGACGATTACCGAATACTCTTTTTACATCTTCCCAAATCGGTTCAATGGTAAGATTGTCTGAAACTTTCCATTCATGTAGTTCATCTTTTGTCATTGTTTCTTTAAACCACACATCTGCAAAGTGAGGATAATAAACATTCGGTGTGTTTTTATGCCAAACGATTTTATTGCGAATCTCTGTGCTTCGTGGTGCAATTTCGTTTTTAATGTCCCAATCATTTATGTCATCAAAATAATTTGCAAATCCACTTGACATTAAGTCTGCGGTTTCTGTAAGTCCTTCAACCGTATCCATGTTATCAAACGGACTTGAATAATAACGAACATTTGCACTTCTTGAAATACCCAATGTATTACACTTAATTCCCAAATTTACAACTAAATTCCACTCGGTATCATATACTTTAGATTTATCATTTCCCATGTTATATAAATATAACAAATCTAATTTTAATAATTTAATAAAAGTTTATTTCTGCAATAAAGTCTTTATTCAATTCCATTTCAAATGATTTACAATCATGTTTTCCAAAATATACTTTTATATCTTCATTTACTTTTAGCAATGAACAACAAAAGTGAAACTTATCGGGTATGTTTATTCGTCTCATGTTTGTTGACTTTATTATTCTGTTATTTTCAATTTTAAACTTAGCAATATAAAATTTATAGTAAGGATAGTTAATTTTGAGTTTAGTATGCAAAATAATTAAATACTCGGTTTCATTGATTTGCAGTGGATTGCATGAAATGCTTAATCCAAATAATTCGTATTTTTTGTTTATTTTTTTTGGAAATTTCTTAAATTTTATTTCATCGTGTGTATTTGCAAAATCATACACCAATGGTTCGTAACTATAAATTGCACCGAATTTATTATCGTGTTTAAACATTCCCCAATTTTTTTCTATTATATTTTGATAATCTTCGTGAATATAATTCAAAAAGTTTATACTTTTACTATCAAAATTAACTTCACACACTGCTACTTTTACATCAATATCATCGTCTATAACATCATCTGTAATCTTCGATCCTAAAAGATATTTTCTACACACTACAACCGATGCAAGATAACAAGTTTCATTATATTCGTTTTTGTATTCTGTATCGTGAATAAATCTTATGTCTTCAAATGTGTATTTTTGTTTATTAGAATGCTTTCTAACTATTTCGGAGTATTCATTTGTACCTGTATTTAGTATAAATTCAAAATTTTCTCCTATAATATTTCCATTTAAACCAAACTTACCACCTATATATGAAGCAGAACTATCTTTCCAATTATGTTCTTCTTCACTAATCAAACTTTCACTTCTTGCAATTCCATACAAATCACCATTCGTTAATAACACAAACGATGGATTGAAAGCACTTGTTTTCTTGAAGTTTATACTTGTTTCGGTAAATGCGTTTCGATTTCTATAATAAGATAATTTATTATTAAATAAAATATCAATATCAAAATCATTGGTAGTTTCACAAATTATATCAAAGCACATATAATACTTGTTATCTATTTCTTTTGTGTGAATCTCATATAAATTATTATCAAGTTCATAGTAGGAATCTATTCTAAATATCTCATTTAAATAAATCAAATACAGATAGTTAGCATTTACTCCAAGCATTGACATATTTCCTGTATTTTTATTAAACAACGATACTACCTCAGTTGAGATATTTGTAATATAGTAAAAAATTCTATTTACATATAAATCAAACGAATAATAATCATTTACATAACCAAACAATGATTTACCACTTCTTGTTATATCTATATCATCATCCGATTCTCTATAATTTTTTAACTTTAATGGTAGTTTTTTATTTATATTAATTTTTTGGACTATGTCGTTTAATTTTAATACACAATAGTATTTTGTTTTAATATATTTTGATATTTTAAGTGATATTACTCTAAAAAAATCTTCATTAAAATTCGATGTCTTTTCAATCATAGTAAATGAAACAAAACTAAGTTTTAAATCAAAAATTTCTGAGAAAATACTAGTCAGTATACTTTTACTCAACCTTGACGAATCATATACAAACAAAACATTCTCAATATATTTTGATTCCTCACATATACTGAGTAAATTTAGAAACGAAGTTAATCTTGTTAAATCATTTACATAAACTACAAATGTATAATCACGAAGCATACTTATGCTCCAAATTCATATCCAAAATACTCAATGTCCTTTGCATATTTTTCTGCGACAATTTCACGAGTATAATCACTATCATAATATTTAGTATAATGTTTAAAATCACTTTTATTTTCATTCGGTAATTCTGTGGTGTTTATACGAAGACGATTGCATATTTCTGTAAAGTCAGATTTCATGTTTTCTATCTTTCCGATGAAATTGATCTTTTTTACAATCTCGTCTGATAACCACCAATCATCTCTACATCCTGCTTCGAGGTATTGAACATTTTTGTCGTTCGTTTCTTTACTTTTTTTTACCATATCACTAAAAGAATATTTGTTTATTTCATCTATACTCGGCCAATGTGCAGGTAATTTAATGTTTGCCTTTGTCATTTCATTAGCAACTCTTTTTCTTAAAAAATAAAGTGAAACGCATCTATCAAACGGATTTCTTACAAAACAAAACTTAAAATATTGTTTGTAATAAACAGGAAATTTTTCTTTTAGTTGAGAGAAAGTTTTATGTTCACCTGGTTTATCATATAGTCTTATTAGTTTAGTTTTATCTTTATTTAGGAAAAAATTATTTATGCTTGTTCCTGCACATCTTGGTATATGAGAAAAAATAAACTTATACTTATCACTTATCATATAATTGTTTCCTATGAATCAACATAGTTTCAGGAAATTCTTTGAGTGTATCTTCAATAGAGGTTTTCTCGTTACCAGGAGAACTTTGATTTGTAATATATTGTGTATCAACCAACTTATCTTCAAGTGAATTTTCTTTCGCAACTAAATAAATTGCTACATCATAATTCATAAACTCTTTATGTTTCTTTTCACTATGTTTTGAATTATTTTTTGAATCTTTCCAAAGTTCTTCAACAATATATTGTTTAGATTTTTTTAATAAATTCAATGTTTCTTTGTTGTTCATGTAAATACCAACACCATTTAAATGATTACCATAATATTGTCTATAAACGTGTTCTCTATTTACTCCTTTATATTTACTACCAAGTATACAAAAGTCATTATTTTCTATTGCTAATAATAAAGTATCAAACCATTTTTTATTAAGTGGTTTGGTGTCCGACTCAAGCAATAGAAAATTTTCATAATCTGTTTCAAACATCTTATCCATAGCTGCATAAAAATGAAAATTTATTCCATGTGTTCTTCCGAGTGGAAATTTTTCTAAATCAAAGAATCCTTTCTTATTTCGTTTGTAAATATTTTGTTCTTTGTTGATATTATTATTTATCAATATTACATCATTTACATTAGACCGATTTTTATATTGCTCCAAAGACCTATAAAATCTACGAATTCTGCGTGTATTATAATTATCAAAAAAAATAAAAATATCAAATTTGTATTTACTTTCTAAATTATTTAGATAATATTCAATGGTCTGAGTTAAATAACCATTTTTATATTCTTGCATTGTTGTTAAAAATAAAACACATAATTTTTTTGTATACATTGTGTTCATATTAATTATATTAATCTCATATTAAAATGTAATATTAAAAGTCATCGGAATCATACATTTTCTTTTTATGCAAAATTATAGTTTCCGGAAATTCATTTAATACAGAGTTTAAACTCAAATCCTCATCCTCTGTTGTACTACAATTGGTAAATATATCCGTGTCTTTGTATAGTGTTGCATATTCTTTTTTATAATATGGTCCTTTATTTGCAAGTAAATACATAGCAACATCATAGTTCATAAATGCCCAATACATTTTAAATCTACTATTATAGTCATTGAGCAATAATTCTTTAAGATATTCTTTCGATTCTTTTATAAAATTGTGTGCTTTTTCTGATTTTTTATATAAACCCACTCCATTTAAATGTCCACTATAGTATTTCTTTGATACCACTTCACGATCTTTTCCTTTGTATACACTTCCAGCCACAAGATATTCGGTATTTTCCGCATATTTTAAACAGGAATCAAACCATTCACTTCGCATAGGTTTTGTATCACTTTCAAGAAGCATATAGTTTTCATAACCATCAAGTTTCTGAAGATAAAATAAAGTATCATAAAAATGCTTATTAATACCATGAGACCTTCCCAGAGGTCGTTTTCTTAAATCAAATGGAAGTGAGTGTGTCTTTTTCTTCCAAGGTTGTAAATAGATATTTAAATCATCAGGTATATTATTACAATGAAATATAACATCGTTAATATTTTGGTGTTTTTTTACATCGGACAATTCATCATATAACTTTTTTTCTACTTTTTGATCAAAGCATAAAAATAAATCAAAAGAATACTTGCTCTGAATATTATATAAATAATAATTTATAGCACGTAATAAATCTCCTGATTCTGCTTCTTTTTTAGTTGTAAGAAAAAATACTGCTAATTTTTGTGTATATTCTTTCATGATCACCTTATTTTTTGATATTTTCTATATTCTTTAAAAACCAATTATATGTTTTTTGTAGTCCATCAGGAAGCATAGTTTCTGCTTTTAGTCCAAGTGAATTGGCAAATGAAACATCCATGAGTTTTTTCATCGTTCCATCTGGTTTATCATAGTCGTTTTCAATTTCACCTTCAAATCCTACAACATCACGAATTAAACTTGCAAGTTCACCGATTTCAATATCTACACCTGCACCAAAATTTAAACAAGATTTATTTTTTTCGTAGATATCTTTCGCATTTATATTACGAATGCAGTTCTCTATTGCATTTGCAAGATCATCCACAAATAAAAACTCTCGTCTAGGTTTTCCTGTTCCCCACATTATCACTTCGTCTTTATTCTCAAGTTTTGCCTCATGAAACTTACGAATAAGTGCAGGTAAAACATGACTTGAATTTAAATTAAAGTTGTCAAAATAACCATATAAATTACAAGGCATCAATGAATAAAAATTACTTCCGTATTGTTTATAGAAACTTTCACACATTTTAAGTCCTGCAATTTTTGCGATTGCGTAAGGTTCATTTGTATATTCAAGTTCCGACGTAAGAAGATGTTCCTCCATAATAGGTTGAGGTGCTTTTTTAGGATAAATGCAAGATGAACCCAAGAAAATCAACTTCTTTACATTATGAACTTTTGCACTATGAATTAGATTAGTTTGAATTTGAAGATTATCGTAAATAAAGTCTCCACGAAAATCATTGTTTGCAAGAATTCCACCGACCTTTGCGGCCGCAATAACAACTACATCAAATTTTTCTCTTTTAAAAAAATTATCAACTTTACGTTGATTTCTTAAATCAAGATTTTTACTTTTTGTTGTAGACACATTTTTGTATCCAAGTTTTCTTAGAGTTCTAATAACCGCAGAACCCACCATACCTGAACCACCTGCTACATAAATCTTTGAGTTTTTCATTTTTTTACTTAAGTAAATCGTAATCGTTGTTATACATTTTCTTTACAAGTGAGTTGAAATCATAGATTCGTGTCCAACCAAGTTCTTTTTCAGCAAGACTACAATCACCACGAAGTTTGTGAACTTCGGCAGGACGATAAAATTGAGGATCTACTTCAACTAAGAGTTTATCATCTTCGGTTAGCACTTTTTCATATTCGTCTTTACCAAGAATTTTGTATTTAATATTTGCATTTTTAAGTGTTTCTTCTAAGAATTCACGTACCGTATGCATTTTTCCACTTGCAAGAACATAATTCTTAGGAGCATCTTGATTCATCATCAACCACACACCCGACATAAAGTCTTCTGCATCAGTCCAATCTCGTTGTGCATCCATATTACCAAGACGAAGAACTGGAATCTCTTCATTTTTTTCCATTGCGTGTTTTATCCTTGCGACTCCGTGTGAAATTTTACGTGTTACAAATTCTTTACCACGACGTGAACCTTCATGATTAAACAACCAACCTTGAACTGCATACAAATCATACGATTCACGATATACACGAACAATATGTCTTGCGGCTGCTTTAGCTGCTCCATATGGACTTTGTGGACGAAGTGGATGCTCTTCACTTTGAGGGTCTGTAATTACATCACCAAACTCTTCACTTGATCCTGCATTATAGAATCTACAATTCGGTAAAAACTTACGAATTGCTTCAAGCATATACAATACAGAATTTGCATCAGTTTCCCAAGTTTGAATTGGGTAGTCCCAAGAACCATCGACGAAACTTTGTGCCGCGAAATTAATAAAATAATCAGGTTTTAAATCAACTATAACATCACGAATACTAAAACTATCTGTTAAATCAAGATTAACAAGTTGAAATCTTGGTTCTTTTTTAAGATGTTCAATATTCTCGTGGTTTGTTACACTCAATCTACGAATTGTTCCGTATACCATACAATTAGTATTTTTTAATAGATACTCTGCCATGTGACTTCCGTCCTGACCAGTAACACCTGTGACCACAACTTTCTTGATTGATGAAGAGTGAAGTGCAGATGTGTCTTTGATATCACAACTTGATGTTGATTCACGTTCCACCAACTGAGAATTTAATCTAATTGGTGTGGGTGTTGGTGTATTTTGTATATTATCGTTTTCCATAATCTCCTGTTGTTGTATAATACTTTTTATAAATATTTGGTTATATGTTTTTTTGTTTATTCATTTCAAGTTTGTAATAAATTTTATTTTTTTTTAAATACATATCCAAGTGCTTCTTCCACTGATTGTTTATAATCTACATGAGATGTAATCTGCATCTCTGAATATGTTGTATATTTTATTTTTTTATATATTTTTTTAGTGTTTTTATATGTTATGTTGTTTAATACAAACTGCTGATTTGTTGGTATTTTAAATTTATTTTTAATATTTAAAATCTCATTATTTAAATTTTGCACTATATCTTCATATCTCAGAAAATAGTAATTTTTAACTCTATTTTGCATTTCCCACATTAAATATTCCAATTTAGTGTATCTACATTCAAATACATTTTTATATTTTTTCTTGGTTTTGAAATTAAAATCTGCTTCCATTTCCCAACCATCTAAAGTTTTTTCACGTGTGATTGGATTCACGCACAAATACGGTTTATCTATCACCCGTGAATAAAATATATTATTTAAAAAAGATTCAGAATTTTTTGCAGTTTCATACGAAACGTGCCAAGGATTATTGTAAAATGAATTTAACCAGTTTACAGGATTTCTTACAATTCCTATAAACAAACAATCATCTGAATTTTTATACTCATTATAGAATATGTCAAAGTGCTTGAATCCATATTCATCTGTATATTGTAGTCCGAAGTTTTTCTCAACTAAACGCATTAAATAGTTTGTTCCACTACACCTCTCACCGAGTATGGCAAATTTTTTGATCATAAAGAATATCTATCTAAATAATTTTTGTGGAATTCTGCATATTCTGATTTAAACCAGTCTTCTAATTGTTGTTTCATTTCATAGGTTAAATCTTGTTGATGAAAAGTAAAATCTGCTTTTCCTTTTGTAAGTGAAGGTGCTCCACGTGTTTGCGTTCCTACATTCTCAACACCACCTTTTTCATATAATTCAACAGAAATATCACGATGTTTTTTTACATCTATGTTTTTCCAATCATTTTTAACTCCAAGAAAATCTAAAAATTCTTTCATGTAAATTTGTGGACTTTTTACAAAGTCTTCGTAGTACATTATCATTTTATTTCCTTTAAATTTGTCATACATCTCAATATTATCTGTAAAGTCAGTCATTCTGCTTACTCGTTTTTCAAATGTTCTTCCACGACAATGTCGAACAAAACATTCACGATAATCACGAAGAACCAAAACTAAATTTTCAATAGCACGACCACTTACATCCTCATCGGTTAATTTATGTCGTTTATATAAAGTAGCATTTGTTTTTTCTGTGCGAATATCTCCCCAATGATTTGTTTCCACAAGAACATTTCGTTCACTTGTATTTTCACTTGAAAAATATTCAAACCAATAACGAATCCAATTAGAACCAGTGCGTGGTAATGATAATAAACAATGTTTAAACTTCTTCATCCGACATAGTCTCTTTTAAATCAGGTATTATAAATTTTCTTTTTCCGTACCAAGCACCGAAACGACCAAAACTACTTCCGTGGCATCCGTAAACTCTTAAAGTTGAACCCAATAACAACATATCAGCAAGACCCTCTGATGTTGGTGAGTGTCGTTTTCTATCTCCACCTGGATATCTTTCACCAAATTCACTTTCATCGTATTCACAAGTTGTTGTAAACAAATGATCAGGATATTTCATCATGAATTTTTCTTCTGTCCATTTATTATCAGTTGCTAAAAAGAATCTTGCATTTGGATTCTGATCTATTTCTTTTTGAATTTCACGATCAAACCACCAATCAGGAGTTTTTTCTTGTTCTTTTAAATCTGTTCTGCGAATGTGAAGTCCAATGCTATTCTCAAAATCGTATTTATTAAGATATTTGTCGATTCTTTCCTGTATAAATGGAAGTGGTTTAATATGTCGTTTTTGATTATCTACAATTTTTTGGAATTCTTTTTGAGTTAAATCAAAGTTTCCTTCAATGAATCTTGCATGAAAATTGTTATTCGGATAATTCTTTTTAATCCAAAGTGTATTAGCATTTGGTTGATATCTTCTACCCGTTTCGTATTGCATATTCTCAGGTATTTCAAATAAATCCTCAAATGGAGTTTGACCACACGCATCATCTAGTCTCCATTTCATAATATAAGGAACATTCAAATACTCTGCGAACGCAGACGTTGTTATCCATGCCCGCATTCTGTTTCCAAGACCACTCATAAACGAATGATAGAATACCGACTCTACCTTTTTTGGTAGTACATTTTCTTGAACTATATCACCAGTCATTTTTAATTATTTACTCAATAATAAGTATAAATAAGTCTAGTTTTTATAATTAAAGATTTTCAATTCCTGAATAATGATCTTCCCAATTTATGACACCCGTTCCCATTTCCCAATATAGTTCAAAAGGCATTTTACAAGCAATTGGAGTACCAGGTTTACTATTTGCATTGAAATAGGTGAGTGCATCCTGCTCTGACATAGTTCCTTTAAGATTTGGTTTGCCCATGCGAATCCACTCTTTCATAATTAGATAATCACGATAATCAAGTCTTTCTAATGGCTCTTCGTCATCGTGTTTATATCGCACTGCTTTTGTTTTTCCGTCACGAATATTACAATCACGAAGCACTTCGTGAAAACTTGGTCCTGTGTATCTTTCTTTTTGCCAATTGTTTGATAATATAAAAGGTAATGATTCTTCATTTGGTGTAACACTACCCACTAACCATTTTAAATAAAAATCTGTGTCTTTATTTTTTACTCGATGACCACCTGGTTCGTGTATATCACCATAATAATATTCAACTTCACCTCCACACGAAAATTTTGCATTTAATAAATTAGGAAGTTTACTTATTTTTGGACAATTTCCACGATTTTGATTATATTCGTAAACTGAGGTTGGTCGTGTTCGAATAAAACAATCAAGTATTTCAAGATCTTCTTCATCAACCTCACCGTCTAAATTAAAATCACTTGTATCTTCTAGTGTTTTTACACGATTTACCGGTAATACACCCGTATTGGTATCTAATCCAAGTCCAGAAATAAGTTGTTGGTTGTTTATTTGCTCGTCTTTATCTCCATATTCATATACCACTACACGATTATCAAGCAAGATATTAGCATCATTATTCTGAATTGCTTGGTATGGAATTCTTCTTGCATCCGGAATTGCACTTAAATTTTTTGCAAATTCCTCTATATCTGTTGGTTTTCCTTGTTGTACCCAGTTCCATGCAATATTATAATCAGAGAAACTAATTTCACCATCCATGTCAAAATCAAAAAAGAACTTATTGTTTAATAGTTTTTGAGATACCGTTTCTTTTGTAACATCTTCAATTTTTATTGATCCATTTTTATGAATAAAATTTCTAAAATCTATTAATTCAGAGAAATCTTTACCTGCTATTTCTAGATGATTATCACCATGAGTAACTTCATCTGTGTTGGTATATGTGGATAGAGTCTGTATATTAGTTTCTGTTTTTTTAAAGTAGTTATCTTGCCAAGGCTCGTCGGAAATGATTACACTTGGTTCTTTATATTCACTTTTAGGTTTTTTGTCATTTATTGACCTTGATATTCTTCGTTTAACTCTCATCGAAATACCAACTACTTAATATCTGTAAATTCTGATATATCTTCGTGGTATAATTCTACAAACGACAAATCATCATTGAATCTACCATCGGGTGTTATATCTGGTAAATGAGTTAACCACAATGAATCTTTTTGTGGGTCAGTTCCACTTGCATTATAGTATGAAAGTTTCGTTTCATATGTAAATTTTACATAATTTTCATCGGATACTGAGAAATTACTTTTTACTGCAACTCTTGGTTTAAAATCTAATCTTCCTTTTATTAAAGCATAAACACCTGCTTCGTCTTGTGATACTTTAAGTATTTCGTAACGGTGGCCACCACCACTTGCGAAATCAAATATCAATTCATTTCCAACTGACAATCCTTGTGCATTTGTATAAATTCTAGTCGCATAAGATGTTTCAAATGAACCATTTAAATTCTGCATATCTTTTATTTCCATATTAATTGGTATAGAATAATCAAGTGCAAACGAGTTTTCGGATGTATCTTTAACACGATATGTTCCGTTTATGGAAGCATTTCTTGTTGCTCCTGTGATTGTAATGTAATCACCTATATTTAGATGCGGATTTAAATCAGGAACGATATTCAATGTTCCGTTTGCAGTCATCCAGGTTGTTAATATTGTTGCAGTTGTTGTATCAGGTGAGAAACCTGTTACTTCACGAACTTGTTCATTTGAGTTGTATCCTGCATCAATTCCACGATACATTAATTTATTTGCAAATTCTCGTGCAGTTGTAAGATAACCAGGACTTGAATATGTAACATTACCTGATTTAATTGTTTCGTTGATATAAACACGATACTGATTATTATTGATTTTCTCAATTGGACAATTTTTGTTGCTTATGCTTTTTGATAACATTACACGTGAACTACCTGCTTCTATTAATTTGATAGGAACAATTTCTTGTTCACTTATTTCTTGTAATTGATTGTTTTCTGAATAACCTTCGTTGCGTTTTACAATATCACAACAATCTTCCTGTTCATCAAAGTCCCCATAAATTCTATATGAATCCACTTCGTCAAATATTCCGAGCAAATTATATGCAGTTGGAATAATTGTATAACAAAATGATTTTTGAAGAGCATAAATTCTTAGTGTTCTGTGATTCAAAAATTTAAGTCGTTCAAAGTCAAAAGAAACTTCACCGAAAACCGACTTCATTAAAATATCATCTAATTTTCTTACCGTGTATTGTCCAAGTTGTGGATTGGTGCAGTTCTCGGATTTCATAAGAATTTGCTCAGGCATTACAATAGGATTCTTTTGTATTTGTTTTATTTCTGAGATTTCTTTGTTGTAACTTTGATGAAACGCATAAACTGAAAATGATTCTTTTTCAATGACTTGTTCTTTGATTAAAAATAAATTTGAATATAAGTCATGTAGTTTTTCTTGATGTGTTCTGTGTCTTGGTGCAAGAACCTTTACATATAACAAAGAGAATAAATCAGAGAAGTCTACATCTAGTTCACTACTCTCCATGAGTTCACGAACATAATAATCGTTGATGTATTTAAGATTGTTACTATTGCTTTGAATTTGGTCAACAATTACTTCACAAAACTTTTCACTTTTTTCATGCTTGAAAGCAAACTCACCAAGTAAATTAAAAAATAATATTCGTGTAAGTTCTTCAAATGAAATTTCATCTGTCCACATATAAGTGGTCATGTAATCTCTTGATATTAAATCTATATCTTTTCGTATTCCAAGAAAACGATTTATTTGCTCACGGCAAGTAACATAGTTTTTGTTTTGTTTTAATAGTTCAAAGAATAATGTGGATATAATATTTGCATCAAAGTATCCTGGAATATTTCTGTATACACATTTTACATTACTTTCAAGTGCAGGTTCAAGACCACTTGTTGATTCTATAACTAAATCGTTTGCATCAATATACGAATCAAGTCCTACATGAAATACACCATTTTTGTATGTAGCAACTTTCTTTAATTCCTCGTCTTTGTGTTTTAATGAAACCTTCGCACCAAAAACAAAATTGTATCCTGTAATTACACCTGATATATAATTAGCATTTTTGACGGAAATATTACCTTTTGGTGCGGACGGAATATTCACAAGTTCATAATATAAATAATCAGGTGTTTTATCGTTTGGTAATACAATAAGTGGATAAACCCAATCTTCTGTATTATAAAACCCATCATCTGCTCCGAGTTCATTTCCCTCGGCATCGTACATTTTAAAAATTACCGAGTTCTCGTCAAAGTTAAATTTATATTTATTGTTGCGAAGTAAAATTAAATCTCTCCAAGCATATTCAATTTTGCTTTCTTTTGATTTAATAATAAGTTCACCATCAATCATAGTTACATCATATTCGCATTCAATTCCGGCTGTTTTTGGAAGTTCATCTTCAAACTCTACAACTCTTCTGAATTTTTCTTTTTCTTCTATATGCTCAAAGAAATCTAAATGAATACGAGGATCTTGTTCAATTTCAAACTCTACACTTGTTTTATCTTCACATGGACATACAACATCACATCCACGCATAAAATCTTTTGGTTCAAGTTTTTGATACTCAAAATGAACATCTACATCACGGTCAGGCATTTTACCTGTATACTCAGTTATCCACTCGGTATGACCATGAAGTCTAAGAAACTTATATTCTTGATTCGGTCCTGGTAAAAACTCAATTGTTGCACCAGGAAGCACCTGAAACGCATGAAATTCATCAACAAAGTGTTCTTTTCCATTGATACGAACAGAACTTGCAAGGTCTTTGATGTTTGTGTAAACTCTAAGTTCTTTTTGAGGTATTGGTGTAAATGTTGGTGTAGGAGTTTGGGTAACCGTAGGTGTAGGTGTAATTGTAACCGTGGGGGTGGGTGTTTCTGGTAATATACTATCATTGATATTATCGGGTTCAAAGTTACAATGATATTTTACAAAATTCTTTACGATTTTAAGTGAGTCGATTTCACCAAGAAGATACGAGTATTCTTGATTAGTTCCTTTACCTCTACCGATTTCTATGCTTGTTGGTTTTTGGTAATTTATATCACTTTCGAGGGCATCCTGAGTTTGTCGTCCGTTTACATAGAAACTAAGTTTGCTTCCTTTTCTTACAATCGCAAGATGAGTCCAACGACCACGTGGAATAACTACCTCTGATTTGTATATTGTACCAAGTGTATCTGCTTCAATGAAAACTACTTCATTAGTATTAGAATCATAGTAAATAGAAAAAGCATTTTTAAATGTTGCAATTGGAAATAATCCTTCGTCAAGATTATCTGGTGTTCCTCCTTTTGAACAATCTCCAATTGGATTTAATATATTATCGAATCCTGTGCTTTTTGTTAATTTACCACGATATGCTTGACCTGTTGGTGAAACATATACAACTTCTTCGTTTGAAAATTTTCCGACTGCTTTTATTTTACCGTATATAGTACGATTATTGATTCTAATTGTTACACCAAACGGATTGCTTATACCATCTAAAATTAAATCGTGAAAGCATAATCTACCACCAGGTTCAAAGAACTGAACACTTATACCATTTTTTGCACCACGATCAATAGCATCTCCGTATGTTTCGATACTATTACTGAATCCATCACAACATAAGAATTTATCTTGTATATTTGATGGAATTTCTATTTCGTTGGATTGAATCGGATTATCGTTACTCATAACATTATATTATGTATAATGTATAAATATATAACTTTTTTTATTTACCGAAAATTATAGAACTTTTATTCAATACAACTTCCATTCATATATTTAGAAAAATCATAAGTTTTTCGCAAAATTTTAAAAATTAGTTCCAAGGTGACTCTGTGAATGTAGCTGCTAAATTAAAAGTCGGTGGTTTTGTTGGTATATAAGAATTAGGGAAAACACCACCGTTTGTCCATGATGTAAAATCAATTCCACTATTTCCCAATGCCCTACACAAATAAAACATATAATTCATACTTCTTGCATTCGATACATTCCAGTTATCCATTGTTAGTTTCATAAGAGCTCCGCATGACATAAACATTCTGTCAAAGTCTTGCACCTGTGATGTATTCCATGTTCCGAGACCAGCAAACTTCAAAGATGGACAATTAAAGAACATATCCTCAAAATTCGTTGCACTTGATGTATTGATTCTAAGTTCTCCGTTTGCCTGAGTTTCCACCGTTCCATCCTGTCGTGTATAAGAGTGATCGGGTGGTACAAGATATTCTAAACTACTACATTCTCTAAACATAGCTGTAAAAATTTTTATATTAGATGTATCAAGACCAGTTAGATTGACATTTGTTAGTGAAGAACACTCACTAAAAAAACCATTCAAGGTAGTTACCAATGAATTGCCCAAATCAAATTGAGTTAAATCAATTTCTGTGCAGTTAGGAAGCCTTTCAAACATATGCGTTCCATCTGTAATTGAAGACATTCCTTTTACTTCTACTTTTTTTACCATTTCACGGAAATTTTTAACTTCTTCTGTATCCTGATCATGAAGTATCTTGTCAGTTGTCTCGTCGGCATATCCGCGTAAATTTGCACTTTGAAGTGTTCCTGTTACCTTAATTTCTTTTATACCAGTAAACTTCCGAATCGTTGTTTTTATTCGACTGCCATCACTACGGAAATCGATTTCTCCTGTGTGATTGGTTATATGAGGAGTACCCATTGGACTATCCCAATCTACAGTGACTTTGTCCCCAAGTTCACCATAAGGTATACTAATTGTTTTGTCAGCATTGTCTTCATGCGTCCATTCAATTGAATATATAATTATATCACTATATTCAATTACAACCGTATGAGTTCCTGCTTCACTTTCGTTTCCTGCTTCATCAACTGCAATAACTGAAATAGTATGCTCACCTTCAGTTAAATTAGAAGATGGTGTAAATTCTGTGTTTGTAATCTCATGTGTAGTATCATTATCAGACGATAGAGTTACTTTGTATTTTTCAGCATCTGCTACACCACTCCAACTCCAAGTTGGTTTTAGATTGTTAGTTGGTGTTGTTGTACTCGGATTCGGTTTATTGGTAGGAGTTTTATCGTAAGTAACTGAATTACTTGTTTTTGTTACTGCATTACCTGCTTCATTTAATGCGATAAGTTCAATTGAATACTCTCCTTCTACATCGGCAGTTATACTTGCAGTATTACCAGATATAGTGACCACACTTACACTAGAACTTGATGGTTTACTTTTTATCTTACCCGTAACATCCCCTGAATGTCCCTCCACTGAAAAACTCCACGATATTTCTGTGTCGTTCGTTGGTGTATCTGCATCATTGATGTTCATGGATGGTGGAGATGTATCAATTTCATTTTCATTGTGAAAATCAATAAACTTTATTGCTGATTGTGAATATATAACTCTTTTTACATTAGTGTATGATTTACCATCGTTAGTAGAATTAAAATTATTTGAAATATGTAAACTATTAATTTTAATGCGTGTTGTTTCCTGTAAATTTGCGTTTTCAAGATAGTTTAATTTTTGCTTATCATCTGACGTGGTGAATATACCAATTTCA
>Ga0222717_10001772_pt1 | contig 17335 bp, 26 predicted proteins | sample C33_18DmetaG_FD_165053 | JGI IMG/M metagenome (GOLD analysis project Ga0222717, IMG submission 165053) | Estuarine water microbial communities from San Francisco Bay, California, United States - C33_18D | ecosystem: Environmental > Aquatic > Marine > Unclassified | place: USA: California...
GTGATAGGTGACCATTACACTGTCCGGGCGTCCCGCTTTCTTGTGGATCTTGTACCGAATATCTCCCACCTTCCAGACCTCCAATTTCTTCGGGTCCAGAGGATCGGCTCCGGAAGCAAACTTCGTATGTTTGGCCTGTGTGTCAATCTCACTCGGAGGAAACTCGAACCCACATCCCGGACACTGTTTCTTTCGGATCGGGACAAGCATTTCGCACATCGGACACACCCGAGTCAACGGCGGGGCTTTCTCCCGGGCGTTGTTTGGGGGTTGCACATTATCGATTGGTCCGTGCCTCAAAACATTCCCACCGTAGTCTAGTAGTAGACAGTCGTCTTTACCGGGAAAGATACGCATGCCCCGTCCGACCATTTGGATATAAAGACCGGGAGAGAGTGTGGCCCTCATTAACGCTACACAATCGACATTCGGGGCGTCAAATCCCTCCGTAAAGACACCGACGTTGATTAAGACCCTAACCTTACCCCGTCTGAACAGAGAAATCGTCTCTGTGCGAGTCTCAGACACGGTTTCGCCTGTAATTATCCGGGGACTCTCTCCATATTTGACCATTTCGTCCCGGATCATTTGGGCATGCCGGATCCCGGCCGCAAAGACGATGATACTTTTCCGTCCGGATTTGTTGCATAAAGTCAGTAAATTATCCACAGCCTCCGGGACGAGAAGTTCGTCGGTGTAAGCATCTTGGAGCTGGCCGACGGCAAAATCTCCGTTCGATCCCTTCTTAATGTCTGACAGGTCGGCCTCTCCTTGCCCACGAAATGCAACAATCGGACACAGAAAGCCTCGTTTCAGGAGGACCGAAACCGAGATTCGATAATTCAAACGGGGAAAAAGTTTATCCTTCCCGTAAATAAGTCCACCCTGTAGGCGGTACGGTGTCGCCGTAAACCCTACACAGGGAGCGTCGACCTTCTCGATAACCTTCCGGTATTGCCCGAAGTTTCTCGTCGGTATTCTGTGACACTCGTCCACGATAATGAAATCGAACTTGGGCATGTCTTTGATCCGGGCGAGACTTTGAATAGAAGCAAACGTGATAGCGCCTATTCCTTTTTTCTTCAACGAGGCACAATACATTTCGGCATGGTGTCCATACTTAGCCAACTTTTCGGCGTTCTGTACGATCAATTCTTTTCGGTGGACGAGCATTAGTATCCGGGTGTCTGGGAATTCGTTTAGTGCCTTGTCGATTAACCCGGCAATAATGTGCGACTTTCCAGACCCGGTCGGAGCTTCGACGAGGACGTTCCCTCGACTAAACCCTTTCCACACGGAGTCGACCGCTTCTGATTGGTAATCCCTTAGTTCGTCGATCATCGGTTTACCCTCCTTATTTTTTGTAATGTTTAGACAACTCGCCTTCGACTTCGAGTGGAAGTCCAGCACACCATGCCGGGACCCGACTCATTAAAGCGTCGACTACTGCCAAGTCTCGTTCGGCCGTTTCCTCTGGGTAGAGGAACACCAATTCGTCGTGGACCGTTAGACTTGGGAGATACCCAGCGTTCGCACACCGTAACCAAGCCGACGACATTATGTCCCGGCAAAATGCTTGGTTCTCATTCTCGACAAGTAACCCGCCGTAGATCCCGAGGGTCCGGTGTCCGATCTGGGCAAACAGTTGATTCCGTTTAACCAGTTCCCCGTTCCATTCTTTCTCCACCTTCCGATTGTGGAGACCTCGATATGTGAGACTTCGTCCACTCGGGAGAACGTTGGACCACGCCCCACCAAGACACGCTTTGGCTTCGAGTTCCTTCTGCTTCCAATAGTCGACGATTCGGTAATTCGTTTCCCGGTAGTCGAGAACGGTCTCGGAACAAACCTCCGGAGTAAGGTCGAGATCACATAATGACTTAGCCATGAATTGGAAGTTTATGTCTCCGCACCCGTAACCGAGAGCGAGGACACGGGCTTTGGATAAGTGTCTCATATCCGGGTCTCCGATTTTCATCGGTCGGGGGTCGACATATCCCATCGTCGACCTAGCGTGGGCTTCGTAGACGTCTCCGACTTCTCGAATCAAGTCGAGTTGAGCCGTATCGTTTACCAACCACAGAAGAGACCGGGCTTCGATCTGAGCGAAGTCATGGATTCCGAGGATGTAGCCGGGAGGAGCGACGAGAAGACTTCGAATATCCCACCGGGCTTTCCGGTGCCAGTTCTGCATGTTTAACCCACCCGCTCCGGACCAACGGCCTGTGGTAGCACCAAAGTATTTTAGTTGGTACATTAGATGGGCGTTGCAATCCGTCCGGGTAATGATCGATTCAATCGTTTTTAGAATCTTACGGGCCTTCTTGAAATCTTCCCGGAGGATAACCCAGTCCCGAGCGTCTTTCCCGAGTTGGGCTTTCCACCCCATGTACAGAGGCGACTTAGTCTGCCAATTTTCGGGTCCGTCGAATCCCCATTTCTCTTTGATATATTTTTCGGCCTTGGCATCGGACCCGGCAGGAGTGAACGGAATAAACGGGGCTTGTTCTTCAAGGTATCCCGAAATTTCTTCGATCCACTCTTCGGCTTTCTCCCGGTTTATGTCAATCGTCCCGTGACCCATCCGTCGGGTCTCTGTGCTGATTCTCTGTTCGTGGGACGGCCATTCCTTGTGGAGTTCTTTATAGATCCGGAAACTACTCCGGGAGTCTTCCAAACAATACTCGACGACCTCCTCTTCGGTGCAGTTACACGACGACAACCGATCCCGGACATCCTTGTCGAGACTTTCCCCAAAGATGGACATCATAGCCTTGTCGAGTGCCCGTGGGAGGTTTAAGTATCCACAGAGATCGATCGTGTCGAACCAGTCAATGTCTTTGGTCCACTCCGGAGCAATCCCGTCTTGGACGAGTCTCTCGATTACACTTTTCTCGAACCCTACATTGTGGGCGAGTACCTTATTTCCCCGGAGCCAGTTCCAGTCGAACATGTCGACTGGTCCACACCAAGCCCGTTCGTTTCCGTAGATACTTATGCAGTAAGTTTTGAACTGGTCGTCTTGGGAGTATGCCCAATGACCTAACTTTTTGACCGAGTATTCAGACGTATAGAAAGTCTCGAAGTCGATCGCTACGACTCCGGGGAGATCCGGTTCGATCGTGTCGTCGATAACGTGTTCGGAAAAGTTCCAGTCGACTTGACGCATTTCCAGACTAGCACCTCCACCCCCACGAACCGACGGAGGAGCAATCAACGGGAGTTCATCGTCTGGGACATCCACCGGAGTCCACGGAGCGGTCGAACAAAAGTCGAACATCCCTTGGGACCCAATATGACCATAGTCGTCCTGCAGTCGAAGTTCCCGGAGGTGGTCCTGTGCTTCGGACCAGAGGACCGACTGCTTTTGGACAAGGAAATCACGAATGGAAATCCCTCCGAGTGCTTCGAGAGGCTCCGTTCCCAGTGGTTTATTTTCCCACTCCGGGAGATACTGCCGAATGTAGTCGTGAACGTCACACGATCCCCCGAATCTGCGGGCATTACGGTCGTACGATTGCCAAGCCCTACCGAATCGGAACGACGACGAAATCGTGGAAGAGTCAACACTCCACCACGGATACCGCATCATGTCCCGGAAGTTCGTTAGGCCGAGTCCGTGGATCCGCATCGGGACTTGTTGTTCGTTGGCTACGATCTTCCAAGCCTCGTCGAGAAACTCCCGTGTGTTCCGTCGACCAACCAGTCCACCAAATGCTAGGCGTTCAACACCCATGTTGCAAATGGTTACGAGTTGACCCATGTCCGATCCATAATGGAACACGGGCATCACATCCATCCCGGCTTCGATGAACTTCTTTTGCATAGCGAAGGTTTTTACACCGTCCCCAATAACGTCCAACGTCATAGCCTCGAACTTTGGATCCCCGAGGAGTTCAAGTCCTTGGACGTACTCCATGTATTCGTCAAGGTAGATACATTTCCCCATAGTGAAAGCGGAGAACGCCCCGGAGTCGAGAATGTATTTCTCGGAGGCGTCACACACTTGTTTCACGACGTCGGGTCGGGTCTTGAAATAATGGTACGAGTTTAAAATGTTTGGGTAGTGTCCGATCAAAGCCAAAGACTCTGCCGGGTCGGTCGCTAAAAATATGTTGAAATCTTTTGTATGTTCCATATTTATTTCCACTCGTCCGGTTCGTGAATGACTTTGAACTTCCCACGGGAAACCTCGTCAACGAACCCTCGTTCGATGAGTTCTTCGAGTGCTTGTTGGCGCTGTTTAGCGACCCCACCAATTCGGTGAGCGATTGTGCTTCTGGAAACTCCGTCGGTTCCCCCGGCACGTTTGATAGCCTTGAAAACTCGGAGAACAAATTTCTCCCATTTCTGGTCGTCTTTCTCGAACCACTTCAACACGTCGAGAGCATGGTAGTAATGCCATCGGATAAGAGTACACGCCTTATCGATCCCCTCGTCTGATATGGTCGGGGCACGTCCGGTCTGTGTGGATAACATAAGGGCCAACCGTGGACCGTACTCGTTTATCAGTCGTTTCCAGTGTGGAGCGAATGGGGCCCCTTCGAACTCGGCAACCATGTGACCGAATTTCTCCCGCATATTTATCCGTACTTTTCCAGAGACTTGTTCGTAGTGTTTTAGCGCGTCCTCGATAATTTTTACAGAGTTCACCGGGTCAATCTTCTGTGGATACCGGAACTCGTTGTTCCGACATTTACACAAGAGGAATCGATTCAAGAATCCAGAGTCGAGAGCGAGTCGGTCTGCGAACCTGTGAATGACTCCCGGTTGAATATTGGCCGTGATACTTAACGCGCAGTAATTCGATTGCCGGGCGTTGTTTCCTTCACCTCGTTGGGACAAGTGAACTTGAAACCAATACTTATTAAAAATATCCGTGACAGTTGGTGCGGCCTTGGATTGCCAATGACGTTGGTCGAGCCAGTTTTGGAACTCTCCGATTTCCATCACGGCGACGGGCTTATCTGCCAGAACATCCATGAACCCTTCGGCACTTCCCGTCCCTCCGATACTCCATCCCTTTTTGGACAGAACCCGAGACACTAACGATCCGACATCCTTCCCGGAGGCGGATTCGGCAATCGTAAGGGCGTAGACGTTACACGCTTGGCCCCCGGCTGTATCAATGACCACAGAGGCAAGGTCGACCCCTCGACCCCCGTGTACGGCTCGTACGGGGTTTGACGCTTTCCCGCACAACGCCCCTCCGGCCATAGCGTAGGCTTTCGGGAGTGTGAGTTCCAGAGGGAGAGGCGGGTCTGTGACTTTTTCAAGGACCCGGACCATCGTCTCCAACGGAGTATTGCTAATCGCTTCTCTTGCTTCTTCGTCGAGAACTTTCCGGACCCGTTCGACCTCCTGTGGAGTGACCGAAGCCTTTGTCCGGAGGAACGCAGGAATCCGAGTATGTTGTCTCGGTGTCAAGTCTCGGACCGGGCCGGCGTTGATAGCGTTCCAAGAACGGTCTTGGTAGTCCGTACGGAGCCACTTATCACGTTCGGCGAGTTGAGACCCACCAAAGATCCTAATCGTCTGTTCTCGGTGTCCTCCGGTCCAGAATCGAAGGATCGAAAGAAGACTGGCGTCGGCGTCTGATTGTGAAGGTTGTTCACGGGACCAATTTCCGGACCATAAAGTTTCGAATTTAGCAGACTGTGACGACCGGCGGATTTCGGACAAGACGTCATGGTCGGCCATCGCCGGTTCCCCTTGTTCGACGTCTTCCCGGATTGCAGAATTTACGGACGGGAATACATCCATGAACTCTTTGATTTTCTCTTGTCGACTTTCGATCTTGGCGTCGAGTAGGAGTTCCCCGGTCATTACAAAGAATCGGGTCCGGTCGTAGATTTCGTATTTTCCACTTCTACGGTTCTCGTCGAGTTCACCCCGGAGGATGATGTGCATCCCGTTTCCGGACTGTGTTTTTTCAGCATAAGATCCGAACCATTCTACGAGGTCCGGGTCGATTTCTCCGTCGACGTCAATGCCGACAAACGGGTCGGATTCTGTGAACACGAAACCTATTCCACTGAACCCATTTTCCATAGCCGATTCGACGGCTTCGTCAAACGTGGACCAACTGGACGGAGACGTCACAGAGGCGAGCGACCCGGTCTTGGGGTTGATTGGGATTTTTGTTGGTTTGTTCCCACGGGCTTCTAGTGACCAACATACCCACTGGGCACGTTCCTTTAAGTCGAGCGGGATGTTATCAAACACTAGGATCCTGCTTTCTTTTAAGTTGAGCGGTCCGGATGTTTATATTTTTGTTTAGCCAGTCTTGGCAGGACGGGCAGGTCACTGAGGCGACGTCCCGTGTTTTGAGTTTTGGATGGGAGAGGTTACAAGCGGACCGGGGAAAACTGTCTCCCTCGAATAGCTTGAAGTGGACTAGGTCGGACATATCAATAGACTCCTTTGTCTGGAAAGTTTCCCCACATATTTAAGCCCCTCCGGTCTGTGAGGTTTACACCGGAGAGGGTTGAGAACTGTAGAGGGTCGACCCAAAAATGTCAAGATCGACCCTCGGACGCTAGATCAAGATTCCGTCCAAATGGTTGATTTCGTGCTGTACTACAACGGCGTCCCGACCTTTAAATTTTTTCTTCTGCAGGTCTCCCGTGATAGGACATTGGTATTCCAAAGTGATTGTTGTCGACCTACTGGTCCGTACTCGTTCCATATTCGGACGGGAGATACACCCCTCGAAATGAGTCTTTTTCTTCTCACTCCGCCCAACGATTACGGGGTTGACGATGGGCAACCAAATGGTTCCCCACTTGATAATAAACACCCGTATAAACTCCCCAATTTGATTCGCCGCAAGCCCCACAGCGAGGATCTTACCGTCGTTCTTGATCGATAACTGGTTGAACTCGTTGACTGTATCCACAAGGTTTTTGACGACCTCCTGTGCCAAGTATTTGTCCTCAACCGGGATACATACAGCACTTAGGGCGTCCCGGCCTTGTTTCGTTTCCATTGTAATTATGCTTTTTATCATCGTTGCTCTCCGTTGTTGATTGATTGAATTTGGGTGCCGATCAGCACTCGCTGACCGGGAGGAGTCGGTAATTTTTTCTAATTAAGAACCTTTGTGAAATGACCCCCCTAATCGTCACCCTAAATTAGTTACTACGTGCGTCGGCTCGGGCTTCCATTTCGGCCCGGACCTTGATCCAGTAAGCCTCTGTGGACGATTTTACGTGTCCTCTTGGCCCCCCATTCCAGCACCGGGCCATTTGCTCGACCGAAGCCCCTTTACAGTAATGGTCGAAGAAAGTTTCTGCCATTTCGTACGACTGAATTATGTCGAGTCGGTCGTCAAGGTCCCACCGTTCTTCCCCCACAATTCGGTTACAGTCCCGGACCATGATTGGGGTAATCTGCAAGATCCCGACTTCGTTTCCATTCGGACTTACGGCGTCCGGGTTGTTGTTACTTTCGACTGTGGCCAAAGAGACCAACAATAATGCCATTGCTACAGAACTCATTTTACATCCTCTTTTTTATACGCTCGCATGAACGATTTTATTTTCAATAATGACGACCGGCCAAACTTGTGGTTCAAGATCCGGACTTCTAGTTTTCTACGGTCTACCGTCTGTATTTCTACCGGGTTCCCGCTCTTCGTGTTGATCCATGTATCTCCCATTTCGAGTTCTTGGGCAACTCCTACAGCCTCGATCGTCATGGACCGGACTCGTTTCGTGGCGTAGTTTCTGGCTCCTCTGTTCGTTCCTTTCATCGGGTCTCCTAGTAAGGGCTAATCGTTTGGTATCCGTAAACAGGTTTTTCGTCTTCGACTTTTTTGTCGTGGTGTCGTTGACACAGTCCGTCTATTTTAGACGGGCGTCGACACTGTCTGGTCCGGTCTTGGTAGAAGTCAAACACCCCTTGGGAGCATTTACGCACGTCGGTCGGTCGGTAGTTGTAGTGGACAGACATTAGTCAATCTCCATAATTTTAATCGCTTCGTTCAAAGCCTCTTCGGAGTCGAACGGGCAGTCCTTACAGTTCACGTCCCAACACTTCCCGTCTCTCTGGGTAGCGTCGCACATGGTATCGTGTCCTACTTGTCTTAGCATGTCGTATAGTTCCATCTTACGGGTTCCTTTTTGTTTTCCGTTCGTTGAGTGTTCAAACGTTATATCCAAAGCACGTAATGGAGTCAACCGGATTCGACCATTTATTTTTAAAAAGTTTACCCGTGACAAACAGTGTCCCCCGGATTATACCTATAAACCATATAAAACTGGTAAATAAACGAGAGGAATCAAATGAGTAATAAAGTCAAAAAAGATTACACACTGTACCCGAAGACGGTTACACGTTTAACGAAACTAGCCGGGCAGGCGTCGATCGATGAAGGGACCACGGTCTCTAAATCTGAAATGATCGACCGTCTAATCGACCGAGAAGCAAAACGTCAATTTGGGGAGGACGCATAATGTTGACGGATGGACGAAAAAATCAACTTCGTGGTCTAGCACTAACGACACTGGGTCGGGCAAAGGAGTACGCCGGGGCCTACGAGAGAATGACCTCCGAGGAATTGGAATACTGTATATCGTTACCGTGTTCCCGGAGAATGAAGTCGATGCTTAACGAGTACCTAACCGACGCCAAAAAGCGGGAGTTGGATAATGATTGAGCAACTTCGCAAAGCCGGGATTAGTCTCCGGTTGTTGGGCTGTGGAAAAACGGTGGCTATTCGAGCATTTCCGGCACAGGGCTCAAAAATGGAAATGAACAAAAAGGCATTCGGAGACTTGGTCGACGAAATGGCTGTAATGTATGCAAGTATGGAGGACAAATAATGATGCACGGATATTTAATAACGATAATTGGTGGGTTCTTTATGTTCTACGGGACCGGAGCGGTTTGTCCGGTCGTGGGGGGCCTGTTCTGTATAGGAGGGTTGATCGTAATCATGGGGACCACGGGAGGCCGGAAATGAGCGGGAGGTCTGTAGAGGATACAATACAAGCGGAAATGGTCCGGGTTGCCCGGGAGCTTGGGTTGTTCGTTTTCCATCCAGCGAATGGAGGTAACCGATCTGCCCGGGAGGGAATGGCATTTAAACGAATCGGAGTTATGGCCGGGATTCCCGATCTCGTTTTTGTAACCCCGAGGGGAATGATCTTCATGGAGGTAAAGACGATCAAGGGGCGTCTTAGCGAAGTACAGAAAAAGGTCCACGCTGAATTAAAATCTATGGGATATAAAGTCCTAGTCGCACAGGGATGTATCCACGGAGTCGCATTGATCGAAGCAATTGCAGAAGAAAACATTTAAATTAACCTATAAGTTAAGGCCCGCCCCGGAATCAACTGGGACGGGCCTTTCTTTTCGCATTTTTTAGCGAATCATGGACATTAACTCGGCTCTTGCCGCAGGATCTTCCCGGAAGATTCCCCGCATTGAACTGGTCGACATGACACTATGCTGTTTTTCAACACCCCGGGCACACATACACAAGTGTTTCGCCTCGATAATGCACGACGCACCTTTGGCCCCACACTCTGCCATAAGAAAGTCCGTCACTTGTTGACCGATCCGTTCTTGGATCTGTAGTCGTCGGGCGAATACGTCCAACAACCGGGCCAACTTACTTACCCCGAGGACCTTCTCTCCGGGAAGGTAAGCGATGTGGGCTTTCCCAATGAACGGTTGCATGTGGTGTTCACACGTACTGTAAAACTCAATGTCTTTTAGCAGGACCATTTCGTCGCACCGCCCGTCCTTGAATGCTGTAATCATTTCCTTTGGATCGATCGAATAACCTTCGAACAATTTCCCCCAAGATTTAACCACACGCTTTGGAGTATCCAATAACCCTTCCCGGTTCACGTCTTCCCCGAGGAACTGTAGGATCCGGGTCACGTTATGTTCGATGCTTCCGGCCTCGTCACACTCCCAAGGAAAGACGATCCACCCGGCATTCTTATCATCCTTCGTCTTATCGTACGGGGCGTAGAACGGGAGTTCCCGTCCGGCCTCGTTGATCGATTTCAAAACGAATTGGGATTTGGTTTTTCCGGAGTCGACTATGTCGTCCACGATCACGTCGGCATTTTTGAGTTCATGGACTACGGTCCCGAGTCTCATTTCTGCCATCAAGTAGGCGATGTGGACCCCACCCCGAGGGATTCCGAAAATCTTCCGATCTTCGTTCCGGGACAAAACATCGTCCACCGTGAAATGCTCAAGGATTCGGGCACGGATGTTGTTCGGTTGTAGATATAATTTTTCCATTCTATTTCTCTCCCGTTATGACGTGAAGGCGACAACCCAGTCGGATGTTGGTATTTGAATTTTTTACGAGAGTCAAAGCGTAGGCCGTTGCCTTCTGACTTTTCAACTCGTTCCCGTCGTACGTGATGGGCTGGATGATTATGGTCGTGTCCGGGAAAACCTTCCGGATACTTTCGACCCCGAATACGAGACCGAATTCTTTTCCGTAAATCTCCCCTGTGGATTCCATCAAGAACTTGAATTCGTCCGGAGGGCGTTGACTTCCATTGAAATAGTCGTCTTTAGGCGACACAGTGACCCAGTCGATGAAGTCCGGGACCTTGAAGTGACCATTGGACTCGATCATGGTATAGAAGCCTTTAAACGCTGTTTCTAGCGCTTCTTGCTCTACCTTCCGTTTCATGTGCATGGTCGGTTCCCCTCCCGTAAAGATTACGTTCGGGAATTTTTGGCCACTCACAGCCCGGACCTTGTCCCGGATTTGTTCGGCAGTCATTCGGTCCGGTCGTGGGTTACTTCCAAGCATTCCACCCTCGTCACAGAACGGACACTCCAAGTCACATCCAGACAGTCGAACGAACACCGCGGGCATTCCTACGTTGCACCCTTCACCTTGAAAGGACCAAAAAATTTCGCTGATCTTAAATTCCGGACTCATAGTTGTTTCTCCCATACTGCAGAGTTTCCTTCGGTCTCCCAGATTTCCACACGGGAGCAGAAAGCGAATTTCCGTAGCTCCCCGGCATGGATCCCGATCGCTTTGTCGCATTGATCCCGGACCCAGTCCGTCATGTTTTCGGCCGTCGTGTTGAAGTCGAGAATGTCGTTCAAACACTTATGGTCGATTTTTCCGTGGACCGCTTCTTTGATATGAGAGAAGTCGATAATCATCCCGAGCTTACTAAGCATCGGAGAGGACAGTTCAACCTCGATAATCCAGTTGTGACCGTGGAGTCCATTACACGGAGAGTCGTACGGCAGGGACAGATTATGTGCCGCAGAGACCTCCATTCGTTTCGTTACTTTATACATGTTCATGTTCACTTTCGTTTTTTAGTTTTTATAGGTGGTCGGGTCTTCGATCCCTGCAATCTCGAACGCTTCTTTTCGTTCGGTACAGGTCCCACAAGTCCCACAGTGTTCAACGTCACCTTTGTAGCAGGAATAAGTTTCATTCCAGTTGACTCCCAGTCGGTCACCGATCACGGCAATGTCTTCTTTCCGTATCCGGTTAAACGGGGAGATAAGTTCTATTTGTTTGTACGTTCCGTCTCGCATAGCAAGACCCATCGAATCGATAAACCCAGTCGTACAGTCTGGATAAATCGCATGGTCCCCTTCGTGGTTCCCGATCACTACACAATCGAACGCCCATGATTCAGCCAGCCCACAAGCAATCGAAAGCATTATGCCATTTCGAAATGGAACGACCGTCGATTTCATGTTCTCGTCTGCGTAATGTCCGTCCGGGATTCCACCCCCGGATATTAGCAGATCACTTTTGAAAAGAGCGTCCACAAACGGAAGGTCAATTCGTTGGTGAAGGACTCCGAGTTCCTCGCATGTATTCGAAGCACACCGATATTCCTTGGCATTGTGTTTCGATCCATAGTTGAACGTTATAGCCCGGACGTTTTCTTTTCCGAGTTTGTCTACAGCGTTGTACAGGGCGACCGTTGAGTCCATCCCACCCGAGAGGACCACTACATGTCCAAACACTTGTGAGAAGCCATCGTCCGTCCCGTTTACGGCACACGTCTTCCGTCCCGGTAGATCGAACCGGGGCCAACCCTGTGCTGTACGTCCAACGAACTCTCCGTACGGTTCCCCGAATGAGAAGGGGAGACCGTCGTTTCTTTTGTATCTTGTTCCTAGTTTCAGTTTCATTTTCCGTACTCCTTTTGGAAGTCTGCTTTTGCGTTTTCGTCTCCCTCCTCGATTAAGTCGAGAAGCATTTGTTTCCGTTCGTCGGGTTCGGGTTCACAGTCGGTAAACTCTCCGTCTGTGGTCACCTCTGGAAACGATGTTCGTTCGGACAGAATCGATTCGAAGTTTCCGTCCCGGAGACCGTCGAAGTGTTTCACGATTTCCAGACTGGTTGCAACGGCCTGTGAGTTCTCGATTATTTCTTCCGGGACTTCACACCCAGCAGAGTAATTGACCAACCCATTATTGTATGCAATCCAACCCGGACCAAAGTCTCCCATTTCCATCGGAAGGATCCCCGGCACCCAGATATGAGAGTCACACCCAAGAGGAATAAATTCCTTGTCGATGATTTCTCCGTCGTGTTTCGCACATGCCCATTTTCCATCCTCGACCGGAGTCGAGTAGCAACAATTTCGGCAGTTTATTTCCGGGGCTTTCTTCCCGTGACAAACTTCGTTGGCAGGACAAAACCGGCATCGAAAGTCGGTCGGTTTTCTGTTCAGTGGTTCGGGAGCTTCGGCCTCGATTATTTCTAGTGCCCGGTTCAAGTAGTACGCCCCGGCTTCTGATTTCTTCAATCGAAGCATTCCCAACTCGTCGTTGTTCTTGTTCACGGCAATCAACACAGCCCGGTCGAGTCCCATCATTTCCATTTCGACGTGGAGTTGTCCGTGGTAATGCGGATACTCCTCGGCAAAGTCGTCGTCCGTCTCGCACTTCTGGAATTTCTTAAACGACTTGTCGCTCATGGTTTTGAAGTCGGCCACATGCCAAGTCTTCGGAGCTTCTACGAGTCCCAAGATTGCTCCGTCACAGTGCATCTTGAAATGACCTTTATGGTCGACCTCTTCGTGTTGGGTTCCTTCGAGTTGACAGCCGATCGCTCGCATTTCCTCTTCGAATACAGGTTCTTCCCGGTGTCCCCGGTTGAACAGCCGAAGAATACGACCTTCGAATTTTTCTTGGAACGTCCAACGGAAGGACAACCAGAGTCGTCGGGTGCATTCATGCCCAATAGCCGAAGCCCCCAAGTAGGGGCGACGGTTTTCGGACTTGGATTCCCAATGCTCATAGATCCGTTTTACGGTTGAGTTTTGTGGGTCCAGTCCTAGCATTTATTTCTCCCAAGGTTTTTTCTTAGCACCTGTGGATTCTGCTTTTTCGGTTTGGGCTTTTCCCGATCCAGCAGGTTTAGACGATCCGGCCGGGGCTGATTTCTTGGCAGGAGTTTCGGAATACTCCCCAAGTTTACAGTCGTCGGCAGGTTTGAAGTATGACACTTCGTTGTCGGGTTTGTACCCTTCGTCGTCCCGGATTTTGAAGTGGACCCCGGAGACAGCTCCGACGAGTTCGTCCTCGCCCTGTGGGTCTTCGAGACCGGCACAGTCGATCAACTGGTTCAGACGTTCCAGTCCGATCCGTTCAGCGACCGGGTTTGGATTTTCGACGTTCAAACGTTCGAACACTTTCCGTCCGTTGAAGTCGTCACTAACAACAACGAGTTCGAGTGTTAGGATCCGTCCGGATTTGTTCTTCGTCGGAACAAGTGAAGCCTTCACGACTTCGATTACATAATCCCCTTCGGGCATTGGGTCGAATCCGGTACTTCCGGTTCCGTGGTCTTTTCTCTTATCCATCCAGCTCATTATTTGTCCTCGCTTTTCGTTGTTGTTGCTTCTGTTAGTTTCTCGTCCCATACGGCCCAATCAAGAGGCATACTGTATGGGAGGTTTCCAAATATGTGACGAACCTTTCCGGGATGTCCCGGACGTTTCTGCGTATAAAGCATTCGCTTGCCGTCACCTTTTCCTCGTTTCGTATCCGAGTTCACCCGGACTTCATAGTTTGCAAAGAGGACCCCGTCGGCCCAACGTTGCAGGTAGTTCGCACCACTCACTCGAATGTCTTGTTCGAATGTATCGTAGTCGTCCGGGACCATTGGGTCTCTCGCTTTTCTGACTTTCACATGTCCAGTCAAGATCGAAGCGACTCCCCGTTCCCGGAGAGCGTCGAGAGCCTCGCAAATTTCGCCCCACACAGCGTTCACGGCTAGTTCTTGGTTCCCGTATCCTCCGTTCAGAGTTTCGATACTCTGGGCCTTTGGATCCCGGTCGATGGCTTCTTGGATCACGATCGCTTCGTAACTCGTTGCCGAGTCAAGCACGACTTGGTCGAACTGTAGATCCTCTGTGGAGATTAACTCCCCAAAGATTTCCATTAGGTCGTCGTACGTATGGACCGGAGGAGTTTGAGCCACTGGGAGACCGTCACAACCTTGCTCTTTACTAGCAGGTATAAACAGGACCCGTGAAGTTCCTTCGGTCGGATTTCCGTCGGCGTCACACCGGGCCGAAAATTGCGACTTTCCGATTCCCTCTACTCCGAGGAAAAGGATCCGGGGCGGTTTTGGTACTCCCCCCGATTGAATGTCATTTAGTGAAAATGCCATGTTAGTCAACCTCCGAGATTTTGACACTGACTTTTGCCGGTTTCTCTTCGATCACTTCGGAGAGTAGACGAGCCATGCCCGGTTCATTTTCAACGATCCACCGCATTCCCTTGGTGTCGAGTTTGACGGTCTCCACAACTTTCCAAGGTTGTAGGTCTTCCGGGATGTCCGATGCCAATTCGAGCAATCGTTTTTCATCCGTGATTTTCCGGTTCAGTTTCGACCCGAGCGTGATTTTCAGTGTCCCGTTCGAGTAGGTTCGGTCCCCTTCATCTGGCAGGACTTCGCCGATTTCTTCGAGTCGAGCGAGAATTTTCTTCTCGATTTCGATCCGGTTTTTAGTCGCTTGTTTCTCGTCTTTCTTGGCGAGGTTCCAGCACTCCACTTGTCGGAATAGTTCCGAGTCTGTATTTTCAATGGTAGCCATTATTTTCGGTCTCCGGTTACTTGTTTAATTACTTTCGAATTCATACGTTTGAACGGTGTCACTACGTCCCCGACGGTTACTTTGGACAGTTCATCCATGAAGCAATCTGTAGACGCACAGAGGGCTTCCCGGAGGACCTTGGTCGTTGGGTCCGTAATGATCCCGGTGTCTCCACCCGTGGCACGTACGATGTCCCCGAGTGTGATTCCGTCCACCTGTTTAGAGAGTCGGTATCCACCTTTGATCCCCCGGACTGTGGTCACGATCCCGGCTTTCTTCAATGCCGAAACCAAAGTGATTACATAGTCCCGAGAGAGTAGCAGGACTTTTCCGATTTCATCTGCCCGGGCCGGTTGTTTCTGGGTTTCGAGTGAAGCGATACAAACCGCAAGGTCGATCGTGTGTTTATCTAATTTTTTCAGCATTTTGTTTCCTCGTTGTTTAGGTTGGACCCGGATTTCTCCGGGCCGTTTTGGTTTACCAGTTGAGAGCGTGGCGTCGGATGTCGACGTCTTCCCCCATCAATTCTCCGTAAGCCTTCAAGCGTTCCCGGTAGAGTTTAGCGACCGGGATTCCGCAGTCGAGAGCGGACTCTGTACAGAGGGCGACGTACGAGAGGGAGAAAGCATCCTTGCTCCGGTGCTTCTTCGTTTCCTTCGTCTCCGTGTAGATTAGAGCGAGGACCCGTTCTCCGTCTTCGAGTGTAATGTAATCCCATACACGCTCGTACAGTCCGGACCGTACACCTTCGTACAGGTCGAGAGACCGTTGGCAGTTCTTGGTCACTTTCCACGCGATCCCGTGGACGTTGTGTTTCGAGTGACGGTCGACGTCAGCGAAGGTCCGTTCTTTCAGTTCCCAATCTTGGAGACGAGCCGGGCCAACGTACTCCGATTTTTTACAGCGTTGACGCATTTGGCGTCGGCTCATGTTCGACCCGTATGCGAAATAGTAAACGGTCTGTTCCTTCATTTCACGTTCGAGTTCTAGGTCTTCCCGGCGAGAGTTCAAATAGTAGGAGGTGGGTTTCATTATATCGCTCCTAATAGAGTTGAAAGAATCATTTGGGCTTCGGTTCCTTGTTGGGTCCCCCACTCACGAACGGACGTATTAAAGACAGCGTCCATGTCCATTGGGTCGACTCCGGGTTTAGCGAACGTGTCGAGCAACATTGTTTCGACGGTCTCCATACGGGAGAGTTCGTTCTGTAGTTCTTCACGTCTAGTCATACAGACGTGAGCGATTTTTTCTTCGTTCGTCTTCTGGTTCAGTATTATGTTCATTTTGTTTTTCCTTTTTCCGGGTTACTTGTTCCGGTGTTGTTTATTGTTCATACAAGGTAATCGATACACTGCTTCATGTCAACCTGTTTAGGTAATTTAATTCAACTTTTTTATGATTTCTTCACATTGTTCAACTATAGACGCTCCAAGTTGTAGTGCTTTTGCTAGGCTCTTCCCGGTGTCGGACTGGGAAAGGGTCCCGTCCGTTCCTCCGGAACTCCAAGAGAGTTCGACGTCGTATTTGTCGAGAGAGTCTTCGTGGACCCAAACCCGGACCATATCGCCTCCCCAAAACCCTTGCGGTTTCATCTGGAAATTGATCGTTGACCGGGAGACGTTCACCCGGACTTCGAGACCGAATCGATTTCCGCCCGGGCTGGTTACTCCGCAAATGTTCGTCCCTTGGTTCATCCCGGTTTTCTTCAAAATGTCGTTTTGGAGTTTCGCCCGGTTGAAAGCGTTGCATGTTTTGCACACTCCGTTGTATTCGAGATTCTCTGTGGTGGTCACTTCGTTGCATTTATTACATGTTTTCATTTTTCGTTTATCCGTTTACTAGGTTTACTTGTTCTCGAAAGTCGCATTTTTCCGTGTGAGTGTTCGGGGTCGTGGATCCACATCCGATGCAGGGTTCTTCATCCGTGGGCCATTCGGTCGGGTGGTTTTTGTACGTGTCCCGGTTAAACATCCGGAGAGACTCCGTGACTTCAAAGGTCGGCCCGTGGGTCACTTGATGTCGGAACGTCCCGGAGGGGAGGTTCTCGGCCACTTCCCGGAGTTCTTGGAGGGTTCTCTCCATGATTTCGTTTACTCGTTCCCGTCCCTCTGTTTCTGTGTAGTTTTCTTTTCTCATTTTACATGCTCCAATAGGTTTCTGTAGCCGGGGAGCAACATGCTGGAGTGTTGATCGACTCCGTATATTTTTCTCCGCTCACTAGGTTTACTCGTTCGACTTGTTTTTCGATTTTCTGGTAGTAGTGCTTC
>Ga0222717_10001781_pt1 | contig 17305 bp, 21 predicted proteins | sample C33_18DmetaG_FD_165053 | JGI IMG/M metagenome (GOLD analysis project Ga0222717, IMG submission 165053) | Estuarine water microbial communities from San Francisco Bay, California, United States - C33_18D | ecosystem: Environmental > Aquatic > Marine > Unclassified | place: USA: California...
GGTTACCCGTAGGGTGCACTGATTATTTACGATTGGAAAAAAACACAATGTCCCAAACTGCATAGGTGGTCATAGGTGGTAATGGGTCAGTTTCAAATGTCCCCTGTTTTGGGACACGATAGGTTGACATTTGAACAGTAGTCATGGGGGTTGATGGCGACATTTATGCAAAAACGCAAACGGACTTGGGCAAGCAACTAAACGCTACCCGGAAGTCGATCGGCCGTTGGATGAAGGAAGAGGACAATCCAGGCAAGGTGAAGGGGAAGGGTTACAATGTGAACCTATGGAAAATGTGGATCGCGGATCAAGGGAAGGAGCCGAGAGCGGTGGCCCCTCAGACGAAAAAAGATTTGGATGCAGAGCGTGTGCGCCTGCAGAACGAGAAGCTCTCGATCGAGATCGCAAAGACTCGGGGTGAGCTGGCGACCTGGGACGAGGTTTGTCATGTGCTGACTGAGATGATGTCTGGGTATGTGGGGAATGCTCGCCAGATGAAGCATACGATCGCGGCCGATGTGATCGGTGTGGATGTAGGCGAGGCATCTAAACGCATAGGTCGTGCGGTCGACGAATGCTTGAACGAGTTGAGTCTTGGCGACTGGGCTAAAAAAAAAATGTTTTGGTCGAGAGTTTATGCGCATCAACAAGACCTCCGCAAGAGGTTCGAGCTTGGCGATGGTCTGAGCGATTTGTAAAGATACCGGTTACGGCTGCTGGCCAGAAGTGGAGTAGTGGTGATGCTACGTTCATTCGGGAGATCATGGAGTCCTTTGCGGATGAAGGGGTAAGGGAAATTACTTGCAAGTGTTCCGCGCAGAGCGGGAAGACGCTGACGTTGTTGGCGTTGGTTTGTTGGATTATTGTGAATGATCCGGGCCCCATTCTCTGGGTGTGTAAGAGTAAGGACGAGGCGAAGAAGCTGATGAAGACACGGCTCAAGCCGATGTTGGAGATGTGTTTGCCGGTGGCAGCGAAGATGCCGACCGATCGATCGTTGAATACGATGATGGAAATCTATTTTCCTGGAGCTGCGTTGATCCTTGCGGGCTCGGAAACGGATGCAGCTCTGCAGTCCACGCCATACCGGTATGTGATTATGGATGAGGCCCGATCGTATCCGAAGGGTGCGGTGGAAATGGCGACCAAACGATTGAGGTCGTTTACGCATAGTTACAAGCGGATTATTATCTCGACGCCTGATAAAGAGAATGATGTGGTGGATCGGAACTTCAAGGCGGGCGATCGCAGGGTGTGTCTGGTGAAGTGCGACAAGTGCGGTGACGAGCATGAGATGCAGTGGGGAGTGAAGAACGATAGTGGTGAGGGATATTTGAAGGGTGGCCTGAAGTGGGATACGGATGAGGAGACTTGTCCGGGAGGGAAGTATGATTTTGATAAGCTGCTGCAAACGGTGCGGTATGAGTGCTGGAACGAGGACTGCGATCGCGTGTGGTTTGATGAGGCGAGGGATCGGAAATATCTTTCGAGCCATAACAGGTGGGTGGTGACGAATCCGAGTGCGCCGAAGACGGCGAGGAGCTATCGGTGGCATGCGTTGTTGCCATGGTGGGCTGGTTGGAAAGACCAGGTGCGGGAGTTCCTGGTGGCGAAGAGTGCGCTGGAGCTGGGTCAGTTTGAGCCGTTAAAGGATCACATGAACGAGACACGGGGTGAGGATTGGACGGATCGGATGATGTATGGCAACGATGACGATGAGAAGGCGGTAAAGGCGCGTGCTCGGAAGTATGATCCGAAGGAGCCATGGGAAGATGAGGTTAGACGGATAATGACGATCGACGTGCAGGGTAAGGGTGGCCGTCACTTCAAATATGTCATACGGGCATGGGGTGTTAATAGTAAGAGCCGGTTGCTTACGTATGGCGTGGCATGGAGCATTGATGAGATCAAGGATTTGATCTCGGAGTGGGATGTGCCACCCGACAATGTTGCGATGGACTCGGGTAAGTGGACGAAGGAGATTTACATGTATGCCGTCGAGTCTGGATACCACTGGAAGATGTTGAAGGGGGATGACAAGTATCACTTTACCCACAAGGGCGAAAGACGGATGTTTACGGAGAGTAGCGCGGATCCGGCGCTGGGAACCAAGGGCCAGGAACGGGTGCGACCGTTGGTGCTTTATATCTGGGCGAAGTATGGAGTGATCGGGCAACTGATGGGCTACTGGAGCGGAGTGCTGGGTGATTGGCAAGTGTTCGAGGATATCGGTGAGAAGCAGCATGAGGGATATTTATTGGAGGTGACGGCGACGAGCACGCGTGAACGTGAGGCGCGTGACGGAACGGTGATCCATGAGATATACAATAAGCGAGTGGATGATCACTGGAGCGACTGTGAGCAGATGCAGATTGTGTGCGCTGATGCGAGTGGTATGTTAAATTACATGCCCTTGTTTGAGACGCCGACGACGAAGCCGACGGTTAAGGTAGGGGATGAGAAGAGTGTCTTTGACGATTTGGACAATGAATTTTAGGCCAGAAATTTGGGCAAAAAAAAAGGCCAGCCCCGCGTGTGCGGAACTGGCCTTTGAATAGTGAATGGTGAATGGTGTTAGTTACGTTTGCGTTTTTGGTCGCGTTTGATTTTTAGGAGTAGTTTGGCTTTGATGCGTGCTTGGGCGATGGCGAAGTCTTGTTCTGGGGTGGTGGCGTTGATGGCGTTTCTGGCGTTGATGATTTCTTCTGGGGTGACTTGGTATTTGGTGATAGGTGGGTGGAATTCTTTGTAGAGGCGGGAGCTGATGGTGAGTGATTTGCGGAGTTGAGGCCAGCCGTCTTCGAGGGTGGCTTCTTGGATGGAGTCTGCGGAGGCGCGGAATTTATCGTAGGCATCTGCTAGGAGCATATCGGGATCGATATCATCGACTTGCTCGGTGAGGACTCGGGCATCGAGGGCGAGGCCAGCAGAGTCTTTTTTGTCGATGTAGGATTCGGTCATGGCTTCATCGATGGAGTATTCAGTGACGATGGGGTAGATGGTGACGGGTTTTTTGGAGTTGAGTCTCCAGATGCGATCGACGATCTGATCGTTTTCATCGTATGCCCATGAGAGTGATGGTGTGATGAGGTGGGAGCAGCACTCGAATGAGTGACCTTCGCCCATGGCTTTGGTTCCCGCGATGATGACAGGGATGACTTTGTTTTTGAACGATTTGACGAGTAGGCCACGTTTTTCTGGGGAGGTTTTTCCATCGAGCAGTAGGCATGGGACTTTGGCTTCGGTTAGGAAGCTGTGGACGAGGTTGGAGAAGTGGCAGAAGGGTGAGCCGATGATGACTTGTTCGCCTTGTGAAAGGAGCTTGGCGACGAGGGAGAGGGTGGCGGATAGTTTGGGTGTCCACGGAGTCCAAGATGCTTTGAGGTCGCGGTGGTTGGAGTTGATGACGTTTTTGAGTTCTGGATCGTCTGGGCAGAGTGCGACTTGGCGTAGGATGTTGAGTTGGTATCCTTTGGCGGCACGGCCGTTGAGTGAGCGAGTGGGGTCTGACTTGGGGCTGGTGGGAGGGTATTTGAGGTGGTGGCCGTAGACTGCGAGCTGTGCAGAACCGGGCTTGACGATGATGGGTCTGATGGTGCGCTCTACGATATCCTCGCCACAATTATCCTTGAGGCGACGGAGCACGGTGGGTGCGATGAGTTTCCAGAGGTGGTGGATGTTGCAGATCCGAGCGGAGCGTTTGATCATCTTGCCTTTGGGCATTTTGGAATTGCTGGCGATGGCTTTGCGTTTTCTGGCCTCTTCGCGGGAGACAAAGCGATCTTTCTCGAGGTAGAGGTTGGCAAAGTTTTCTTTAGATTCCGAATCTGCGGTGAAGGGGAATTGAGCGGTGGGTGATGTGTTTCCACCAGCAGCGAAGTGGAGGAGGTGGAAGATGGAATCGACTTTGTTTTTGATGGGTGTTCCTGTAAGGAGGATGCGGTAGGTCGGGTTGAGTTTGCGGATGCCGCAGGCCATTTTGGCGTTGGTGGATTGGAGGCGGGTAGCTTCATCGAGGACGATGGAATCGAAGCCAGCGCCTTGTCCCTCATAGAGAGCGAGCATGGATGCCATGGTGGGTTTCCAGAGGCATGTGATTCCGTTGATGGTTTTGCCGATGGAGGTGAAGCAGTCTGAGGGATCGAACTTCTTACCGGTGAGTCTGGCAATGGCGGTTTTTTTGGCCCACTCTTTGTAGCTGAGGATGCGTTTTTTATCGTTGGCTTTGATGATGGGGTGGCCGTCCTTATCGAGATCGGGTTCCCATTCATCGCCTCCGTTGCGGGTGAGGGCTTCGTAGGTGGTGATGAAGAATTGGGGTTTTGCGTTTGGTTTGGTGGGTTGATCGATTTTCCATTTTTTGAGGTCATCGATGTTGCGTAGAACGGGCAGGGGGATGCCGTAGAATTTGGCGGCCGTCTCGCGGAGTTGTTTGATGAGTCCACCTGGAGCGACGATGATGGTGCGCTTGGCGTCCTTGAGCATGGGGAAGGCGAAGGCTGCTAGGGATTTGCCGAGTCCTTGGACATGGCCGAAGATGAGGCCATCGACGCATGCGCCTCGGCAAATGTCCTCGCGTTGAAACTTTTTGAATTTGTAGGGTTTGCGGAGCAGGGTATCAATTTTGGCGAGGTTGGCTTGGTATTGATCTGGGTAGGCTTGTGCGACGTCTGGAACGGGTGGGATGTGGAAGTGTTTTTCCATGTCCTCAAGGGTGTGGGTGTCCTTGGAGTCGCTTCGATCGGGGATGTGCATGAAGCTGGTTTTATGGGTATCCTTTTTCTTGAGTGCTGGGATGGAAATGGTGATTTTGAGATCGTTCCCTTCTACGTGGATTTCCTCAGTGGTGCGACGTCCACGGACGACGCAGGGGCGACGTTCAACTTTCTTAAAGGTGACGGTGGAGGTATCGATGGGGTATCGTTCACCGGCTTTGAATGGTGGGAAGTCAGCGGTGCATAGGATGGTGTCCTCTTCATCGATCCATGCGAGGCATTGGGTGGGGCTTAGGGGTGTGAGAGAGACGCGACGGTTAGAGTAGGATGATATGGCTTGTCTGATTGCTTTGTGGGCTTTTGGGCAGACTGACCAGACGCCATTGGAGACGAGTTTATTGAGTGCGACGCGGGAAGCTTTCTGGAGGACGACTTGGTATGGGTGAGCGCCGTTGAGTTTCTTGAGGGCTTGAGCTTCAGATGCGGTGATGGAGACGGATGCTTTTTGGTAGGAGGTGAGTTGGGTGCGGATGTTTCCATCTGCATTGAGGGAGATGTTAGGAGTGGATTTTTTGGTTTTGCGGATGCGGGCGTATTCCTCTTTAACAGCGGTGAAGGTGCGCAGGGTGTCTGGGTATCGTTGGAGGAGATCGGTGACGCCAGCGTGTTTGGGTCGGTAGGAATCTCGAATATCGACCAGCATGGTGATGAGGTCATCTGGGTCTGTGGGTGTTAGTGTTGGGTTGGGTGACGGGTGTTTATCTGAGTGCCATTTCCCGAGGTAGATGGCGGTGACGTTGAGAGATTTTGAGACGCCTGGGAAAAAGGATGGTAGGGTGACGGCGAGCCAAGCGTGTTTGAGTGTTTCTGGGTGATCTTTGAGGATGCGTTTGTAGGCGTTATCGTTGCAGATGATGAGGGCTTCTCCGCGAGGGGTTAGGAGCTGGTTGGCCATGCGGATGGTGGCGAGTGTGGAATCGATATGTTTGCCTTTGATTTCCTCTTTGCCTTTGCCTCGGAGGGATGGTAGGTCATCGAGTTTCCAGCGGAGGGAGAATGGTGGATTGAGGGTGAGTAGATCGAATTTGATCTGAGTGTTGAGAAAGTGCTGGAATGTGGTGGTGATATCTGCGTGGATGGTGCTGCGTTTGATATCTGGGAAACCTGGATGCTGGTGGATCTTGGCGGAGGGGTCGATATCGTGACCGAGCATGTGGAGAGTGGTGTAGTTTGCGGCTCCTGCAGCGAGGTCGCCGTTTCCGCAATGGAGATCGGCGATGACGGGTCTGGTGTAGGTGAGTGGGATGGATAGAGCCTCGGCCCAGTTGAAGGGGGTGAGGTATTGCTGAGTGCCTTTGTGGGCAGCGTCAGGTGATGAGTCCAGAGCTTGGATGGTGGCGGATGTTAGTGCTTGTTTTTTCATATTAGTTAGCGTGGTTTTTTAACGATGTTGGAGAGTATTTTTTGTGCGGGTTTGATGAGGGATTTGAGTGGTGCGAGGTTGATGCGGATGTTAATCTCTGATTTCTCGGAGTTGAATTCAGAGTGGGTTTGGATGCTGGCCTTGCTGAGTGGGCGAGGTCTGGGTGTTATTGCTTTTTTTGCCATGGTGATGTTAGTTGAGGTGTTTGTAGATTTGGTTGCACTGACCTACGGCTGCTAGAGCGAGAGCTCGGGCGAGTCTGCGTGGGACGGCGTTACCGATTTGTTTGGTGGCTTGTGTTTTGGTTCCCGCGAATTGGTAGTCTGGGAGGAAGCCTTGTGCGGCGGCGAGCTCATGTGGCTGGAGCATGCGGAATTTGATATCGAGGATGTATCGTTTGCCTTGGATCTCGATGATGGGTTGGGCGAGGCCGAAGCGTTCTTTGGTGGTGACGGTATCGAGTGGTTTATCGACGCTGAGGGGTTCGCCGTTTCCGTAGTAGGAGATGAGGAATGGTTCGGCGAGGCCGATGGCTCCTGCGGTGGATATGGTGGGCGCTGGCTCGTTAGCGGAGCGGAGTGCTCCGCCGCTTTGCTGAGGGAGGAGGTAGGGTTCGACGATGCCGTGACGGGCTTTGGTGGTGATGGTGCTCATGGGCATGTCTGCGGTGCGGAATCCGTTGGTGCTGGACTGGTGATCCCATTCGACGACGAGGTTTTTGAGGCCGTATTTGTTGAGTCCTTTGATGATGCGTGCGAGCGTTTTATCTGCGAGGGGTTTTTTACGTTGCCAGATGGATGTGGAGGGTAGGGAGAAATCGATAATCGATCGGGCGTTGTTCCACGGTTTGGTATGGCCGAGTAAGTCGGTGGTGGCGTCTTGTGCGTGGGTGGGATCTGGCCAGACGATTTTGCGTTTACCACGGACTGCCTGGACGAAAAGGCGTTTGCGGGTGGTGGGGTCGCCGTAGTCGGCGGCGCAGAGCATGCGCCAATCGACGCGGTAGTTGAGGCTTTTGAGTGTTTCGACCCAAGCGAGGAATGTGGCGCCTTTTTTGGATTTGAGTGGTCGGCCGTTGGTTCCGCATGGCCCCCAGTTGATGAATTCAGGGACGTTTTCGACGAGGATGACGTTCGGTGTGAGAGCTTCGGCCCAGCGGGTGACGCACCATGCGGTGGCGCGGGACTGGTCGTTGATGGGTTTGCCTCCTCGTGCGGTGGAGTGGTGTGTGCATTCGGGTGATGCCCAGAGGATGTCGAGGCCGTTGGGGAGGATGTGGCGAGGGTTGAGGGAGTCGAGGGATGCGCAGTAGTGGTTTGCGTTTGGGTGGTTGAGAGTGTGGGTTTCCACGGCGGTATCCCAGTGGTTGATCGCGGTGAGATCGGTTTGGTGTCCAAGTAGGTCGAGAGCTTCAACGAGGCCAGTGGATGTGCCACCGGCTCCGCAAAAGAGGTCGGCTGCTGCGAGAGTTTTCATATATTAGAGTGATGATGGTTGTTCGACGATTACGTTGTCGGGTGGGATTATGAAACCGTTGTCGAAGACTTGAGCTTCACCTTTACGCTCGATGGCGAAAGCGTGGTGGCAGTTTGGGCATTGGTAGTGATCCTTGGGGAGATCGCCATTGACGGCGGTTTTTCTGAAGTCATCAAATTCCGCGTGTTCCTTGCATTTACCACATTGGATGGAGCAGAAGAAATTCGATGCTTTGGTCTTTGGTTTCTTAGATGCCATGATGTGAGTGCAGTTAAAGACTTACGTGGTTATTTGGTTTGGTTTTTAATGTCCCACAGGATTTCAATCAGTGAGTTCAAAGCGGCAAGTTGCGAGTGTTGCATTTGCTCCAATGCGTCTATGCGTGAAGACTTGGCTCGGAGTGCCTCGACTGCAGTCATTGTCCTGCGGACGTAGAACGGTAACAAGAACGAGAGGATCAAATACATGATGCCCATGATGATACCGAGGAATCCGAGTGTTAGTGCTATAATTTCCATGTTTTTTTTATTTAGTTGTTTTTTGGTTTTTGGTTTCTTAGATGCTATGATGTGAGTGAGTAAAAGACTTACGTAAGTCTTATGTTAGGCTGCTGAGGCTTCTGCTTTTTTGATGGCGGCGGCGTCTTGCTCGTGGCGTTGTTTTTCTGCTTTCTTGCGTTCGGCTTCGTATTGGCGTTGGGTTTGTTTTTCTTTAGATTTTTGGCGGGTGATTTGTGGGTAATGGGACATGATGAGGGAGTGGAGATCCTTATCGAGAGGTTTGATGAGTTTGATGGTTCTGGGGGTCATAAATGACTCAAAGATGAACCATTCCGGTCGGTGAGGTAGGTAGACTTTTTTATTGTTGCTATGGGCGAGGAGGATGCGGTGTTTGGCGAATTTTTCGTGGTGGGATGGTTCGTGTTCGGGCTCGAAGAGAGGTGCGAAGTGGATGTGGGTCTTGGTGAGTTCGTCTACGATGAAGAGTTGATTGGAGTGTTCGCCGCTGAAGCAGACAGAGCCGAGCATGAGCTTGGAGACGGTGGAGGTGTTGATTTTGAATCCTTGTTCGGCGGTGCGTCGGGTGCGGAATTTGGGATATCGCTGGGTGGTATTGATGCCGTATTTGGGGGAGTTCATGCGTTTGGCATTACGGATGAGGTAGTCGAAGTGTTCCCAAGTGTTCCAGACAGTGTATTTGCAATTTCCGTGGGAGAATTTGACGGGGGTATCTGAGGCGAAGCTGGCGAGTTGACCGGCCTCGGTGGACTTGAGTGTGAGGTCGGTGTGGCTGATGGTGGGTGCGCGGTCGCGGAGGGTAGTGAGGGTGGTGATGAGCGGGTCTTTCATGTTCTTAGTGTGGTAGTGATGAGGCGAGGTGGTTGAGGATGGAGTGGACTTTGGCGGGAAATTCTTCAGTGGTTAATTCGCGGCGGCCTTTCTGGATGTCCTTGATGACGTCCAGACGGGGGTAGTTCCCGAGGAAGGCTTCGTGCCATCCGCATCGGTAGATGAATGCGAGTTCCTTTTTATCGAATGGGGTGTGGACGATGCAGAGATCGAAGTCGAGGGAGGCGATGTTTCCAGAGGAGTATGCCTCGTAGGAGTCTTGATAGAACTCGTTGATGGCGGCGGAGGCGTCGCGCAGGGAGTGGTAGAGCTCGGGTGGTTCCTCGGGGATTTCGAGGTTTTGTGATAGGTCGATGGTGGCGAGGTAGAACATGGTATTAGGATGCGATGGTTTCGGTGGGGATGGTTCCGCCTGCTTTGGTGATGGCTTCGTCTAGGGCTTGCCATGCGAGGCCGACGGCTTCCTGGCCGTGTTCGTAAGGCCAAGTGTCGATGATGAGCTGGAGGGCGGTCTGGGCGGCTGTGAGGAGGTCTGGGGAGGCGGCGATGAGTTGGGCGTTGGCTTTGTGGTTTACCGCGCTATCCCAGCTATCCATGGTGGCTAACCAGTAATTGGAGGGTCTGGCGCGGATCGTTTTTGTGGATTCCTCATAAATCCAAGGGGCGGGTGTGTGTGTGTTAGGCATAGTCTGGTTCGGATGGGAGGTTTTCTTTGAGGAAGTCGATGACTTGCTTGGAGTAGCCTTTGAGGTTTTTGAGTATTTCATCGGTGTCCCAGCGGTATCGGTCGGAGAGCATTTTGTCTAAGAAGATGGTTTCCGTGCCGCAGTCTAACTGGGCGCGGATGGGTTGATCCCAGAAGAGGTGGTCGATGTCGGTCTGGATGTTGGCGATGTCTTTGTCGTTGAATTTGTGGCCGGTGAGTTTTTGGAATTCTGCGATGTTGACGAGCACGGCAGCGTAGTCACCTTGGCAGTAGCCACGGGTTTCGATGACGTGGAACTTGCGCGTAGCACCTACTTCATCGGCTAGGGATATATCATCGGCGACGTAATCGCTGAGGGAGAAGCTGAATTCTAGGTGTTGGGCGAAAGCGGCAAGTTGATCACCGGCAAGGTCGTAATCCCGGATGAATTCACGCATTCCCTCGAAACCAGTGTAGTTTTCACCTAATTCGGCGTGGAGGATGGCGAAGATTTCTTGTTTATCGGCATTTTTGAAGTTGTATAAATCTTCAAATGATCCGTCACATGAGGGGGTGATATTTCCGTAATCGGTGAATTCAAAGAATTCATCGCATCGGCCGGAAGAGTCATTGATGCGTTTGAGTGACTCTTGGAAGTCGTGGAATGCTGTGTCAGCATCGTAATGGACAGTGAGTTCCATGATGAATGAAGACTTACGTAAGTCTTTTTAGAGGGTTACAGTGAAGTCTTTGATAGAGAGGTCGGTTAGGTCGGCGAGTTCATCGATGAGGGCGTGGGGGGATTCACTGCCACGGCCGCTGAGTTCGTCTTGGCGGTCTTCCCAGCATTGGAGGATGTTGAGGAACCCGGACTCGGGGAAGAAGATGGCGCATGTGCGGTCTTGATCGCCGTCATCGCCTTCGACTTTGTTCCAAGCATCGGTGATGCGTTTGAGGATGGGATCGGGGATTCTCACGCCTTCGAGGGTTTCGCGGTGGGATGGTTCGTAGATTTCATTCCACACATTTCCGCAATCGTTGCAGAATACTTTTTGCCATGTGTGGCCTTCATCCATGTTGAAGGACGAGCCTTCCATGTCGGTGGTTGACTCGCAGTATGGACATTTGTTGAACATTTTATTGGGTGCTTGGGTTATTTGGTGATGGTGACGATTGTGTAATCGGTTATTTCGAAGTGGGCGGCGGCGAGGCGGAGGTGGTTCTCGTCATCGCTGGTTACGGCCCAGCCGTTGGGTTCGGCTTGGAACCAGAGTTGATCGCCTTGGATGGCGAGGAATCCTTTGGGTGTTTTGATGGCTTTCATGGATTTAGTGGGGGCAAACTTTGATGAGGCATCTACTCGGGGATGTGCGGCTGCCGGTGACTTCATCGGCGGTGAATTGGAATTTCCCGACTTTGAAGGTGTCGCCGGAGATGTGCTCCAGCTCCCATCCTTCATCGATGGAGTGTCCTCCGTCGCGGTTTTGTTCGAGTGTGGTGGGGACTCCGATGTATTTTATTAGTGTATCTGTGTTCATGATGTTAAGCGGCTTGTTGTGATGGTGGGATGGTGAGAACTTGGCCGAATGGGTAGTCCACTTGGCCTCCGTAGTGGAGCCAGAGGGTGGGGTAGTGTGGCTCGGTGGGTGGGAAGGAGCCGTATCCATCGGTGAAGTAGATGAGTGCGATGGGGTTGATATCGTGTTGTTCGATGTAGTCGAATACGGGGTCGAATTCGGTTCCGCCTCCGCCTTTGGGGAGGTAGTCGGTGAGGGTATCACCGGCATAGAATGTTTTGGGGTTTTTGACGGAGGTATCACAGGAGAGGATAGTGATGGATGAGGGCTTGGCTGAGTCCAGGAGGGATTGGCTCTCGGAGAGGAATCGGGCGAGGAGCTTCTCGTTGACGGAGCCCGAGGTATCAATGGCGATGACGATATCGCCGATGGACTCGGAGTGGAGAGTGGGGAGGATGAATCCAGTGTGAGCGTAGCGGGTGTTAGGGCGAGTCCATGTGTAGTCGTCGCGGGTGATGGTGGAGGTAAATTCGCGGAGGTGGTCTTGCCACGGGATGGTGGGGTGGATGTGCTCGTTGATGAGGCGATCGAGATCGGAGGTGGTGTGTCCTTGGCCGGTTACTTTTTCCGAGGTCTGGGCTTGGATGGTGGCGACTTTCCACTCGGCCTCGCTCATGGTGGCGGGTGGTGAGTAGGTGGGCTCGCCGTCGCCGTCTGAGGGTTTGCCGTCGTCGTCAGCGTCGGGATCTGGCTCTGGTGGAGGGTCGGTGAATTCCCCGCATGGCTGTGGCTGGGGTGGTGGCGAGTTTGGGTCGGGTGGTGGTAGTAGGTTGTAGATTTCCTCGGCCGACATGCCACGGTATTTGATATCGTAGAGAGCCGTTTTGGGCATGGCCATGACGGTGCATCCGTTTTCGATGTGCTGGACGAGGTTATCGTTTACGACGTAATCGCATGCTTGGTTCCACTGTTGGTGATCGCGGTCGCCTTTTCTCCAGAGGTGGCCTAGTGCGCAGTGGAGGACTTCATGGGCGAGGACGAAGGTATTTTCTGGATCGGATAGGGAGGCGGCGAAGTCTGGGGCGTAGAGTAGGTCGGTGCCATTGGTGGCGAAGGTTCCGATAGCGGGATCCGGGATGATGTTGAGGCGCAAAGCGAGTGAGCCAAAGAAGGTTTCATCCAGAATAAGGGTGCGGAGGCAGGCGGTGATGCGATCGGCGATGGATAAGGGGCGTTTCATGGTGTGAGTGCGCGGATGAGTGATGAGATGACGTCTGGGTGTTTGAAGACGAGGCCGGTGAGGACGGCGATGACTCCGAGGGAGCCACCGACGATCCACACCGATATAACGTAGAAGAACTGTTGCATGATGTGGGTAGTTGAAGTGAATAGGACTTACGTAAGTCTTTTTTTCGTTAGGCGAGGTTCTGGACATTTTCTGCAGCCCATTGGACGAATGTGGCGGTGTCCTTGAGTTCGGGATGCTTGAGGATAATGTCTCGCATGGCTCGGGTCTGCCACTCGGAGGCGAGGCGGAGGATGTAGGTATGGTATGCGGGGAACACGGTGGCATCTGCGTGGTAGGTGAGGGCAGCGCAGATGGCGAAGTGGGTGGCGGGATCTTGAGGGAGGGTGGCGACGGTGGGGGAGTTGGCGATGGTATCGAGATCGGGCATGGATTTGTAGGTGCGCATGAATCCGATGAACTCGGCGGCGAAGCCATCGCCAGCGGCACCTGAGAGGACTTCGATATCGACGAGGCCGGACTTGACCCATTTCCCGACGGCGTGGACGGTGCGGGGGCATGGGGAGTTGGTGAGATCACGGGTGGCCTTGAAGTCGGAGAGGAGATCGGGGCGTAGGTCGATGAATCCGATGAGCTCGGGGGGCATGTCGTTCTGGATAGCCCAGTGTTTCCAGCTTTCGGTATCGGCGGTGAGTTCGATGATGGTATCCCATCTGGATTTGACGGGTTCGAGGATGGTGGAGACACCGGCCATGTGGGTGGCGTCGTTGGTGGCGCCGCAGAAGATGACGTGATCGGAGATTTTGTGGCCGTTGACCTCACGGGCTTGGAGGAGCTGCATGAGTGCGGCTTGGACGGCACCTGGAGCTTGGCCGATATCGTCCATGAAGCAGACAGTGAGGCCGGAGGCACGGACGAGTTTGCGTAGGTCGCCGAATGGTAGGAATTCTGCGAGTGGGTGTTTGCCGTATTGTTTGGCCTCCTCGGTGGATGGCTGGACGACGGCGGGCATGCCTTTGAAGTCGGTGGGGTCACTGACGACGGGGTGCATGATGATGAGATCGGCCTCGGCGCGAGCGGCGGCTTGGGTGATGATATCGGACTTGCCGATACCCGGGGCTCCCTTGACGAGAACTTTGAGGCCGTGGCGGAACGAGTGGGCGAGGACTTTGGTTAGTTTATTGGGTGACATTTTTTAAATGTGGTTGGATGTTTTTTTGTTGGAGAATGTGAAAAAGACTTATGTAAGTCTTTTGAGAAAACCGCCCCCCGCTGGAAGCGATCCAGCGGGTGCGGGGGTGCTCGGAATTCGTAACAACGGTTCGATTTGATTGTTTTTTGATGCGAATCCGTAAAAACCGTTTCTTACAATTCCGAGGGAACATCCCCGATAAAAAGCGGATTCGCATATTGAGAGTGGGTTGGCTAGGCGGCGGCTTGGGCGGGGTTCATCCAAGATTGAGCTTGGGAGAATATGGCTTGCGCTTTGGTGGCGGCGGCGGTGCGGTCGGCCGGTGAGTGGCGGAGGGTATCGGGTGTGTAGTGACCGAGTTGGTTTTTGATGGTGGTGTGGAGTTCGGCCAGCTTCGGGTTATCGGTGAGGTTGAGTTTGGGGATGAGGTCGGTTATTTCCTCAAGGTTGGATACGAGAGAATCCTTGAAGGTGGCGGAGGGATCGGAGAGGCGTTCGATCATGTTGGCGAGTGGCTGGCAGATGCGCTGGAAGAGTTCGACGGTGGCATTTTGTTCGGCGGCTTTGACTTGTTTCTGGAGGTTTTTCTGAATCTCGGCCATTTCGGCGGGTGAGTTGAGCTGACAGCGGAAGTCGTTTTCGTGTGGGATAGGCATGGCGTTGATTTCGAGGCTATACATATCGGCGGCGACGTCGGCGGGTGGGTAGTTGTTGGGGTCGAAGAGTGCACCTTTTTCGATGCGGGCTTGGTTGAGGTAGGTGGGGTAGAGACGTTGGAATACCGCGACGAGGTTTTCGCGTTCACGGCGGAACTCCCTCATTTTTTCCATGTAGGAATCGAAGTTGGCGGATGGGAGGATACGGCCTTGTTTATCTGACCACGGCAGGGTGTTGGCGCGGTGGAATTTGCGGATGCGGCCATCAAGGGAGGAGAGTTCCTTGGTGCATTTTTTGGGCAGGATAAAGTTTACCCAGTGGCCAGCATCGCCGTTGGCGGATTTGGCTTGGAGGACTTCACCGGTGGTGCGCGGGTCAGAGCGGGAGGTGGTGAAGGAGAACAGGCGGATATCCATGAGGATGGAGCGGTCTTGGAGTGACATTTTTTTAGGTGGTTTGTGTGTTGAGTTGAAAAGACTTACGTAAGTCTTTTAGGCGTTGAGTAGGTGGATGATATTTTGGGCGGTGAGGGTGTGTGGCTTGAAGGTGGCGATGGCAGCGTCGATACCGGCGCGGGTGTATTCATCCTTGCACTTGCGGCGGGCGAGGCGGAGGATAGCCAGGTGGGTGAGAGGTCGGCCGAAGATGCGGGAGCGTTCATTGTAGAACCAGACGGCGTGGGTGTCGGGGTTTTCATTGCTCCAAGAGAGCGGGACAGCCCAATCAAAGGTTCCGTATTTGGAGATTTCAGCGATCTCCGCGACTTCACCCATAGAAGGGGGAATCGGGCAGGAGACGACTGGTGGATCGGTGTAAGGAAGAGTTATGGCGGTGGAATTATTCATGGGCATGGCGCGGGTGATTGGGTTTGACACCAATTAGGCACGGACGGCCGTGGTGTTTTAAAAAAAATGGGAGGGGAAAGTTTCCCATCCCCTCCGCGACTGACAGCGCGGGAGGATGGGAATGGGTTGCGGCGAGCCGGTGTGTGTGACCCGGCTGGCCTGGGTGGGGGGACTTATGCCGCGTCGGCAACAGCGGCGGTTTCGATGGCTCCGATCAGATCGGTAACCAAATCGTTGACCTCATCGAGAAGGGTGCTGGTATCATCGGCATTGAGCTCAGTTGAATCCACGCGGATTTCCATGACACGCTCCAGAATATTCTCGAGGGTTACACCCTCGGGCTCGGGCTCGATGGTGGATGTAACGGGCTCTGGAGTGGAGCTTGCAGGAGCGGGAGTTTCCTCAGAGGATTCATCGGGAGTTTCCTCAGAGGATTCATCGGGAGTTTCCTCAGAGGATTCATCGGGAGTTTCCTCAGAGGATTCATCTTGATCGAATTCCTTGTCATCGGCCTTGATTTCATCGGCGCGTTTCTGAGCTTCGACTTCAGCGGCTTGCTCGGCGGCTTTTTGCTCTTTGAGCTTGGCGGTTTGTTCCTCTGGCGAGCACTTGTGCTCATCCCAGCACTCCAGCGTATTAGCTGCATCGGCGGGGGTTTTGGCGGAGTTGATAATCTCAGCGACCGTTTCGGGCGGGATAACTTGGGTGGAGCCTTTATCGAGGCCGAGCACTTTATTGGCGAATCGGACGGTTCGCCAAGTGACAGAGGTATCGAAGACTTCCTCACTGATTAGATCGGTGATGACAAGTTCCTTGATGATGGCGGCCGCCTTGCGGGCGTTGCCAACAGAGCCTCTGGGGGAGCCTTTTTCAAGGAGGATACCTTGGACGGATTTTCCTTTGGCCAGCTTTTTAATGCTGAGGGCGTATGCCAGCTTGCCTTGTTCGGCAAAGGCTTTGGTGCGGAGGACGTAGCGTTCATGGAACGCCGCGCCAATCCGGGCGGGTGTCATTTCAGATGCTTCCGCGATGGAAAGCAACGAATTGTTTTTTTGTTTCGTTTTCATGGTGGTAATTGATAGAGAGTTTTTTTAAGTGAAAAGACTTACGTAAGTCTTTTCACGAAGGAGCCGTCACACACAAAATGCGGACGGCTCAGAGAGGTTTATAAAAAACACGCAATTTTCATCGCGTGTTTTTTTGTTAGAGATTATTTGAGGAAGTTCTTTTCTAGGTTGGCGAGAATGTCGCCTGATATAGTTTCATGATGATCAGCGCGGGCGTGTAACTCCTTGGCGCCTATTTGGAGATAGGAGAATAGCCGCTGTTTCCGCTTGCGAAATGTGGCTGGATTTATCGGAGAAACATTTCCCGAGTTTGTAAGCGTGGAAACGCATGCAATTAAAAAATCTCGGTGCGTGGCATGTTCACTTTTGGCTTTTCTGGATTCTGAAACTTCACGCGCCATGCGTAGCGCTTCAAAGCATGCTTTTAATGCGTCGCGTGTATCATGGCTTAAATTTTCTGGATTTTCGTATTCATGAAAAACGCCTAGAGATTCTAATGTTTGAAACTCGGTGGCAACTTCCCACGTTGCATTTAATCGCAAGCAATCACGGCTTTCAATTTCTCTTGAAATGGCGCGGAAAGTGTTTTTATCTACAATACCAGATTCGAAAAATCCGATTTTCACAAGCGCAAGCATACCAGCCTGAAACGCGTCATCTTTATCTGTTAGAGATAATTGCAATCCGTTACTTTGAAGAGTTCGTAAAACCTTAGCAATGCATGCCTGCGCAGTTTCTAAGTGCTCCTTTTCAGTATTTGGCCTAGCATATTTTTTGCGCTTTGACTGCGAGCGTAACCGTATGCGTTCGCGTTTGATTTTATCTTTTCGAGAGGTTCGCTCTTCCTTGTGCTTTTTTAGCCAAGGCACATTAACGTTTGATATTTGGTTTTTATTCATAACGTGTGAATAATAAAGAAATTAGCTTGCAAGACAAGCACAAATTAAAAAAATAATTGCTTGTCATTAGTAAGGGGTTTGACGTGTGACAGGTTCAAAGCGTGTCGCGTGTGTCGCGTGTCGCGTTTCCTGTCATTAGTAAGGGGTTTGACGTGTGACAGGTTCAAAGCGTGTCGCGTGTGTCGCGTGTCGCGTTTCCTGTCATTAGTAAGGGGTTTGACGTGTGACTGGTTC
>Ga0222717_10001783_pt1 | contig 17293 bp, 12 predicted proteins | sample C33_18DmetaG_FD_165053 | JGI IMG/M metagenome (GOLD analysis project Ga0222717, IMG submission 165053) | Estuarine water microbial communities from San Francisco Bay, California, United States - C33_18D | ecosystem: Environmental > Aquatic > Marine > Unclassified | place: USA: California...
CACGGACTCGTTCATGAGTCAGAAATAGAAGGAAAATAACATGAAAATCAGATATATAGCGCACTGCATAGAGGCAGGTGAACGATTCTTTTTCACATTCATAAGCGAGGAGACTGATCCCCGTAAGCTCAAGCGCAAAGGTATGCAAGAGGCATCCGGATGGGGTGCTGAGTGCATAAGTGTGGAGAAAGATACTAACCAAGAAAACTTGGAGGCAGAAGAATGAGCGAACCTGAGCTAAAAGTATTAAGCATACGATACTTTGACACACGCAGAGGCGTGGGGTATCAAGCGAAAACCAATGTCGATGGTGTCGAGATCTGGAATGACGGAGACGGCGGATGCACCTTCCTTGATGGTAAGAACGCGCACAAGTACAAGCACCTAGATTGGGACGGAGAGGACAAAATGGACGAGCTCATTGATGAGTTTGAGAAAGACAAGACTCCGCTCAAGAAGTTCAGGATATTCCTTGAGGAGGAACTAGGTGGTGCTACCTCAATGATCGTACATGAAAAGTCCGAGGAGAAACTACGAAGTAGGCTTCATGGTCTTCCCTTACTTAAAGTAGAGGAGGTGACCGATGAGTAAGCATGATCAAGAGTTCATTGAGAAGTTTCAGTTTAAACCTAAGCCTCCACCCGAGATACCTGAGAACCCCACATGGAAGGAGACCTACAGGATGATGTCCAAGAAGGAGGGCAAGTCGTCAGATGATGCGGAACGTGAGATATGCAACATACAGGATATGAGTAAGGACGATGCAGTCGCATACCTGGTCAACGAACTAGCAGGGAGGATACTATGACAAGAATAAAAATAGAAGATTATAACGGAAACGATATAGTAGAATTAAACCTTAACTTTGAAATACTAGCTCAGAACATAGTCGAAACAGATGATTATAATGTAGCTGATATAGATGAAGATGAAAAGGGTGAGTACATACGAGTCCAGTTAACTAAGCCAAAGCCACCAACCAAGCCAAAGCCAGCAACCAAGGAGGAGATTGAGGGCTTATTCGTGTCGCATGGCTCTCCCGTTAAAAGTAAGACTGGAGCAAGAAGTGGCTACACTGACACATACACTATGGATTGCCCTGCGTGCAATGCACCAGCCGAGGGCGAAGGTGTGTTCTGCGATGAGACAGGTGAACTACTCAAAAACAACTTCGTGCAATGTACGAAGTGCGACTGGAACCAAGCATCATGAGCGCACCAAGAGTTGTAGAAGTTGAGTGGGAGCTAGACTCAGTAGGTTATGTAATAACAGACGAGAACAGGATTGTCCCCAAGGAGGATGTTAAGAAAGCAGACATACCAGATGGTGGTCTTCGGGGTAAGGGAGTGGGTATACTTGATATGCCTAATGACCTATGGAATAAGCTGAGCAAAAAAGACTGGAGACGATGCCAGGCTATATGGGATCAGGAAATATACGCACAGCAGTGCGAAAACCACCATGTATCATGAAGGAATACTTCGTTGGAACAGATGATTTTCAGCGAGCCCACAAAGTGAATGCCATGATCTCGGCAAACGCTTTGGTACGGATTAAGAATGGAGCCTTGCAAGTACGCAAGGCTCCTGTCCGTGCGGGTCGCTGGATGATGGACTCGGGAGCATTCTCTCAGGTCACAAAGTACGGAGACTTTATTATGTCACCCGAGGAATATGTACGCATTGCCGTACGCTTTCAGGACTGCGGTGATCTTGCGTGCATTGTAACACAGGACTACATGTGTGAGCCTGATGTAATTAAGATGCTACAGGATATAGGCAAGGAAGCATCCGTCAGGATACATCAACGCAAAACAGTTGAGCGTTATCTTATGTGTGTCGATGAGGCACACAAACAAGGGCTTAAAGTTCCTGTCATGCCCGTACTACAAGGATGGGAAGTTGAGGATTACGTACAGCATTGGTGGATGTACAGCAGCGCTGTGAACAGTAGGATAAACAAGCCAGGGCGAGTCGATCCATGGATGGGTGGCCCAACTGGATGGGGTGCATGGTTGGGTATTGGCTCAACCTGTAAGCGCAATAAAAATCCAGAGGTTGTTTCCCGAATCCTAGACTCACTACCCATTGACTACGATACAACCAAGGTGCATCTGTTCGGGTACAAGACCACCGGACTCAAGTCCGATCGGATCAAGGATCGTATCTACTCAGCCGACTCATTCGCATATGACTTCACTAACAGACTTAATGGTGTAGTCAGGAAGCGTAAGGATAGGATCAAATCAGCACAAAATTTCGGTCAAAAAATAGTACATAATTCAGTACAGACTTCACTTGATTTAGTTTAATAGTTACACGATATTTAATGTATCAATCATTCACGCAGGGTTCAATCGAGTTTCCTTCTTTACCTCGTTAAGAGATGTATTGCCTTATTCAGGCATGCACAGGAGGTGTCCTCGGACTGGGAGATAAGGGATAATGCGAGTGCGGGCAACAAATCTGCATGATGACCAAAAACCTGCCCTGTAGTGAAATGATTTGACACACAATGTTACATAGTGTTAAAGGTAACAGAGTATGAAGATCACCAAGAATAGATCAGGTAACTACGCCGTTAGGTTTAAAACAGCAAGTGGCTACACGTCAAAAAGCTTAGGCACAAAATCAAAAGCAGAAGCAAAGCATTTAGTAAAAGAAGCAAAGATTGAAGAGATTGAGGCTGCCGCTAAAATAGGCGCGCTTCAACGAGATGCAATTGCGAGTATTGTATCAGATGGAGACACAAAGATTCAGGATGTTATTGCTGAGTGGGCTAAATACAAAGAGACGCTTGCTCATTCAAGTAATACTATATTCTCGCAAAAGCTCATACTTCAGTCTTTCACTAGCAAATATAAGATCACAACAATTAGTCAAATAACCGAGGGGAATATATTTGAATACATAAATGAGGTGGAGGGTGACATTACCCTTGGAGCACGAGAGCAAAGGTTGAGTGCTATTAAATCATTAGTTCAATACTGTGTAGCAAAATGCTACATCCTTAGTGACCCAAGCAAAATTGCAGTGATCGATAAAAGCAAGCTATCACACAAAAAGAAAGAGAAGAAAAAAAGAAAGCCTTTTACTGAATTTGAGTTTCACCATATCATGAAAAACGCAGAGCATTTCCATAAGCATGCCACTGCTCTGGCGTGGTGGACGGGGATGAGACTGTCAGATATTGCTAGACTTGAATGGGACTCCATCGACTTCAAGGCAAAGACTTTAACTGTACATACTAAGAAGAGTGACGCTCGGATCTGCCTGCCCTTAATGGATGAGCTTATTGGAGGTGGGGAATTAATTAATGTACTAGCCGATCTTAAAGTTAGTGATAATACCTACTGCTTTCCCGAGCAGAGGGAATTAGATACGGATCCATCCCGCAGGTCAACCCTATCAGTTTATTACGGTAGAATGTTAAGTCGATTAGGAATAGAAGGTAAGTCCTTCCACTCCCTTAGGCATTCTTTTGTTTCAAGATGCCGGAAACATGGAAAGAATTTGGAGGATATTGCTCTATGGGTGGGTCACTCATCCGAGGAGACGACGAAGATATACGATCACCGAGATCCCAAAGCCTAGGGAGGTTGTCGGGATCCATACCCCTCTTAAGAAAAAACCTCCTGTGGGCGGCAGCTACCTCCCGCTTAAACTCATCTGAGTAAATGCTTGGATCATTATTCATCCTTACCCAAGTCCGGATCGAATTTAAAATGCGGATCATCTTCATCGATTTCATAGTATTCATCAAATGCGTCTGTTAATGCGTCAGCTATCTCATGTGCCTCTAAGTCTGATTCTTTTTCCCACCTAGACACAAATACATGGTATAAATGTTTCGCTTCATTAATGCACTTTCTCTCAGGGGAGACATCATCGATCATGTCTTGTGCCTATTTTTACTTCTATTTTTCCTCACCGAAGAGCAAGACAGGTTTGAACGCTTATTATTTCTTGGATTGCCATCCTTGTGATGTACGTCCTTTCCTGCCGGGCACTTAATCTTACGCCTAGCCTTATTTCGGTTAGACCTATTCTTTACCTGCGCAGGCTTACTGTTGTACTTACGCTGGTATACGCTTCGTTTCTTGGCGTTAGGTTTTTTGTATCCCTTCTGTGGCATTGCAAAGTTGTTCGGTTATCATCTGGTCAATCACATCAACGAGATCTATGGTTTCCTCTTCTGAAAATACCACTAAGTGGAGCCCGATGTCTGAATTGATGATTATGTGCTGATGCATTATAGTAACATAGTATTTCGTGTAACACTTTGGCAAGACTTACTTGGCACGGATCGCCTCAATTAGAGGCTCACTTGTATCCTTTCCGTTCTTCGTAGTCTTTCTTGCACTTAATTTAAGCCAAACTGCACCTGTTGGTTTTGGAGGCCCTCCCCTCTCAATATGCCACCCCCCGAAGCCATCCACATATTCCTCCTTGTAGGATGGAACCTTGAGGTGCAACTGCTCATCATGGTATACATTACCCTTGTGACTCAATCTTATCCTAGGGATAGGGAACTGCCATTCATTGTGCGTGTGACCTGTTGCTACAATATGTGCATCAGGGAGATAAACTGACTGTCGGTTGGTTTGGATCACCCCTTTGGTTACTGGAGCATCTCCGCCATACCCGTGGTGGTACCATAGGTTTACCGAAAGTGCTTGCCCGAAAAGCAATATTTGAAACTTTACCCAACCACTGAACCCGCCAACCCTTATATTTGTACCATGCCTGTCGTTGAGCATGGTAACCAATCGCTCCGTAAGGTTTGTTTCGTGCCTTTTAGATATGGCGGTTTCATGGTTTCCTGGTGCCATAATTGCAAACCGATCTGCATACGGACCGTAAAAATCTGCTGCGGTTTTAACCAACGCATCCAGGTAGTCACCTTTTTGATGCTCAGGCTTTAAGTCCCTTTTGTCTGACCTAGGATCATACTTGCCTTGCATTGCGCAAAACAGATCACCACCATCTATAACCAGGGCATTTCTTTCCTTGGCCTGCTCGAGGTGTCTGCGCTCCATCGCGTTGTCAGACTTTGGGTTATCGTGGTGCCGATCAAAAGTAAGTAGTACCCAAAAGCTATCTTTTTCATGACTGGACTTAAGGGCGTGCTTTATGAAGTGAACATTTCTGCTTTTCTCGATAACTTCTGTAGTGCCGGGGGAGATTTTTTTAATTGGCATTAATAGTACCCCAAGGCAAATAATCTTGGGTCCTTTCTTTGATATGACCTTTGAAAATCAGGGTTACCACTAGCAAAGTCTAGGGCAGCCCGATCTTTTTTGGTCATAGGTTTTTGTAGTTCAATCATCTGTAGAAATTGCTCATGTGCATTGAGGTATCTTTGTATTAACTCTCGCTCCCTTGGTTGCATTAGTTCAAACATCCTCTCTAGTTGCTTATCTGTAATTTTACCGTCAGTTATATTGTAAAGTATTAGCCTTCTCTTGAATTTATCTCTTATTGTCTTCTCGGGATTAGCTTCACCATTTTCTCGAGCAGCTTCTAGTGCCTCTTGGTATTGCAGGCGGAACTCTCGTGTATCAAAATTGTAGGCAGCCCGTTCCATCTGACGAACATTGATGGATGTCGCAGTTGGTCTTCCGTATCCCTTCCCTGGAGGCCGGAGGTCAAGCCCCATTCCCCACGCGTATTTCTTTATAATATTCCTTGAGCCTATGTAGTCTGCCATCCTACGCTCTGTTGAGTCTATATCAAGCATGGCAGTTGTAGCATCAAGAAATTGAATTACGGAGTTACCGCCGAGTCCGTACATAATTGGGCGAGTTACATTTTGGTAATCTATCTCCCCTTGGTGCATCCAGTTACCCATCGCATCATATACATTTTTAAGCATACTCCATGCAAATATCCTGCTATCCAGGGTGAACTCCCTGGCGGATCCATACGGATCTCCCTTGGAGAATACACTATTTGCTAGATCCATGCCCATCCCGTAAGGTACACCTGCCTTAGCGAGCCTTGATGTTATAGCGTAAATACTAAAGTTGGGGTCATTTTGCGCAGCCATGAATGGCCCAAGCACCGGAAGTGCTGCCCATGGGCTAATTGGTGGTAAGTTATTTGGCTTCTCTAGGACTTCATCATCGTACCAGTCTACTAGCATGGCAAACGCAAGACCCGCAGGTGCGTAAACGGCGGATACCATAGATAGGTACTTAAGGAAAGCCATCCATGTAGCACGATCGGTGCGCGCGTCTTTCCCGAAGACATAGTTTGAGTTACCCTGAATGACTCGATTGTCCCTAGCCATCTTCCATAACGGCCACCCTAGGAAGATGCCGAAGTATTTCCAAAGTGGATTTGTGTAAAGTGCGGCTGGCTTAGCGTTAAATCCCTCACCAGTTACCTCATTCATGGCTATTTGGTTTATCATCAAGCCTGAATCTTTCTCAATTACTGGAGTATTTGGATCTTGTTTTTTGCGTTGAACGAAGTCAAATGCCATTCGGGAAAGATTAGGCAGTCCATTACCTTCAAGCAGATTATTCATCTGATTGTACCCATCTTTCTCGCCTATAAAAAACTCCAACCCTCCCTTACCTAGACCTAGCTCCTCGGCAGAAAAGTTATGGTAATTTTGTAGCCCCTGATCTTCTATTACTTTAGCTAATTTTAGCACCTCACTCTCGACCGCAAAAATTGCACCTACTCCTGCTCCATGATTTATGTTTGAGTTAATGTAAGGAAACAATCCGATCAGTGGCGTAGTCCAGTCTATTGGTGCTCTTGACCCTTTCTTCTTGTCCTTACGATTATGCATCATCATATCCTTCATGAACCGAACGCCTCTCTTTGCGCCCATTGAGTCCATCCCGAACTGAGCTAACTCACCACCTGAACCAACCTGTGATGTGTACTCCTTGTAGGTAAGATCCGCTTCAGAATTACGGAAATGCGTGTTAGCCAGGTAATCTGCATATCTGTGCGTCTGTCCAATATTCATCCCCATCGCCTCGAGCATTCCACCAAAGGTTTGGTCAATGAATGTCATGAAGCCTTTGCCTGTAGCCTTAAGTGCCATTCCGTTCATTCCGTGAAATGCCATAGGAAATTCAGTAAGCGATAAACCCTGCCAGAAAGAAGACTTAGGATTATTGAGTACGGATATTGATTGAAGACCCAGAAGCTCAAGTGGAAGGTTTGCGTCCCTAAATGGTCCCGCAACATTTGCGCTTCCGTAATACTTATTGAGGTGGTCAAAAATAACATCCATCTCCCCCTTGGCAGCTGCACTTGCAAATAAATCTTCAAATGCTTGCTCTGGCGTTCTGCCTTGAGTTATGTCTTTCCTGCCCTGTAGTGCTTGATATACTTTTTTTCGTATTTCTTTACTGTAATCACTTTGTATCCCCTGAGGTCTAGCTCCCGTTGCTCCTGCGATTAAGCTTTTGAACAACTCGGCATCATGCGTGTATCTCTCATCTGCCTTGCCGCGCAATGCGTTTGCATTAGTTCCGCCTCTGCCAAAAACAGATGTCGCTATCATCATCTGAAGGCGTACTGCACTTGTTACTTCATCGTAACTGTCGTAATAAAAATACTCTTTAGGAAGCACGGACGCTAACTGCCTTGAGTCCAGTGACCTCGGACTATTCATTAGCATATTATGCACTTGATTTCCGCTATTCTGCCTTAAGATTTCAATATAAGACCGATGCATATCATCAAACTTTTTCTGAAACTGGTCAGTCATACTGAAGTACCAGTCTTCCCTTGTAGCAAGCTCAGTCTCAGTTAGCTCGTTACCTGTTGTGGTAACTGTCTCGCCCTTGAGCATTCCATTGTTTCGGTAGTGATCATACATCTTATCTAGGAATGTAAAAAATGATGCACTACCCGTTGCCTCCCTTTTGGATTCTGCCCAAATCGCATTGACGAATGAATTTCCAACCTCCATTGAATCCGGCCCTTTAAATATGGTCTTGCGCGTATCGCTTTTTAAGTAGTTGTTCACCCACTTATCAACTGCGTCATCCGTAAAAAGCTGAGCCATACCCTTTCTCAATCCGTCAATGTCGATCGTTCCTGTCTTGTGTCCCTCCTTTAACTGCTTGTAAGTCGAATCTTCCGTAGACCTACTCGGTGCCCACTTCCCGGTAAACTGAACCTGACCTTCATTGGTGGGTTTCTTCAAAATGTACATTGCGTCAGTAATCGCTGCGTCATTTAGAACCCTAGGAATAGTCGCGTAACCTAATTCTACAGGGCGACGATAGAAGTCAACCATCTCCCCGTTAATCAGTGACTCAACCTTGAAGTCATCTTTTATTCGATTGCCCAATTTGTTAAAATTGTAGTCTGCCTCAAAGTCTCGTGCCTCTATTGTCCTCCTTAATAAAGTGACCATGGCATTCTTGGTCTCTGCATTTAGCCTGCTCTTGTCTGATACATTCGCATACTCCTTGAGGTGAGCCCACGCACCATTTACTGCTTCTTCTTCATTACCATCAAACTCAGGATGATTATCCATGTATGACCAGAGGTCTTGGTAGAACGTAGTAAACATCGTCTTACCATTTATCCCCATCTTGTCCATCAGGTTAAGGTATGCGACATTCCACCTCTTGGCGTAATATTGTGTGTCAGAATTTATATCCCTGAATAAAGCAGATGTCCGGGATAGCATACCCGCTAATTTCTTACCCTCGTAACCAAGTCGATTAAGTCGTGCATTCAATGACTCTATTCCTGCCATCCATGCTTGCTTCCTGATCGTAAAATACTGATCCCCTACAGGCTGATGAAATGCGCGATTCGCCTGCTCACGCATAATGTCGTACCAGGGTTCTTGGCCAAACTCTTCTTTTGCCTTTTCATCCTTCAGGAACTCAAGTGTCTCGACATTTGCTTTAACGAATCCATCTCGATCGTCAAGCTTCCCCCCACTATACCTGATCCTATAGTCATTAAGTTCCCATAGATCCTTTAGTGATCCAATTGTAATTATGTTTCCATCCTTGTCACGCTTCCTGCGCATGACCTTCATGTTTACGCCATGACGAATATCCACAGGCTCTAGCTCGCCAAGTGCAGTGCGCAACCTAGTCTCCCTTGCCATGATTTCTCCATCAATGGCTTCATGCATCTGCTTCTCCTTAACATTTGTGATGTAATTTTTATCAATCTTTAATGCTTTTTTCTTTAAATCCCTTAACTGCTTTAGGTGTGTTCCTAGCCTGCCCTTTGTGTCTGCTGAATCATACGCCTTGTCTGCCTCTTTTTCTGATTTTGCGCCCGTAATATTAGCAACATCCCTCATGAAGGACTTCTTGCGATCACTGTCTGTGTCCTTTGCGATCCTAAGTAGTGCAAATAAATCTACGCTAGACTTTGCCTTGCTTGCAAACGCATGAAGTGCAAATTTATTTTCCCTCAAAAAGTCCAATCTTGGGTCTAGTGAGTTTTCAATCCTTTCAACTATTTGCTTCTTGGTTAATGTCTCAACTGTATCCGACATTTCAATGATTGCATCCATCGACTTTGCGACCTTAGCCTGCAAGTCTGATCTTTCACGCACAGACTTTAGTTCCCCTACAGTGACCTCAGTACCATCAAGCCCCATCTCCTTGAATAGCTTTTGCATGCTCGGGACATGAAGCTCGCCAAGAATCTTATTGGTTAGTGCCTCAGCTAGTTCTACGGGAGCCGTAAGCTTTCCATCACGCATCCTCTTGTGAAGCCTGTCAAGGGCAGCAAGATCCGCCTTTGCTTGATCAATGCTCTCGCCAATGCTTGCTTTTTTCTTGCGAGCCTGCAGCCTCAAGTTACTGAGATATTTAACCGCATCAATCATGGCGCGATCTCGACCCCTGCGATTCATACCTTGGTCACCAACAGAGAGCTTATCAACATCCTCGCGCTCCATCCCTAACAGCTTGGAGTAGTGGTCTTGTCGTTCGTTTAGCTTACTTGAGAAGTTCTTAATAAACTCCTTTAATCCGTCGTCTCCCTTAAATTGATCAGGTAATGCCTCGCCAAGATTTGCGTAAACCTTTGTAAGTTCGCGCACTATTTCATTATTAGCCGCCGCACTCGCTTCATGGTATACGCGAGCACCAGCGTCGGGATCAGTATTGGGGAATTTCCTTGGAGGCTGAACTTGACTATACCTATTCTGGTCCTCCATTAATTTTCTTTTTCTGATTGAAGCAGACTTTATATGCTCCATATCCAACTTAGTGTAGCCTAAGATCTGACCTGTCCTGATGCGCTCTTTCCTCTTATACCAAGTGCCCTCATTACCAGCTGTACTTATTACATCCTCATTGTCTTCTGACCACGGAAATTGTGCATCCCCATCGAGCTTATCCTTAAATGTTATAATAGATATAGCTCCCTTGCCCATTGAGCTATAGCGAGCCCACTCCATCTCGGATGCCCATTTAATGGCATCAAAATAATTATCCATAGCAAACACAGAGCCTTCTCCGTATTGCTTGCCCGAACCTGCCATAAGCCAATTTGACGGATGTCCTGATGTGATCCCATCCTCTTCTATTTTGGCTAAGTTCTCAGTTAGAGTTACATGGAACTTGTGATCTTTCAAGAAGCCATCTCCGCTTAGTCCAGCAGGTGGCTCAATCCTAAACATTAAATCACCCCTATCCTCTTCCTGGACTAGACCAAGAGCCTCGCTCGCATCGGGGTGCGTTCTATTAACATACCTGGTGATTGCAGATTTAGTATTGGGCGATACATCAAAGTTCTCAAAGAACTCATCTTCAAATAAAGCAACGATCGAACCAGATGGGTAATCAAACCCTAGCCAATCTTCTTTCTCAAGAGCGCGAAGTAAACCTTTTAAACTTGGATCTAGTACCTTTATGCTCGCCCGATCCATTCCGTCCTCTGGCTTATCATTAATGACCCTCGATACATCCTCTGCAAAAGTGTCCTCCTCAAAGGCCTCGAGGTAATTAGAAAATATCTCGTCCTTGTGATCCTTGATAACTTCCAAGGAAACCTCAGAGTTTGTTGGGCCAACTGGCACTGTCCTCCAATTAACCTCAGAATACCTGTACCCTCTTCTTGTCTTCGCCCAGTACCTTTTGTGAGCACTTTGCATCTCGGCGTACAATTTCTTTCTATTTAACCCAAGCTTGTCTGAGTACTGATACGCAGTGTCGCCGTCTAAATATTCATTACCCGGACTTATTAGTTTATCCGCGACCTCACGATACACAGTCTTTGAGTTTTTATTGATTTTAAATAATCCCCAAAATGTAGGCAGGTCAGATGGTGCTTCCTCGACCTTCTGATCAAAATCAAAAAGTGCTTGTTGCCTCCTGTAGCTATCGTCAAAGGGTAAACTGCCCATGTACTTGCCCATGGGTTGCGCATTCTTAATGACGCTCTTTAAGTAATTGTCGGCAGTATCAAGAAGGTTTGGTTCTACCCCTACTACCCTGGCAATTATTCGTCGTATCCACTGCCATATTGTCTTAAATGGATTCCTTGATGACATCCCAAGCTTCTTTGATAACTCAGGGGTCATTCGGGCTTTCTTCAGAAGATGCCTAAATTCGTAATTGCTTGATAATTCTGCAAAAAATTCCTCAACCGAAGTAAGTGCGTACTCCCTTGGGTTGATACCGTGCTCCTTATTTACCTCGTGAAGGTGTGGAATGATTACATTTTTTACATCATTATAAATTCTAACAAGTGCATCATTATCAACCCCAAGGTTCATGCCCGCTAACTCTTTCAGCATTACCTTATCTTTTTTCTCATGCGCATACGCAACCTCCATGCCCAGGCGTACAGGCACATGAGTCATCTCATGCACAATTAGGTTAGCTAAAGCTTCATCTGAAGTAATCTTCTCATCTACATAGAATGTATCTGTAATAAGAATTTCATTTGCGTTCGGGCGATACACGCCTGCCGTAACTCCATGCTCTGTTACCCGTGCATGCTTGCGGAACTCCGCCCATGGCATGAACTTGATCCGTATATTGTCCAGTGAACTACTTCCGCGCAACATGGACCCCCAGAAGGTAAGTGCATCGCCATTCTGATGAGTTGGCTTTACATCACTTATTACTTTTTGTAGTGCCAATTTCCCACTGAATGAACCTGCTGAATCTCCGCCTTTCGTAAACCTATCAATGGCACCTTGCGCCAATGTCACTAGATGCGGACTAACCTTCCCTATTGGGTTCTGCTCGGGTGCGATGATTGCTGTCTCTGATTGAGCTGACAAAATAGCATCTCCATCTATATCTTCTTTTGTTTCAGGAAGCCTTCTTGCGGGTCTTATGACACCATCTGTTAAGTCGGGTTGATTTGGTATGGTAGACTGAAACTCATACCTCCCATCTGCCTTATATGTATTTGATATTTGAGCAAGATCCTCCATGGAAGTCTTCGCATCTTCACTATTAAGGAATGCGGATTGACCCGAATCCTTGGGCTTGAATATCTCAAGCATTAAATCCTTGTATTCACCTCCGGGAATTGCCTTATCAAGAAGCTTAAAAGCTTTCGCAATCCTCTTATTCCTTGAGGCTATTACATTTTCCTTTATAGCATTCGCGGGAATGGATGGCATGGGGGCGGCCTTATAGATCTCCTCTGGATTGAAGTATAAATCACTATCGATAACCTCCTTTGACCTTGCCTCGCTATTCCTGCCTTGGGATCTTAATTGCGCCTCTCTTGCAATGTCACCCGTAGCGGCATTCATGCCTGACTTAATTAGTCGACCTGCTTCAAGTTCATTGATCCCTGACTTTATGAAGTAATACTTTAATAGCTGAAGTAAGGCATTAGGGTCAGTCCTAGCTGCATCAATAGCCTCAGGGCTATCTTCTTTTATTGCAGCACCCTCATAAAGTGTATGCTCGTTTATGTAAACATCTCTTAATTTCTCTGCTACCGGCCTATTGATTGATCCAAATGCAGTATTAGATATAACGGGACTCAATGCTGAGTGTAGTTCTATCCGGTCATTCTCATTTGTGAAGACAAAATCGTTCAGTATGTCCGTTAGATTCTTCCCACCAAAAACCTCATCTGTATCATGAAGAGCAAAGAACTCCTTGTCTTCTTCGGTAAGGCCCTCCTTTTTATTCTTTCGCGACTTAAGGTTATTGTACCTCATCGACCTCTCAATGATGTCCATTAGTTGAACAAATTTCGGAAATCTTTCTAACGCTCCATACAGTGCCCAAGTGTTTTGCTTAGCGAAAGTTAATGAAGCATCAATTGCTTTGCCTGCCGAACTCTCAAGGGCACTTAGTTTCGCTATGTCTGATTGCTGTTTTACCAGTTTCTGAAAAAGTTCTTTATGCTCCTTATCCTCCCCGTCCTTTAATGTATCTGACTCAAGGTCATATTTAGCTGCAACTTCTGCATAATCAAGGTCGGGTTGCTCAATAGCAATTGCTCTCTCTCGCTGCCTTAATTCCCTTAAAGTGGATGTATAATTGATGGTTAGGTTCCGCGTTGCCTTTAAACCAGCCTCGGGGGCACTGACTTCTACATGCTGCGGGATCCCCTCATTGCTGAGTTCTTTTTCAATATATCCTCCGCGCATCAGGTCGCTCTTTAACGCCTCCGCATCCTCGTAATACACATCTATTTTTTCTGCGTACCTTTGGTCAGTAGCAGTAGTAATGAAACCAACAAGTTTGTAAGACCCGTCACCAAATTTATCACTATCGACAAATGCGCCCTTGCCGTTCTTTTTTAATTTATCAAAAGAAGACATCCTTGATGCGTTCTTTTTTGTTGATGCGATCCTGAAGCTATCCGCAGGTAAACCCGCATCATCCTCTCTTTTATAAACCGCAAATGACTTTCCGTGCGTTCGTCCACTAAACTCAGTTACGCCTTTTGCTACGATCTCAGAGTCAAGTCCTTCTTTCTCTAATAGGTAGTCCAGGGAGTCATCAAAGTGTACATAGTCTATAAGTAGATCATCAGGCAGTTTATTTGTGTGGGTAAATACATCTAATGGTATTGCGTTTAAATCTATTTCATTGTCGCCAATTATGAGTTGTACGCTCTCCCCTCCCTTTGTTAATTCACTAACCTCAATCCGCACTTCCGCCGATACCCCTTGCGTTGTCTCAATCGTTGCGTGGGAAGGATACTTCTTTAAGTCTGCTAATAACTTAGGGTTTGCTGCAATCTGCTTGGATAACTCCTCGATGTCCGTAGCTTTAACTGCCTTCCCCCTATCTAGCTTCTTGCCTGTTTTCTCGCTATAGAATGTAAACTTAACGCCCTTGCTAAAATCTGCGTCTACGGGAATTTTAAGTTCAGTATTTAATTCTTCATATTCCGATATGCGCGGGGTTTTATCACCCGGCTCTATCGTTCGTTGTGCAATTGGTCTAAGTAAGAGGGATGGGTCGATCAGTAAGTTTGTTGCAACGCTATTCTCCAACTCCTTATCTGCGAACTCATCAACCTTAATGTACCCATCATCCTCAGGATTTGATGGATCGGAGACAATGTCCCTAATCACATAAAAGTTTGTGCTACCGCTCTTCTTTAATACCTGTGGTTCGTCCTCGTTTACCTCATACCCCTTATCCTCAATTCTTTTATTCCGAGTATTGGCTTTCTTCTGCTCTTTATACTTTGCCTTATCCTCGTCTAACTTGTTGTCATACGCGGTTTTCTTCTTCCAGTTGTAATTATCCCCAAGAAGTCCTGAACTTCTTAGTATCTTTAATGCCTCCCTGTCGTTTGAAAACACCTTATCATATGTACCTTGGCTAATAAGGCCATCTCTCAGTAGTCCTTTAAATAATCCACTCGCATTATATGTGTCGCCTTGTCGCACTTTAGAGTTTGCGTTCTCCATTGCTGCGCTTAGCTCACTGTAAACAGACATCGCATTATCCCTGTCTACCTTTGATACCTTCTTTACATTTTCTGCATTAACATCACTTGAATATGTATCTTGCGGTGGTTCAAATACCTCGCTACCAACTTCGGGCCTAGCTTCAGGAGCTAGTCCTCCCTCTTTAGACTTCTTATTTTTCTGGTCAGCGGGAAGCTTCGCAATGTCATTAACCTTAGTGTCTTTGGGTGTATCCTCCTTTACCTCTTTCTCAAATACAGGAGCAAGGTGACTTGTTGGTACTTGCTTTATCTTGGTTATCTCAACGCCATCTGCATCTTGCCTCGTGGATCGCACTGTCGCCATCCCGTTCTTTATTTCTTCAATCTTGCCCGACACTCCGAATGGTTCGGATACTTCCTGCCCGATCTCAAAACCTAATGTCTCGCCAGGCTGATCTGCTAATAATGTTTCAGTATCAGGGCGTTGAGACATATCAATCTTGGGCGTATCCGAATCGTCAACATCTCTCGGTGGTGTCTTGGGTCCAGGGATCGCACTAAACATCGCGAACTGTGATCCGCCTGCCGCACCCATGATGCCCGCATTGATCATCTGCTCGATCTCCTGACCCGTAAATTCGTACATATTTTCACCACGTGCATACTTCTCAGATGCCATGATTACAAATTCCTGTGCCCCCTCTGTTGCACCCTCAAGAAACACACCTTCTGGTAAATTCCGTATTAACCTCGTTATGTAGCTCTCCGCTACTTCGTCACCGATGTTAAGGATCTTATTAAGCATCTTGCCTGCCGATACAAAGTCTAGCCCTGCAACTAATGCACCTCCGGCAAACGAAACATTTCGCACTGTATCAGGATCAATATATTCCTCATCAGATGGATCAAGTTGAGTGTATGGATATAATTGAGAGTAGACCTCCCCAGTTCCTAGTAATGCAGAACTTGTACCCAAGCCCGCAGCGGCACCCATGCTGAATGCCTTCTTTCTGGCAAGTCTCTCTATCTCCTGCTCTGTCGCTTCACCTATTGCTTTTTTAAGCTTCTTCTTAAGTATACCCTTACCCGCAAGTCCCACAACACCTCCTCCACCAAAAGCCAGGGCTGACTCGGCAACAGATGGCAAAGCTCCCCCAACGAGATTCGCTCCATACCTGAGCACCTCCATTGGTTTATCCATGCGTACATCAGCATAATTATCAATTGTTGGTTGAGGTCCTTCAGATGCGGATTGAGAAAGTTCGGCTGCCTTTTTCATCGCGGCATCCCTGACTGGATCAAATAATTCTCCCGGCATTGCATCCGCCGCTAATCCAATTCCGCCTAATGCACTTCCTCCTAGACCAAGAGCTTGCCTGCGAAGGCTTGCCATTCCATCACCAAAAACACCCTGCCCGGCTACAGGTGCATTTTTTTGATCTAAGTAGTTGCTAAGAAAACCTTCCCCGTATGTTGCAACAATATCCTCATTGGTACGACCTCCCGATAGAATATTATCACCAAGACGCTGTACGATTTCTCGATTAGTCAGGAATCTAGTATCCTGGCCCGATGCGTCTAGTTGCGATCTATATTGCTCGGCAATTGGATCATCAATGTCATTTGGTAGTAAGCTTGGCATTAGTCTTCAAATGGATTTATAACTTTAGGTAGCCTTGATATCCTGTATTTGTCTATTTCCTCGTCAGAGAGAATGCCGTCTCCATTGAGATCCGCATCGGGATCCTCAGGGATTGGCCTCCTTGATTGAATCGGACTTTCCATCTCTGATCCTGTGCTGTTGATCGATTCCTGAACCTTGACATCAAGTGCATTCTCCTGTGGTGGGAGTATAGTTTCTCCAGTTACTCGTGACCTCCTGTCAAGTTCTGCCATAGCTGCTTGATCTCCTGCCATGCCCAGTTCCTGTAGTTTTTGCTTACTATAAAAACTTAGATCTGTGCCCATCTCTACGCCAAACTCATCAAAATGCTCTTGGTTTAGGTGGCCCTGCTCTCGTATGTGTGGTGCGGCTTCATACGCCATCATTGCTGCCCCTACATTTGGGAGTAATCTTGCTCCGCCAGCCACAAGCTTAGGAAGTAATCTTGTAGTTAGTGCATTCTGAATCGGCTTACCTAAAAGTTTATCTGCACCAATGGTTGCAGCTGTGGCACCAGTCCAGTCTTGAGCAATTTCTGAATCCGACTTCTCGGCAACACCTGAATCTAAATCCCGAATGAATTGCTCCATTCCTTCAATGTCATCACCGAATCTAGGCTCTGTGAATGCAGTTGGAGCGCCAATCATGCCCTCCTCATTGCGCGCAAGTAACGCCTCCTCCATCATGGGGTCAACGCATTTGATGCCCCTGCTTGCTCATTAAGCTGCTTGAATGTATCCACCAAGCTTTTTAATTCGGCTGCTAATTTCTTTCTTTCGCTTCTCTCTAAATT
>Ga0222717_10001788_pt1 | contig 17261 bp, 22 predicted proteins | sample C33_18DmetaG_FD_165053 | JGI IMG/M metagenome (GOLD analysis project Ga0222717, IMG submission 165053) | Estuarine water microbial communities from San Francisco Bay, California, United States - C33_18D | ecosystem: Environmental > Aquatic > Marine > Unclassified | place: USA: California...
AAAACTGTTCATAAAAGATGCTTCTAATAACGTCAAAGAAATGGTCGGACCAAACATGTTTAGCGACCTTCCTACATCGGATCCAGCAGTAGCAGGAAGTTTATGGAACGATGCGGGAACAGTAAAAATTTCTGCAGGATAATAAGGGGCGACAAACATGTCTACTATCAAATTTAAAAATTCAAGTGTTGCCGCTCAAACTCCAACTTCTGGTGATTTAGCATATGGCGAACTTGCAATAAATACTGCAGACGATAAAATCTTCTATAAAGATGCTTCTAGTGCTGTACGCGAGTTGGTTGGACCGAATATGTTCAACAATCTACCGACATCAGATCCATCGGTTTCTGGAAGGTTGTTTAACGATGCAGGAACATTAAAAATTTCTACGGGCGGTTCACCACCTCCATCTGGTCCTCCATCTGGATCTTCTACACAATACGATGTCAATAACTACTATTTCTACAACGAAGTAGCAGACACAAACCCAATAAGTTATATCACTGAAGTCGTTTGGGATGGCGTTCAAGTATTCTACGAAGGCGCTGGGTTGAACTCACTGTCGACTGTAAATGTTGGCGGTATCACTTATAATGAAATGGTACAGCAATCTGATCAATACAAGTCGAGTGTTGAGAGAGTTGTTCCATAGATATAACATATCTCATTCTGGGCACTTCGGTGCCCTTTTATTATAAACTAAATGAAAAAGGAGACGACTATGTCTACTATTAAAATCAAAAGGTCTGGAACCACAACCCAGACTCCTTCCTCGCTAGAGCACGGCGAACTCGCCTTAAACTATGCAGACGGAAAATTATTCTACAAAGACGCATCTGACAATATCGCAGAACTAAGTACTGGCGGTGGTGGCGGTGGTGGTTTAGATTCAGCAGCAGTTATTTCTCTAACTGGCGCTGAAGAAAAAACAAGCAGTACTTCTGGTTTAGAATATGTTGTCCTTGATAAATTACGTGTCGAAGGCGGCGCGATCGGACTATCAACGCTTGATGCATCAAGTGAGATTTACTATTACGGGGGCGCTACATTTCCTTTAGCAGGAAATCCTTCTGGTCAAGATACCCAGAATCTAACGCATAACTTGTGGAGCACTAATAAGAATAATGTTAATTTAACTGCAGTTAACGACGTATATGTTGGTTCTCGTTACGCTGGAACGAAATTCAGTTATCCTGCAATGATATCATATGCTCCAACTAGCGCGCAATTCGGCGGTGGTTTTAAGTGGGATCACGCTGGAACGCAAGCATTGTTCTTAACAAAGGACAGCGCTGACTTTAACGGCACTGTATCCGCACCAGAATTCAAGTTCTCAGACGGAACTTCAATGACAACTGCTCCAACCGGTGGCGGTGGTACAACTTACTCTATCGATGAAACCGGAAGAGATAATACAGGAGACTGGATTCAATTCGCCTCGGGCGTAGGAAACAATCAAGATCGCGTTTTCTTTAAAAGTCGAGATACTGCAAACACGTATCGCGGGACAGATGCAGGGTTTCAGTTTGATGGACTAACTTCAAACCAAGCGTTCGTTATGGAAGACGGGGCTAAGGGTGTTAAATTCATTGGTTATCACTATGAAACAGGCGCCGACGAAGGTTTAGAGATTGAAGGTAAGAGTGGTTCAGGCACAAAATCTACTGTTTATCTCAAGACTAACGCTAAAACTGCAATCAAGATGACGGACGGTTCTGTTGAACTTCCAAGTATACCTACAACTGATCCTATCAATGCAAATGAGATTTGGTCGGATGGTGGCGTCTTAGTGATGTCTGGTTCTACTGCTCCAACTGGTGGTGCCGGTGGTGGTTTAGATTCTGCTGGTGTACAATTGCTTATTGATGCAGAAGTTCAAGATCCTACAACACTCACTCTTGGCGCAAGTTCTAATGCTGGTATTGGTATTGGTAGCGGTGTCGTTACAAATGGTCTGTCCGGCGGTAGTGTCTCTATTGGTACTAATGCGAATAGTTACATTCAGTCTGTTGCAATCGGGTCAAGTGCAGATGCTAGCGGCACAGGAAGTGTGTCAGTTGGTCCTGATACTCAAGCTTCTGGTAATTTTAATACTGCAATCGGAAGGCAAGCAACGACTTCTGGATCTAAGTCTTTGGCACTAGGGTATTCTTCTAGTGCAGGAAACTTGGGAATTGCGTTGGGTGATGCGGCGTCTGGTCAGAGAAGTATTGCTATCGGTGCTCTTGCTAGTGCACCTGCCACCGGTGCTCTACACATTAACGCGAACTATAATAGTGGCGTTGGTCCAACTGCGGATGGTGGTCTAGTAATCGAAACTGCATCTGCAAGACTAGAGTACTCTGCCGATTCTGATTGGACGTTTGGTGCTGGTGTGACGATGACCGATCTTACTGCGAGCGGTGCGACAGTCGTATTCAATAACTTGCCTGTAATTGACCCAGTGAATGCAGGACAACTTTGGAATGATAACGGGACACTAAAAGTCTCAGCAGGATAATATCCATAAACACTAACTCAAAGGAGACTTCGGTCTCCTTTTTTTTGCGTATAAATAATATCGTAAATAACTTTGAGAACAATCATGACAACAACATTTAATTGCGGCACAAACTATCTCGCACCAAATGGATTTAAGGTTTCTATCAATAAAGAAAATTTCGCGAACCTTGAGTTCTTCGCGCAAAGTATTCAGCACCCAGATATATCCCTCGATCCTGTCGAATTAGGATTCCCGCGAGTCGGCGTCGTTCCGATGCTGGGCGAATCACTAACGATGGGGCAATTGGGCATCGAAGTTATCATGGATGAAGACATGAACGTCTATCAAGAATTATACGATTGGATGATTCGTGCTACCGATCAAAAACACAAACTATCTTCCAGTGATTTCTCAGGTGCTGAACTCGCCTCATATCAAGACATAACCGTTTCTGTCCTCACAAGTTCTAACAATCCAAACCGATCTTTCCGCTATGTGAACACACACCCAATTAATATCGGTAATGTTAATTTCGCATCAACACAAGACGGCACATATATCACATTCCCAGTATCATTTAGATTTGATTATTTCGAGTTCGTTTAGTATAATAGAAAGGTCTATATCTCTAGGGAAACTACATAATGAATTTAGAACAGATACATGCCGAGTGGAAGAAAGACTCTCATATCGACTATAATAAGTTGGACGTGAGTTCGGTCGAAACGCCAAAACACCACGCCAAATATCTCGAACTTTTATCCACATATAAACTTAAATTAAAAGATGCCGAGTTCAAGCAGAAAGAACTCATGAAGAACAAGTGGTTGTGGTATAACGGGAAACTCGATCAACAAGCGATCGAAAAATTCAATTGGGATCCTGATCCGTTTAACGGTTTAAAGATACTAAAGGGCGAGATGCAACACTACGTCGAAGCAGACCCCGAACTCGTAGCGAGCGAGGCGAAAATTGCTTACCTAAATAATATAATTGAGACGCTAAAAGATATCCTCGATAATCTTAAATGGCGCCACCAGACTATTCGTAATGCCATCGAATGGAAGAAATTTGAAGCAGGGTTTTAATGGAAATAATTAAACTTAGAATGAAAGATTACTCGATGCTCCAGATGACGGAATGTGCACCGCATGTCGTCCACGAGTTATCCGAGTATTTTACATTCGAAGTTCCAGGCGCTAAATTTATGCCTGCAGTAAAGAAGAAGGTTTGGGACGGAAAGATCCGAATGTTCAACCGGACTAACGGCGAGATCAATGCTGGACTTTACTGGTCTATTAAAAGGTTTGCAGTTGATCGTGGGTATGGTATAAAGGTCGAGGAAGGTCCATTCGGATATCCGTACGATAAAAATAACGTAAACCACATGAAGACCATGGAATGGTTCGACACACTAAACCTTCCTTTCAAACCTAGAGACTATCAATATGACGCGATCACTCATGGTATTGAAAGAAAGCGTTGCATTCTATTGTCTCCCACCGGTTCAGGAAAATCGTTTATAATATATCTTCTATCGCGGTGGTATCTCGAAAACAATAGTAAGAAGATATTGCTCGTTGTCCCGACGACTTCTCTTGTTGAGCAAATGTACAAAGACTTTCAAGACTATGGGTATGATGTAGAAACAAATTGTCACCGTATCTACTCGGGAAAGGATAAAGAAACAGAATGCCCGATTGTCATATCAACGTGGCAGTCAATCTATAAATTACACCCCAACTGGTTTCATCAGTTCGGTTGTATCATCGGCGACGAGGTTCATGGGTTCAAGTCCAAGTCGCTGTCGTCTATAATGAATAAAGCGATCTATGCCGAATATCGTTTCGGAACCACAGGAACATTAGACGGCACTCAGGTAAACGAGTTGGTCCTTGAAGGATTATTTGGTCCAACCAAACGCGTTACCACGACCCACGAACTACAAAATAAAAATGCGCTCGCTAAGATAGACATCGATGTTATTCTTCTAAAGTATGATGCCGAATATCGTAAACTAACAGAAGGGAGAACCTATCAAGATGAAATCGATTTCCTCGTCACATACGAAAAGCGAAACAAATTTATCGCAAACCTTGCGGTTAATCAAACTGGAAATACACTTGTTCTGTTTAACCTTGTGGATCGTCACGGCAAGGTTTTACGGGATCTGATCGAGGATAGATTGCAAGATGGACAAAGACTCTTTTTCGTCTCAGGCGAAACCAAAACAACAGACCGCGAACAAATCCGGAATATTGTGGACAAGCAAAAGAATAGCATTATACTCGCTTCTCTGGGTACTTTCTCCACTGGTATTAACATCAAAAATCTTCATAATGTTGTATTTGCGTCTCCATCAAAAAGTCAAATCAGAGTACTCCAATCAATAGGTCGGGGACTTAGATTATCGGACGATGGTTCAGTGACTAAACTTTATGATATTGCAGATGATCTGCACTGGAAGTCTAAGAAGAATTTTACACTCCTCCACAGCGGCGAAAGAATCAAGATATATACTAGAGAGAAATTTCCTTATAAAATTAATGCGGTAGAAATATGATAGGTACATTGATTCAGTTTAAATTAGTTTCGGGCGAAGAGATAGCATGCGAGGTAGTCGATTTTCCTTCAGAAGAGGATAATGATTTCACCATTAAAAACGCATTAATTCTTTTAAGAAATAGTACCAACCCGACTGAACCTCAGTATTTATTTAAACCTTGGATTGCGATGATGGAAAGCGACGAAGATTATATCTCTTTGTCTAGTGATAAGGTTGTCGCGCTTTGCGAACCAACAAGATCTTTTCATAAAGAATATGCTGTCGCCAAATCTCAATTACACAGCATTTCTAAGATGAGACAATCTTACTACGATGCATTGGATAACGAATACATCCAAAATATAGTAGATGAACTCGGTGATCTTTACTCAACATATGAAGATGAAGATTTAGAACCAGTAGAAAAAAGTTCCAAAGAAGATAATTCTAAAGGAACAGTGTTACAATTTCCTAAGAAAGACGATGATACAGTACACTGAAACTCTTATATTCTTCCCTCAGCGCCATGTCTTTATTTTACCTATTTTAAATCAGTTTTTCAACAACTAAATTAATACTTGAATTTTTGATCTCCGTTTTATATAATTAATGAAATATTTAAAGAGGTACTGAAAATGTCTTCAAGGGCAAAAGCGAAAGAAAAACCCCATTACGTGAACAACGCTGACTTCTCTGCTGCAGTGGTCGAGTATGTAAAGTCCGCGCGAGAATGCGAAGCACGCGGAGAACCTAAACCGCAAATCGGCGACTATGTTGCTGCTTGCTTTCTGAAGATTGCGGGCGGTTTATCTCACAAAGCAAACTTTGTTCGCTACACATACCGTGAAGAGATGATGATGGATGCTGTTGAGAATTGCCTGAAAGCGATCGACAACTATAATCTAGAAACTGCTACGCGCACCGGTAAACCGAATGCGTTTGCATATTTCACTCAGATATCATGGTATGCGTTTCTCCGCAGAATAGAAAAGGAGAAGAAGCAGCAAGACATTAAGATGAAGTATATTTCCGAAACAGATATCTTAGACCTCATTTCTGCGGAAGAAGCAGACGACGAATCAATTGCACAAACACAGGCGTTTGTCGATAGTCTACGCGAAAGAATCGAGTCTGTAAAGAAATCAGATGACATTGTTTCTGATTATGAGAAAGCATCGAAGTATAAGAAGCGGAAGCGCAAAGTTGATTCCGATCTTACAGAGTTTTTAAAGGACGATAATTACGATGGATTTTATGAGTAGTTGGTTTAAGAAAAAACCAAAATCACCAGTGACAGACCCAGATCCAGAAGATATCTCCGTCGATAACGCGTACAAAACTCGCTGGGTCTGGTATCATACAATATTAGCACTTGAATTGTTAATGACAAATATGTTATTATTCGTAATCGTCGTACAACTTGCGAGCAAGTAAATGAAAATTGCATTATTAAACGACACTCACGCGGGTATTCGTAACTCGTCTGAAGTGTTTATGGACTATCAGGAGAAATTTTATCGTGACGTTTTCTTCCCGTATCTTCAAGAGCACGGCATCAAAAAGATTCTTCATCTCGGTGATTATTATGACAATCGCAAGTTTATCAATTTCAAAGCACTCGAGCACAATCGGAAGATCTTTCTTGAGAAACTCAGAGAACTACAGATTCACATGGATATCATACCAGGAAATCATGATGTCTATTACAAGAACACCAATAACCTTAATGCTCTGAAAGAACTCCTAGGGCATTATATGTCAGAAGTTCGCATCATCGAAAAACCGATGGTGGTGGATTATGATGGTCTCGATTTCGCATTGCTCCCTTGGATAAATCATGAGAATGAAAAAGAATCATTACGCTTTTTATCTAAGTGTAAAGCGACTCACGTCGGGGCGCACCTCGAACTCTCTGGGTTCGAAATGCAAGCAGGTATACCCTGCACCGACGGCATGCCGATCGAGGCTTTCTCAAGGTTCGAGACTGTTCTAACGGGTCATTTCCACACTAAGTCATCTAGTGGTAACATACATTACCTTGGGTCTCAGATGGAGTTTTTCTGGAGCGACGCGCACGATCCAAAATACTTCCACGTGTTCGATACTGATACGCGAGAACTCACTCCTGTTCTGAATCCCGTTAGATTATTCGAGAGAGTATACTACGACGACACAGTGGATAAAGCAGAGTTCAAATACTCGGTGGGTAAACTTCCGGACGTCGAAGATAAGTTCGTCAAGATTATTGTTGTAAATAAATCTGATCCTAAGTTGTTCGAGAAGTTTGTAGATCGTATCTCTAATAAAAAGATTCACGAACTCAAGATTGCAGAGAACTTCGAAGAGTTTGTCGGGTCTTCTGTTGAGGACGGCAAAATTTCTCTTGAATCGACCGAAGATTTATTGTATAGTTATGTTGACGCTGTAGATACGCACTTGGATAAAGACCGCATCAAGAATATGGTCCACACATTAATGGTTGAAGCACAAACCTTAGAGATAGTATGATCACATTTAAAAAACTTCGATACCGTAACTTTTTGTCTACGGGCGATAACTTCACTGAAATTAACCTGAACCAGACTTCGTCTACACTTATCGTTGGACAAAACGGCGCAGGCAAATCTACCATGCTCGACGCGCTGTCTTTCGGATTATTCGGAAAGGCACATCGCAACATCAACAAGAACCAGATGATCAACTCGATCAATAACAAAGGTTGTGTTGTTGAAATCGAGTTCTATGCATTGGGGTCTGAATACAAGATCGTGCGGGGCATCAAACCAATCAAGTTCGAGATCTGGAAAGACGAAACGCTCGTCAATCAAGACTCACACAACAAAGAGTACCAGAAAGTTCTAGAGCAGAATATTCTCAAGTTGAACCACAAATCATTCCACCAGATTGTTGTGTTGGGTAGCAGCAGTTTTATTCCTTTCATGCAATTACCTGCACAACACCGACGGGACGTTATTGAAGATCTCTTGGATATCAACGTATTCTCAAAGATGAACGGTATCCTGAAAGAACGCCAGTCTATTCTGAAAGAAAGAGTTCGATCTAATTCGATGCAACTTGAGTCGATTCAAGTGAAGATAGACTCTGCGAAGAAATATGTCAATCGTTTATATGCACTTAACGATGAGGCGAAAACCGCTAAACTGCAAGAGATTGCTCTCCTCGAGCAAACAATAGTGGGTATACAATTGCCGGAAGTCGACACCAACGTCCTCGAGGGACTGCGTAGCGAGTCCTCGAAGAAGAATAAGGAAGTGACCGAAGTCGGTAAATTCAACCACCAGTTCGGAGTAAAACAGAAAGAACTGGATAAAGAGATAAAGTTCTATGAAAATAACACCGCTTGTCCCACCTGTGATCAAAGTATCGACGAAGGACTTAAACAATCAAAGACAGAAAAAGCAACAAAGAAATGGGACGACCTCCAAGCAGGAAGGTTACAAGCAGAGCAAAGAATATCCGAACTCAACAAGACACTGGAAAGCATAGGTGATCAGGTTCAATCGATACTCGAGCAGATATCTGAACGCGATAAAAAGCAGGTTGAGATTACGACACATCAGAAAAGAATATCGGCGATACAAACTTCTCTTGTTTCTTTTGAAGAGAATACCAGCGATGTCGAGAAAGCAGAATCTGAGTTATCGACTCTTGACTCTCAGAAAGTCACGATTGTTGATGAGAAGTCTGAACTCGCTGACGAGGTTTCTTACTTCACTGTTGTAAATGAAATGTTGAAAGACACTGGAATAAAGACTAAGATAATTAAACAATATCTTCCAGTGATCAATAAATTGACAAATCAGTTCTTACAGGTTCTCGACTTCTACGTCTCATTCGACCTAGACGATACCTTTAAAGAAACGATCAAGTCTAGGCACCGTGATGCGTTTTCATACGACTCTTTCTCTGAAGGCGAGAAACAGCGTATCGACCTCGCTCTGTTGTTTACTTGGAGGCAGGTTGCCCGCATGAAGAATAGTGTGGCAACTAACTTACTCATACTCGACGAGACTTTCGACTCGAGTTTGGATGCTGATGGTGTGGATAATCTTACGAAGATTCTTGATACGCTCGACGCGAATAGCAATGTGTTCATCATATCGCACAAAGGTGAACTCTTAGACGGTAAGTTCGACGACAAGATCGAATTTATTAAACATAAAAACTTCAGCAAGATTGCTTGAATTCACTAACTAAATTATGTACAATTCTCTATATATTCAAAAAAGGTTATTTTTATCATGGAATTAAGTTCACAAACAATGCAAGTTCTTAACAACTTCGCTTCTGTCAATTCGAATATCGTTATTACTACCGGCAACGTTCTTCGAACCGTATCAGAGTCAAAGACTATCTTGGCACGTGCTACTATCGATGAAGAGTTCCCGAAGGGTTTCGGTATCTATGAATTGAATGAATTCTTGAGCGCGTTGAGTCTTGTTGAAAGTCCACGCATTTCTTTCGGCGAAAACAATATGGATATTTCGGATGGTAGTGGTCGCTCGAGCATCAAGTATTTTTACTCGGATCCATCTATCCTTACGACGACAAGTAACGAGATTGTTATGCCTGATGCAGACGTCAGGTTCAAACTCGACCGCGAGACTATGAACCGAATCAAGAAGGCAGCATCTGTCCTTGGTCACTCTGAAGTTTCAGTACGAAATGTCGATGGTGTTATCGTTCTTACTGTTGCTGATAACGAAAGTTCAAGTTCCAACGCAATTGATATTGCGGTCGACGGCGAGTCTGAATCTGAAGATTTCAAGTATGTCTTCAGCATCGCCAACCTAAAAATGATTGAAGGCGATTATGATGTTTCTCTTTCTTCGAAACTGATTTCTCACTTCGTCAATACAGAATCCAATGTAGAGTATTGGGTAGCGTTACAGAAAACTAGCAAGGTCTAAGGAGACATTTAAATGAATAGTGAAGTTGTAGAATTGGTAAACCGAGTATGTCGAAGTACCGTTGCAGTTGTTGACACTGTAACTGGTCGTGGCGGTTTCCGTGGTGAAGAGTTGTCAACAATCGGACAATTGCGCGATCAATGTATCCAAGTGATTCAGCAATTAGAAGATGCACAAGCGGCGGAGGAATAAGGTATGGATATGGCACTAGTGCTTGCACTTGCAGTCCTTATAGTAGTGGGATTTGTTTACATCGTTAGACCTGGAAAGGATAAAGATGATGTTGTAGAACCATCTACACCAGCACCAGCACAACCAACTGCAGAAGATTTGCCGACACGGTCATCTCTAATGCGCTTGAAGAAAGAAGATCTAGAGGCACTTGCTCTAGACCGAGGTGTTTTACATACAGGTACAAAGTCAGAAATTATTTCTCGCTTGCTTCCTTGATTGAAAAAAGATATTATATAATATCGAACTATGAGAGGGTCATAACGACCCTCATCTTTTATATGATGGAGTTTTAAATGCCTAGTGATTTTTTGTGGGTCGAGAAATACCGACCTCGCACAGTTTCAGATTGTGTCCTTCCCGAAAGCACCAAGCAGGTGTTCCAACAGATTGTAGATAAAGGCGAGATCCCAAACATGATGTTTACGGGAACTGCTGGTCTTGGAAAGACGACAATCGCCAAAGCAATATGTAATCAACTTGGTTGCGATTACATAATTGTCAATGGATCCGAAGAAGGCAACATTGATACCCTCCGAAATAAAATTAAACGATTCGCTTCGACTGTTTCCCTTGCCGGTGATGTCAAAGTCGTAATCTTAGATGAAGCAGATTATCTTAACCCTCAGTCGACTCAACCTGCTCTCCGTGGGTTCATCGAAGAGTTCTCAGACAATTGTCGCTTTATCTTAACCTGTAACTTTAAAAATCGTATTATCGAACCACTTCACTCTCGTTGTGGTGTGTACGAGTTTAACATTACAAAGAAAGATCTACCCGAACTCTGTGGCAAGTTCTTGCAGCGATCACAGATGATCCTAAAAGAAGAAAACATTGAGGTGCCAGATACTAAATTGCTCGCCGAAGTGATCATGAGGTTCGCTCCTGACTGGCGGCGAGTTCTTGGTGAACTGCAACGATCTTCTGGATCAGGTGTCCTCGATCTTTCTTCGCTCGGCAGTAAGGCGAATGGCAATTACGATTCACTATTCGCTTCGCTGAAGAGCAAAGACTTCAAGAAAATGCGCTCTTGGGTGTCGAACAATATCGACGTCGACTCTTCTGTCATTTTTCGAAGTATTTATGACAACATGTATGAGAAAGCAGATCCATCTTCTATACCGCAGTTGGTTCTCATTCTCGCAGATTATCAGTACAAGAATGCATTCGTCGCTGATCATGAACTTAACATGGTCGCTTGCATGACAGAGATCATGGCGAACGTTGAGTTCAAATAAACTATATAATTAAACAACAACCTAAAGGAATTTTATAATGAGTTTTTCTAAAAATGATGTAGTATCCGTTGTCACCCTCGCTGGTGAAATTATCGGTAAATTTCAATCAGAGACCACAACTGAAGTGGTAATCGCCGATCCAAGGTTGCTCTCTCAAAACGAGCAGGGACTGATTTTGATTCCCGCGCTGTGTATGACAGGCAAACCCGAACTCGCAGAAGTAACACTGTCGAGAAGTTCTGTAGTCTTAATGTGTCAGACCGTAGAAGAAGTCGAAAAAGAATATCGTGCAAACACTAGTGGCATTGTAATCTAATGAAAATTGTAATCGCAGGATACGGTCCAGTCGGTCAATCTATCGCTGATGTGCTAGAAATGCATGATGGTCTAGAAGTCTACGTTGACGATCCATACAAAAACCTCAATTTTCCGCAATCTATAGTGGACTCAGTTGACGGCGTTATTGTTTGTGTTGCGACACCTGCCTTACCGAACGGCGAAAGCGACACTTCTAATGTCGCGGACGTTTTCGAAAAATATGGTGACACCAAGTATCTGATAAAGAGCGCGGTGATTCCTACATTCCTCGAAGATTATGATGATTTAGAGATAACGGTCTCGCCTGAATTCCTTGCGAGTTCAAACGCTAACCGTGATCCTGCCAAAGAATTTAGAGAGCAGACCTTTGCGATCTATGGCGGTGGAGCGATGAGGTTCTGGCACGAGATGTTTAAGCCTCTATTGCCTCATCTAACCGAAGTTAAATTCTGTTCGAGAAATCAGGCAGCATTCGCTAAGTATGTAGAGAATACATTCCTTGCGATGAAGGTAACATTCTGGAATCAAATGTATCAGATCTATGATGGACTTGGATATAAAGATTTTGACACGATGGTAGATGCCATTGGAATTGATCCGCGTATCGGCACGAGTCATTCTCAAGTCCCAGGACCGGATGGCAAGTTCGGGTATGGTGGGCATTGTCTACCCAAAGACACTAATGCTCTATTGAAGATGGCGAGTATGACCACAGATACCGATTTCCTTGAGTCTATGATTCGCGCGAATACCAAGAATCGATCGGATGAGACACCTGATTCCGATTAGTGCATTGAACTATAAATTATGATGATGAGATAAAATGAACCCTTTTGATTATGTAAATGCGATAAATTATTCCAAAAAAGATATTATTGAATCTGATGCCGAGGAGAAAGCGTATAATCCTTTTATTGTAAATCGATCTTTGTCATATTTCCCTGATACGGTCGCCGCAGCAAATATTATGAACAAGTACCACAATTTAGACAACCGTCTGCAATTCGACTTTTTACTAAATATAGTTCGAAAACGAAAGCGGTTTTCAAAGTGGAACAAACTTGAGATTGAAAGTGATGTTGATGCGGTAAAAGAATATTATGGATATAGTCATGAGAAAGCAAAACATGCCTTACCTCTCCTTTCTAAAGAACAAATCGATCTAATAAAAATAAGGATAAACAAAGGTGGAAGACAATAATATCTGGTCCCCAGCGGACATGCTGGAAATAGTGTTAAACGAACCGGATGACTTTCTAAAGGTTCGCGAAACACTCACACGAATTGGAGTCGCTTCTCGCAAAGAAAAGAAGTTGTTTCAATCCTGTCATATTCTTCACAAACAAGGAAGGTACTTCATCGTACATTTCAAAGAGTTGTTTTTGCTCGACGGCAAGAAATCTAACTTAGAAGAATCCGACGTCCAACGAAGAAATACAATCGCAACTTTACTTTCCGATTGGGGTCTAATCCAAATCGTCAATGAAGAAGTTGCTAAAGATTGTGCGCCATTAAGGCAGATAAAGATTATCGGATTTAAAGAGAAATCCGAGTGGGAATTATGCCCTAAGTATAATATTGGCAACAACAAGTAAAAATGTTGAGTCATGAATTATTGAGTAAATTTTTGAAGAGATATCCCAACCTTCCAAACCCAAAGCATCAACCAAGGATCTTTGAGTTTTATCTAAGGGTGTTTATGCGGGAAGAAGGTCTGGGATCATCTCCAAAATCTAAAATTGATATTAAAGTTTAATCGGAGTTTATTATGAGAACAGACATCCTAACAACCCTCCAAATGCGCTATCGAGCAGAGATGCTCACCGCTAACTGCAACGTCCGAACCTACATGGAATCTTCTACTGGCATCGGAGAACACTCTGATATCGTAGAGGCGGTTGACGGTGAAGTTAAAAAGTATAACGAAGCAAAAGAATTACTTGCCGCAGTCAGTAACCTGATTGAGTTCTACAACAAAAAGAACGAAGATCAAAAAAGAAGAGATGCGGAGAAAGATGAATTCTTAGAGCAAGCATTCGCTAAAGCGATCGCTGAGTTGAAACCCGTTGAAGAAGAAATTGTCGAGGAAGAGTCTGACAATGATAGTCAGTCACAAGTATAAATTCATCTTCGTCAAGACGACAAAAACTGCCGGAACAAGCATTCAATACGATTTATCGAAACACTTGGGGGGAGAAGATATCCTCTCCCCGATTGTTCCTCGTATAAAAGGATACAAAGAAAGAAATTTCAGTCAATATCCTAAACACGTGTTGAGAAGTCATTCTACAGCAACAGAGATAAAGAAAGTATTCGGCGAACCGGTGTTTGATAATTACTTCAAATTCTGCGTAGAAAGAGAACCTGTCGACAAATGCATCAGTCATTACTCTATGCATAAGAACAAGTTCGACGGTTTTGAATCTTACATTGAACGCGGAGCATTCCCAATTGATGTAGGAAAATATGCTGACTTAGATACAGGTAAACTGTTGGTTGATAAAATGATTCGATACGAAAACCTCGAAGAAGAATTCAACGACCTAATGCTTCAATTAGATATCCCTTGCACAATTACTTCCAAAGCGAAAGGAAATTCTAGGGTCGATATTGAGGTAACAGATGAGCAAAGGAAGATAATTTATTCGGCGTTTCATAACTCAAATAAATTCTCAAGATATTGACTTACCTTCTAAAATTTAGTATAATCTAGTATAAATAAAATCGTGATGCCGAATTGTTCGGGTCACACTAACAACACCTCGCTTTAATAAAGGAGAAACCGTTATGGTAACTAAAGCATTTACGTTCCCACGTTCACATTTCATCGGGTTTGATCACGTTTGGTCGGAGATCGAAAGACTGTCAGAAATGACAGACAATAAGGTCTACCCACCACACAACGTTGTGAAACATGATGAAGAGAATTTTTCAGTAGAACTCGCGCTCGCAGGATATGCGAAAGAAGATTTAATCGTCGAAGTAAGAGATGGAATCCTTCTAGTAGCATCGGACACCAAGTCTGACAGTCAGGATCGCGAATATCTGCATAAAGGAATCTCACAGAAAAAGTTCAGAAGAACATTTAGACTATCAGAACATGTTGTTGTAGATGGAGCAGACTTCAAAGATGGTTTACTGGTCATTGATCTGAGAGTACAACTGCCTGAGGAGAAGCGTCCCCGTACCATTACCATTGGATAATTCGGAGGAACCGATGAGAAAACTAACCCTTATGTGTTTATGTTTTCTTTCTTCATTCGCAACTGCTGGTGAGATAGAGGAATTAATTGTTAGCACAAGACAAGTTGAAGTCGTGTTGGCAAATATTTCCTTAGAACATAGACAAAATCCCTTTACAGGATCTTGGTATTATGTCGAATCAAAGCAAGTAGAAGAAGATGACAGAGAGGAGAAAGAGGGCGAATAAGCCCTCTTTTTTTATGCTTGAATTTTAACCCAAAATTATGTATGATGGTTGAATGAAATTTTATACGAATGTAACGAAATACGGCAACGACATCCTTTATCGCGGATACGAAAACGGTAAACGAGTCGAAGAAAAAATCCACTATAAACCCACCCTTTATGAATACAACCGCAACGGCGAGTACCGAACTCTTCACGGAGTACCGGTCAGTCCCACGTTGCACGGTTCTATGAGTAAGGCACGAAAATCTATTCAAGACAATCAAGATATTACGAACCGAGAGACATACGGGCAAACTAATTTTGTCACTCAGTTTATCTCAGATAGATTTCCTTATGAAGTCCGATTTGATAAAGATCAAATCAATATTGCAACGATCGATATTGAGGTACAGTCCGATGCAGGGTTCCCCGAACCAGCGGCGGCGGCACATCCAGTAACAGCAATCGCAATTACTAATAACCAAACGAACGTCTATTATGTCTGGGGTCTTGCTGAGTATGACGTCTCGATCGCAGACAAAGGTCGTCACGTTGTTTACTATCACGCAGATGACGAGCAAGACCTACTGATTAAATTCCTTGATTGGTGGAGCGCTAACTGCCCCGATATCTTGACCGGTTGGAACTCTCGCTTGTTCGACGTCCCTTACCTTGTGAATAGAATTCGACAAGTAGTAAGCGACAACATGACCAAGAAGTTCTCTCCATGGGGTATGATACGCGAGAGGACGAAGCGAACCGACTACGGTACTGAAATCGCATATGACTTCGATGGTGTGGCGCAACTAGATTACTTAGAAGTTCTGCAGAAGTTCACCCTCAACACCCTAGGACGCCAAGAGTCGTACAAACTCGATCATATCGCCCACGTGGTACTGGGTGAAGAAAAACTCTCGTACGAGGAACACGGCAACCTCCACACCCTATACAGAGAAGATCATCAAAAGTTTATCGACTATAATATTCAAGATGTCTATCTCGTCGAGGCGCTAGACGAAAAACTCGGTTTGTTCTCATTGCTGTTCACGATGGCATATCAGGCGAAAACGAACTATGGCGCCACCCTCGGTACGACTCAGATATGGGACACCGTAATCTATAATGAGTTGCAAAAAGAAAATATTATTATTCCTGCTGAACCACCCATTCAGCACGACCTCCCGAAGATCATTGGCGGATATGTTAAAGAACCGATGGTCGGTGCACACGACTGGGTTGTGTCCTTCGACCTTAACTCGCTGTATCCAAATATCATTGTTCAATATAACATGTCACCTGAGACGATTGCCGACGAGGGAACCAAGACTGCCAACGGTGTCTTCTATCGTAAAGACAAAGAGGGTATTATTCCAAAAGTAATTCGAAAGTTCTACGGCGATCGTGTTACAATCAAAAAGACCATGTTGGCGAAGAAACAGGAATATGAGAAAGCGCCAACCAAGAGACTAGAGAATGAGATATCCTCGCTAGACAATCAGCAGATGGGTATTAAGATCTTGATGAACTCACTTTATGGCGCACTCGCTAACAAATACTTCCGGTACTTTGATCAGCGTATCGCCGAGGGAGTCACGTTGTCCGGTCAACGGGCGATTAAAACTGCCGAGTTAGTTGTTAATGATGAGATGAATAATCTCCTCAAGACTGATAAGGACTATGTCATCGCGATTGATACTGACTCAGTGTATATCAATATGGCACCTTTGGTCGAAAAGTTTAAACCAAAGGATCCAGTTAAATTCCTCGACAAGATCTGCGAAGAATATTTCGAGAAGAAGATTGCTGATGGATACCAGCACCTTGCCGATGAGACTAACTCGTACGAAAACCGTATGTGGATGGCGCGCGAGGCAATTGCTTCACGGGGCATCTGGACTGCCAAGAAAAGATATATTCTAAACGTCCATAATAACGAGGGTGTTCAATACGCTGAACCCAAACTCAAGATGATGGGGATCGAAGCGATCAAGTCATCTACCCCGCAGGTTGTCCGCGACAAGTTCAAGGAGATCTTTCGAGTTATTGTGGAAGGGCAAGAGTCAGACGTCCAGCAGTTTATTCGTGACTTCAAATCCGACTTCAAG
>Ga0222717_10001790_pt1 | contig 17249 bp, 14 predicted proteins | sample C33_18DmetaG_FD_165053 | JGI IMG/M metagenome (GOLD analysis project Ga0222717, IMG submission 165053) | Estuarine water microbial communities from San Francisco Bay, California, United States - C33_18D | ecosystem: Environmental > Aquatic > Marine > Unclassified | place: USA: California...
CGACAAAAGATGGGAGTTATGTTTGGTGATCCGTGGACGACGAGTGGTGGTAAAGCAATTGCGTTTCACGCAAGTGTCCGTATTCGTTTGAAAAGTATGGGTCAAATTAAAAAAGGTGCAACCACAGAAGTCATCGGTGGAAAATGTGAAGCAACCATTGTAAAAAACAGAATGGGTCCTCCACAACGAAAAGCATCGTTTGAAATTTATTTTAATCGTGGTATTGATGACATAGGAAGTTGGATAACAACTTTAAAAACTCACAAAATTCTAAAACAGGGTGGTGCTTATTATTCATTCACAGACTCTAAAGGAAAAGACTATAAGTTTATGGCAAAGGAGTTTCCTGAAATGTTGAAAGATGAAGACCTAAGAACTGAACTATACACACATATTTGTGATAATCTTATCATGGAATATCAATCAGCAAATAGTGTAATTGACGAAGATGTTGAGTTTGAAGATAACGATACAATTGCTGAACAAGAATTAGCAACGGTGTCTGATGAGTGATAAGAATAAAATCTTTAGTTTATTTCAAGAGTTTTCTGAAGAACAGAAAACTGAACTTAAACACGATAGAGATTTAAATTCAGATACACTGCTAATAGATGGCATGAATACTTTCATGCGAGTTTGGAGTATGTATCCAACCACAAACGAAAACGGAGACCATATAGGTGGATACACAGGTTTCCTAAAAAGCATAGGACACGCAATTCGTTTGCGTAAACCAACCCGATGTATAATTGTTTTTGATGGAAAGGGAGGAAGTACACGCAGAAGAAAAATATTTCCAGACTATAAAATGAAAAAGAATGTTCGGTTTCGTGTAAATCGTGCATTAAGTTTGGATATGGATCAAACAGAAGAGTCAAGTTCAATGAAATATCAAATAGTAAAACTAATTGAATATTTAAACTTGCTTCCTGTAACTACAATCTGCATAGATAATGTTGAAGCAGATGATGTAATTGCCTTACTTGCGAGAACTCATTTCAGTGGTCTTGGGAAAAAATGTACTATTATGAGTACCGATAAAGACTTTCTTCAACTTGTAGATGAGGATGTAACGGTTTATAGTCCAACGAAACGAACGGTTTATACTGCGGAAAAAGTGTTATTTGAATATGGAATACATCCAAATAATTTTTTATTATACAGAACAATAGATGGAGATAGAGGTGATAATATTGGTGGAATGAAGGGTGTAGGTGAAAAGAAACTAAAAACCGCATTTCCTGAGTTTGCTACTGAAGAAAAACTAAATGTTGAAAACTTAATTAATATATGTGAACAACGAAAAAAAGAAATGCCTTTTTTTAAAAACTTTCTAAAAGAAGAAAATCAAGAGTTGTTAAAAAGAAATTACAACTTAATGCAATTAACAGATAGTATAATGCCTGCTAGTATCCAAACAAAGATTTTTGATCACGTGGATTCGCCTGTTTCAGTTTTAAACAAGTTTGAATTTAGCAAAAAGTTTGCAGAAGACCAATTATGGGCTGCTTTTCCAAATCACCATAATTGGATCATGGAAACATGGACAATTCTGAATAACTATGCAACTTCTTCACAATCTTAATTTTTTTAAGAAAATCCTTGATTACAGACGATGCTTCTGATAATCTAATTAAATAATATGACGGAGACTAATAATAACGATGTAGATACCCTACAAAAATTTGGTACTGCATTTCAAAGCAAAACAATTCGTGCTTTAATTGATGATAAATCATTTCTTGATAGAACACACGATATAATAGAAACTATGTATTGGGAAAGTGAGGCAAACAAGTGGATTGTCTCGGAAATTCTTAAACATTATGATGTGTATAAACGAACTGCGACGCTTGATGTATTTAAAATAAAGTGTGGTGATATTACAATTGATTCGTTGCGAGCAGAAGTAGTAGATAATCTAAGAACTATATTCACACAAACCGACACAAACGATGCCGAGTTTGTTAAAAATGAATTTCTTAATTTCTGTAAAAATCAAAAACTTAAAAATGCTATTATGCAAAGTGTTGATTTTCTTAAAGGTGGTCAATATGATTCTATTAAAAGAATTGTAGATGATGCTTTAAAAGCAGGAACCGAAAGAAACATGGGACACGATTATCTTAAAGATGTAGAAATAAGAATGTCTGAAACTGCACGAGATACCATCAACACAGGATGGGAAGTTATTGATGATTTAACAAACGGTGGATTAGGACCTGGTGAACTCGGTGTGATTATTAGTAGTGCAGGTGGTGGTAAAAGTTGGTGTTTAGCATCACTCGGTAAATCTGCTATGCTTAGTGGTAAAAATGTTTTACATTATACTCTTGAACTTAATGAGTGTTATGTTGGACTTCGTTACGATAGTTGCTTTACAGGAGTACCTTTTCAAGATATTGTGGAAGAAAAAGAAAAGGTGAAAAATATTATTTCAAATATCAAAGGACAACTTCTTATTAAAGAGTATCCAACAAAAGGAGTAGGAGTTAGTACAATTCTTGCTCATGCAAATTTAGCAAAAACAATGGGTTATCCTGTTGACATGGTTGTTATAGATTATGCGGACATCTTATCTCCTGGTAATCACGGAAATAATGCCAACAGTTATGTTGAACAGGGAGGAATTTATGAAGATCTCCGAGGTCTTGCGGGTGAACTCGGAGTACCTGTATGGACGGCATCACAAGCAAGTCGTTCGTCATTGGATGATAATATTATTGAAGCACAAAAAGTTGCTGATAGTTATCGTAAAATAATGACGGCAGACTTTGTGATAAGTTTGTCTAGAAAAGCAACTGACAAGGTTAGTAGTACAGGTAGATTTCATGTCATTAAAAATCGGTTCGGACCCGATGGATTGACATTTCCAAGTAGAGTAGACACATCTTCTGGTGTTATTGAAATATATGATGAAAAAAGTACAAAGGGTGCGGAAATAATGGTTGAAATGAATGATTCTGAGAATGGTACAAAGAATCTTTTAAAATCAAAGTACGATCAAATGAACAATAAAAATTCATATAATAACGAAGATAGTGTTGATATTGGATAAAAAATTTAGTATATATAGTATGTATCTTTACGATACTTTTCGTAAATATATTTATATAATTAAATTATAATGTTTCTATAAAATTCAAAACAAAGGTTACAAGTGAAAGTAAAAAAACGCAATGGTAGACTAGAAGATTTTAATGTTGATAAAATCAACAAATGTGCAGAACGGGCTGCAAAGAATTTAGATAATGTTAGTGCTAGTGAAGTTCTAATTGACGCAAAAATTAAGTTGTTTGATAAAGTAACAACTATGGATATTGATAAATCTCTTATTATGAGTGCAAGATCTAAAATTGAATTTGAACCCAATTATGCTTATATGGCTGCGAGAATGCTTCTTAATACAATTTACAAAGAAGTATTTGGAGAAGGAGTAGATAGTGATGCATTTGAACTTCAGTATCGTAAAAGTTTTATTACGAATATGCGTAGATTAGTCCGAGAAGAAATTCTCAATGAAGAACTTCTCGAATGCTTTGATTTACGTGAACTTAGTAGTATACTGAATATTGAACGAGAAAAAGATTGGAAGTATCTTGGTATTCAAACTATATATGATCGTTATTTACTGCACATAGAAGGTCGTAGAATGGAAACTCCACAAGCAATGTGGATGCGTATTGCTATGGGTCTTGCGTTGAACGAGAAACCTGAAGAACGTCAAGCATACGCAATTAAGTTTTACGAAACACTTAGTCAGTTTGATGTAGTAAGTTCCACACCAACGTTGTTTAATAGTGGAACAACTCATAGTCAACTTAGTAGTTGTTATCTTAATACCTTTGATGATTCTATTGATGGAATTTTTGATGGTATTTGGCAAGAAGCAAGAAAAAGCAAATTCGCAGGTGGACTTGGATTTGATATTACCAATTTCCGTGCAAGAGGAAGTTACATCAAAGGAACAAACGGAATCAACCAAGGACCCGTTTACTTTTGGAAACTTTACAATGATATGCTAGTTGCAGTTAATCAAGGTGGTAAAAGAAAAGGTGCAGGATGTGCATATCTTGAAACATGGCACGCTGACATTGAAGACTTTTTAGCACTTAGAAAAACCGTAGGTGATGACAGAATGCGTTGTCACGATATGAATACTGCAAATTGGATTCCTGATTTGTTTATGAAACAAGTTGAAGCAGATGGACCTTGGTATTTGTTTAGTCCAAATGAAGTTCCTGAACTTCACGAAATTTTTGGTGAAGCATTTGAAACAAAATATTGGGAATATGTTAAAAAAGGTCAAGACGGAGAACTTAGTGTTTTTCGTGAAGTAAAAGCAAAAGACATTTGGAAGAAGATGTTGAAAAGTATTTTTGAAACAGGACATCCGTGGGTTACATTCAAAGACCCAAGCAATATTCGTTATAGCAATCAACACGAAGGAACGGTTCATAGCAGTAATCTTTGTACAGAAATTCTTCTTCATACAAAACCAACTATTCACGACAACGAAGGAACTCGTTCAGTAAAAGAATACGGAGAAACTGCAACTTGTAATTTAGCAAGTGTGAATTTGAAACGTCATGTTGGTGTAAATAAACACGGAGAGAAATTTATTGATTACAAAAAACTAGAAGCAAGTGTCAAAATGGCAATGCGTATGTTGGACAATGTTATTGATCTTAATTATTATCCAACCGAAGAAGCACGTAAAAGTAATATGAATCATCGTCCTGTTGGTTTAGGTACAATGGGTTGGCATGATATGTTTTATGAATTTAATGTAGATTATGGAAGTGAAGATGCAATTCGTATTTCCGATGAAATTTATGAAAACATTTCGTATTTTGCAATTGAATCATCTTCTAATATGGCACTTGATCGTGAAACTTATAGTTCATATCAAGGAAGTCTTTGGAGTCAAGGAACATTTCCAATTGATACATGGAAACAAGTAATGAAACTTCGTGGAAATTCCGATGAAGTAAGATTGCGTAAAGATTGGGATGCTCTTAAAAAGAAAGTTGCTAAACAAGGAATGCGTAATTCAAATACAATGGCAATTGCTCCAACTGCAACAATAAGTTACATTGCAGGATGTTCGCAAAGTATTGAACCAAACTTTGGAGTTATTTTTGTGTATTCTACTTTAAGTGGTGAGTTTACAATGATGAACGAATATTTTGTAAATGATATGAAAGCAGAAGGAATATGGACAAAAGAACTTGCCAACTTGGTTAAAACCGTTGATGGTGATCTTAGCAAACTCAATGGTTCAATTCCACAATGGATCAAAGAAAAATATGTAACTGCATTTCAACAAGATCAATTCAAATTAATTGATTGTGCGGCTGCTCGTCAAAAGTGGATTGATCAAGGACAAAGTTTGAATCTATATAACGACAAAAGTAGTATGAAGTTTTTAAACGACATTTATATACACGCATGGAAAAGTGGATTGAAAACAACTTACTATCTTCGTAATCTGGCGGCAAGTGCAATTGAAAAATCAACAGGATCAAATGTAGAAGAACACAACGAAAAAAATGCAGAAACAACTGAATCAGCAGAACCATCGTTGTGTAGTTTAGAAGCAAAAATGCGTGGTGAAGTTTGCGAAAGTTGTCAATAATTTAATCTAATTGACTAAAAACCCTCGTTGGGTTAATATATATGAATATATTATTAATCTCTAACCCAAGGGGGTAAAAACTATGAATTCACGCAGATTGTTCGCAATTATGGCCATTATGGCAGTTTCCGCAAACTTTATTTTCGGAGCACCTACACAAAAACAATTAAGAGAAGTTGCGGATCACTTGCAAGATGTCTCAGTCACTATAAAAGCAAAAGCACGATATAGTAACTCAGAAGGTTCTGGTGCTATGATTATTCGTGAAGTAGAAGGTAAAAAAGTAACTTTTGTTTGGACGGCTGCTCATGTGGTTGATAATTTAAGAAAAGTGAGAACCGTTATTGACGGAGGTGCAAGCATCAAGGTAGTTGAATTTGATGATGCTTCAATCGTAAAAGAACTTGTTGAAAAAGGTCGTAGAGTCGGTGAAATGAAAATGGATGCTAAAATCATTAAGTATTCAAATGCTGACGATGGACATGATTTAGCATTGCTCATGGTTCGTGCTACTGATTATGCGAAAGATGGAGTTGACTTTTATTTGAAAGAAGACAACGACAGAATCATACCAATTGGAACAAATCTATTTCATGTAGGTTCTTTGCTTGGTCAAATGGGTGCTAACTCAATGACAACGGGTATCATTTCACAAGTCGGAAGAACTCTTGATAAATTTGAATACGATCAAACAACCGTTACTGCATTTCCAGGAAGTTCCGGTGGTGGAGTTTACTTGCAAAATGGAGAATATGTAGGAATGATTGTTCGTGGTGCAGGTGAAGGATTCAACCTAATGGTACCTGTTCGCAGAATGATACGATGGGCAGAAGAAAATGAAATTATGTGGGCAATTGATCCTAAAGTTGAAATGCCAAGTATGGACGAAATACTTGATATGCAAATTGAAGATTCTGGTGTAAAAAAATCTGACGAAGCTGAAGAAGACGAACTATCAACCAAATCAGTATTTCCATACAGAATTAAAACTGAATATAACTACGATACTAAAAGTAATAGGTTCAATAAATCAGAAGAGTTTAAAAAAGAATTACAAACAAGACCTTTTGACGGAATGAATCCATACCAAGTAGAGCATAGATAATGCGACTACTTTTATGGTTATCAATTGTTATATATTTCTTATTAAATTTTATTTCAAAAGCAGACTTTAATTCGTCTAATAAATCTGAATATAAAAAAGCACCACCACCTCCTGTTGATTGGACAGGATGGCAAAGTTTAATTGATCCACGACTTCAAAAGTCATATGATGATTTGCAGAAAAAAGAACAAGAAAGAAAAGACTTTTTGCGAACGATCAAGCAGTATACTACAATTTCCCATAAAGATGTTCAGGTTGCACTTATTATAGATAGATACAATTTATTCGGTGATGATTTCAATTCTACTTCTTATGAAGAAGATACCAAGTGGTTAGAAATATACGAAAAAGAAGTAAAACTTGCACAAGACAATTTGGATGGACAAGCATACATCTTTTTCTTTGAAGAATATGTAAAGTTATTATTAAAACGAAGTGGAATTATAAAAACTTTGAGTATGTGATATTTATAGTCATGGGACTGATTAAAAAAATATTATGTAAAATTAAATGCATTTTCAAACCTTGTTGTGATAAAGGTGATTGCAAATGCCTATGCCACGCAAAATAATATCTTTACATAGATGATATAATGTGCTATATTGTCTTCTAAATAAGGAAGATTATATGAAAAAAACATTATTATTACTATCATTGGCATTTACATTATCATCATGTAATGTAAAAAATAAACTTTTAAAGTATACCGGAACAAATGATTCCGATAGACTTGGTGTAACAAAACAAGAAGTAGTTGAAGAAAAACCCAAACCAACTACCGTTGTAGTTAAAAAAACTGAGAATAAAGGTGCAGTTAACGAAAAGTCTTGTACCGAAGTATTAGATGCTGAAACTGAAAACGAATCTATAACTTTAAACGATTCACTTCCTGAAATTAAACCTGATACTGATTACACTTTTATGTTGTATATTGTAGGTGGATTGCTTATTGTTTGGTTTGGAATAAAAACTTTAATAAAACATAAAAAATAATAATCCATTTAACGACTTATATCGTTATATATATTGATATGAAAACTGGTGAACTACTTAGAAAAGAATCAGAGGGAGTAAATCAAATTCTTCCTCATAAACATAAATGGGCATGGGATCTGTATGAACAGGGTGTGAAAAACAACTGGGTTCCTACTGATGTGCCGATGACTAAAGATGTCACAAATTGGAAGTCGTCTGATGATTTAGTGTTAAGTGAAGATGAACGTCTTGTAATCAAGAGATGTCTTGGTTTCTTTGCAGGAAGTGAAAGTCTTGTAGCAAATAACTTAATGACTTTAAGTAAGTACATCACAGACCCAGAGTGTCGTCAGTATATGGCACGTCAAATGTACGAAGAATGTTTGCATAATCACACTGTAGTTTATATTTGCGATAGTCTTGATTTGAATATTGGTGAAGTATACGAAGCATATCAAAACGTTCCATCGATCAAAGCAAAAGATGATTTTCTTATGAAAGTCACAGGAGGACTTAATGAAGCAGATATTGATACATCCACAACACAAGGTCGTAGAGAGTTATACAAGGCTGCGTTTACATATTGGGTTGTGTGCGAAGGAACATTCTTTTTCAGTGGATTTGCAATGCTTCTTGCGTTAAGTGATAAGATACCTGGTATCGCAGAGCAAATTCAGTATACTCTTCGTGATGAAAGTATTCATATTAAATTCGGAACTACATTACTCAATAAACTCAAAGAGCAATATTCTGATATTATGGACTCTGAGTTTGAAGAAGAACTTACCGAGGTGCTTAAAAAAGCAGTAGACTTGGAAATTCAATATGCACAAGATGTTCTTCCACGTGGAATTCTTGGATTAAATTCAAGTATGTTTGTTGAGTATATGCAATTTATTGCTAATCGTAGATTGGAAAATCTTAACATGAAATTCCGTTACGATAGTGATAATAATCCATTTCCTTGGTTAAGTGAGGTTATTGATATCCGCAAACAAAAGAACTTTTTTGAAACACGAGTAATAGATTATCAAGACGAATCCGCATTAGTTGACGATTTTTGATAGTAGATACATATATATGTATGTGGACTACGATAAGGAATTATACGAAAGCAGTTTATATTATCGTCATGTTGTTGACGAAAGTAGAGAAATTGAAAAACACAAATGGATAGAATCTGAAAAGAGTGGTTCTGATATAGGAAAAGATAAAGCACGGTGGTCGTGGATTTGTCATCATAAAAATGATTGGCATTCTTTTTGGTTGCAAGAAAATTTGGAGGAATTGGAAAATAAAAATGATTAGTTTTTATATTTATAATCATGGCAGATGATAATAATATAACAACTCCGTCAAACCAAGATAGATTCTTAAAGTTTCTTCCTACAAAACCACTTAAACATTTAAAGTTACTTATTGTTGTAATTTTACATTGGTTGGTAGTCCTTGGAAACTTTTCTGCATTCTTTATTTTGGCATTCCAAGGATTCACTCCATATGGATTTCCTTGGTATGTATGTTTACCTTTATGCTCTTTTATTATGTTAATTTCATTTTCAAGAGTATTAGATTGTCCAATGACACGGTACGAAAATAAATTAAGAGTACAATTAGGAAGACCTACCATTAAAGGATTTATTGGTCACTATTTTCTCAAACCATATGTTCGCAGAAAACTGAGAAAAGCACGTGCCAAGAGAAAATCTAAAGAGCAGGTATGAAGATTTCATTGGTAGATGCAATTTCATTTTCAAAGTGGGTATTTGAAAAGCACAAAGTGCCAACCAAGCATTCAGATGTATGTGCGGATGTTTTAATAAGTGCAGATGAACTTGGATTTAAAACACATGGATTGAGTCGCCTTGGATATTACATCAAACGAATAAAAGATGGTGTAATAAAAGTTGAAAATGAACCTGAACTAATTCGTGATAAAAAATCATGTGGAATTGTTGATGGTAAAAATACTCTTGGTCAGATAGTTGGAAAATTTGCAATGGACATTGCAATTAAAAAAGCAGAACAACATGGAATAAGTTGTGTTGCTGTAAAAAATTCATCTCATTATGGTATTGCAAGTTATTATAGTCGGTATGCAACTGAAAAGAATTTAGTGGGAATGAGTTTTACCAATGCTCGTCCTGCGGTTGCACCTGTAAATGGATTAGAACCAAAGTTGGGAACTAACCCTTATGCCATCGCATTTCCATCGGATATGAAGTTTCCGTTTAGTATAGATTGTGCGACATCAATATGGCAACGAGGAGACTTGGAAGTTCGTGCAAGACAAACACCTGATATGTATGTTCCTGGATGTGCAATAGAATCTGAAAATCAGAATTTAACATTTGAAAGATCACTTCGTTGGTTGAAAAAAGGAATTGCCGCGTTGAAACCCGTAGGAGGTCATAAAGGATATGGATTATCAGTTGCAATAGAACTTATGTGTTCTGCGTTTCAAAGTGGTGCGTATATGAGCAAGTTAAGTGGTTTATATGAAGGCAATGAAGATGATCCAAGTTATGATATAGGTCACTTTTTTATTTGTGTTGATCCTGAGAATTTTACAGATATAAAGACATTCAAAAAAAATGTCGGAGATGTTCTACGTGAATTAAAAAACAGTAAATCAAAAAAACAAACAGACGATATTTTGGTTCCTGGTGAATTAGAGTATTTGAGTTCACAGAAAGTACATAAAGACGGAATTGAAATTGATGCTGAATTGTTTGATGAGTTAAAAAAACTTGGATACGAAACTTGGCAGAAACAAAACACAACAAAAAATTTGAAATAACTATTGCGATTTTAGGAATAATGGGAGGTGCAATACTTCCGTTTCCAAGTTTAATCGGTTGGGGATTCGTTGTGTTCACGATTGTTAATTTGTTAAGTATGATATTTTTTATTAGACAAAAAATGTATTGGTTGTGTGCATTGTCTTTTTATTTTGTTGTGGTAGACGCAATTGGTGTTTGGATAAATTTGATTCAAAAGCATATATTATAAAAAATAATAAACTATAATCGTTTTTTATTCGTTATATAGTTGACTATATGTTTAAGAATATGATATATATTAGGTAACGGTTATGAACAAAAACGTATATCTCGTAGAAGGCATCCGAACACCATTTTGTAAAATGGGTTCGAGGTTTGCAAATACATCGGCTGCTGAGTTGGGAACAACTGCAACCAAAGCATTATTTGCAAAAATGGATTTAGACCCAAGCATCATTGATGAAAGTGTTATGGGTTGTGTATGTCAACCTGCTGATACCGCAAATATCACCAGAGTTATTGCTTTAAAGTCAGGAGTACCAAAATGTGTACCTGCTTATACTGTACATCGCAATTGTGCAAGTGGGTTTGAATCAATCACACAAGCACATGATAAAATAAATGCAGGTCGTGGAGATGTGTATTTAAGTGGTGGCACAGAGAATATGACACAAGCACCATTTTTGTATCGAAAAAGTGCAGTTGATAAATTTACAAAGTTGTCAAAATGTAGAACCTTCCGTGACACCTTACATACCGCATTATCATTTCGTTTAAGAGATTTTTCTCCTATCATCAGTCTAAGACTTGGATTGAGTGATTTAACCGTTGGAATGAACATGGGTGAAACTGCTGAACTTATTGCACGTGAAAATTTGATTACTCGTCATCAACAAGATTCATTTGCAATGGAGTCGCATTTAAAAGCATTCGTAGCAACTGATAAATTGTCCGAAGAAATTACTCCGTTTTATTTTGCAGATGGAACTTTTGTTGATGCTGACAACGGAGTTCGTGGTAAGCAAAATATGGGTGCTTTAGAAAAACTACGTCCTGTGTTTGATAAGCAAGGAACTGTTACTGCGGGTAATGCTTCTCAAATTACAGACGGAGCAGTTTCGGTTTTGATTGCAAGTGAAGATGCAGTTAACGAACACAACTTTACTCCACTTGGAAGAATTTCTGCATACGCATTTGCAGGATGTGATCCTGAGAGAATGGGATTGGGACCTGTAAATGCAATTCAAAAAGTTTGCGAACAAACTAATCTCAAATTAAAAGACTTTGATTTAATAGAAGTAAATGAAGCATTCGCTGCACAAGTTCTTTCTGTATGCAAGCAACTAAAAAACAATACAGATTTGGGAGAAGTTGATCCAAGTAAATTAAATGTAAACGGAGGAGCAATCGCACTTGGTCATCCGGTGGGATGTTCTGGATCAAGAATTGCACTTACAACTTTAAAAGAGTTGGAAAGAAGAAATGCGAAAAGAGCATTAATTTCACTTTGCATCGGTGGTGGTCAAGGTGGAGCAATCATTTTAGAAAGAGATTAATATGAGCAACTCAATTAAAAGAGAACAACACGACAACGTATTAACGATAATTTTCGATCAAGAAAATTCGGTTGCAAATGTATTCAATGAAGAATTGTTTGAAGAACTAAATGAACAATTACAATTCATTGAAGATAATCAAAAGAATTATACAGGTGTAATATTCAAAAGTGCTAAACCTGCAATCTTTATCGCAGGTGCCGATTTAAAATCATTTGCAAGCAATCCATCACCAGAACGAATTGAATATTTAATTGAACTTGGTCAAAAAACTTTTGATAGAATTGCTAATCTTAAAATTCCAACTGTTGCGGCTATAAACGGTGCGTGTGTGGGTGGTGGTTATGAACTAGCACTTGCGTGTGATCATCGTGTTGCTACACTTGATTCAAGTACCAAGATTGGATTACCTGAAACTATGCTTGGTATTTTACCTGCATGGGGTGGTTCAACTCGTTTGCCTAGATTAATTGGATTACCTGCGGCTATGGGAATTATTCTTGCGGGTAAAGTAGTTGTTCCAAAGTTGGCATATAAACTTAAAATGATTAGTAGAGTTTGTCACAAAGAAAATTTAGATGCAACTGCGAAAGCAATGTTAACTTATGGTAAAACAAAATACAAAAGATTTTTATTGAATAAGTTTCCGTTGAAACTAATTGCAAAAAGTAAAGCAACCAAGAATGTATTGAAAACAACAGGTGGAGTTTATCCTGCTCCATTAAAAGCACTTGATGTTATGGTTGAAGGCCTCGGTGTTTCTATGCAAGAATCGTTGGAACTTGAAAAGAAAGCATTTGCAGAACTTCTTAATTCGGATGTTGCTAGTAATCTTGTTAACATTTTCTTTTTACAAGAACGAAGCAAGAAAACAAAAAGTGATAAAGATTTCAAAGTAAACAAAACTGCGGTTATTGGTGCAGGAGTTATGGGAGCAGGTATTGCTCAATGGATTAGTTCTCGTGGTGTGAAAGTATTATTAAAAGATATTAAACCTGAGTTTGTTTCTAAAGGAATTGCTACAATCAATAAGTTATATTCTGCGGCTGTCAAGAAACGAGTAATGACAAAAACTGAAGCAACTCAAAAGTTGGATAATGTCACACCGATTACAGAATCACTACCAATGAAGAATGTTGATTTGGTTGTAGAAGCAGCCATTGAACAATTAGATATTAAGCAAAACTTATTTGCGGAACTTGAAACTCTTGTTCGTGATGATACAATTCTCGCAACAAACACATCAGCACTTAGTATTGTGGATGTCGCAGAAAAAATGCAACACAAAGAACGAGTTGTTGGTATTCACTATTTTAATCCTGTTCATAAAATGAAGTTGGTTGAAGTTGTAAAAGGAGAATGTACAAGTGAAGAAACAATTCTTAAAGCAACTCAATTTGTAAAGAAAACAGGTAAACTTCCTGTGGTTGTAAAAGATAGTCCTGGTTTCTTGGTGAATCGTATTTTGATGCCTTATTTAATTGAAGGTGTTCATCTTGCAAATGGTGGATTAGACATTGAGTATGTTGATAAACTTCTTCGTAATTTTGGAATGCCAATGGGACCATTTCGTTTGATCGATGAAGTTGGTGCAGATGTATGTCAACACGTTGCTGATGATTTACTTAATAGATTAGATACCAATTTTCCTAATAGTAATCTTCTTCGCAGAATGATTGAAAATAAAGAACTTGGAAAGAAAACAGGAAAAGGATTTTATGCGTATAAAAATGGTAAGTCAAACGGAGTACGTAAAATTCCAAGAAATAATTCACTTAAAGTAGTTTGTGAAAATGATCAAGAAATTGTTGATAGATTAATTTTAATTATGATAAACGAAGCAGTTCGTTGTCTAGAAGAAGGTGTAGTTGAATCACCTGAAGATGTAGACTTTGGTATGATAATGGGAACAGGATGGGCTCCGTTTCGGGGAGGACCTATTCGTTATTTGGATTCAATCGGTGCAACTGAAATTGTAAACAAACTAAAAGCACTTTCAAAACGAAATTCATATTTTGAACCATGTGAAATGCTAAAGGAATATGCAAAAAACAATAAAAAATTCTACGAGGAAAACTAATGAGTCAAATTGATACATCAAAAATGTCCAAGGGTAAAGCAGATGCCTTGGAAGCAGCCGAGGCTGCACGTGATAAAGGAAAAAAAGGAACTAAAAGTTTTAGTGGTGGGTTGTTCACAGGTGAAGCAAACTACGATTTAATTTATCCGTTTCCAAAGCAATCCGATGAAGATAAATCAAAAGGAGATGGATTTCTTGATGAATTAACAAAAGTATTAGATGACCATGTAGACGCAGACGCAATTGATCGTGAAGGAGAAATTCCTGATAAAGTATTTGAAGAACTTGCAAAGATTGGTGCATTTGCAATTAAAATTCCAACGGAATATGGTGGACTTGGTTTATCACAAACAAATTATTCTCGTGCGGCTATGAAGTTGGGTGAAGTATGTGGTAATATAACTGCGTTAATATCAGCACATCAAAGTATCGGAGTTCCACAACCATTGTTACTTTACGGAACAGACGAACAAAAGCAAAAGCATCTTCCTCGTTTTGGTAAAGGTGAAGTAAGTGCATTTGCATTAACTGAAGAAAGTGTTGGAAGTGATCCTGCACAAATGACTGCATTTGCAGAGTTATCTGATGATAAAACTCATTATGTATTAAACGGAGAAAAACTTTGGTGTACAAACGGAGTTAAAGCAAGTGTTATTATTGTAATGGCAAGAACGCCTGATGCAGAAATCAAAGGTAAAATGCGTAAAAGCATTTCCGCATTTATTGTGGACATGGATACACCTGGTGTTGAAATAGTTACTCGTTGTCGTTTTATGGGTCTTAAAGCATTGTATAATGGTGTTGTAAGATTTACCAATGTAAAGATACCTGTGGAGAATTTGGTAGCAGGAGAAGGCAAAGGATTAAAGGTTGCACTTAGCACATTGAATACAGGTCGTCTTACATTACCAGCTGCTTGTGTGGGACTTATGCGTAGTTGTTTAAAGATTTGTCGTGAATGGGGTGCTTCACGTGAACAATGGGGTTGTGCAATCGGTAAGCACCAAGCAATTGGTGATAAAATTGCTAAGATTGCGGCCAAGAATTTCGCAACTGAAAGTATCGTTCTTTTTACATCAAGTTTAGTAGATGGTAAAAAAGCAGATATTCGTGTAGAATCTGCAATGTGTAAAATGTGGGGAACAGAAGAAGCATGGAAAGTAGCAGATGAAACGATGCAAATTCGTGGTGGTCGTGGTTACGAAACTGCTGACTCACTTCGTAATCGTGGAGCAGAACCAATTCCTGTGGAAAGATTTCTACGTGATTGTCGTATCAATATGATTTTTGAAGGTTCAAGTGAAATTATGCGTTTGCTTTTGGCACGTGAAGCACTTGATCCACATCTTAAAGCAGCTGGAGCAGTTCTTGATTCTCGTCTTCCTATCGGTGTTCGTTTGAAGGCTGCAATCGGAGCAGGATTCCATTATGCACTTTGGTATCCAAAACAATGGTTACCAACATTCAACTCAGGACCTTCTGGATTAAATGGAAGTTTGAGAAAGTATCTTCGTTATGTTTCACGTACAAGCAAGAAACTTAGTCGTAAACTTTTTCATAGTATGGCAATTTATGGACCAGGTCTTGATAAGCAACATAAACTTCTAGGTCGTTTAACGGAAATCGGAACAGAGTTGTTTGTAATTTCTGCGTGTGCATTGCGTATTGATAGTATGATTAAAGATGAACCTGAAAAGAAAGCAGAGTATCTCGAACTTATGGATGTTGTTTTTAACGAATCAAAGATTCGCATCAAAAACAACTTCTACGGAATGCGTAACAATAACGACAAAAAGAATTATTCTTTCGCAAAGAAAATCCTTGGGGGTACATTCAAGTTTCTTGAGTAATGCATACGATTCTTGATTTCTTTAAAATAGGAATCGGTCCATCTAGTTCGCATACAACAGGACCAATTAATGCGAGTAGATTATTTGTAACTTTTTTAAAGCAACAAAAAATCTTTGGTGAACTTGATTCTGTAAAAATTGAGTTATGTGGTTCACTTGCACTAACAGGTAAAGGACATGGAACTGATGTTGCAATCATTCTCGGTTTGCAAAATATGTTACCTGAGAAAATTACAAGCAAGAATATTGAAGATGTCAGAAACATAAACAAAGAAATTAAATTGGGTGGAATCCGAAAAATTCCATTTGATAAAAGTAGTATAATTTTCAATGCAAACAAAACATTAAAGCAACATCCAAACGGAATAATTTTTTATGCATATAAGAATGGCAAAGAAATAGCAAAAAGAATTTATTTCAGTATCGGTGGTGGATTTGTAGTCACCGAGGAAAATGCAAAAAAAGATAAATTCAAAACCACCACAAAAAAGGTTTTACATCCATTTGAAAATGCAACTGAAATGTTCACAATTGCGAGCAATTTAAATTGTAAGATTTCTGAGTTGGTTCTAGAAAATGAAGTTGCATATAGAAAAAAACGTGAAACAAAAAAGAAACTAAAGCAAATTTGGAATGTAATGCAGGATTCTGTCGAACGTGGACTAACCTCAACCGGAACTTTAGTTGGTTCGTTGAAACTTGAAAGACGAGCATCTAATATGTACACAAAGTTTCTTGAAACTCAGGAAGTGGGCAGTAGTAATTTTTTGGAATATGCAAGTATTTGTGCAATTGCAGTTAATGAAGAAAATGCGGATATGCATAAAGTTGTTACTGCTCCTACGAATGGTGCAGCCGGAATTATTCCTGCGACTATGATGTATATAGATGAATACATTACAAACAAACCTAAAGAATGGTATATTGATTTTCTATTAACTGCTGGTGCGATTGCTATGCTATATAAAATGAACGCAAGTATAAGTGGTGCGGAGGTTGGTTGTCAAGGTGAAGTGGGTGTTGCTTGTAGTATGGCGGCCGGTGCATTAACCGAAATTGTAGGTGGAAATCTTAAACAAATAGAATGTGCATCAGAAATTGCAATGGAGCATAACTTAGGTCTTACTTGCGATCCAATTCAAGGATTAGTTCAAATTCCATGTATAGAAAGAAATGCAGTTGGTGTGGGGAAAGCAATCAATGCAAGTCGTATAGCAATGCTTGAAGATAAAAAATCAAAAATCTCATTGGACTCTGTAATA
>Ga0222717_10001795_pt1 | contig 17233 bp, 12 predicted proteins | sample C33_18DmetaG_FD_165053 | JGI IMG/M metagenome (GOLD analysis project Ga0222717, IMG submission 165053) | Estuarine water microbial communities from San Francisco Bay, California, United States - C33_18D | ecosystem: Environmental > Aquatic > Marine > Unclassified | place: USA: California...
GTCCTTTAGCTAACTCCTGTGCATGTTTCTCAGAAATTGTAGCTATCTCATGGGCCAAAGCATTCTTCTGATCCTTGTCCTCTATAAACTTATCTAGTAGTCCAGTGACAGGGCCTACTAAGCTTGCAACTATACTCATCTAGTAACTCCATATGTGTGGTCTTGGTCTGCCTTCGCTGTCTGGTAGGTCATCTATGTGTATAAATCTAGAGCCACCCTTCTGAGCTATACCAATGCCTGTAAAACCTGCCTCTAGAGCAGCCTGTACTAGCCTGTAAGCCTGTTTACCACGTACCCCTATATCTAAGGCCCTACCTGATTCATGAGCACCGGGAGAGGCTTTACGGGCCTCTATAGGATGGTCTTTACATCTGTATGCAGAGGTTACTGGAAAGGAGAAACCTAAGTCACCACGCAGCTTATCTACTTTCTGCATAAATGCTGGGTCAATACCTTCACCTTCACAGTGTTTGCAGATTAGTTCTGAGTCTTTGAAGTACTTGTACATTAAATAAAAGACTCTACTTTCTTAATATCTGTAGCAGCTATTTTGCCCAAGTTAATCCTAACTTCGCTACCTTCTCCCTGACCACTACCAAATTGTTTACCAATATTTCTTACTTGAGCATAAGGACTAAGCCCTGCTTTTTTAATACCCGTCATTAATCCCATGAAACTAAACTTGTCTTCCGCATCATTAAAGTTATAACGGTCTATTACAATAGTATTACCTTCTTCATCTTCTTCAATACGCGCTTGTCCTATAGTAGTTTTCATAGAATATGAAGGATCAAAAACCTTTTCAAAAAACTCAGCAAAGCCCCCACCACCACCTACATCAGCGTACTGGCTTTCGCCCTGCCCCTGTGTGGCATAGTCTTCATATTCTAAAACTTCTTTACCTGCCTCTTTAGCTCTGATTACACCCTTTCTTAAAGCACTTATCTCTTCTTGCTGTAAATTTTCTTCTGTTAAAGTTTCTTTACCTCCAAATATATCATATACAAACTGACGCACATTGGTAGGTAATAGAGGCTGCTCTTTTTTTGGAGGAGCCAGTAAAGAAGCTTGAGGCGCAGTAGCTTGTTTCTGCGCTACAACAGGCTCTGGTTTCTTTTCTATTACAGGCTCTGGTTTCTTTTCTATTACAGGGGCTTCTTTCTTTTCAGGTTCCATACCCATGAAAGATTGAGCTTGCTGCATTAAAGTTTGCTCCTGTTCAGGTACTACTATTCTAGCTCCTGCTCTAATCTTATCAGGATTTGCAATCTTATTAGTTCTTGCCAGTTCTTTTACTGTGGTTCCAAAAGTCTTAGCAATAGCGCCTAGCGTATCACCACTTTTAATTTCATACGAACTCATTTACACTGCTCCTTTTTTTAAAGCTTTAAGTACCTTACCACCAACCTTAAAGTTGTGGCGTACATCTTGAGGATCAAACTCAACAGCATTCTCTGTTTTGAACTGTCCGGGTTTAAATAAAATATAAGAATAAGCTTGGGAGGTTTCTACATCTGAAGGAGTATCAGCAGTGTTTAAATAGCGCACTGAATCAAACCCCTGATCTTCTAACATCTTTCTAAATGTAATATTAATATCAGCCTTCTTCATTTTCTTTACAAGTAAATCTTTTTCAGATTTAGTCATAGTATCTTCCCAAGCTTCAAAGTCTTGTATCTTCTCTAGTAATCTATCTTTAGCAGTGTTCCATTTCATAGCATTTAATTTAGGAGCTTGTAACATTACTGCTTGGTTTAAATTTTCCATTGTACTTTTTGTATCAAAAAGCGTAGCAGCATCTGAGTACAAAGAAAAATTAGGGTCATCTAACTCTAAAGGATTCTTAACTTGTATGTACCCACGCATCATTGCAAGCGGCGGTGGTGTCTCTCCTGCCTCTGGTGGCTTTTTAAGTCTGTTAGAAAGCTGTCTAGATGTTAAGTAACTATCTTGATCAAACACATCCTCGTCGCCTTGCCTTCTAAATAACGCCATACGTTCTGCTTGCGGCTTAGTACCTACATGCAGTCCTGTTTCATTAGGCATACCTACTGCCTCTTCAAACTCATTAAAGAAGCCACTAGATACCGCCCGGTACTGTAGTTCTTTTTCTTTATAAGCTGCGATATAAGCTTTCTTATTACCTGCACGTTCTTTAGGAGGGACTGTGTAGTCTATAGGTATTACTTTACCGTCCTCATCTATAGGTAGTGCGCGGTTAGGCATTTTGCTAAAGATCTTCCTAGCAAGCCTTCTTTCTTCAGGATCAAACTGACCAATCATTGCAGCAACATCTTCACTAGTAGCTACTTCATCTGCATTAGCTGCTATAGCTTTGAAATAATTTTCAAACTTAGATTCCCAATTAGTATTTATACTACGTGCGCCGATTGTGTCTAACTGATATTGAATTCTATTTGTAACATCTTGTAAATCTCCAGCATTTTGTTCTATAAACATATCTTCAATTGCATTAGCGTTATCAAACTCTGCTATTTGTTCTTTAGTATATCTTTGCTTACTGTATTTTTCAGCGGCACCTTCTTCGTCTTTCATATATCCAGCAAAGTTAGGGTAGTCGGCTGCTAAATCTTCTACACTTAGATCGTGCTTTTCATCTATTAAAGAAGTTGTCCTTGAAAATAAATACTCCATAAACTCTGGATCTTCTAAAGTTGAAGGGGTGTCAGGATCAGGAAAAGTATAATCTTCTTCCATTTGTTTAGCTACTTTTATAGCACCTTCTGTAGAAACTTTTAAGTTGTTGTTGCTTGTAGCAGTTAAAATATTATCAGCCATAGCCGTTACAAAAGGAGTAAGAGTTTTAGATACTGCTTTACTAAGACCACCTATGACATATCTTTTTCTTTCAGTCCTATCTTCTTCATCAATAAAAGCTTCACCGGCTTGAGAGTCATAAGGTCTGCCTGTCATTTTATCTATACGTTGATCAGGTTCATCGCTAGTTTGAGCTATATTTACTTCTCCACCCTTATCAAAAGGCGCTCTTTTTTCTTTCTTTCCTAGATCTCTCCAAAATTTATCATACTCATTCTTTGTGTCTTCTCCAAAGACAGGCTTCAAAGCGCCATAAAAAGGCATACGCCCCCCAACTACAGGGCCTAACTTACCATAAGATATAAAACGGGAGACATCACTACCGAAAGGCCCTGCTAAGGTGGCTGCTGTTGTGGCTATATTACCAGTAGCTTCAAAAGTTTTATTTGTTCTTTGCGCTAAGTCTATTAAAATACCTGCTCCACCCCACCTAGCTACACCTTCGGCTGTTATTTCAGCAGCATTTTTATCAGCCATAGAGTCTGGATTACGAGCGTAGTTTAAACCAATAGCGGCCCCTGTCATTGTTAAAGCAGCCGCTAAAGTATTAGCTGCTTCAATAGGGTTATCAACAGGACTAGAAATACCTCTTGCAAAGTCTTTTAATACCACGTTAGTAAACGCAGCGGGATAGCCCATAAGTTCTCCAAGAATAGCTTTCTTAGGATCTCCTAACCATGTAGGTTTAATAGCTGCCCTAGGGTTGGTGTCTAGTACAATTCTTCCTGTGTACCTCGACGCTGCTCTTTTTATATCTTTATAGAAAGGATCTTGTTTATTTATCTCTCCTCCGTTCCTACTTAAATAAGCAAGCCCTGCATCTATGTCTATGTTTAACTCAGCCAGTTGATTACGCATCATTTTTATTCTTTTACTATCTGGAAGAGTACCATTATTTTTTATAGCTGTTAAGTTTTTTTGAACTAAAGATTTACCAACATTATATGCAGCAAGCTGAACTGTTTTAGTCCATGTATCTAATCCGATACCTTTAAAGAATGCTCTATTTATTTTTTTAAAACCATGTCCTGCAATAGTAGAATCTCCTAGCCTATCAGCAGCAGAAACAGAAGCATTTTCTAAAAACATAAAGGCTTCACGCATTTCAGAAAATATCTCAGGATCACTAAGCCCTTCTTCACCAAGTTTCCTGCGTATATTAGTAGTAATATATTCTGTACCTTGAGCAAGCGCCTGACCAAAACCTTTAACAGCCCCTACCACACCTCCTTTTTGAATAAGTAGCAGTGCTTCAGTTAAACTAGATATTGTAGCTAAGGGTAATGTAGATAGCCTAACAGCCGTAGTGTAAGTGTCTCTAGCAAACTGCGCTTTAGGGCCGAAATCTTCTAGCCCTTCACCAGTTATGCTTTTATATAGCCCTCGTATATCATCACCGTCACCACTACTAAAAGTATTACCTGCTGCTTCTACTTCAGCTTGAATGCGCTTTACATATTTAGCATCAAACTCTTCCAAAGAATTAACACCTAAGACTTTCTTTTTAGTGTAGGAGTTTGCGCTTTGAGTAATGTACTGAAAAAGAACATTTTCAATATCATTGTCTAAAAACTCTTCATATTTATTATCGTCTGTAATATTAGAAAACTTACGGCCTGTAAAAAAAGAATTACCTGCAACATGTGTAGACCCTGAAGGCCCTAAGTCATCTGTATTCTTTTTAAGCATACCTTCAATAATTAAAGAAGCTTCTGCCATATCAGCAGCTTCACCATCTTCTATAAGAAGTTTTGCAAATTTATTAGGGCCTTGACCCGCCTTATCTTTTCTTTTATTAGGGGATGTTAAATAACGTGTGCCGTAATAATCTTTCATTAAAGCACTTCTATTCCACAGACGCGGAAAGTAATCCTCAGGAATTAAATCTCCTTCAAAACCTACCTCTTTATTTTTTTCTATTACAGCATCTAAAACATTACGTCTAATTAAACTAGCGGCTCTATTAACATCTTCTGATTGAGAGCGCGTACCACGCAAAGCTCTAGTAATTTCTGTATTAAAAGTATCTTTTAAGTTTCCTTGTGCAGCATATCTTACTCCATTTATAGCTTCTACTAAAGGAGCATACAAAGAACCAGCATAGTCCTTCCAAGTTTCATTGTAATCCATGCCTGTCTGTTTAGTTTCACTAGTATAAGTATCTCCCGCATCATAGCGAATAGTTGCTGCAAGCTCTTGAGAAGTTTCAGATTCTTTATGTTTAGTAAGAACTTTTGTAGCTCTACCATAAAAAACTTTACCGTGAATAGTTTGTGTTTTCTTTAAGAGAACTGCTCTAGCTGTGTCAGGAGAAATAACTCCTTGCTGCACTTGATTCATTGTGTCGGCTACTTCTGCTACTGTAGCATCTCCTCCACCAATTTTAGCTGTAAAAGCCCGTGCTTGCTTAACTATTGTTTCAGGAACTTCTTCTGTGCCAGCTTCTTGCGCCATAATAGTTAAAGCATCCATAGCTTTTTCTATATTTGCAGGAACAGGGGCGGCTCCTTTTTTTCTAGTAGCCATATAATTACTAAAAGAAGCAATAGCATACTCTCTACGTTGTTTAGGTGCATTTAAATTATAAAGCACTTCTCCTACTTCTTCAATTAAAGAGTCATCCATATCATCTATGTTTGGAAGATCTCTGTTAGCTTCGTAATCAAATAAAACTTCTTCTAAATTTAAACGATCAATGTCATACTGCTCTGCTATCTCATCTATTTGAGCATCACTTACAAAACCACCGTATAGCCGATCTTCTTTTTCTTGACGCGCTAATTCTTTAGAAGACTCTCTAGACTTTTTAGCATTAAACTTAGCAGTTTTAGTAGCTGATTCTTCAGTAGGAGTTACACTAGCTAGTAATTCTTCTACGTCATCTTTAAAAGCTAAGTCAACGCCTTCTACTTCTTCTAAGTCTAACTCAGCCTGTAGCGGAGCGCCTGTTTCGTTAGCAATATTTTGCTCCACAGTAATTTCATCTACTGCTGAATTAGTATTCTTATCTTTTAATTTACTATTAAAAATATTGTCATAGCCCCTGCCTATAACTTTAACCCCCGCCTCTAGGACTTCTGGCGCATATCTACCCGCTACTGCACCCAGCCCTAAACCCGTGCCTACAGCTATAGCAGACTGCACACCATCAAACTCTTTTTGTATATCCGCAGCTAAATTAACAGACTGCCCAGCAGCATCACTAAGACCAGCCCATCCTGCACCAGCTACTGCCGCTTTTATAGTTGCTGGGTTACGGCTTTGACTAGCTACCATATTTAGAGCAGTTTTTTTAACTCCTTCTCTTGCAGCCAAAGCAGCTTTAGCAGACATAGAAATAGTAGGGCCACCAAACATCATAGTCATGGCGGTCAGAGGATCACCCATGAAATTACCTGCATTCTCAGAAAAAGCATCTAAATTTTCTAAGATCCCTGAAGGGTCAGTATTTTCCCAATCTTGCGCTATCCTTCTATAAGCTGCTTTTATTTCTTCAGGAGCATCCTCCAGTATTTGAGCCGTTCCAAAGCCACTAAGAGTTGACCAATCATCTTTTCTTAAACGACTAACCGCTCTTTCTTGAGGATCTGATAAGCCTAACCGATCATATAAATCATCACTAGAGTCATCTGTAAAACTCATTCCTAATAAGCGGGAACTGATTGTTTCATTTTCTAGCATATAAGAGTAGTAGTCTTCTAGATCATCCGCCCTCCTAGATTTAAAATCTGATACTGAAAACTCAGTAGATGCTGCTGCTTCAGGAGTAGTTAAAGAAGGTGCCTCAGACATATGCTTGCTAAACGCATCGGGATCTGTGAAGTCTATTTTTGGTGCTTTAATTTCAGCCATGAATTATATTCCTATGGGACTCTTTGAAGAAGATCGTGTACAGAATAAGTGTTTCCATTTTTATCTGGTATAATAGGTTTAAATAAGTGATCATAAGCAGGGTCATCTTGATAAACATTAAAAGCTTGCAAGTAAGCAGTTAAAGTTTTCTTATCACTTTGAAGTCTATTTAATTCTTCAAACAGCGCAGTACTTGTAGCCACATCTAAAATATACTGGGCATCTACATTAGCAGAGCCTGATTTTTTTATACTTCCAATAGACTCTAGTATTTCTAAAGAGGTAGGTTTAGCTTGTTTTACACTTTGAGAAAATTCAAAATTATCTTCCGCTACTCCTAGCGGGTTATCAATAAATGCACCCCCCTCAGCCATGCGCGACATATCATTTAAAACAATATGCTGACTAATAGTTGTAGAAAGATCTTTAGAATTATTTTTATACTTAGTAGTTTCTGTAGCAGCTTGAATTTGAGCAGCGTTAAACACCATGTTTCCATAGGCTGCTTCATACAAAGAAGCTACAAGATCCTCATTACTTGCTTCGGTATCTCTAAGTACATACTCAGCATACCCATCACTAAAATCATTAAAGTCTATACCTAGTCCGCTTTGATATGTAGCTAAGTTTTGCCTAAAGTTTTCTGCTATAGCAAGAGATTCTGCTTTTGTTACACTAGAGCTACCCGCAAGGGCTGGCCCTAAAGCTACATCTTTAGTAGTAGGCACTCCCACAGGGTTATCATAAATATCGTATTGTTGAGAAATAACTCTGTCGTATCTCATACCATTTATTACTACTTGAGTAGAAGTTTTTTTAGGCATTGTTTGTTTAGCCAACTCAGGAATAGGTTCGTTAGGTGTAAAAGTTGTTCTTTTATTCCCCCAATCGTCTTCTTTAGTTGTTTCCGTACCTTCAACTGTAAACTCTTTACCAAATCTTTTAATAGTTTTAATTGTATCTTCTGTATTTGTAACTGTAAAATTAGCATCAGTAATCTTGTATTGTTCCATAGACTTCGCAATTTTCTGTGCATCACCTACAGGTACTCCGCTGTATAGAGCCTGTCTAGCAGCTTGTAAAGCATCTACATCTTTAATATATCTACTGCTAATTAAAGATGTTTCAATAGATGTTTGCAGGGCGGGTTCACTTTTACCTTTAAACATACCAGCTATTGATTTACCCAAGGCTCCTAAAGGAGAATCAGCAATACCATCATTAACTTTAATAAAGTTATCAAAAGCTGTTGAATCATCACCTACCCTATAAGCAGCTTCTCTAGCAGTTTTAAAAGTAGTCGTGTTAGCTTTAGCCCAAGCATCAGCTTGCTCATAAGCGTAAGCATCTATACCAGCTTTAGTGTAATTTTTTTCATTAGGCATTGCCCGTGCAAGCTGGGCTTTAAATTGAGGTAAAGCTTTGTCACGTAAATACCCCTGCACACCTTGAGCATGTGCATCAGCTAGTTCGCCTTCTTTTATAAGCGCAATACTTTGAGATACTCCTGCGTTGTATTTAGCTCTAGCAGCCATGATAGGCTCTCTTTGCATAAAGCCATTAGCTTTCTTTTGAGCATCTGTCATTAAAGCTTTACCCAGCAAAGCCCCACCGAACCCTAGTATTTCTTGATTTTGCAACTGTCTAGCTTGCTTCTTACGAGAAGAGTCCCTAGCAGCAATATTTTCTCTCTGCTTACCTAGCAAAGATTCTCCTAAATCTTCAATCATTTATTGCTCCCTGCTTAATAAACTCGGTGCCGCTACTGGTTCTTCCATTCGAGGTTCTTCTAGCGGTTCTTCTACTGGAGGCCCTTCATCGGGTAGTGGTAGAGCCTCTATTTGCTGTTGCATTTCAGGAGGTAATGGAATAGTACTAGTGCGTTTAGCTTCTTGAAGCTTTTTAAGTATCTCATACTCAGCACTGTTCTCATCTAAATCTTCTTCTTCACCAGCACTACCATCAATAGTAAACTCAATATCTGCACGTTCACACAAAGCCATAAGTATGTATACAGTAGGCTCAATCAGTAGCATCATCAAGTCTGGATTCCACTTACCTTCATTGAAGCCTGAGAAAGTCAACATCTTAGCAACATCCATTAAAGGAGTGCCTTGAATAATAACCTCCATAAACTGCATGTAGTTTTCTTCGTCTGTTAATTTTTCAAACAAGAATTCAGTAGCATCTTTCACCGTGGTGAACTGTGGAGGCTTCTCAGCAGGTAAAGGCGTAGCAGGGTCATTAGTTAAAGACTCACCCGGAGTAGCCCTGTTCATAGTACTTTTAATATAGTCTGTATTAATTGCTTGCATTATCTTCCTCCAAGAGCACCCGGAAAGGCCATCCTTTGATTATACACATTACCATAGTTTAAGAAATCCATGCTTACTGCACCTGCTCCGTAGTTACCAGCATTTAATATCTGAGTAGCGTCTACAGCACGGAAGTCATACATAGGCAGTACATCCGCCACGTATCCGGGCCTTGAGGGGCCTTGCTGTACTTCTTCAGGTGTAACCGCTGACATTACACTTTGAACCATAGGAAGCCCCTGAGTTAAAGGCTTGTCTAATGCAGATGTAAACTTACCTGTAAGTTCATTTCTTACATTAGTTCCTAGTCTACTCAGTAAGCTAGGATCTGGCGTAGTAATACCAGTAGTAGCTGTGTCACTTAAAACTTTACTTGCGTCTTCCAGTGCTTTATTGTAAGCAGTATCGGGTGTAAATGAAGACTTAAAATCTGGTTGAGCAAAAGGATCTTTAGTAAATAAGCCCTCTGTTTGTGGCCCCACGCCGCCCTCTAGCGGTACTGATTCAAAAGCAGATTCAACTGTAGGTATTTCAAAAGGTTTAGCAGTACTAAAATCTACAGGCTTAGTAAAGTCTGTACCAAAGTCTAGCTGCTCTCCAGTAGGCTTAAAGTTTAAATTGTTAACTTGAGTGGTGTCTATCTTAGTTCCAAAAGGATCATCTATAAAATCTGTTACACTTGAAGTAGTGTCTGCCGCTTGAGATAAAATAGTATCCATGTCAGGTGCAATCTTACTATAGTCTAAATTAATACTTTGATTAGATTCGACTAAGCTTTTAAAGTTAGTTTCAGAGATTCTAATATCTGGATTTAATTTAGATAGCTCCTCAGGCGATAGCCCTACGCTTTTACTAAAGTCTTCTAAAGATCCTGTGTTTTTACCTAAAGTAATATTATCTTTAAAGGGGTTCATAATATTCTTAGCGTCCATTGTAATGCCTTCCATTACACTGTCTTTACCAAAGAAATTAGCAGAAGCTCCTTCAATGTTAATACCGGGAATCTTGTTTAAAGCAGTCTTACCAAACTCCATAAGTCCACTAGTAACAGTTTTAAAAGCATTAACACCTGTTTGTACAAAGCCGTGAGCAGCTTTTAACACTGTCCCGGCACCTTTAACTACAGCTCCCATTGCACCGCTCATGCCTTGGAAGGCTCCAGTAAGTGCAGACATGTTACCTGCCATAGCTCCAAAGCCTTTCATTAAGGCTCCTCCTATTCCCGGCAAAATAAACATCATAGCAAGCTGCCCGACAATACCTAGCTTACCCATGAACTTACCAAATTTTTTAAAGCCTTTCTTGATTCCTCTACCAATCTTTCTAAAAACTTTACCTACGCCTTTAAATATTTTCTTTAAAAAACCCACTATGAATTACCTCCCATTACTCCGCCTACCAGAGCAAATAAATTATTAACGCCTGTTGTTGTTGTAGCTGCTCCAGTAGCTGTCTCATTAGCTAAAGCTGTGGCATACAAAGTTGTTTGTCGCTGCTGATTATTTTCATATGATGTCCTTACATATGCTGCCTCGTCTCTAAGAGTCTGCCAAATAAAAGCTTGCTCTGCTGAATCCATTTGAAAAACTTGTTGAGCATTAAGCATATTAGAAGCATTAGTAGCTGCGGTATCAATTGTATTAGCTTTTCTACGCCACTCTACATTAGACTGCTCAACAGCTTGCGCGTTAGCAGCATTCCAAGTATCTCTTTGAAGACTCATCTGCTCATTAAATTGATCAGCATTTAAAGTTAACTGGCTATTAAACTTAGATATATCGGTAGCGTTTTGAGCATTAATAGCCGAAGCTCTATTTTTTTCAGTAGCATTAAATGTAGACATTGAATTAGCTTGACTAGCATTGAACTGATTCATAGCCGCTTCTGTAGAAGCTAAAAATTGATTAACTTGATTTTCTGAAGTAGCGTTAAATTGTAATGCAGCATTAGCAGCACCTTGATCCGAAAGTATTCTTTGCTGCTTGGCTTGTTGATCAAACATAATAGCTTGTTGTTCATTATTTAAATTAGCCATATCCATCTGTAAAAAGTTTTGAGCATTAGACACAGCTATCTTAGTCCTTTGATCTACTGTAGCTAAGTCCAACGAAGCCATAGCTGTAGCGTTTTGAAGCGTAGCCTGTTGTGCATTGTTTAAGTCTGCAAGAACTAAAGTCTGCATAGCTTTACTATTAGCTAACTGAACTTGCTGCGCGGCATTAAACTTAGTTAAGTCTACATTAGCAACCATAGAAGCATTTTGAATAGCTCTTTGTTGATCTACATTTAATTGAGCTTGGTTCATATCAGCAGCAATCTTAGCTGCCGTAAGATTAGTCTGCATGTTTTTATTTAAGTTAGCTAACTCAGTCTGCTGTGCAGCACTAAGGTTTTCAGAACCTGCTTGATTCTGGGCAGAAAGATTAGCAAGTCTCATCTGCTGTTCATTAGTTAAATTAGCAAGATTCATCTGCTGTTGAAACCCTGCATTCTTTGCAAGGAAGTCAGCAGCTACCTGCATTTCTACAAGACGCTCTTGATTCTCAGCAGTCATATTTTCACGCTGAGTAGAATCTTCAATCTGCAAGTTAGCTAGTTCCATCTGCTGCTCATTACCTAAGTTCTGAGCGTTAGAAGCTTGCTGTTGTTGTGCATTCAATACAGCAGCTTGTTGCTGATTCTGAAGATTCTGAGTACGTGTCTGCTGTTGCATCTGTGCAGAAGTCATAACAGCTTGTTGATTGTTTTGACTTTGCAAAACTTTCATCTGTTGAGCCATCTGCGCTGACTGTGACTCAGCACCTTGTCTATTAGTAAGATTAGCCATACGTCTCTGCATATCTAATGTAGACTGCTGTAAGTTGGCTTGCTGCTCATTAGATAAGTTTTGGGCTGCACGGGTTTGCAAAGCTTGGGCATTACTCTGAGCCATCGGTAAAGCACTTTGTATAATAGAGTTAAACAAAGCATCACGCCCAACTGTAGAAGTAGATAAGCCTCTCTTGGCTAAGTTAGCTTCAACAGCAGCTACAGCAGGTCTAGCCCACAAAGGAATCTCACCGTCTTCCATACCACCTAATAAAGTATCCATCTGAGAAGATACTAAAGCTTCTGTAGGCAAAGCGGCTACTGCTGCTCTAACCTCAACAGGTTGCTCATCTAATTGTGCTGTAACCGAAGCAGGATCTTCTACAATAGAAGCAGTTATTTCTGGAGGAAGGTTACCTACTGCGGCTACCATAGAGGCTGCACCACCTTTAGCGGCTGTGCCTGTTACTGTACGTCTCTGTGCAGCATCATAGCCTACAGTATCAATAATCTTAGCCGCTTGACCATCATCTGCTGCACTACCTAAAATAGCTCTTCTTGTCTTTGCTTCTGCATCTTTAGTAGGAGATACAGCAGCGGTTTTACCTGTTACTTCTCCTACAAAAGCAGAGGGGTCTATTTTAAAATCAGACTCTTTAGCAAGAGTGCTTTCCTTTTGAGCGGCTGTAGTAGTTTGACCAACAGCCCTTTCACTTAAATCACCTACTTCAGTAACTTTTGCTATTGCTTCAGGACTTAAAGAACCTTCAGCGGCCTTAGTAGCTGCTAATTCTTTTGCCTGTACTGAAGTATACCCAGCAGCTTCAAAGTCTTCCGGGCTAATAGCTGATGTTAAAGTTGCATCAGTAGTAGTTGCTACACCTGCGGTTGCTCCTGTAGCTGTGACATCTGTATTATCTGCTAGTTTTTGTATAGCCGTATCGGCTGTCTGCATATTTTCAGTTCTGAGACTAGCCACTGTAGATGCGGTAGGAGCATCAGGACTCTCAGCATCAATAGATATTGAAGGAGCACCCTTAACTAATTTATTATTTACATATCTAGTAGACTGTGAAGTTGTCATAGTACCGGCACCTTCGCCAGCCGGGTTAGTTACAACAGGCTGCACTGTTGAGGCAGTAGACGTAGGATTAGGGTTTGGAGTAGGAGAAGGGGTACCACCAGTGTCGGAACCCGGCCCACCTTGAGGCTCATCTTGACGCTGTTTCCCATCCTGATAATCATTAGTTGCCTTTCTTCCACCCATGCTTATATTCCCCGTTGTTACATTGCCCATACCGGCTTGTCTCTGTGCTAGTGCCTGTCTACCTGCCATTGAATAAGGTTTAGTAGTAGCTTGTTCAGCTATATTAGCTTCTGTCTGCGCGTAAATACCTCTAGGATTACTGACTCTTTCAGCTTCTGATGCAGCTATATTAGCATCTGTTTGTGCGTAAATACCTCTACTTTCTGCCTGTCCTCTATCACTAGAATTACCTGTGACAACATTTCCAACAGCCCTTACAGGTGCTGTAGCTACTCTGCCTACAGTTCTAACAGCGTCCCCTACAAACCCAAAAAGATTTCCTGCGAAGCTTTTTTCATTTTTATTTTTATTTCTTAAAATGTCTTTATCAGGGTCACTAGAGGCTCCAGCCACATTTCCAGCTGTATTAAATTTAACCCTCTTCTGCTTCAAAGCCTTTAAAGTCTTCTTAGTATTACGATTAACTCTTTTCTTACTCATTTGTTATCCTAGTAAATGTGTACTAAAAATAGTAACAATACCAACAAGAACTGAAGAGATAACAAGCCAAGCAAGTCTTTCCCATCTTGCAGCATGTGCCGCAGCTAATTCTCTTAACTGTCTTAACTCAGCAGTAGCTTCACCCCAACGCTCACCACATTCTTTTTCATGTTGAGCTATTTTGTCTAAAGCTTCTAAAGCTATTTCCATCTCAGTCTTAACAGCCATAAGTAACTTCACCTTTTATTGTTTTGCTTTACCAATAACTAACGCAAAGTATTCTAAATACTTATAAGCTTTACCTACTAATTCATCATCTTTTGGTGTAGGTGTAACAGCCGTAATAGCTGATGCTAAAGCTATTGCAGCAGTAGCAATGTTAAATATATTTATTAATATTTCCATTAAAGTTCCTTAAAATTATTGTAACATAAATGTTTTGTTGTGTCAACAGTTTTATTCACTAGGGTCATAATTAGTTGCAGCAGTTATAGCAGCGTTAACTGTGGTCATGTCTTCACTGCCCCAATCTTCAAGGGCTACCATAGCCTCAAGATAACCACAGCTACGCAGAATACGTTCCTGCTTTTCAGTGTTGGTATGGTCGTTGTAAAACTCATTGTCTGCATCTAGAACGCTTTCAATTACGTTTACGCTATTCAGCATTGCTAAGTAGTCTTGTGCGATTTGATCTGTTTCTCTGGTCATTGGTTTACCCTTCTTTTAATGCGGTCACTTCTGCTTCAAGCGTTTCAATGCGAGTCATAGCTTCTTGGAGAGCCTTAATAGTCGCATGATACAAATCTGCGGTAAAAACAGCTTTTAATGGGTCTTCACCTTCAGGTGTTTCGCCAAAGCCACTATTATCAATAAACTCAGGCGCAACGGACTCAAGCTGCTGTGCAATAACACCTATGTTAAAGTCTTCATGGGTCTGATCTTTATATTTAAAGTTTACAATTTCTATTGCTTTGAACTTGTCCCACATTGAACCTAAAAGAGAAATATCTTTTTTAACACGTTCATCAGATAGGTTGGCATCATTTGCTTGAAAGTTATTTATCCCGCCGTTAGACTTTACTAGAAACCTAACAGCACCAACATCTCTTGCTGTTATAAAGTTATTTTGGCCATTATTTGGAGTAACCAACGTATAATCTATAAACAGTCCATATGCGGTACTAGCAGTGCTGGTGTTAACACGGAGCGCAGTAATGTAGTCATTGCTATCTTGGTTTACAGTGAACCCCGTATTTCCATATCCGCCCCCACCAAATGATGACACGCTGTCTCCAACAACAACCTGCCCACTTGCATTTGCTCTAAACCGTGCATTACCATCACCATCTGACAAGACGATGTTGTTGCTTGAGGTGCGGAGGTCAATGCTGTCTTGGTTGCCGTTGTAGGAGCCAATAATTGTGTTCTTAGAGCCGGTAGTCATTGCGCTACCACTAGAGCGTCCCAAGAACGCATTGAATGTCCCCGTAGTTGCAGCGCCACCAGCGTTCATTCCAATGAAGGTACACTGATTTGCCGTAGTAAGCGCATCACCCGCAAGAGAGCCGATGAGAGTGTTCTGAACGCCCGTGGTTATTTTGGCTCCTGTATCATAGCCTATTGCTATGTTGTAAGCATTTGTAGCCGTTGTAAAGTTTTGAGTCTCTAACGCACTACGACCTATAGCAACTGATCTACTACCTAAAGTGTCTGTAGTAAGTGCTGCATAACCAATTGCCACGTTTTGATCTGCGTCAGTAATATTACCACCTGAAAGAGCACCGATCAGGGTGTTCTGAATCCCCGTAGTGACTGCTGTACCTGCAAGATGTCCTACAGCTACATTGTAAGCATCTGTAGCAGAAGTAAAGTTTTGTGCGTCAAGAGCAAAATTACCAATAGCAACACTTGAGCCACCCAAGGTGTCTGCTCCTAATGCTTTATAGCCAACAGCAATATTTGCTCCTCCTGTGGTAAGAGCATCACCTGCAAGAGCACCGATGAGGGTGTTTTGAACGCCTGTGGTAATTTCCCTACCTGCGGTGTAACCCACAGCCACGTTGTAACTATCCGTATTTGAAGTAAAGTTTTGGCTCATAAGAGCTTCAAAACCTATGGCAGTAGTTTTTGTTCCAACGGTATCGGCACTAAGTGCTTTATAACCAATCGCAAGGTTGTTATTTGAGGTAGTAAGGGCATCACCTGCAAGAGCACCGATGAGGGTGTTTTTACTTCCTGTGGTGACGTTTAGACCTGCGGTATATCCGATAGCCGTATTATGTGCATCACCATTTACATTTTGAGAATACAAAGTTCCATAGCCAACACCAGTGCTATAGCTTCCACCTGTTTCGGTAAACCCAGCAAGACTACCAATGAAAGAATTAAAATCTCCTGTAGTAATCGCAGTACCCGCAGAACCACCAATAGCTACATTATGCCTAGCATCAGAAGTAATACTATCAAGTGCAGTATCACCTACTGCTACGTTACTTGTACCTGTGGGGAGGTTGCCTAATAAGCCCCCTGTAACTTTAGTTAAAGCCATGCTTAAACTCCTTCAGAGGCTTGTGCAGCATTGTAAGCCGCAATAGCTTCTGTAGTATGGAATGTATCACACATGGCCTGAACCTCTGTGGATTCACCAGACCAATCGTCCGTTGGGCCTACTGTGTGACGATGGAATGTTCTACTGATCTCTACATCATCTCTGCTAATTACTGTAGCTGTACGGACTTGGATAACTTTCCAGCCTCCGCAGTCTACTACTTCAATCTTGTCTTCTACTGTTGCTTCTGTTAGTGCCATGTTTATCTCCTTTTGGTATGGACTGTCTGTGCCTACCGTCCGATAGGCGTAATGTTTTTATGCGGTAATATAAGTCAGTGAAAACATGAGGAAGCGCGCACCAGTTCCCGCTATACTGGCAACAGGGGTGCTGTTATCGACTATAGGGTAGAAATAATTAGAGCCAGTTTCTACATATCCGGCTGTGGAGTTAGTAAAAAAAGTATTGTGCGTAAATTGAGCAATTGCGTATGGACCACTTTTACTAGCAAATGGCAGTCCCGAAAATCTAGGATTGCCTGAACCTGTATTTGCGAAAGTCCTAGTTCCTGTGTAGCCAATAATAGTGCAGACATTACCCACTTTTGTGTAATAAGCAGTAAACGTGTTTCCCTCATTAATACTTGGATTGGTAGACGCGGCAAGAATCGAAATAGTAGCTACACCTTCCTCATAGTCATCCAGCGCATTAGCCTGAGCAGTGTCTCCGTTAAAGGTGATGCCGCCCGTGGACAGTATGCGTATGCGTTCATCCCCACCATTAAATAGTTGATCTGTGGGGCTTAATCCTGTTGCAAAAACCATAGTTCCTGCGGTCATAACTCTCAGATTGCCGTTATCATTCCCTAGTCCTGTGTGTCCTCCATTGCCGCTACCGTCGCCAGCATCAATAATACGAATACCCGTAGCGTCACCATTTTGAACAACAAGACCGTCATATGAAAGCGGTGTAAAAGCAGTCCCGCCTTTTGACATCCTAACGGAGCCTGCGCTGTCTATAACCATGCGCTGAATTGAGTTTGTGCGGAATGCCATTTGGTCAAGAGAATGTGCGTACTCAATCATTCCAGCATATCTAGCAACGCCTGACGTTGAGTCTGCAAAG
>Ga0222717_10001797_pt1 | contig 17219 bp, 19 predicted proteins | sample C33_18DmetaG_FD_165053 | JGI IMG/M metagenome (GOLD analysis project Ga0222717, IMG submission 165053) | Estuarine water microbial communities from San Francisco Bay, California, United States - C33_18D | ecosystem: Environmental > Aquatic > Marine > Unclassified | place: USA: California...
CGTAGGTAACTCCATCATCAGCAATACTTACCGTAACATCTCCAGTAGTAGTGTCAACTTCTAATCCTCCAGAACCATCTACACTTGTAATTAAGTTAGTATCATCTAAAAGAGAGGATAGGTCTAGTGTGAACGTACTAGCATCACTATTAGTGAAAGTAACAAGACCTGCCCCATCTATTGAGGCACTCACTATTGCAGTGTCATCCAAATAAGGAGCTAAATCTACTGTATCAGTTGTGCCATCAGGTTTTGTTAGCGTTAGCGTATTAGTAGCTAAAGATAAATCTGGCTTCCCATATAACTCATTAAAGTTATCGTTGACCATTTTAAAGGCATCCGCTAAAGGAGTCCCTTGTGTAGAATCTTTGGCTACCGCAGGGTATGTTACTATTGTTTGTTGTGCCATTTTATTTTATTTATAATTGTGTTTTATCTGCTGTAAATTGTGCATTATCCGCTGTTAAATCTCCTCCGAAATAACTAATCAAATCTGCTGTAAACGGTGTTACTGGTACAAGTCCCCAACAATTAGGAGCAGAAAAGTCAGGTATAAAGTATGTTGTGTATTGTTCATCTAGTCCCCAACCATCGTTGGTTTCCATATCACAATATATTTTTCCCCAATCTATTGAATTTGCCATTTCTCTTTTTTAAGTAATTACTTAATTTAATAATGTTCTCTTTCTTAGGTTTGTATTGTTTTTTATTTTCTATAGTACCCATCCTTGAAATAATGCATCTTTATCTGGATAAATATCTTCATTATTATTACTAAAATACTCAGGGAATTTACTACCAGCATTGAAACTCATATGTTCAATAAACCTATTGGTATAATATTCGGCATAATCCCTTTCCTTTGCTATAAGGCTATCTATTTCTTGCTTTAAAGGTTGAGTTGAATTCTCAGAACTATGCTTGTAAACTCCTCCATTTGATATTGTATAAGCAGCAAAAGGTAAATACTCTGCCATTGCAAAGTGAATTAACATAGGCTGAATGTACTCATTAACCAATTCTAAATAATCCCCACTTAAACTACCAGCTACAATATCGCTACTTATCTTATCATATAAATCTGTACCAAGATAGTTTTGAACATGAATCTCTTGAGCTAATTTAATAAACTGAATAAATTTATCAGTATCTACATTCCCACTCAAGGCAGTATTCTTAACTAAGTCAGCTCTTTTTATAAATAGTGCAGTTGCCATTATTCTTGCTCTTCAATTTGTTCGTCAATAGTTTCGCTTTGTCCATTCTTTTTTACCCCAGTTTCCTTTTCCATTTCGGAATCACTAATCACATTTGTTAAATCAGTAAATTCTAATGGCTGTAAAGTCTTAAAGTAAATATCTAATTCAATATTATTGTACTCTAAAATCTCTTCTAAAGCATCTAATATTGTAACCTGCATTGGTCTAATTACAGTATTATCCATCAATAATGAAGCAGTCTGCAATTCTTCGGCATTATTACCAAGTCCAGTATTATCTTTAATACCAACTAACATTGGCGATACAATACGGTGGGACACCATTACTTTCTTCATACTCTCATCAGACAAGAACTGATATTGTTGATGGGCATCGTTTATCATTACTGGGTCAACTGTAGCTGCAAGTTCCTTACTATCATTAAATGCCAGGATAAATTTACCTGCGTTACTAGTACCACTAAACTTTTCGTATATTGCTCTTTCAATAGAATCTCTCTGCTCCTTATCAGGAGTACCGTTATTGAAGTTAATTAACATACTTGGCTGTAGACCATTCTGTATATTGCTAATATGGTAGTTAGCAATCTCTTCCTCTAATTCAGCATACTGTAATCCTCCTTGATAGTCAACTGGGCTATAGTAATAAAATCCCGCTCTATAAGGTCTAATATATAAAATTTCAATATTATCTTGACTTGTACCAAAAGCAGCAATACGCTTTGGTTTATCATTGTGTTTTACCTTAGACCAATCGCTAGAATAATAATAGTTCTTAATCTCTCCATCTACAGCTTTCTCAGCTCTTAATGTTTCAATAGGCATATGGGCTACTTGAGCTACCTTACTTCTATCTTTGCTGTATATTACTTGAACAGCAGCCTGTCCCATCATTTTGTAATCGTAGCAAACCTTCTTCATACAATCCTTTCTAAAGAGCTCTTTCATCTCTTTATACTCTGTAGGTTTTGATTCAGAATCAGTAGCATCTAGTCCTCTCCCATATATCATCTCAGATATACCGTTGATTGAAGCGTTGTTTGTTGGAGACCCATTGTATCTATCTATAAGATATTTAAAATACATATTATCATCCCCATACTCTACCCAATCATATCTTTTTGATTCAACTATTTGAGTGGATGTATAAGAGGCAAGGTTTACAACATGAATTGCATCCTTAACTTTATTTAATTGCTTATTATAATTTTTTCTTGACATTATACAAATATATATTCATTATCGAAGCTAGTTTCTTCTGTGTATTGGTCTTTATTAATAAAGTATTTATCTAAAGATTCTTGGTCGCTACAATAAATTAAACCTCTATATATCTCCTCATCATCATCGTCAGATAACTGTACCTTGTAGGTATACAAATTATCTTCAGTTAAACCAAAGTCCCCATTCAACACCATATAATCTCCTTCATTTGACTTAGTTGGAGTAACAGTAGCTGTCGTTCTAGTTGCCTTATCCGTAATCTTAATTACTGGGGAGTCAGCATCTTTGCGAGGAATTATCTTTAATTCTTGAGTTCCTGATGTAGGGAGTATATCCATATACAAAATAACTTTACCCTATTGAATTGTTTTTACTAAGGTACAAAAAAAGGGGGTAAAATACCCCCCTTATTGAATTTACAAGTACATTTTAATTAGACAACTCTCTGAGTAGAGGGACTGTCAGTAGCACTAGCCATTCCAGCAAATGGGTCTGCCGAAGTAGCACCATCTACAAAATTAGGCATAGTTATTTCATTAGCAGTTAAAGTAAGAGTATAACCTTGTAAGTCTCCCATTGCAGTTCCAGTTACTGCTGTACCTCCTGTTACCTCTGCTCCATGTTCTCTACCAACTAGCAATAACTTGCCATCAAAAGTCTCTACAAAAACGTGGGGTCTACCAAATGCCATTAATTTTAGCTCTTTGTTATCCTCCTTTGTTAGTTTATGTAAAGTTAAGTTTACAACTTGCTCAAAGAATGTTGTGCCATTCTCAAGAGAAGTTTGAATATTTGTCTCTAAAGAAGAGTTACCCTTAACATCGTAAGAGTGGTAATCGAAAGTTCCATCTATATCGGTTACTTCATCATCAACTACGGTTATAGCACCTAAGTCTCCAAAGTCCACAAAGTGAATTTTTCTAATACCACCTACAGCATCTTTACAGGGTTTTAATCTTCCTCCAGTTAAATCACAGCTCATAGTATTATTGTTTTATAAAAAAAGGGTAGGCAGATTAGTTACCACCTACCCTTCTTATTGATTAATTATTATTTATTATTAGTCATTAGCAGTGTTTGCGATACCGTAAGTTACGATGTCGTCAACAATACCATACTGTACACCTGCTGTAAATCTCATTACGACTCTTACGTTTTGAGACCCATCAATGTCAGCCATATCAATAACTTTTACCTCGTTGTGGTCAGCTAATAGACCAGTACCAAAGTATAGGTTAGACTTTTCAGCAGCTACAGCAGTATTGTCTGCAAGACCGTTAGCAACAAATAGTTTTACACCATCAAAAGATAATGCTCCACCACCATACCACTGAGTTCCTTTATTATCACTACCTGCATTTGAAGTAGCAGCAACTGAGAATCCACCTAAAGCTCTTACATAAGCTCTAGCAATATTCTGAGAAACATAGATATTTAAATCTTCACTTCCATATAGAGTAGAAGGAATAGCATCTACGATAGAGCCTAACTGTGCAACTACGTTAGAAGCACTTACTGTAGTACCCGCAATTTCATTTGCTGTTGGCAAACTAGCGTCTGCTCCTAATAGAGTAGTTAACCCATTAAACTGTCCACTTGTAGAAGTGTCTCCTGCCCAGATAGACTGCTCAGTTCTTTGTGCTACTTTAGCAGCAACGTGAGAAATTAAGAAATCAGAAAAGTTAGAAGGCAAAGTGTCGTGGGCAGAGAATCCCATAGAGATAGCTTCCCAGTCATTTTGAAAGTCAGACTTACATAGTTGTAAGTTTACTTGTTGAAATTCAGGAGTCAAAGTTCTCTCATCAAGAGTGATAGTACTTGTTGCAGTAAAATCACAAGATGCATCTTTTACGATATCATCAGTAGAGATAGTTTTGATTACTTCCTGAAACTTAATGTTTGGTTTAACGGTTAATCCACCGTTTTCCAAAGTAGAAGCACTTAATAAAGCAGCAGAAATGTATTGTCCTGCAAATTCCCCATTGTATGCTACACTAGCGTTTTGAGTTGTTGTTGTTGGCATTTTATTTAGATTTAGTCGTTATTTTTTAATGTTAGATATTCTTTGAAATACTTTATCCGCAGTACTCATAGTTCTATTTTGTGCGTATAAATTCAAACTTGTTTTAGCCTCTTCTTCTGGGCTGTGCTTGATTGGTTCGGCAGCAGGTTCTTTAGAAAGTTCCTTTACTTGTTCAGCAAGAGATTCTTTTTCTTTCTTCATATAACCCATCTCTTCATCAATCATTTTCTTTATAGCTTCAATTTCGGCTTTCATTGCCCCCATATCTGCCATATACTTTTCCTCAGAAACATAGCCATCTTTTAGCTCAGTTTCATCTTCTACTTCTTCCTCGCTAGAAGCCTCTACTTCTTCAGTAGCTACTTCTTCAGATAATTCAGTAGTCTCTTCTTCTACTTCTTTAGTTGTCTCGTCAACAGAATCTAGTTCAGATAAAACAGCTTCTTCTTGTACTTCCTCTTGAGAAAGCTCTTGAGCTAATTCATCTTCTTTCGTCAACACAGACAACTTCTCGAGAATTTCATTTAATAAAGTTGTTGCCTTCATAATAATTATTAATATTTATATAAAATAATTGTTTACCAACAAGGTGTTAGATTTTTACTCGGTAGTACCAGTTACATTTCCAACTCCTTGTGCTTGAAAACTACCATCACAGCATTTCCTAGAATAAGTTCTGCCATCTTTACAAAGACATCCTCTTTTGCTATTTTTAGGAGATGGACTTCTATCCCTGTTGTTTCTTGTCATAATCCTGCGTTTTGTGTTCGTTGTATAAAATATATTACATCCCAAATTTTGCAATCATTTCCAGTGGAAAGGACTTTTAATTGAATTCCATCATTTACAAAAGTACTATCGGTGTAATATTGAGCCATTATATTCTCTGAATGTGTTTCGTGATTTCCTTTTGGAAAAGCAATAGTTCCTGCTAATCTTGATATTTGACCACTACCCTCTAAGTTATACTCTAAAAAGGTTTGGTTTGCGTTTGCAGCTTCTGCTTTAAATGCTATTGTTATAATGTATGTGTCATTTTCGTTTACACCTAATATTTTTTGTGTAGAGGAATTATAAAATTCTATACCTGAATGGCTTCTTACTACATTATTTGCATTGTTAGGTAGCACTAGTTCTGAGTCTTGTTCCAAGGTAAGCTTATACTCAGAATGATATTCTGTATCATCATATCTTGCCCAACCTAAGTTTTGAGTTGCCCCTAAGTTCTGAGGATATACAATTACATTCTCATTATTATGCCCCATATACAACGCACTATCAGTACGCAACATTGCGCCATTTTCTATATTGACATTATTAACTACAGACTGCTCTACATCTTCTACATGGACTCTATATGCTGTATTCTTTCCCATTATTTTTTACTTGATTTTGGATGTTTCTTTGGCAATAAATCATAGTCGGTAGTGTACTTTGGATTTTGTGGTCTACCGTTCTTCATTAAATATAAATAAGCATTTACTCTAGCTAATGCCCATTGTTTAGCACTTCTTACTTTAGGAGAATGACTTGTGTTAAAAGCACCTAGACCTCTTTGAAATACACTAGCCAACATACCCACAGTAACACTATAAGCAAGTTTATCTCTATACTTATCGTTAAATTCATCAGCTTTTTTCTGTAGAGTTTTACGGTCAGCAGAACTTACTTTAGCACCTGTCTTTCCTTTAGCACTTCCTTTAGCAGTTCCTTCTCCTTTTGGACTAGGATTAGCTGTGTCTGATTTAGGTGCTTTAGGAGATGTCTTTACACCACCCTCACCATCTGATTCTGCTAAATCTATTTCGCCTAATGACTTTAGTTTACCTCTACTCCACCTAAGAGCTGCTTTACCTCCCCAAGCATCGTACATCAACTTACCACACCCATCCGAGTAGCTTTTAGAAGCTTCTAAGTCTCCCTTATGACGAGACAGAAAGCTATACATCCTCTTAATTGTTGATACTGTCAAATTAGATTTTGATGCTAATTGCGATGCTCTTCTCTTCCCTACTGCAGTACCGCAAGAACCCCAACCATTTTTATCAACCCATTCTAAGACCCTCTTAGCGTTGTTTACGACACCTTGAGGGTAATCACTATAGGTCTTTAAATCTAGCTTCTTAGAGGCAATATAATCAGCCATCTCGACTAATATTTCTTCTGCTTCCACTTCACTTATTTGATTAACCTCTCCCATATTCACCTTATCAGTAAAATATCCTTCTATAGAGAATCCTTTTACTTTGCCAGTTTTAACGTAGTTATTCCAAACCTCATCATTATTAACCTTCATCGAAACCATCCAAGTTCCTACAGGGAGTTCCATTCCGTACTTTCTACTTTTATCGTGGGTTTCATCCTCTATAATCCAACTTTCAACAACTGATAATCCATAAAGTTTAGCTTCGTGTTCTAATGTAGACTCATTTTGATTGCCTCTCATTAAGAATAGTTCTGATGCTTTTCTTACTGTATTTTCTGAGAAGTATATATAATATTCATCTTCACCATCGGCTCTGTAGATATTCTTATTAGGCACTAATGCAGCCCCCATAAGTATTCTTTTTTCAGAATCAACCTCAGTTAGTTCTACTTTAGTTTGTTCGCTAAGTGCTATAAAATTTTCTTGAATTGCAGGTCGGTCAACTATACTAATAGCTTCAATACCTGAAAGCAATTCATCTTCGTCAATAAGTAGTTCTATTATTCTCATATTTAAATTAATTGCTATTATTGTGTTCGTTTTAATTTTACATTAAGTACTAGCACCGTCTATAATATTCTCATATACTTCTCCAGCATCTACAATGTCTTTATGAACAACAAAGGCTCTCAAAGGTTGTTTCTGTGATGTTGCTACTGTTTGTGCAAGTTGTGATTCAGGTGATGCACCGACTACATTAAAGTCTGGAGCTTCTACATTTGCACCATCACCACCTCCACCAGCTAATGATTTAGAATTAAACTGAGTAGAAGATATTGCAGCTATTTGAGCAATTCCATTTGCTAATGTTAATGCTTGTGCTATCTTAGCTCTAAGCGGTGATGTAGGGTCTCCTATAACTAACTGAGAGCCATAAGCAACAAAACCAGCCTGATAAGTGTCCATTATAACTCTACTTATCTTTAATGCTTTCTCTATTTGCCAAGCCTTCTTTTGTGCTGCCTCTATAGCCTCAGCAGACTCTCCAGCGTTTCTTATTTCTCTGTTTTTTATAGCATCAGATATAAATCCTATTGTAGATGCACCTTGACTGTATATTTCTTGTATTTGAGCAAATCTTTGTTTTTGATACTTTACATTTTCATCCACTAGATTTTTCTGTAACTGTGCTAACCTAATTTCTGCATTTGCCCTCTGAACAGTTCCTTCTTCAAATATATTAACTAATTCAGCTTGTAATTTTGTTTCAGATTTAAGTTGTCTTAACCTCTCCTTTATAGTGTTTTCTGTAAATATTTTAGGCAACATTAACTGAGCATCTGCTGCTTGAGCCTGTGCTAATTTCTGTTTATTTATTAATATTAAAACTTCTTTAGCTCTCTTTAACCTTAAAGCACTTCTTTTTGATTCAGCTCTTTCCTCTATAGCTATAATAACATCAGATAATTCTTGTTCAGCTAATTTTACAGATTCTCTATATTCCTCTTCTGCTTTTACCTTTTCATCTAAAGTAGCTTTACTTTCCTTAAATTCATTTAATCTCTGGAACTGTCTTTCTTTAAAATCTTCAACTCTAATTCTATACATAGCCATTAAATCGGTTGATTCTTTGGTTATCTTAGTTTCTTCTTGTTGTATAAATTGGTCTAAAGATTGTTGTCTTAGTTTTTCTATATCTCTATCTAAATCTAAGAATTGCTGTCTAAATGTTCTTGTAGATTCCCTTCCTGATTTTTTTCTCTTCTTATCCGTCAAATCAATTAGTCCAAAAAGAATATCCAACTTTTTTCTTTCCGTTGCAATCTCAGAATCAGCTTCCTCGTTTATAGATTCTATATTTGCTTTAACTATGGATTCATTTAATGCAGCTTCTGCTTTAGCATTTTTAATATTTGATTTAAGAGCAGTATTACCTATAAATCTAGCTTCGTTAGTTTTTAGTTTAGCATCAGCTAAATCCAATTCTCTCTGAAATTGAATCTGAGTTATATTACCGTATATTTCTTGAGATTTTGATATTGCAGCTTGAGATATTGCTTGTGCCTCTAAAGTTTCTATATATTCTAACCTTGCTAAGTTAGCCTCTTCAGTTCTTTCTTTATCTAAAAGAATTTGTGCGTTAAATTCTGGATATTCATCTTTTAACTTTTTAAGTGCAATGTTTTTTTGCTCTGTAGTTTCTGTTGAATCTAAAAGAGTTCTAGTATATATTTCAAAATTACCAACTAAACTTTGTGCATTTTCTCCTACAGATTTAGTTATATCTTTTAATATATTTGCAGCAGCAGATAACTCTTCAAACTTTTTAATGATTTTAGGCATAAAAGACAATAAAAGCTGAAATCCTACAATAAGACCACCTACGCCAAGTAATGATTTCCCTAATTCTTTAAAAGCACCTGAAACTCCACCTTTGCCTCCTGTATTAGAAAACTCTTGAAATAATTCAGTTAGCCTACCAATGTTGTTGGCAACACCTTGAATCCCATAAGAAGCATCGGAAGCAACACGACCTGTTTCAATAAGTATCGCATTGTTTAGACCAGACTGAGCTCTATTTTTATTATTAGCTCTTGCTAATCTTTCTGTAGAATCAGCTAATCCATCTACAGCCTTTTTAGTAGATTTTACGGCTCTGGCAGCGTTTTTCTCCGTTACCTTTATTTCAATAGCAATTACCTTCTTATCTGCCATAATAATATCTTTTTATTTGTTGTTTAGCTTCTTTTATACTGCCTACTCCTTTATACTTGCCTTTAGCAATATCTATATTATCAGATACCCCATACCAATCATCTATCGATAATAATTCTAATATTTGCTTTATCATTCTACTATTTGGTCTTGAAAGATGTTTAGTAATTCTAATTCAGATTTACCAGTCATCAAATTAGTTGTTATTGAATTAATCCGAAATATCTTATCTTGTATCTTAATTTGGTCATTCAATTTATAATTTATAAGTATATTAGCAGGTAAGTATGCTGTAACCTTAAACATTCTTCTAGCTGGATTAAATATACTTTCAATATAGTTTTTGTAAAATACATTGTATAATGAATTGCTGTAATCCCCATAATTCATTGTTTGCCATTCGTCAAATTCTTGGTCGAAGTTTAAGTTGTAAGTTGGAGGTGTTGTTGTATTTCCAGCATCGTTTGAATTAGATGGTCTCCAATAACTAGTTAGCCCAGTTGGAGGAGATGTAGAAATCCAATTAATCTTACCGCTTCTGTTTCCGTTAGCGACACTTGCTTCTGGTAAATCAGTTATTTTTATGCCATAAAATAATAATGGTTTTATCAATAACGTATCATAATTTCCAGTAGGAGCAGGAGTAGCATCTGCATCTGGGTTAAAATTACCACCTGCACAATATCCCCACTGTATTAAAGTATCTTTAGTGGGAGATGTAGAGTCAACATTTAAATCCAATAACCTTTCATATTTCATGTGGGAGAAAGGCAATTTTACTTCATATTTTTTACCCCTATCTATATTAGGAAAATTTCTTTTAACATTAAACTCAGCATCTCCAAACACTTCATTAAATTGCTCTAAGTGATTTTCCATTAAAACCGTATCAGTTTTTTCATAATTAAACTTAATATCGGTAAATGGCAAAGTTGAATTTACAGTATGAGATGTTGTATCTAAATATTTATCTAAATCTATAAGACCTCCTAGCTTGTTGTTTATTGAATCGCTATAAAAATTATCAAGAGTATCAATGTATATTAAGGGTCTGTCATCATCAAACTGTCTATTTGTTGTTAGCCTAGGATTTCCTTCTTCATCTATATAATATGCAACAAGGTTAAACATCTTAAATAACCCAGTCAAAAAGTCCATAACCTTCATCTTAGGTAATCTGTCTTTCATCAATAACTGAGCTTCCGTAAACTGCCCAGTATTTGTATTATAAAAATCATCATTCAGAAAATTATATATATCAGTATGGTAATACACAAAATTACTTGGACTAATAGTTAATGCTTCTTTAGACCTTATTTCTATATCAAAAGTTTGTGCAAAAACCTTAGACCCGTTGCTATCGTATTGTGGATTTTTCTCCCATTCTGCTAAGTTAAATTCAATAAAACTTGTATAAGCATCATAAGGTGTTTCAAAGGTATCATCTCCTACATAGCTTTGTTTAAACTCAGCACCAGTAGTTTTATTTCTTAATACAACGTCATACTCTACATTTTGGTCAGAAACAACTATATCTAATCTAAATTTATATCTTCGAGAGTCTAATGTATCTACGGTTAACTCGCTTCCATCTATTGTTAAAGATTCAGAATAAGGTGCTGATGGATATTTTTCCGTAAATCCATCTACAAAGTAGGTAAATAAATATTGTTCATCATCATCTAAATCATTAAACTCTCCCCTCTTACTATTAATCCACAAAAATAAATTGCTAAAAGCAGGAGAATCAAAAAAGTCTCTAGTAAACTCTATACCATATGTGTTTTCTATTGCTTCAATTATATGGATTCCTCTAATAGCAGGTTTTAAGTCAGTAAATTTAAGACCTCTATCAGGGTCTCCATCTGGGTTTAAAGATTCATCATGATACACATTGCCATCAGAATTAAATTCAGGTGTTCCAGAATGGAAATACAATCTTTTCTCAGATGTTATAAGGGGATATATGATTGCATCTTGCTGAACTTCTCCATCTATCAAAAAATCAATTCCATCAGTAAGACCGCTTTTTACATTAACCTCATTGTATTCGTGGTCATAATTAGATAAATATTTTTTCTCTAAAACTCCAGTAACCTGGTTTTTTCTTTCTGCCAAATGAGTGAGTTCGTCATCTCCTATTAAATCTTTTAGAGATACTGTATGACCATAAAAAACAAGCTCATAAGCGTATGGCTTATTGTTTTTCATTTTAACACTATTTAAAAATATCTTTCCCTTTCTAAATGGAGCGTAGTTTATATGGAGTAACGCTTCTTTCTTTTGCCTAGAGTCGTAAGAATTTCCAGTTATATAATAATTGTAATAATGTCTAAATATCTTATTGTTTGTTTCAGATGCTGGGACTACAAAGGTTTGAGAATAGTCTGTAAAAATCTTTTCTATATCCCTAACATCTTTTATTGTTGATGTCAATTCCACTATCTCCTTATCAAAAAAATCAACTAAAGGATAGTTTCCTTCATTATCCTTAATATATAATTGTAGTCTCTGCATTATCTAACATTGTTTATTTCACTATAAGCATATTCAAACTTAACTGTAAAGTTTAACAATTTGTCGTATCTCTCGTCTTTATAGGTTATATCGTTGTCGGTTGGTGTAACTGGAAATACTTTGTTGTTTTCGTGAATCCAAACGTATTCAGATTGCATCATTTGCTGAATAACTTCATTATAGTCTTGACAAATAAACCCAGTGTTTAGTGTTAGGGCTTTCTTAGAATTTACGTTAAATGTTTTGTCGGTAGGAGAATATGTAGGATATAATTTACTTGTAGATGTTGACTGAATAGTATTTACTTTATATTGTTCTCGACTAACGTTAGCATTTTCTTTTCTTCTACCAAAGAACCAAATATCTTGTAGACTACCAAATTTATTTAAGAACGTTACTCTATATGGGGTATTCTTACACTCTTCAATATATTTTATAGATAATGTTACAGTCTTGTTGTCATTTGTGGTTATAACAACTTCATCAGTACCTACTGGAGCGGATATGTTAGGTATTAAATTTGAAGAGTTAGAACCCATAATTCCAGTTGCATCTGCTTTTATAAATGTAGTGTCTGCTGTATAGGAAGTTGTATCGGCTGTTAAGAGCTCGAATGTTTTACCAAAAGACTGAGAGCCTACAGAAAGTCCACCTTCATAAAACTCAACGCTATAAAGTTCGTTCTCTTGATATAATGGTATTCTTACCTTTTCACCCTTTTTCCAGTATATACAAGTGTTAGATTGCTGTAGTGGGGTAATTAACTGAGGGTTTATCTCATCCTCAAAATAACCGTAACCGTGAGTTACAAGCCTAGTCCCATTTGTCTTTGTTTCTGTTGCTGGAGTATCGTCAAAAGTGTTTGTTATCTCCCAAGTAGCCCACTTAGATAAACTTGCCTTATTATAATTACCACTAAAAGATATATCAATATAATCTCTTATCAATTCTGATATTTCAAACAGAATGGTTTCTTCACCAGGAATAATTGACTTTGTTATGGTGTATTGAGGGTCTCCTGAGTAAGAATTTATCAAACCATCATATATCCAAAGTTTTAATGTTGCAGAAGTTAATGTTGCCATAATTATATTTTAAATCCTAAACCAGTTAGGGCATCTATCGTTATTTGATGATAATAGTCTGAATCTTGTTTTGCTAATACATTTCTTACGAAGACAACCTCAGAGCGGTCAGACAGTCCATTAGAGCCATCAAACCCATTAGTTCCATTGGATACATTATCTAAAAAGTGAGAGAAATGCCGAAACATTTCGTTCCTATCTTTTTCTATACAAAACACAATAACTATATGGTCTCCATAATTAGTTACCGCATTAAGTTGACTTCTTAATGATGCTATATCATCTAAATATTCCTGAGTTTTATCGTTAGGGTCTGATAAGTAGTTTATTGTATAGCTAGGATATGCTTCATCCACATATATAAGATGAACTATTTTATCTGAACTAGTGGATTGTTTTTCAAGAGAAGCCCATCCAAAAAATCTTTCTTGGTATGAAGCTGTTCCTGTTAAAAAGTAAGGGTCTGTTATATATTGAACCTGACCATTATACTTTACAGAATCATTTCCATAGTAAGTTAAGAACGTATCTTTTAGCTGATTATCTGTCATTTCTTTTAGACTATTAACCTCATCATCTAACGACCCAGAATTATCTAACCATACTAAAAATTCTGCATTTTCATCAACAGTAAGTTCAGGTTGTCCTAATTCAAAACTCTGTCCACCTTTTTCTGTTTCACCTGTACATATTGCAGCAGATACAGTATTTTCTTGAGCAGATATTAATTCTGTTTCTCCATTAGCCAATACAATTGATTGCGAATCTCCATTCACGTCTGTGTAGGTAAATGTAGTATCACCTGTCGTACAAGTACCAGTAATTGTATGGTAAAATGTTTCTGTAGACTCTACATCTGGGCAATTAAGTCTAAAGCTATAATTGTCATTACGGAAAAGACTTTCTGCTGTTAAGACAACCTCATTAGGAGTCGCAGCAGTTTTGTTTATTGTCAATGTTATTGGTTGCTTTTTGTTTGTTGGTGATGTCGTATTGTCTGGTGCAGGTATTGGGTCTGGCGCAGAAAAGTTAGAGTCTCCTATAAAGCCAGTTGTATTTGTCGTACCATTCCAAGTAATGTCAAACTTAACAGGTACATCTTGATTACTTCCTGTATCAAGAAATTCAATCTCTACCTCTCCAATTTTATCTTCTACACCTATTAAATTATATGTTTTTGTACCAACAAAAGAAGCTTCATTAATTATATCTCCACAATTTACATCAGTATCTTGATTTACTACAGGCTGAGGTTTTTCTTTCCAACTTACAGTTGCTAAAGCTGTAGCTGTATTGCCATCATTATCAGTTACTGTAACCATAAACACTTGGTCTTGAATTAAGGCTGTGTTCGTAGCTGTTATTGATTCAGAAGTACCACTTCCAAAGCCACCCCACTCATAAGAAACTATAGTTCCGTCTGGGTCTGTTGCTACAGCAGTAAGGGTTACCACATCTCCTAAGTATGGATTATCGTTACTTACATCTATGTAAACTTGAGGAGGTTCGTCTCCTACTGGTGGTGGTATTACTGGCTGAACTGGTTCGGTAGGATTTGCTTCAATGTAGTAAGGACTCCTGGTATTTATTCTAACATCACTCATTTTTCTTTATAATGTAATTTTCTCCCTTTTTAACATAACCTGCTTTGACTAAAATGTCATCTAGGTTTAACGATACGTCTTTACCTACAGCAGCTCCTATCTTGTTCATTTTCTCCATTGACTTGTTTATAGCATCTGTGATAAAGTTAGTTGGTTTAATTCCTTTTCTAGCAATTTTCCTAGAAATGTTATGGGCTAATTTTCTTACTTCATAATCACTAGAAGTTTTAAACCTACCTTTAGCATCTCTTATTCTTATTGGCTTTGCCTGAATCCAATCTATTATGTCCTCTATAGGAGGATATTTTCCCTGTCCTCTACCCTCATCTACACTTACAGCGTAGTCGTTTGCCATAATATTAAACTTGATAGATTTACTAGAATCTTTAGAAATTGCCTCAATAGATTGCTTTAATCTCCCAGTAGCATCTATAGGAGAGTTATAAGTCCCACTAGCATAACTTCTAGTTCTATTACGACCAACTTCTATTTTAAGCAACTTGACTAGTTCCTTAGAATAGTTGTTGAGGTATGCTTTTGTATTTTTGAACTTATTTAGCATTGAGTGCCATCATCATTAATAAGCCCCATATCATCATTTGGTATCTCAACATTTAACACCAATGACCAACCTGTAAGTAGATTTTCAAATCTATCTTCAAATTGCGTGGCAGTTGGAGCATCGTTAATTTCGTAGTTATTCTCATTCATACCACCTCTTCGCAAACTAGATTGCAATCCGTTTACTACAGAAAGCATCGTATTGAGTATATCGTGGGAATTATCTAACCCTAGATGGGGATTCTCTTTATCTTGTTTGTTGTCTTTATCTTCATCAACAACATCCATTGCAATAACATTTATAGAGAACGACATAAAGTGGTCGCTAAATGTAACATCATTGATTATTATATGGGCAAGTGGGAATATAGTTTGTTTGGATAGGTCAACCTCTAGCAAGTCCCCAGTAGTTACTGTATTGATATTATTATTGCCAATAAGATAATTGTAAATATTGTCAACTAGGTTATAATATTCTTTCATCGCTTCATTGATTTTTGTATCATTCTATTTTCTAATTCGTTTTTCTCTTTTTCAAATGTTAGGTAAGTGAGACACTTAAATATTGGTTCTTTTGTAACTTCGTCAAACTTTGTGATGTCTCCTTTAGCGAGTCCATAAATTGACTGATACCAACCCCACTTTCTTCCAAAGCCTCCTTGAGCTGAGAGGTCTTGTCCTTCTTCATCTCCGTCTCCAAATAGACCAGGGAAGCTATCGATAACTCTGTCCCTAAATCGTAAAAAAAAACCATACAACTCATAACAGCACTAAGAGGCATTTCTTTCATCCATTGTTGTATATCCTCATTTGGCTTATACGGAGCAATAGTATATTTATCCTTGCTCTTAAAGTTTACTGGGCGATATAAAACCCCCATAGCTTTATGGATATTTTGCCAATCAGTAATAGAGGCTTCAACATCTACATACTCACCTAAGCTCATATCATCTAACTTAGGTACAAATCCCATCTCTACTCCTCCTAACTCAAAATGACGAATCAAAGAAAATTTCTCCTTGAACGCTTCTTCGAGTATTTGTAGAATGCGATTAAACTCCACAACTGGAATAGAATCAACTTCATTTAAATTTATATTACAGAATATCTCAACTAGCTTTTTATTTACAAAATCATTAGCCTCTTCACTTTCGTTTTGTTCTACTATTTTTAAGTAGTGTTGATATTGCCCAAGAGTAATATCTTCTAAAGAAGTAGGGACTTCGATTTCTATCTTTCGCTTCATATTGAAATAATTTAGTTATTGGTTTTTGTACTTATAGTTTGCAACTGCTAAATTGGCAGATATATATACATAGTATATTATACTTAGTTTAATACTTGTACTTAGTACTACACTTAGTGTTTTATACTTAGTTACTATAAATATAATAATTAATACTTAGTTATATATTATACTTAGTATAGTAATAGCAATACAGTTCCCATATTTTATTATCTACTTGGTCTTTCTTGTATTTTTTGCCACTACGAATAATATCTCCATTGTTATCTACCTCTATCTCGTAAAGTCTATCGCCTTTTTTATTTGGCAAACAATAAACCTTTATGTAATTCTCAGTACACCACTGGAACGCATCATACTGGAAACTGCTAAACATACCTATTGAATTCATATTGCTAAGATACAAATTTAACCTATTGAATCTACAATGGCAGTTGGAAAAGATGGTCTGTGTACAGTCGTGGTTACTTAGCTATATATCTATTTTATCCCCTCAGAGTCCCTATTTTTATTTCCGTCTATCTTTCTATAAAACACTGAGAGGCTATTTAAAGCTATTTAGGAGCTATTTAAGAGACTTTTATATCTTTTTGGTATACTTACCTCAATGGATTGAATTAAAGCCCTTATAAGAGCTTATTTGCCTATTAGATTGAATTTATTAGCTTATTTGGTGGGGTTAGTTGATATTTTAAAGACGAACTACCCTTTTTAATTATATTTTCAATGATATTCAAGCAATTAGCTAAAATCACCCCATAAAAAAACCCCCAATAAGGGGGCTAAATGTTTAATTTATTTTTATTTTATTTTACGGATTATCTATAAATTCCAATAGGACTTCCTCAATTACGTGGCGGTTATTTGATTTTTTAATAG